>Ga0065721_10000280_pt1 | contig 11275 bp, 15 predicted proteins | sample Mesricmetagenome_FD_59108 | JGI IMG/M metagenome (GOLD analysis project Ga0065721, IMG submission 59108) | Mesophilic microbial community from rice straw/compost enrichment Sample: eDNA_1 v2 (version 2) | ecosystem: Engineered > Solid waste > Grass > Composting > Bioreactor | place: USA: Davis...
GATATAAAAGAATGAAAAAACTATTCACCAATCCTGTTGCTCAATGGGCTTTCAAATGGCTTCATCCGGATATTGCCATGAAAATCGCATTGTATCTTTCACAGAAAAACAAAATGATCTCGGGAGAAGAAGACAAAGAGTTTTTGGGAGAAGACAAAGAATTTTTGATTATCTATTCCAAAGAGAAACTGAAAACAGAGAAAATAGATTATTTCATCTATGGACACCGTCATCTTCCTATGGTTTTGGATTTAGAAAAAGGGGCAAAGTACATCAATCTTGGAGACTGGATCTCTTATTTCACCTATGGCGTTTTTCATGATGATTTCGAACTGAAAACCTTTGAATCAGCTATTAATAAGTGAATCAGCTGTTCCATTTCTTCGGCTTTTAACTGTAATAATTTTTATCAATCCTTGGAAAATATATTCAACATACAGACAGAGAAAGAATTTCTTGAAGCTTCCTTGAGAACATTTCGTTATCAATATGAAAATGTTGAGATATACAGGAAATTTGTGGATTTTCTTGCCATAGATCCGGAAAAAGTGGATGCTTTGGAAAAGATCCCGTTTCTGCCGATAGAAATGTTCAAAAATCATAAAATTCTGGATAAAAACGTTTCCGCAGACCTGTATTTTCAGAGNTCAGGAACTACGCAGATGAATCTCTCGAAGCATTTTATTGCCGATGAAAATATTTACAGGGAAAGTATTTATAAAAGCTTTGAACGGTTTATCGGTAAGCCGGAAGATTTTATTTTTTTAGGACTTTTGCCCAGCTATCTGGAAAGACAGAACTCCTCTCTGATCTATATGGTGGATTACCTTATGACCAGATCTGGCAAACCTGAAAACGGCTATTTTCTTTATAATCACGAAGAGTTGTTTGATCTTTTAAATCAATTGGAGGATAAAAAAGTGATTCTTTTCGGGGTTTCTTTTGCTCTTTTAGACTTTCTGGATTATTGTCAGTCGGAAAAAGGTCAGNATTCTTTGCAAACATCAANAAAATCTGATCGTCATTGAAACCGGAGGAATGAAAGGGAGAAAAGAGGAAATGACCAAAGATGAGCTTTTAAAGATTCTGCAGGATGGTCTTGGAACAGATAAGATCTATTCTGAATATTCCATGACGGAATTGCTTTCTCAGGCGTACTCTTTAGGTCATAATGAATATGAATGTCCGAACTGGATGAGGATTATGGTAAGAAATGCGGAAGATCCTTTCAGTTATGAAAAAACAGGAAGAACCGGAGCTGTTAATATTATCGATCTGGCTAATATCCATTCCTGTTCATTTATTGCAACGCAGGATTTGGGGAAAACACTTCNTAATGGCAAATTTCAGGTGTTAGGAAGGATAGATCATTCCGATATACGAGGATGCAGTCTCTTGGTAAGTTAAATGCATAATTGTATGACTTATCATTAACTTTGTAACTATCAACTATCAACTATCAACTGTCAACTGTCACTCCGTCATGTTAAAGATCGAAGAACTTGTTCATGCATTTATTCATACGAACTGCGATTTCGAAAAGGAAATTGTACTGACGAATCATTTTCATTCGGATTGGGAAGCCGATATGCTGATCATTGATTCGGAAGGTTTCAGTCATGAGATCGAGATCAAACTTTCCAAGAATGATTTTAAAAATGATTTCAAGAAGTCTTATATCAATGCAAAAACAGGTGAGAAATTCTTAAAACACGATAAAATTTCCTGTGGAGATTATATTTGCAATGCNTTCAGCTTTCTTTTACCGATGGGGATGGTNGATCATTCTATGATTCCGACACATTGTGGTATTATTGAATTTTACCATGATGTTGATAACTGGNATACAGAATTTTATACGATACGGCAACCTGAAAAGGTTCATAATGATTCTTACTGGAAACTTACGGATAAAGATCTTTTTATCAGGAAAATGGCTNTGAATTTACTCCAGCGAAAAATGGAGATCAAAGGAAAACATGAAGAACTGATCTTTAAGAATCCATTTGAGATTAAAAAGCTCAAATAACGTTCTTAAGGAATGTTTAAAATAAAAAAAATCCTGTCACTGACAGGATTTTCGTGTATTGTATTCATATTAATCTCCGATCTCAGCAGAATCTCTTTGAAGTAAGAATTTATAGATCAATCCGCCGACAATACCTCCCAAAATAGGAGCAACCCAAAACAACCAAAGCTGTGAGATTGCCNTTCCGCCTACAAAGACAGCCTGTGAAAGCGATCTTGCAGGGTTTACAGAAGTATTGGTGATCGGGATAGAGATCAAGTGGATNAATGTTAATGCTAAACCGATTGCAATTCCAGCAAATTTTCCGTTTGCCCATTTATCNGTAGCTCCTAAAATNATGATCAGGAAAAATGCGGTCAGTAAAAATTCAGCAAGGAAAGCNGCTNCCATAGAATAACTTCTGTTGTTGTAGCCAGGCATATCATAGAAATTGGTAGCAAAAGCTCCGGCTCCTTCAGTACTGAAAGCCCCGGCTCCGTTAAGAATGNTGTACAATGCTCCTGCAGCGGCAATAGCTCCGATACACTGTGCTACAATATAAGGGATCAGATCCTTCGCGGAAAATCTTCCTCCTGCTAAAAGTCCGAAAGAAACAGCAGGATTGAAATGCCCTCCGGAAATNTGCCCTACCGCATAAGCCATAGTAAGAACGGTAAGACCGAAAGCTAAAGAAACGCCTACAAGTCCAATACCGATGTCGGGAACTCCGGCGGCGAAAACTGCACTACCGCAACCACCGAAAACAAGCCAAAAGGTGCCGAAAAATTCAGCAAAAAGTTTTTTTATCATATTGTTTATTTTTAAATGTAAACCAAATTTAAAATTTAAATTTTAAAATAAAAAGTTAAAATTCAATATATTTCATATTCAAGTGATGGGTTAAAAGTGAATTTAATAAACTTATTTTTAGTGTTATTGATAAAAAAGAATCAAATATTTTTTTGTAGAGTTGAATTATATAACAGAAATGTCTATTTTACGTTTATAAATTTAAAAATCATTGAATGAGAAAGTTTTTGTGTGTGATCTCCTTGTTTTTTATTTTTAAACTGTGTTATTCTCAGGCAGCCAAAAAGACTCTACCTTGCTATGACCTTACAGAAATCCTGAAGGTACAGCCGACGTTTCTTTATAAGCCTCATCTGGATGCCTCCAAAAGTTTTGGGATCAAGCTTCTGAAAGATTCGAAGTCCGTTCAGAAGTATATTAATGCCGGAAAATTTCACAAGGTTAAAAAAACAGGTAAAGGATATCGTGTCCAGAAGCTGGATTACAGCAGAGCCTATATGGTCTCCAAAGCTAAACTTACCCTGGAAAAAATAGGCGCAAGGTTCAGTAAAGAAACAAAAGGACATACTTTTACGGTTTCTTCCATCACGAGGACTCTTGAAGACCAGTGCAGACTCAGAAGGGTGAACTCCAATGCTTCTTTGGGAATCAGTTCTCACAATTACGGAAATTCTTTTGATATCTCTTATGTAAGATTCAACAATGTTTTAAAGCGTAATCCTAAAATGGAAGCTGCTTTGGAAAAAGTCCTGAAATATTATGCCGATGCAGGCAGGATTTATTATATCAAAGAAAAGCAGCAAAGCTGCTACCACATTACGGTTAGAAATTATTAATACATGTCAAATATAGGTGAGATATTTGCACAGGAAATTTAGTTTACCTAATTTTAGGGGACTAAAAATAACCCTGAAATATGAACAATTTTAACAGAGAGCAGTATGATGCTGCTGTAAGTCAATGGGCAAATGCATGCAGTGATTTTTCCACATTACAAAGTTTAATTCCAACTAATTACGTTTTCAATCTTTCTCTTGATGAAATCAATTGGCTGAAAGAAAAAAACCAGTATAAAGATTTTTGTGTAGACATGGGCGTTTACGAGAATCAGTTGGTAATGATCCTCTGTCCACTTGCTTCAGATGGTAGCAGACGTGTTGTGGATGATTATCCATACAGTGTTTTAGCGGAATTGGAAGGTGATCTAAGACTTACAGAAACGCAGATATATACTGTGGTAAAGAATGCAGTTCTTTCTAAAGATCTGACAAAAGTAGATAATGATTCGGATATGTTTTTCCCAGTAGCCAATAAGCCTTTAATGGAACAGGATAAGGCGGTTGATGCGATAGAACTATGGAGAAACGAAGGACACAACTGGTTTTATTTTGAATGTAGCGAATATGAGGGTGCCAGAATTTTCAGAAGATTCTATGTTCCATCTGAAAATATTTCGCCAGCCAGACCGGGATTGAACAATATCATTTGCTCTTTCGGGCTAAAGTATTCGGATATTTACCAGAGAATGTTGGTAACGATGATCTTCATCTCTTTTTATAAGGAAAGTTTGACTCATACAAATGCAAGCGTAGAAACGATTTCAAATACTTACGACTGGTCGCAGCCATGTCCGCCATTTTGTCAAATATAAAATAAATGATAGGCTTTAAAATTATACTATATCTAAATAATAGTCTTTTATTTCTATGTTTTATACTTGGTATAATTAAGCTTAAATATCTTAATAATAAAGAAAAATGGTATGTATATTATGCCATTTTTCTTTTCATTATCGAGATCATCAATAAGCTGTTCGTGTATTTCCTAGAAGTAAAGAATATGTCCTTTTTGTACCCGGTGTACATTGCAGGGGAATTCTTTGTTCTCAACTCTTTATACACGAAAAAGATCGGTCTATCAAAATATTGGCTTATCCCTTTATCCNTAATAGCAGGAGTCTTCCTTATTTCCGCGCAGTATTTCGGACTGACGATTGATAATGATTACGCAAAGGTGATTTCCAATATTATTGTTGTTTGCTTTTCCGGTTATGTATTGTTGCAGGAAATCAAGGGTAGTGAAACGGTCAACCGCTTTTTGCTGGTAGACGGATGTATTTTCTTTTACTATTCCGTATCGGTATTTACCTTTATTATTCAGCACCAGCTGGCTGCGCTTTCCCAGCAGAACGCAAGCTTAATATGGGGAATCAATAATCTGCTGTCAAGTATTGTTTACGGTGCATTAATATATAAATTTTTAAGATTAAAGAAGTAACCTTAAATATCAGNTTTATCATTCTGTTAATTGTTACCATAACAATTATCGTTATTTTTATTCTCTTGGCGTACAGAACATTTATCGACAGAATTATAAAAGAAAAGAATGCACAGCATGAAGCTGAGGTTCAGCATCAGAAAAATTTGGTACTGGAAAATATCAAGGCGCAGGAAGAAGAAAGAAAAAGAATTGCCGTAATGATCCATGATGACATTGGAAACAGNNTGAATATCATTTCGNTGTGGTTGAATAATTTAGATACCAAAGGTGATGAGTTGATCAAGAAAAATATTTCCGGTCAGATGTCTGCTTTAATAGATTCGGCCCGAAGTATTTCCCATTCATTATATCCCGTTAACCTTGAATCTGTGGGATTGGTNCTGTATATTGAAGAATTGATTGCGAATCTTTCCAACAGGATCAATATTTCATTAACCGTAAACTCCAAATGTCCTAAGAAAAGTATTTTNGTGGAAGTGCAGTTATACAGGATCATACAGGAGTTTACCACCAATGTTCTCAAACATTCGGAAGCTACAAAGATCTGGATCTATATCAGAGACTTTCCCGACAGTATGGCTGTAATTATTTCAGACAACGGGCAAGGGTTTGATTATGAGAAAGTTAAAAAAGGAATGGGGATAAAAAATATAGAATCAAGGATCAAATCCATGAATGCATCCCACAAATGGAAAAATGTTATCAATAACGGAAGCCGCTTAATTATTAAAATTCCAAATCACCATGAAATCCCAAATCAAAATAGCATTAATTGATGATGAACAGCTGATCCTGGAAGGCGTAAAAATGTTATTATCTACTGAAAATAATATCTCGGTAGTTTTTACTTCCAACAATGGCCCTCATTTTCTTGAAAGCCTGAAACAGCTTCCGGCTGCAGACTTCCCTGATATTGTTCTGGTTGATGTACAGATGCAGCCAATGAACGGTTTTGAACTTGTGGAGATCCTTAAAGAAAAATATCCGGATCTGAAAGTGATCATCCTTTCTTCCCATTATAAAACTTCCATTCTGGGATATATGGTGAAACTGGGAGTAGCCGCTTTTCTTCCCAAAAATTCAGANCGNAAAACATTTATAGATGCCATTACGATGGTTCATAAAAACGGTGTTTTCTTCACTGCAGAAGACCATCAGATGCTTTTTTCCTACATGAACAGTTCCACAAAGAAAAAGACATTGTTTGAAATGGATGATGATCTCTCCGAAAGGGAAAAAGAGGTGGTGAAACTCATCTGTCAGGAATATACCAATCATGAGATCGCTGAAAAACTTTTCATCAGTCCGCGTACGGTAGAAAGTCACCGACAGAGAATTGTAGATAAGATCGGAGCAAAAAATACCGTTGGAATCGTCATTTACGCCATCATTAATAATATCTATCCNCTTGATAAAATATAGTTCCGTAGAAATACGGAATTTTTTATTTAGTATCTTTTACTGTAGTTTCAATCCCTTTTTCGTGGTTATTTTGAAGTGTTCAATAATATTGTGTTCTCGAACACAGCAGTATACACGGCTTAGTACATAAAAATGGAATCAAGTAAGATAGTATCTGTCGGGATATTTTTCGACGGAACAGGAAATAACGGGATCAATGCAACGTCTACCCAAAAGCCCGCAAAAAATAATGGAAGTTATTACAGCAGTACCACCAATATATATAAACTTTTCGGATTGTTTGCCGGAAACCAGAAAATGTATGTTGAGGGAATCGGGACTTTAACCGGGGGAGAAGACAGTAATGTCGCTATGGCTACCTGTAAAAATCCGCCCAGATATAAAGGGTATTCCTCAGATGATAAACTGAATAAAGCATTCGCTTTTACCGAAAAAATAATGCAGGACCAGACCGCTGAATATCATTTTTATGTCTATGGTTTCAGCAGAGGAGCGATGTTGGCAAGAAATTTCTGTTATGAACTCTTAAAGTCCGGATCAGCAATAAAAGGAAATAAAAAGGTTAAATTTCTCGGGGTTTTCGATACCGTTGAATCAACACCGTTTAATGATTATAATGTAAGCTTATTGCCTGAAGTTGAAAATGCCATTCACTTATGCGCAATTAATGAATGCCGATATTTTTTTCCGCTGACAGGTTTTTTTGAAGATTCCGCCAGCATGAAAGATACACGGTCGGATATCGGAAACTCTGTGTGGAAGGAGGTTTTCATTCCGGGTGCTCATGCCGATGTTGGAGGAGGATATTTAGAAGGATCACAATCCGTGTATGTTTCCGCTAATTATATCAGAAAAGAAGATGCAAAAGCTTATGTAAATACAGTAAANCATACCAAAAAAGATGCTTTCGGCAACAAAATCTGGGAATCCCTTTTGGTAGATTACAAGATAGATGAAGGTATAACTTTTTCACAGGCCTACGTTACAAGAGATAAAGTGTATAATGACCTTTCAAAAATATATGGCAAATTGATGCTGAAAGAAACCAATGCTGTTACTGCAGTATTTAATACCCAATTTGATGCTTCCAATTTTGAAATAGATTATAAAAAGCATCCGTTTTTAGAGAAATTCGGGGATCAGCTGGAAAAATATATTCAGGAACTATTACCGGATCTTAGACCACCGTATAATTATTGGGATTTCACAGACTATACCCATATTTCAGCCAATTTCGGTTTACATAAGACCAGTTTACTGCAGAAATCAGAAACTAATATAGATGTCGAGCTCATCAATAACAGTCTGAACGTACCCGGAAATCCGATTGTTGATATTCCGGAAGGAGCCATTCCCAACACANGCAGAGGAACACAGCAGAAGGGAAGTCCGGGTGCAGACTATGTATATGGNAGTAATATCCCGAACAATGATATATGGAGNCGTTCCATTCTCGTAAAAGCTANCCTGGAATTATAAAATTTTTTTTCAGTTTTAAATTTAGGTGTGGNCCTCCCGTTTTAGGGAGGTCTTTTAATTTCAGCGGTCAGGGTAGAACTGTTACGTAAAAATACGGAACAGGTAATTTGAGCATTTTTACGCTACAGCCTGAGATTTTTTTATTGTTACTTTGGGTTGGCTGAAGATTAAATGAAAGCAGTAAACCACAAAAAAAACATTTTTGAATAAAAAATAGAATAAAACTAACCTAAAAACTAAAATTATGGCATGCAGAACAGCATCTGTTGAAAGAGTAGCAGATAAAACAGTAAAAGCAAAAGAGCAGATCGACAAGCTTCAGTCGATGATACAGGCTCAGGAAAATGAAAATAAAGCAAAGTTTTATAAGCAGATTGATGAACATTTGGCAAGTGCAAAATTAACTGATGCAAGAGAAGTTTCTTATACTTCAAACGTTAAAACAGAATACAGCAGCGAATTCAGTCTTGATAAAATTGCTGGTGTTGTAACATCAGCTTTGAAAGCCGTAAAAACAATAAAAGATCCTACCAATCCAATGGGGTTGGCAAGTCCTGCAGGCTATTGATGCCTATACAGATGTTGTAAATGCAGTTGCAGAAGCTGCAAAATCTTCCTCTACATCAGCAGCAAGTATGTCTTTCTCAATGAACAGGCTGGCTCCCGGAACTATTGCCTTTTTATATGCATCATCAGTAAGCATTCAGGATGATGAAACTTTCGGAAATGAGGCAGTTACCACTACGGCTATTTACTACAGGCTTATGGAAAGCCCGAGAGATGTGGAATTATCCGCAGCATTGGACGCTACAAGAATCCGTGTGGCAGCAGATCTGGAAACCTATAAAAAATTCATTGCATTACAAGCCGGATTGGTAACATCTCTTGCCGATGGTAAAATAACTTTTGAAACGTACCTGGTAATGGATGATAAATATGCCAAAAAAGCTGCTGAACTTGAAAAAAGAGTAAAAGACGGAACTCCTGTCGCAAGAATGGCAAAAGGTGTTACTCCGGAAGTTCTTTCTATTGAAGATATGGGATTATCATTGGACATAAAAATCTTGTGATGTCAGCAGTGGAAAAATTGTCAGGAATGGGAGAGATCTACAATTCTATAGTTCAGAGAAACCGTTCCCGTATTGAAAATGGATATTATTAATTTTTCTGTATAATTTTTTATTTCATACTTTAAGTTTTGAGCTGTCTCCGGACAGCTTTTTTTATTTCTCCTCAGTTCATTTCTTTTTCCGTATTTTTGCACCCGGAAAATTCAGTTTAATTCTTAATAACATCATTACATGCTTTCGGTTCAAGGTTTAGGGCTACATCATTCAGGAAATTACTTGTTTCAAAACGTNAATTTTACCATCAAAAAAGATGATAAGGTAGGTTTGGTTGGTAAAAACGGAGCAGGGAAATCTACCCTGTTGAAAATGCTTTCAGGAGAAATATCTTTCTATGAAGGAAATGTGGTACCGGAAGGAAATATCACCATCGGTTTCCTGAAGCAGGATTTGGACTTTGTAAAGGGAAGAACAGTATGGGACGAAACCATGCAGGCTTTCGAGCAGATCAATGCNTGGAAAAACGAATTGGAAGAAGTNAACCATCANTTGGCNACAAGAACCGATTANGAAAGCGATTCNTATACGGATCTGATCAACAGAATGACTGAATTGAATGATCTTCTCATGAATCATGATGCCTATAATCTGGAAGGGGATATGGAGAAAGTACTTTTTGGTTTAGGATTTAAAGCAGATGATTTTCAGAAGATCACCGATGAATTTTCCGGAGGATGGAGAATGAGAATTGAACTGGCGAAATTACTTCTTCAGAAAAATGATATCATGCTTCTCGATGAGCCTACCAACCACCTCGATATGGAATCCATCATCTGGCTGGAAAACTTCCTGAAAGATTATCCAGGTGCCATTGTTTTGGTGAGTCACGATAAGCAGTTCATGACGGCAGTTTGTAACAGAACTTTTGATATCAACAATAAGAAAGTTGACGACTATAAAGCCAATTATTCCAAATATCTGGTTATGCGTGAAGAACGCCGTGAAAAACTGATTCAGGCTAAAAAGAATCAGGATGCGGAGATCAAACAGATGGAAGATAATATCAATAAGTTCCGTGCAAGTGCTACCAAAGCTTCTTTNGCACANTCACTTATTAAAAAATTAGAGAAAATCGACCGTATTGAAGTGGATAACGAAGATGTTTCTAAGTTTAACATCCGTTTCGTACAATCTATTGTGCCGGGGAAAGTGATCTTTGAAGCAGAAAATCTTGGGAAAGCTTACGGGCAGAAGCAGATTTTTAATAATGTAGATTTTATCGTTCAGAGAGGAGACAGAATTGCTTTGCTGGGACAGAACGGACAAGGTAAAACCACATTGGCAAAAATACTTTCAGGAGAAATAAAAGACTATTCCGGAACGTGGAATTTAGGTCATAACGTAAATATCGGNTANTTTGCTCAAAATCAGGAAGAAGTNTTAACNCCGAATAAAACCGTACTGGAAGAAGCAGAAGATGCGGCAACGGAAGAAACAAGACCGAGAGTAAGAGATTTATTAGGATCTTTCCTTTTCCAGGGAGAAGCAGTGAACAAGAAAACTAAGGTGCTTTCCGGAGGAGAAAGAAACCGTTTGGCACTTTGTAAACTCCTTTTACGTCCTTTCAATACCCTGATCATGGACGAACCTACGAACCACTTGGATATTCAGTCTAAAGAGATCATCAAACTTGCCTTACAGAAATTTGAAGGTACATTGATCGTGATTTCGCACGACAGGGAATTCCTTCAGGGACTTTGCGATAAGATCTATGAATTCCGTGATGGAAAAATGAAAGAATTCTTGGGAAGCATCGATGAATACCTTGAATACAGACAAAAGGAAACGATCAGGGAGATCTCGGCGGAGAAAGCAAAAACTTCATGGAGAAGAAACAAAAGTTGAAGTGAAAAAAGCTCCAAAGGTTGAAGAAAAACCTGGAGCAACTTCAAATTCATCAACAATTCTCAGTAAAGAACAAAAGAACATCCAGAATAAACTGAAAAAAGTGGAAGAAAAAATTTCTGAGCTTGAAACAAAGATCGAAGAAATGGAAGCTTCTTTTGCTAAAGAAAACCCTTCCGATGAAACATTGGAACAATACAACAAGGCAAAAGAAGAACTGGATCTGGCTTTGCAGGAATGGGAATATCTGGGTTCCCAATTGGAATAATATAAAAAGGCTGACTTACACTTGAGTCAGCCTTTC
>Ga0065721_10007276_pt1 | contig 11275 bp, 10 predicted proteins | sample Mesricmetagenome_FD_59108 | JGI IMG/M metagenome (GOLD analysis project Ga0065721, IMG submission 59108) | Mesophilic microbial community from rice straw/compost enrichment Sample: eDNA_1 v2 (version 2) | ecosystem: Engineered > Solid waste > Grass > Composting > Bioreactor | place: USA: Davis...
GACCTCTCGCAGGACCGCATCGAGGCAGGCTTGGCAACCATCAACGGCAACCTTGCCCGGCAGGTCACGAACGGCAAGCTGTCCGACGAGGATCGCAAGGCGGCGCTGTCACGCATCAGCGGCTCGGGCGATCTCAACGACCTGGCGCCAATGGACCTCGTGATCGAGGCGGCTACTGAGGACGAAAGCGTCAAGCGCAAGATCTACGCGCAGATATGCCCGATCCTGAAGCCGGAGGCGCTGCTCGCCACCAATACATCGTCCCTGTCCATCACCCGCCTCGCCTCTGCGACCGATCGCCCGGAACGTTTCATGGGCATCCATTTCATGAATCCGGTTCCGGTCATGAAGCTGGTGGAACTGGTCCGCGGGATCGCGACCGAAGAAACAACCTTCGCCACCGCCAAGGAGTTCGTCTCGACGCTCGACAAGACGATCACGGTTGCCGAGGATTTCCCGGCCTTCATCGTCAACCGCATCCTGCTGCCGATGATCAACGAGGCGATCTACACCCTCTATGAAGGGGTCGGCTCGGTCGAAGCGATCGACACCGCCATGAAGCTCGGTGCCAACCACCCGATGGGGCCGTTGCAGTTGGCAGACTTCATCGGGCTCGACACCTGCCTGTCGATCATGCAGGTGCTGCACGACGGTCTGGCGGATTCCAAGTACCGCCCTTGCCCGCTGCTGGTGAAATATGTGGAAGCGGGCTGGCTTGGCCGCAAATCCGGCCGCGGCTTCTACGATTACCGCGGCGAAACGCCGATCCCGACGCGCTGAGGCGTCAGGAACCCTTTGCGGCCGTGATCAATGCCTTGGCATCCGTGCTGTCCCAGACCGCGGGGCCATTCATGGCGGAGACGAGGCAGCCCTTCCTGTCGAGGATGAGCGTGACAGGAAGTCCGAAGGCAAGCCCTTCTTTCTTCATGGTGTTGAACACGCCCATCGTGCTGTCGCGGTAATAGCCGAGCGCATCCACCCCGGTTTCTTCCAGGAATGCCTTCGGTTTTTCGTCTGAGCCAGTGTCGATGTTGACAGCGACGACTTCGAAATCCTCTCCGCCCATCTCCTTCTGCAGATTGTTGAGAGCCGGCATCTCTTCGCGGCACGGGCCGCACCACGTCGCCCAGAGATTGAGAAGCACGGTCTTGCCTGCAAAATCGGTCGTGTTCAGGTCCTGCCCCTCAGGCCCCTTGAACGAAAGGTCGATCAGCCGCGGCGATGTCGCGGCCGCCATGGCGGCAACCTCACCCCGCGCGAACTCGTCGACTGTCCGGGCAAGTTCCACCGTGCCCTCGCACGCGCCAGCGTCGACGGCGACCTCGCCATTGCCAGACCCGGTATTCCTCACGTATACCGCCACGGCGCCGGCAATCAGCCCGGCCACGGCGGCGATCACGATCAATCTGGCGGAGGGAAGGCCAAGCGGTCTCTTGTTCGTCATCTAGCACTCCAGGACGTATGCATCATGGCTGACGGCACGAAGGACGCGGTATCCTCCAACCAGATGTGGGGCGGTCGCTTCGCCTCCGGCCCGGATGCGATCATGGAGGAGATAAATGCCTCCATCGGCTTCGACAAGAAGCTCTACGCCCAGGACATCCGCGGCTCAATGGCGCATGCGACCATGCTTGCTGCAAAAGGCATCATTTCCGGCGAAGATAAAGACAAGATTGTTGAGGGGCTGAACACGATCCTGTCAGAGATCGAGAGCGGCCAGTTCGAGTTCTCGCGCAAGCTCGAGGACATCCACATGAACGTCGAAGCCCGGCTTGCCGCTCTGATCGGCCCAGCCGCCGGACGGCTCCACACGGCGCGCTCCCGTAACGACCAGGTCGCGCTCGACTTTCGCCTCTGGGTGAAGGAAGAACTGAGCAAGACCGAACGTATGCTGACCGGCCTGATCGCCGCGTTTCTCGACCGAGCCGACGAGCACGCCGATACCGTCATGCCCGGCTTCACCCACCTGCAGACGGCGCAGCCAGTCACCTTCGGCCATCATTGCATGGCCTATGTCGAAATGTTCGGCCGGGACCGGCAGCGGGTGCGCCACGCCATCGAACACCTGGACGAAAGCCCGATCGGCGCCGCCGCACTCGCCGGCACGGGTTTCCCGATCGACCGGCACATGACGACTGAGGCGCTTGGCTTCCGTGAGCCCACCCGCAACTCCATCGACACCGTATCCGACCGCGATTTTGCGCTGGAATTCCTGTCGGTTGCGGCAATCTGCGCCATGCACCTGTCGCGGCTTGCCGAGGAGATCGTCATCTGGTCGACGCCGCAATTCGGCTTCATCCGCCTCTCGGACGCCTTCTCGACCGGCTCCTCTATCATGCCGCAGAAGAAGAACCCCGATGCGGCCGAACTGGTCCGCGCGAAGACGGGACGCATCAACGGTTCGCTCGTCGCACTGTTGACCGTCATGAAGGGCCTGCCGCTCGCCTACTCCAAGGACATGCAGGAAGATAAGGAACAGGTCTTCGATGCCGCGGAAAACCTGGAACTCGCGATTGCCGCGATGACCGGGATGGTGCGCGACATGACCATCCGCGCCGACCGCATGCGCGCTGCAGCCGGATCCGGCTACTCGACCGCCACCGACCTCGCCGACTGGCTGGTGCGCGAGGCGGGCCTGCCGTTCCGCGACGCCCACCACGTGACTGGCCGGGCCGTTGCGCTTGCCGAGCAAAAGGGCTGCGATCTCGCGGAACTTTCGCTGGCGGAACTCCAGGGCATACATGATGCCATCACCGACAAGGTCTTCGACGTCCTGTCGGTCGATGCGTCAGTCGCAAGCCGCACCAGTTTCGGTGGCACCGCTCCGTCGGAAGTGCGCAAGCAGATTGCCTGGTGGCGCGCCCGCAACTAGCCATCGAAATGACCGCCGAGTGACTGCACAAGCGGCAGGAACTCCGCTATGACACCAGCGCAGGCTGGTTGATGAAGGAAACGGAATGTCGAAGCTCGTGCAAAAATTCGGCGGCATCGCCCTGACGCTGGCGGTGGCCGGCATCGTCCTTTCCGGATGCGGCCGCAAAGGTGATCTCGACCGGCCCAGCACTCCTGTCGAGCAGCAGAACATCCGCAAGACGGGAGACGACCGCAAGCCGGAGCCGGTTCCCGAGAAGCGCTTCCTGCTCGATCCCTTGCTCTGAGCGAAACAAGCCGTGAACCATTTTCACTACATCGATGGCGTGTTGCACGCCGAGAATGTGCCGATTCCCGAGATTGCCAAAGCGGTCGGTACCCCCTTCTACGTGTACTCCACCGCAACCCTGGAGCGCCACTACACCGTCTTCGCCAAGGCCTTCGCCGATGTCGACGCGATGGTCTGCTACGCGATGAAGGCGAATTCCAACCAGGCGGTGCTGAAGACGCTCGCGCGCCTCGGAGCCGGGGTTGACGTCGTGTCCGGAGGTGAACTGCGCCGGGCGCTGGCGGCCGGCATCCCCGCAAGCCGCATCATGTTCTCCGGCGTCGGCAAGACCGCGGCGGAAATGGATCTGGCACTCGAGGCAGGCATCTACTGCTTCAATGTCGAATCCGAGCCGGAACTCGAAGTCTTGAACCAGCGGGCGCAGCGTAAAGGTACCCGCGCCCATGTCTCCTTCCGCATCAACCCCGATGTCGACGCGCGCACCCATGCGAAGATTTCCACGGGCAAGAAGGAAAACAAGTTCGGGATTTCTTATGAGCGCGCCCGCGCCGTCTATGCGCATGCGGCCCAGTTGCCGGGAATAGACGTCACCGGCATCGATATGCATATCGGCAGCCAGATCACCGATCTGCAGCCATTCGAGGATGCCTTCCGGCTGCTGCGCGAACTGGTGGATACGCTACGCGCCGACGGCCACAGGATCGACCATGTCGATATCGGCGGCGGCCTGGGTATCCCCTACAAGGAAGACAATGATCCGCCGCCGCTCCCCGATGCCTACGCCGAGACCGTGAAGCGGCAACTGCGTTCGCTGGACTGCAAGATCGTCACCGAGCCCGGCCGGCTCATTGTCGGCAATGCCGGCATCCTCGTGACCGAGGTCATCTACGTCAAGGACGGCGGCGAAAAGGCCTTCGTCATCGTCGACGGCGCCATGAACGATCTCATCCGCCCGACGCTTTACGACGCCTATCACGAGATACGCCCCGTGATCGCGGCCGCGGCCAGCGCGCCACGGATCCGCGGCGATATTGTCGGACCCGTCTGCGAGACGGGTGACTATCTTGCGCTTGATCGGGAGATGGCGGCGCCGAAGCCCGGGGACTTGATTGCCGTAGGCTCCGCCGGGGCCTATGGCGCCGTGCAAGCGGGCACCTATAATTCACGGCTTCTGGTTCCGGAGGTGCTGGTCAGGGGCAGCGACTTCCACGTGATACGTCCGCGCGGAAGCTACGAAGACCTGATCGGCTTGGACTCGATACCCGGCTGGCTCGCCTGAGCCTTATCTCGTCCTGTTCACAATTGCAGGAAGCGGACGGATTTCTGCCGCTCGCCGCAGGACCGCTCTCGTCTTCGCCATAAAGATCGCTATCTTGGTTCGAAGGCAGCGTCGCTCTCGGCACGCCCGCATCTTGCGCCGCCACAGGAGACGGATGACATGAGCAATATCCGCAAAGGTGCCTTCGACGCCCTTCCCGGACTTGCCCGGCGAGTGGCCTGGAAGCGCTCCCTCGCTCGCTCCGTGCTCTTCGTCGAACGCCTGATGCCGCGCCTCCTGCCCATGCTGGGTGTCGCAGCGCTCTTCCTCGCCTTCGCATGGTTCGGCCTTTTCCGCCTCATGCCGGATATGGTCCGCTGGGCGCTGCTGATCGCCTTCGGCGTCGGGTTTGCGGCTACGCTGCTGCCGATCGCTCGGCTTCGCTGGCCCGCATCCGCGGATGCCGACCGCCTGCTCGAGGAGCGAAACCACCTGCCCCACCAGCCGGTCGCCGTTCAGGATGATGCGCTCTCCCACGACACCTCCTTCGCGCGCGCGCTGTGGAAGGAGCACCAGATCCGCATGGCGGAACGGATCGCAGCTCTCGATGCGGGCCTGCCACAGCCCGACATCGCGCGTCACGACCGCCATGCCTTGCGCGCCGTCCCCGCCCTCCTGCTGGTCGCTGCATTCGGCTTCTCCTTCTCTAACGGAGCAGGAACGATCGGGGACGCCTTTCGGCCAGCCTCTGCGCCAGCCGACTCTGCTCCCGACCTGCGGATCGATGCGTGGTTGACTCCACCCTCCTATACTGGACGTGCGCCAATCTTCCTAACGGGCGGGGCTGACGGCTCAACGACCGGCGTGTCGCTGCCACAGCACTCGCAACTGACCGTCCGCCTGACCGGTGGAGACGGCCAGGAAGTCGTGACCTACACACCTACCTCACAAGCAGAACCCGTCGCTCTGGTGAGCGAAGAGATCGCCGCCGCGAGGGAGAAGGCAACGGACGAGGCACAGCAGCAGCAAGACGCTCGAGCCGCCGGCCAACCGAGCAGCCAGCTTCCGCAAAGGCGCACCTATCTGATGACGCTCGATGGCAGCGGTGAACTCGCTATCAATGGGCAGACCTGGACCTTTGACGTCATCCCCGACCAGCCACCGGAGATCGCTTTCGACAAGCAGCCGCGTCGCGCCGTGAACGGCGCGCTGGAGATATCCTTCAAGGGCAAGGACGATTACGGCATTCGCGAAGCGCAGGCACTGATCGAGCCGGTGGACGCACCGGAAGCGGACGCCACTCCCCTTTACCCACTCCCGACCTTCCCGCTCGACCTGCCGCGACGTAGCTCGGACGAGGTTAAGGGTTTGACAAGCCGTGACCTGACCGAGCACCCGCTTTCCGGAAAGCGGGTGAGGATCACATTGCTGGCTACGGACGGGGCAGGTCAGACGGGACGGAGCCAGCCTTACGAAATGGTGCTGCCCGCCCGGCCGTTCTCGGAGCCGCTGGCGGCGGCGGTCGTCGAACAGCGGCAGGTTTTCTCCCTGGACAGCAGGCAGGTGCCGCGGGCGCTCGAACTCAACGAGGCGCTGACGCTGCGACCGGATGAGACCATCCCGAACCTGTCGCACTTCCTGCTTCTGCGTTCGGCGCATGGACGCATGGAGCTTGCGCGCGACGAGGAACAGTTGAAGGAGACGGCCGACTACCTCTGGGACATCGCACTCGGTATCGAGGACGGCGATCTTTCCGCGGCTGAGCGACGCCTTCGCGATGCCCAGAATGCCCTGAACGAGGCCTTGAAGAACGGCGCCAGCGACGAAGAGATCGCCAGGCTCATGGACGAGCTCCGCCAAGCCATGCAGGAATTCATGTCAGAGCTCGCCCAGCGCCTGCAGAACAGCCCGCGCGCGCCCCAGGACATGCAAGCCCAGAACATGCTGCGCCAGCGCGACCTGCAGAACATGCTGGACCAGATCGAGAATCTGGCCCGTTCTGGCAACCGTGATGCGGCCCAACAAATGCTCTCGCAATTGCAGCAGATGATGAACAACCTGCAGGCCGGTCGCATGCAGCAAGGCCAGCAGGGGCAACAGCAGAACAGCCAGATGCGCCAGCAGATCGACAAGCTCGGCGAGATCATGCAGGAACAGCAGCGGTTGATGGACCAGACCTTTCAGCTAGAGCAGGCCTTGCGGGACCGCATGCAGCGCGGCGATCCCGAGCAGCAGGGAGAACAGCCCTACGAGCAGCAGCAGGGACAACAGGGCCAGCCCGGCCAGCAGGGACAACAAGGATCGCCCACCGACCAGATGACCGCTGAACAGCTGCGGGAAGCGCTGAGGAATCTGCAAGCCCAGCAGGAAGGCCTCGGCAAGCAGCTCCAGGAACTGCAGCAGGGTCTCAAGGAGCTCGGCATGCAGCCGGGCCAGGGCTTCGGAGAGGCGGAGCGCGAAATGGGCAATGCCGGCGAGGCCCTCGGCCAGGGCGAAGGCGAGCAGGCCGTTCAGGGCCAGGGCAATGCCCTCAACGCCCTGCGTCAGGGCGCCCAGGACATGATGCAGCAGATGATGCAGGCCATGCAGCAGGGACAGGGCCAAGGTCAGGGTGAAGGCCCCGGCGAGGTCTCGCAGGGCAACCAGAACGGCCGGGATCCGCTGGGACGCCCACGCGCCACCCAGGGTCCCGACTTCGGCGATCAGGTGAAGGTGCCAAACGAGATCGACGTGCAGCAGGCGCGGCGGATCCTGGAGGCCATTCGCGAAAAACTGGGCACCGCGATCCAGGAACAGTTCCCGGCACCGTCAGCGGGTGAGATCGAGCGCCGTTACCTGGAGCGTTTGCTGGAAATACGCTAGCCCGTCAGGCCGCCTGTGGCTGCTCGGATAGTGCGCGCGCCACGGCCCGCCGGATTTCCGGAAGGGCGAAGGGCTTCTGGACAACATCGATTATCTTCTCGGCGAGATCGTCAGCGCGCTCCCGCTGTTCTGCATAACCGGTCATGAGAAGGATCTTGAGACCAGGGTGACGCGACGCCGCCTGATGGACAAGTTCGATACCATCCATCACGGGCATGCGGATGTCGGACAGCAAGAGGTCGAATTCGGTCTCCCCGAGCTTTTCCAGCCCTTCTGCGCCGTCGCCCGCCTCATGGGTTTCGTGCCCGTCGAGACGAAGGGCTCGCGCAACGAACATGCGCAGGGAATCCTCATCCTCGGTTATCAGGATCTTGGCCATGGCGCTCGACGTCTCCCATTCTGTCTCATTACGGGAGCAAATCACCAGACTTTCCTTTTTGAGGAGTAAACAGCCTCCTCCAGCACTGCCGAGATGGTTAACGATATGCGGATCGCTGACGGCTAACTCTCGCCGAGGGCGTCTCCGGTAACCACGCCCACGAAGGGAAGTTCGCGGAAGGCGTAGGCGACGTCCATGCCGTAGCCCACCACGAAATAATCCGGGCATTCGAAGCCGACGTAATCCGCCTCCAGCTCTTCCTTGCGCTTTACGCTCTTGTCCAGGAGCACCGCGATCGAGACATTCCTGGCGCCGCGCTCGTACAGCATCTGCTTGGCAAACAGCAGCGTGCGCCCGGACTCGAGGATATCGTCGATCAGCAGGACGTCGCGGTCCTTCACGTCGCTGTCGATGTCCTTCACGATGCGTACGCCCTGCGAGACCGTACCCGCTCCATAGCTCGAGAGCGTGATGAACTCCACTTCCGGCGCCAGACCGACATCGTGCAGCGCACGGATCAGATCGGCGGCGAAGATGAAGGAGCCCTTCAGGATCGCGATGACGAGCAGGTCCTTGGTAGGACCCTTGGCGATCTCCGCGGCAATCGAACGATTGCGTTCGGCGATGGCTTCCGCGGTGTAGAGCGGCTCAATGATCTTGCCGCGAACGACGGGCATGGGGCTCTCCTGACTGGTTCAGAAGGCCGCCGATAGCATAATCATGGCGCCAAGGCACCCGCCGATGCAAAGGAAAGCCGCAGTTCCGGCATTTTTCCACCAGGATGCGGAATGCGTGCAGAGAAGCCGTGGCTCTCGCCGCCCTCGATCGCTGCGACGGGCGGCTGGATGACGGTGCTGGCAACCGTGGCATCACCCGAGACCAGGTCTGCGCGGATCGGCAGCGCCTCGAGCGGCACGTCACTGTTGTTCTTGACGATCCCTGTAATCAGGAGAAGCGACATGCCGTTCGCATCCTGGGGCGTGAGGTTCACGTGCGTCAGGTCAAGGCCTGGCGGCTCTGCTGGCGCGGACTCGCTCACGAACAGGGCAAATCCACCAGCCAAACCGAACACGGCAACGCATAGAGCCGCAACGATCGCTGCGAACACATCGGCAGAGAGATTCATGAGCCCACGCTCTACCCACGCCAGGACGGCTCCGGCAGACGGCTTCTCCTGGGCGGCGACGTGACGGGTGGAACGAGGACGAGGCGGGGTCGGACGTTCGGCTACGGGACCGGATCGGCGCGATGCCGCAGGAACCGTTACAAAGCTCGCATCCGCTACATTGCCGGTGGCGCCATGGCTGAACCGTCTGCGGGCCGATCTCGGTTCGGGGGGCAGGATATCGATGACCGTCATCGCTCGCCTTTCCGGACTCCGGCCTGCCGGGGCCCTGAGTGCCGCGTTCACCCACATGGGAAAACTTGGCATTGAATCGAATCCTACCCAGTCGTAAATTCAAATGGTTAATGCTTCGCAAAAGCGGCCCTCAAAACGACCTAATCCGGTGGCGATAGAAGATCGCATGACCTTGGTTGCAAGGGCGGCGCAACACGGGACCTGGGTTTCCTTTTGATTCATTTCGAGAACGTCGGCCTCCGTTACGGGATGGGCCCGGAGATTCTTCGGGACATGACCTTCGATATCCCGAAGAGGTCGTTCCAGTTCCTCACCGGGCCGTCGGGCGCCGGGAAGACGACACTTCTGCGACTGCTCTTCATGTCGCTGCAGCCGACCCGCGGCCTGATCCGCATGTTCGGCCGCGACCTGTCGCAGATACCCCGCAACGAGTTGCCGATGCTGCGCCGGCGCGTCGGCATCGTGTTCCAGGATTTCCGCCTGCTCGACCACCTGACCACCTACGAGAACGTCGCACTTCCGTTGCGCGTGCGGGGCAAGCAGGAAGCCAGCTATCGCAACGACGTCATCGAACTCCTCAAATGGGTGGGTCTAGGGGAGCGTATCAACGTCCTGCCACCCGTCCTGTCCGGGGGAGAGAAGCAGCGCGCGGCGATCGCCCGCGCCCTGATCGATCGTCCTGAAATCCTGCTGGCCGACGAGCCGACGGGCAACGTCGATCCGCCCATGGCCAAGCGGCTTCTCTCGCTCTTCCTCGAACTCAACCGGCTGGGCACCGCTGTCGTGATCGCAACCCATGACCTCGCGCTGATGGATCAGGTTGATGCGCGTCGCATGATCCTGACGGAAGGGCAGCTCGACATCTATGAATGAGATGACGCGATCCCATCCGGCACAAAGACCGACGCAGCAGCGTGCGACGATGCGTGTCCGCCCGACGGCCCCCATCCTGCCCCCCTCCAATATTCAGGGCAATGCGCTAATTGTCGTCATCGCGATCATGGCCTTCCTCGCCTGCCTGACCTTCGGCGCCGTCAGCATGGTTCGGGCGACCGCCGCAGGCTGGCAAAGCCAGATCTCCCGGGAGATCACCATCCAGATCAAGCCCGCTGAAGGGCTGGACATGGATGCGGCCCTGCAGAAAGCCAAGGATCTTGCGCTCGGCTTTGTCGGCACCCAGGCGGGAACAATACTGGACGATGGCGCAACGGCGCGACTTCTGGAGCCTTGGCTTGGTGCCGGGCTCGATCTCAAGGAACTGCCGGTTCCGCGATTGGTCGTCATCACCATCGACGAAGAGAACCCGCCCGATTTTGGAGAGATGCGGGAATTGCTGGCGCAGGAACTCCCTGAGGCCTTTCTCGACGATCACCGCACATGGGTCGACCGACTCGTCTCCATGGCGAGCACTACGGTGATGATTGGAACCGGCGTCCTGGTCCTTGTCTTCACGGCAATGGTCCTGACCGTGATCTTTGCCACCCGCGGCGTGATCGCGGGCAATCGCCACATCGTCGAGGTCCTTCATTTCGTCGGAGCCGAAGGCGGCTTCGTGGCGCGGGAATTCCAGAAGCATTTCCTCAAGATCAGCCTGAAGGGATCGGCCGCCGGGAGCGCACTGGCAGCAGTCCTGTTTGCCACCTTGGGGATCTGGCAGACCAATGCCCGCGCGACCCCCGAAAGCGACCAGACGATGGCCCTGTTCGGAACGTTCTCGCTGGGATGGAGCGGCTATTTGGGCATCGTTGCGACAATGGTCGTCATCGCCCTCCTAACGACACTGACAGCACGCCTGACGGTGATGCGCACGATCGACGAAATTGACCTCATACGCTCGGACCCGGCGAGATCCGACGGCCTTCCGGCGTCGTGACGCATGGGTAGAGGCAGGAGACAACCCCTGTTCATGACGTGGGACTCGGTCTATTCACTCTTGCATGAGCACGACTCGTCCATCAAAGGGGGAACGCCTGCCTGACACTCCGCGCAGACGTGTGGCCACGCAGCTCTTCTCCCGGAGCAGCAAGCTGAGGAGGGCTGCGCGCTGGATCATCACCGGTTGTCTGGTTGTGATTGCAACTATCCTGGGCGGCTTCCTCTGGTTCGCCGACTCGGTCGCCTCGCTGCAGCCACCAGAGGGGGTGAGGGCCGACGCGATAGTCGTGCTGACGGGTGGCTATCAGCGCATCGACCAGGCCATGGGCCTGTTGCGTGACGGAGCGGGAAAACGGCTGCTGATCTCGGGCGCGCACCCTT
>Ga0065721_10008648_pt1 | contig 11275 bp, 7 predicted proteins | sample Mesricmetagenome_FD_59108 | JGI IMG/M metagenome (GOLD analysis project Ga0065721, IMG submission 59108) | Mesophilic microbial community from rice straw/compost enrichment Sample: eDNA_1 v2 (version 2) | ecosystem: Engineered > Solid waste > Grass > Composting > Bioreactor | place: USA: Davis...
CCCTAAACCAAGCTCTCATGAAGTGACGATTAAAGTGGAGCGTACAGGGATATGCGGAACAGATCTTCATATCTATGCCGGAACGTACATGTCATCCTATCCGCTCATTCCAGGGCATGAATTTTCCGGCGTGATCCATGAAGTAGGCGCGGATGTAGTTGGATATTCCGTGGGCGAGAGGGTAAGCGCGGATCCCAATATTTTTTGCGGGCAGTGCGAGTATTGTCGGACGCACAGATCGAATCAATGCAAGAATTTCGCTGCCGTAGGCGTTACTAGGCATGGGAGTATGGCAGAGTATGTGCGCGTTCCGGCGAATACGCTAGTTAAGTTGCCCGACGGGATGACCTTTCAGCAAGGGGCGTTCATCGAACCGATGGCCTGTGTCGTCTACGTGATGAAACGGTTACAGCTCCAGGCAGGCGAACGAGTCATTCTCTTCGGTGCCGGGGCGATGGGGCAACAATTGATTCAGGCGTTATCCAGGTCCGGCGCCTCGGAGCTGGTGGTGGTCGACATCTCCCCGGCCAAGCTGGAGCTCGCCAAACAGCAAGGCGCGACAAGAACGGTTTTGAGCACTGAACTGGCATCTGCATGGGTCGACGAGAGTTACGACGTAGTCGTGGAAGCTACGGGAATTCCTTCCGTGATCCAAACTGCTTTCGAATTTATGGGGCCTGCCGCGAAATACATCCAATTTGGAGTCGCGGATTCTCATGTCACCGTGCCATTAAATCCGTATAAGCTTTTCAAAAACGATTGGATCATCTTGGGATCGATGGCCGTCCATTATACTACGCTTCCTGCGTTGCGGTGGATTCATGAAGGGCGCATTCAAGTGGATGGACTGGTTTCTCAGGTGATCTCGTTGGAGCAAGCCGTAAGTTTCTTCGAAAATCGAAAAAAATCGGATCTGCTGAAAACGCAAATTCAACTTTAGAATAGACGAGGAGAGAATGAAATGAGAAACGAGTTAGTGGCATCCGATGTCACTGTTGTCGGAGGCGGTCTTGCCGGCGTATGCGCAGCTGTCGCTGCGGCTCGCTTGGGGAAAAAGGTGGCGCTTATTCAGAATCGCCCCGTGCTAGGGGGCAACTCCAGCAGCGAGGTTAGAGTTTGGGTCGTTGGAGCTACAGGGCACGGGGTTAACCGTTACGCAAGAGAGACTGGAATTTTAGGAGAGATGTTTGTAGAAAATAACTACACCAATCCTGAAGGGAACCCTTATTATTGGGATCTTATCGTCTTGGAGAAGGTTCGGCAGGAACCCCATATTCAACTGTTCCTGAACACGGATGTGCATGAGGTCGAGGCTGCAGGAGACGAGACGAACCGTCAAATTATATCGGTAACGGGCTGGATGATGGGCTCGGAGCGCAGAATCCGCTTCAAGAGTCCGGTGTTCCTTGATTGCACGGGTGACGGTCTCGTAGGGTTCTTGGCCGGGGCGAAATACCAGATCGGCCGGGAAGCGAAACAGGAGTACAATGAAGCATGGGCGCCCGAAGTATCCGATAATATCACGTTAGGAAGCACTTTACTGTTCTATACGAAGGATGAAGGTCGACCCGTGAAGTATATTCCGCCATCCTTTGCCAAGGACATCACCAAAACAGCGATTCCGATCAAAAGGGTATTAAACAGCGGCGATTCCGGATGCTTCTACTGGTGGATCGAGTGGGGCGGGGACGAGGATATGGACACGCTTCATGATAATGAACGTATACGCGACGAGCTCTGGTCGGTCATATACGGGATTTGGGATTATATTAAGAATTCGGGAAAATTCAATGCGGAGAACATGACTTTGGAATGGGTAGGCAGCGTACCGGGGAAACGCGAATATCGCAGATTTAAAGGCGATTACGTGCTGAATCAAAATGATCTTGAGGTTCAAACGCAATTCGAGGATAATGTAACCTTCGGAGGATGGTCGATCGATCTTCACCCGCCTGAAGGAATGTACGCCTCGGACTATACGTCGAAGCATTTCCATTCCGACGGAGTTTACCAGATTCCGTTCCGTTCGCTGTATTCCGTGAACGTTAACAATTTGTTGTTCGCCGGGAGAAATATTAGCGCGACGCATATTGCATTCGGATCGTCTCGCGTCATGGGTACATGCGCCACGATCGGACAGGCGGCGGGGACGGCTGCAGCGCTGTGCGTCGAGCTTCATGCAACGCCTCGGGAGCTTTACCGGAAGCATCTGAAGCAACTGCAACAAACTCTCTTGTGGGAGGATGCATCCGTTATCGGCGTGAAAAACGAGGATCCGACGGACCTGTCGCGGAGAGCGGAAGTGACGGCTTCAAGTTTCGTTCGCCGTTTGTCGGTAGAACAAGCGGATGAGGCGTTCGAGCTTCGTACGGACGTTGGTTTTATCGTTCCTGTCGATCCAAAGCTGGAGAAGATCGAGCTATTGCTAGGTGCCAGCGCCGACACGACGGTCGAAGTTCAAATATGGGATACCGGGAGAGCCGAAAATTATATTCCCCATCTTCTTCAAGCGGAAGATAATCAAGCGGTTGCACAGGGCGAAAAGCAGTGGGTCGCCTTTAACCTTCCTTGGGAGCCGGATCAAGCGCAGAATGCCTTTGTGGTGATAAAAGAAAATCCCAAGGTTACGCTGTATATGTCAAACAAACCTATGAGCGGAGTTCTATCCTTTATCAAGGAAAAGGCGTTGGCCGTGGCGCGCAACATGGAGTCATTGAATCACGAGCAGCCGGTGGTGAAATGGAGCATGAAGCGCGTCGCTCGCAAAGTGTTTAATTTTCGATTGTCGAATGATACCTTGGCCTTCGCACCCGCGAAGATCATCGACGGATACTTCCGTCCCTACGGCGGACCGCATATGTGGATCTCGGAGCCGTTGAAGGGCAAGGAAGCATGGATCGCCTTGCAATGGGAGGCTAAGATAGAGTTCCGGGAAATTCATATCACCTTTAATGACGATGTGAACGAAGATTTAATCAATTTGCACCATCACCGGACTGAATTCGAGATCATCCCGGAGTTAGTCAAAGCTTATCGCATCGAGCGATATGAGAATGGACAGTGGCATCGTTTCATTGAAGTGAAGGAGAATAGGCAAAGAAAAAGAAAGCATGTTCTGGAACACCCGGTTCGGACCGATCGGTTAAGAGTGGTTGCGGAACAAACGAACGGGACTCCTTTCGCCGAAATCATCGAGGTTCGAGTCAGATCATGAGCGAAAACAAAGGCCGCCTATTGCGGCGGCCTTTGTTTTTTTTTCGATACAGAATTTATAAGTTTCACGCTTATTATTACCTGTATCGTCTCCGCAAAGCTTCTTCCGGCGTCCAAGGACGCCGAAGGCGTTTTTGCTTGTCAAACGAATGGCTTCTGCGAGGAGACGATGCTTCTATAATCCGCGGGAGAGACGCCTTCGCTTTTCTTGAAGCACTTGCTGAAGTAGAAAGCATCATTAAATCCGACTAATTCCGATACTTCCCTAATATTATGATAACCTTCCTTGATCAGTTCTTTCGCTTTGTTTATACGCACGTTAAGCAAATACTCGATAGGAGTATTCCCGGTGATTTCCTTGAATACCGCCTGCAAGTAGGATTGACTTATCTGTACATGATCGGCAAGCTCTTGCAGCTTAATTCGATGGGGGTAATTCTCCAAAATATATTGGGATACCTTGTCGACCTTCCGGATCTTGTCGTAATTCAGTGATTGTTTAGAAGAATTCCAGAGGAACAACAAATTCAGAATCTCCATGAAATAGGCTCTTTCTCTTATGACTTTATTAAAGGTAATAGGCGATATCCATTCTTGGGTAAGCGTATGGAATAGATTGAGAATTCTAGAGAATAAATGAGCGTCCTTTATATGTTGAAATGAACGGATTGGAAGAGGGATGTCCTTTTTGTGCCATTGATCGTGATCATATAGCAAACAAGAGTATTGGAAGTCCATGCCGTAGCACTTCATGGGGTTATTCTCAAAGGTGTATCCCCATCTTACATCGCCGGGTTTAAAGTAGATCAGGTCGCCTTGGGCTACATGACGCTCTTCGTTGCAGCCTATCACGGCTTCGCCATCATACACCAGAATGAAGGAATGCGTTTCCCAAACCTTCTTGCGATTTACCCATGAACCATTCACTTTCCTATGCACGACTTGAGAAAAATGAGGAACCATATTGTGCAATTCGCCTAGTGCGTCGTTCACTCCAATCACCCTTCGTCATCGGATATCGTCTTCAGTGATGGTCAGTAATATTCAAACATACGACATAATGTTTGCCTTCATCGTTCCTTAGAAAAGCATTTTCTTTACAGACCGTTGCTTCAAAATAACTATTATTTATCCTAAATGACCCCTCATTATAATTTGTGACTCGAGTTGTACAAACAATTAACATGATGTCAGGAAAGAATCGTTTTTGATCATTGTACCAATTGAAAGGTCTTTCAGCCATACAGAGTTATTCTCAGGTTCTAATGAGGAATTCAGTTCCTATCCAAGTCCTAGAGACGGGGTCGCATTCCGATGTTCAACCCATCCGGAAGGGAACATCCCGGTCGCGTGAATGTAGCGCAAACGGACCGGTGCGCCATTTGAGTGCCGCACCGGTCCGTTTGCGCTGTTCGTTAAGCTGATGATGAAAGACAGCTGTGAACGGGAGAGAATGCCGCTCTGGAATCTATTTACGTTAATGACGATTATTTACCTTCCTGTACGAACCGTTCAACGCGGGCCTTAATTGCATCTCTTACTTTACGGAACTGGACCAATACCTCATCTTCCGTCCCGGCAGCTTTCGCGGGATCGTCGAAGCCCCAATGCCATTTGATCACGTTGGGATTAGAGATCACCGGACAATGTTCGTCGGCATGGCCGCACAACGTAATCACGTACGCCGCCCGATTTAGAATCTCGGGATCGATGACGTTGGACTCGTTCGAAGAGATATCGACACCGGCTTCCGCCATCGCTTGAACGGCTCGCGGGTTAAGCCCATGCGCTTCAAGGCCGGCGCTCTTGACTTCATAGAGATGACCACCGAGCGCATTCAAAAAACCGTCCGCCATTTGGCTTCTGCATGAGTTACCGGTGCAAAGAAAGTAAACCAATGGTTTTGTCATGAACATCTACTCCTTGATTTAGGATGTTAATTAATGATTTTCAGCCAGAAATATAAGCCTGTCAGAGTTATAAAGAGGACAGGAATCGTCAACATCGCGCCAACCTTAAAGTAATATCCCCAACTGATTTTTAAGCCTTTAGAGTACAGCACATGCAGCCACAGCAAGGTAGCCAACGATCCGATCGGCGTAATTTTGGGACCTAAATCGGAACCGATGACATTCGCGTAAATAAAGGCTTCCCGAACTACCCCCGTTGCCCCGGTTCCCTGAATCGCGAGCGCATCGATCATTACCGTCGGCATATTATTCATGATGGAAGATAGGATGGCCGCCATGAATCCGACAGCGATCGTGGCGGTGAAGAGCCCTTGATCGCCGGCCCATTCAAATAGCTTGCCGAGCTCGTCCGTAAGCCCGACATTTCGCAACCCGTACACCACGACGTACATTCCGATCGAAAAGACGACCACTGCCCAAGGCGCACCTTTCACGAGCTTCCAGGCATGAATTCCTTTGCTTTGGCGGGCTAGCAGAAGGAAGAGAAGTGCCGCCATTCCCGCGATAAGCGAAACCGGAACGCGAAGAAACTCGCTGCTCAAGTAAGCGACCAGCAATACGGCCAAGATCACCCAAGATATCCGGAATAGCCGCATGTCCTTGATGGCTTCTTTCGGTTGTTTCAATTGAGCGAGGTCGTATTTCTTCGGGATACTTTTCCTAAACATAAGATACAACACCAACAAACTGGATCCGATGGCGAATAGGGTGGGAACGATCATGCGCCCGGCATATTCGACGAAACCGATCTTGAAGAAATCTGCGGAAACGATGTTCACCAAATTACTGACGACGAGCGGAAGGGACGCCGTATCCGAAATAAAACCGCTGGCCATGATAAAAGGCAATATCATTCGCTCATCGAATTTCAACGCCCTAACCATAGCCAAGACGATCGGNGTCAGAATAAGGGCGGCTCCGTCGTTNGCGAAAAATGCCGCNACCGCAGCGCCAAGCAAAATGACGTATANGAACATCAGATTGCCATGACCNCCGGCAAANCGGGCCATATGAAGCGCAGCCCATTCGAAAAAGCCGATTTCGTCCAGGATCAAAGAAATCAGAATCACCGCAACGAAAGCAAGCGTTGCATTCCATACGATCTGCGTCACATCCCAGACATCGTTCAAATTGACGACTCCGAAGATCAAGGCTAGGATAGCGCCTGCGCATGCAGACCATCCGATATTCAGCCCGCGCGGTTGCCAAATCACAAAAATCAATGTAACGATAAAAATCCCTAATGCCGTAATTATGAACCCTCCCCTAAGTTGTCCCAAACCGATGCATCTTGTATGCTTGGAATAAAGCATAGCACTTCAAGTTAACTTGAAGTCAAGGAGGATTCCATGTTATCCATCGGCGAAGTCGCTGAAAAGAGCGGCACAACGACATCGGCTTTACGTTATTATGAACAAATCGGATTGCTTCAGCCGCCGCATCGTAAAAACGGGAAAAGGATGTACGACAATGGGGTATTAGGACGGATCGATACGATAAAGCTTGCGCAAAGCGCCGGGTTTCAAATCCAAGAAATCAAACAACTGCTGGATGGTTTTGATTCGCAAATCGCGCCTTCCGAGAGGTGGAGACTGATGGCTTTGAGAAAACAGGAGGAACTCGAAGCGAAGATCCAACAAATGACCCGAATGAAAACCATATTGGCGAACAGCGTAAATTGTGATTGCTTATCTTGGGAAGAGTGTTTTCAGGATAGTATCACGAAAAATTGACTTAAGGCTTGTCTTTTGATTTGAATGATCATTCGAATAAGGGGAAGAACACAAGCAAACAGAGGCAGCCACGATAATCGGCTGCTTATTTTTGCGATCGTCATACTTAATCACAAAACCCGTATTTTATACATATGTATATTTTGATATCATTAAATCGCAATCCTTCTTGCATAGTTTACGAATCATGTTTTGTCACATCCCCTCAAGTGTTGTTAGCGCATACAAAATTCAATCACCTCCATCCAGTTCCCATCGTAAAGAATGGCGGCGAATTCGTAAATGAGGTCCGATTCTCATTTGGTAGGACAGCATTCGGATTTTGACCGGAATGCGAACGCGCGCCGACAGAGTCAGCGCGCGTTGCGGTAGTCGGACAGGTTCATGCCCGTATGCTTCTTGAACAGCTTGTTGAAGTACCGGCTGTCCGCGTATCCCACGCGGTGTGCCACCTCGTATACCTTGATGCCTTGTTCGCCCAGCAGTTCCTTGGCCTTCTCGATGCGCAGCTCCGTCAAGTAGTCGCTGATGTTGCGGCCGGTATGTTCCTTGAACAAACTGCAAATATAGTTCGGCGACAAGTACACGAGCTCGGACAGCTTACGGAGACTAAGCGGTTCATTGTAATGCTCGCGCAAGTATTCGACGGTCGTTTCGAACCATTGTTGGGGCCGAGGTTCCGAGCGATCGCGGCATTGGCGGACCAACGCGATCTGCTCCAGCAGTATCCCTTTCAATTCCCGCTTCAACTCCGGTAGAGAGGAACATTGCCTCAGCTTGATCCAGAGCTCGTAATCCGCGCCGAATACGACCGGCGACGAGTAAGGCAACGCCGCCAGCTCCGGCGCCATTACGCCGAGCAGTCGCATGGAGACGGCAAGCGCGTAGGAGGTGTCCTTGCGACTGGCCGCAATGGCCAGCAGCCGATCAAGACGCTCGTCCAGTCCGGCATCATCTGCGGACTTCACGGCGAATACGAGCTCGCGCTCGGCTTCTTCGGCGTCGTTGCCGGGCAACCAGACCTCGATCGAGTCGGCCGAATCCGCATTCGATCCCGCACCCTCCAGCGCGATTTCATTGTACGCCATCACTTGTCCTGCACCGAGTATCGCCTTGTATCGCAAAGCTTCGATCGCTGCGCGCAACGACCCGCCGACGCCGTGCAACCCGTCGACGGCCGTCCCGATCCCGATCGTGGAGCCGAACCCGAGCTGACGCTCCATCGTCGCTTGCAGTTCCTTGCACAATCGGATCATGGCTTCCTGCTCGGGCTCCCCGTTCTCTTCTCCTTCGGCGATGGAAGCGATCAAGCCGATTGTGCCTGCCCCGTAAGCGAAGGCCGCACCCCGCTCGCCGACCGTTGCTGCCAACGTCTCCACCGCCTGCAGCCGCAGCAGAGGCTCGATGGCATCGGCATCGTCCTCCGAAGCCGGTTCCAGGCGATCCGGCTCGACCGCGGCCGTCCAGTAACGGCCGTCAGGTCGAAGTCCCAGCCGCAGCATTTCGATCCGTTCCGCCAGCGCCCGGCCGTCGGACCATCGTCCGAGAGACAGCTCCTGTAAGAACCGCTCCCGGAGCAAGGGCAGACTCGCCTCGAACTGATCCCGCTGCCGCTTCGCCTGTTCCCGATCCTCGCGCTCCCGGCGAATCGACTCGCACAGCTCGAGCACCAGCGCCACCAGACTGTCCGGCATGACCGGCTTGAGCAGATAATCGGCGGCGCCGAGCCGAAGCGCTTCCTGCGCAAAGCCGAAATCCTCATAGCCGCTGAGGATAACGATTTTCGCTTCGTCACCCGATTCTCTGATGTCGCGAGTCAGCTCTAGTCCGTTTCTTCCCGGCATGCGGATGTCGGTGATGACGATGTCAGGATCGTGCTCTACGAACGCCTGCCACGCGTGATCGCCGTCGACGGCCACCCCGACGACTTCGACGCCGTATTCCCGCCAATCGACGATATGCCGGATACCTTCGCGAATCATTTTCTCGTCGTCCGCGATCAACAGCTTGATCATGATGATCTCTCCTGACATTTGGATCCCTGAGCGTCAGCACTCTGTTACCGCCGTCTGACCGGGGGTAAGGGTAGCCAGTGTGACGCGCACGGTCGTTCCGCCGACGGTCCGTCCGGCGGATTCGAAGCGTATGCCGTACGACTCCCCGTAATACAGTCGGATCCGCTCATTCACATTGCGCAGGCCGTAGCCGCTTCCCGAGCCCATGATCCGTAATGCCGGGCTCCTCTCCTCCGTTTCGTCTTCCGTCGGAGCGGCCGCATCGGTCGCCAGCATCCCGTTCAAGAACGCCGCGTCGCAGCCTATGCCGTTGTCCGTGACGGCCAATTCGATGGCGTGACCTTTCCGCCGCGCGCAAATGACGATTTCGCCCGGAACCGACAAATCCTTGAAGCCGTGAAGAATGGCATTCTCTACCAAAGGCTGCAAGATCAGCTTCAACATCGTTTCCGACTCCAAGCCGGGATCGATATCGATCTCTAGGTCGAAATCGTTGTCGAACCGAATCTTCTGAATGGCAACATAGCATCGGACGTGCTCGATCTCGTGACCGACCGTCGTCAACTCGTTGTCCTTGTTCAGGCTTAGTCTAAACAACCGGGCCAGCGCCGTCACCATGGCGCTAATATCCGTCGCCTTGTAGCGAGTAGCCGCCATCCAATTAATCGCGTCGAGCGTGTTGTATAGGAAATGCGGATTAATCTGATGCTGCAGCGCCTTCAGCTCTGCCGATCGCATCCGGGCGTTCGTCCGGCCGATCGTCTCGACGTATTCCTTCAGCTCGGCAGACATGCGGTTGAAATGCACGTATAGCTGGGAGATCTCATCCTTCCGGCGTACATCGAGCCTTAACTGCGTGCCAAGATCGCCGCCCTCGATCCGGCGCATCGCCATGATCAAGTTGCCGATGCGCTTCGCGAACCACCCGGAGGTGTAAGCCGAATAGGCGATCGCGAGCCCGAAACCGACCAGCGCTGCGGTAATCGCGGCGACCTGGATGCTTTCGATCCGGCTCGTCAGTTCCTTCGTGTGCACGAAGCCGATGAGCTTCCAGTCCGTTCCTTCAATCGTCTGGTGGACGAACAAATACGGACTTCCATCGATCGAGATGCGAAAGTTCCCCTGGGCGCTCTCCGAGACGCGCTTGAAGTAAGGCTTCCCGGACAAATCGCTGCCGATCAGCGAAGGGTTGTGATGGGAGACGACATGGCCCGTACTGTCGGCGATGAACAGGAATCCTGTTCGGCCGATCTTCACGTCCTTCAGAATGTCCCATATGTTGCGCTCCGGCATGCTGACCGCGATCGCGCCGAGCTCGCGTTCATCCGACATCCCCTTCAGAACTCGGAATAGCGTCAGCTCGTGAGCGGTTCCGGATCCGGAAGGAATAACCTGTCCGGCAGACCAGTTCATCCCATTGCGGGCGGCCGCGGCGGCGGCAAAGTCCGGCAGCGCCTCCAGAGCGTCGATCGGCTGTAGCTCGGGGATCTCGAAGCCGGGGGGGACGAGCTCATCGAATCGATAGTACAGACGTACCTTATATAGCTTCTGATAGTTCGTCACGCTCGTCAGGAGGGATTGCAAATTCTGAAATTCCTTCGGGATGTCCGTCCGATCGATCGACGATTGACGGCCCAAGAGTCGCTGCACGGTCGGATGAATGTATACGGTAGTCGATAGTTCGACCGCCTGGCGGATGTGCGTCTGAAGATTCAAGTTCACCTGGCGTATCGTCGTATTGACCGAGCTACTCACTTCTGACTCGATGGCAGCGCTTACTTTCCAAAACGAGAACAGACCGACGAACAGCGAAGGGATGAGAATCGCAATCAGGAACGATAGCAACAATCGGATAAATAGCGGCATCTTCCACCTCGACATCTTCTTGATGGCTCTCATTGTAGTCCCTTCGTTGTCCTGCGGCAATCGCAAATTCGTCGACTATACCGGTTGCAGGATGAGCGTCAGAACCCGTCGTTCGTCGACGTCCACATGTTCGGCCGCTCCCCGCAAGCGAGCATCAGCGCTTCCATGTAGAAGTAGTCGCCCCAGATCGCGTTTAGTTCGTATTCGACGCCGCCGACCCGGCCGAATACGCCGTTCAGCATCGCCTCCGATTTGTCGCCGCGCGCCGTGGAATAGCCGAGTCGCATCGCCTCCAGCATCCGTATCGCGCAAGAGCGGTAGCGATCTCCCCCATTTCCCGATTTCCGCAGAGCCGAGTGCAGCTCGAACATTCCACATGCCGCGATCGCCGCCGCCGATGAATCCCGGAGAGGCGCCGAACCGGCCGGAAGCCGAAAGTCCCACGGCGGGATGCCGTCTTCCGGCAGCTCATCCAACC
>Ga0065721_10008726_pt1 | contig 11275 bp, 12 predicted proteins | sample Mesricmetagenome_FD_59108 | JGI IMG/M metagenome (GOLD analysis project Ga0065721, IMG submission 59108) | Mesophilic microbial community from rice straw/compost enrichment Sample: eDNA_1 v2 (version 2) | ecosystem: Engineered > Solid waste > Grass > Composting > Bioreactor | place: USA: Davis...
GAACTTGGCAATGAGACCGGCCAGAAAGCCGATGATGATGGTCCAGAGTATTCCCAATATTTCCTCCCACAACAGGTGGGAGGAAAACGAGGTCGCTCAAGGAATGGTTCCGAGTGTGGACTTTGACACCCTTGCCCTGGCTCAGGCTGCCAAGTCTGCCACGACGGCATCGAGTACGGGGAAACCCTTGTCGGTGACGCGGATATTGCCGTTGGGCAGGGTTTCGACAAAGCCGTAGCCCTTGAGCGCGTCGATCTGTTTTTCGGAAATGCCGCGTCCGGAAATGGACATGAAGCGCGTGGGGGAGATCCCCTCCTTCAACCGCAGGCCCATGACCAGGAACTCGTCACCCTGCTCTTCCCAGGTGAGCACGTCGTCGGTGACCATGCCATGGCCGAACTGGTTCACCCGGTTGAGCCATTCGAAGGGCATGCGTTCGGTGGCCGTGGCGTGGCGCTGGTGATTGACCATGAGCCGGCCATGGGCACCCGGACCAATGCCGGCATATTCGCCATAGCGCCAGTAGAGCAGGTTGTGGCGACTTTCCTGGCCCGGCACTGCATGATTGGAAATCTCATAGGCGGGCATGCCGGCCGAGGCGGTCAGCTCCTGGGTCAACTCGTAGAAATCGGCAGCCAGATCCTCGTCGGGCATCTTGAGCTTGCCGGCCTGATGCAGGTCGAAATAGCGCGTGCCCTGCTCGATGGTGAGCATGTAGAGGCTGATATGGCCGCGCGCCATCCACAGCGCTTCCTTGAGCTCGTCTTCCCAATCCTCAAGCGTCTGCTTGGGACGGCCATAGATGAGATCAAAGCTGGAGCGATCGAAAACCGACTGGGCAATGCGCACGGCCGCGACGGCCTCGTCCACCGTGTGGCGGCGCCCAAGCTCGGCCAGCGGCCCTTCGCGCAGAGACTGCACGCCCAGAGAGACGCGATTGATACCGGCGGCGCGGAAACCCCTAAAGCGATCCACTTCCACCGAGGTGGGGTTGGCCTCGAGCGTGATTTCGGCATTGCGGTCGATCTGCCATTCCTGGGCGATGGCATCGAGAATGGTGCCGACAGCCTTGGGCGACATCAACGAGGGCGTGCCGCCGCCAAAGAAGACCGACTGCACGAGCCGCCCGGGCGAGAGCGCGGCCATATGGGCGATCTCGCGCTTGTAGCCTTCGACAAAGGCGTCTTCGTCGAAGGACCCGCGATGGACGTGGGAATTGAAATCGCAATAGGGGCACTTGGACTGGCAGAAGGGCCAGTGGACATAGACGCCGAAGAGGTCGTTGGGGTTGTGGGTCATGAGCGGCACCCGCGCGGAGCGTTCCCCTCCACCATGAAGGAAGGGGTCAGGGATGGGAGTGTACGCCTGTCCGCGCACTCCACGCCCGATGAAACATCGACACCCCCACCCTCGGTCCCTCCCCTCAAGGGGGAGGGAGGCGCAAGACGCGACACTTCATCGACCATTGAAGTCATCAACCGTGCTCGATCTGGTTTTCGACAAAAAGCGCAAAAGAGCGGGCGCGGTGGGAGAGGCCCTGCTGGCCCGGGGACCAGGAGTGCTTCTGCTCGGGCGTCATTTCGCCAAAGGTGATGTCGTGGCCGTCGGGCATGAACATGGGGTCGTAGCCATGGCCCATTTCACCGCGCGGTGGCCAGACCAGCGTGCCCTCGCACCTGCCGACAAACAGCACATCGCGCCCATCGGGATGGGCGAGACACAGCGTGGCATTGAAGGCGGCGCGGCGCTGGCCGGGCGAGATGGCGCCGACAGCCTGGAGCGCATCCTCGACGCGCTTCATGGCGCGGCCAAAATCGCGCGGTATGCCGGCCCAGTCGGCGGTATAGACGCCGGGTTCACCATTGAGCGCGTCGACGGTAATGCCGCTGTCATCGGACAGAGCCAGCATATTGGCGCCCCTGGCCGCGGCATGGGCTTTCAAGCGAGCGTTTTCGGCAAAGGTGGTGCCGGTTTCCTCCGGCTCGGGCAGGCCCAGCTCACCGGCTGAAACCAGATCCAGCCCGAAGGGGGCGAAAAGCTCGCGGAATTCAGTGAGCTTGCCGGCATTATGCGTGGCGATGCAGAGCCGGTCGCCGGCCTTGAGACGGGGAATGGTGGTCATTTTCCGGCTCCTTCGAGAGCACGCTGGATGTCGTTCCAGATGGGCGACGATTGGGCAGAGAAGTCCCCCTCACCGACCCGGCTATGCCGGTTCACCTCTCCCCGATGGGTGGAGGTATAAGAGGCGTGCGCGAAGCCTTTCTTCTCCCCATCGGGGAGAAGGTGGCGCGCAGCGCCGGATGAGGGGGATTTCTGCCAGAACTTCATGCGCCCAGAGCTGCCTTCTGCATGGCGGTCAGTTCACTGATGCCCTGTTCGGCCAGGGCCATGAGGCTGGCCAGTTCCTCGCGCGAGAAGGGCGCGCCTTCGGCGGTGCCCTGGATTTCGACGAACTTGCCCGAGCCGGTCATGACGAAATTGGCGTCGGTCTCGGCCTCGACGTCCTCGAGATAATCGAGATCGAGCACCGGAGTGCCGCGATAGATGCCGCAGGAAACCGCGGCCACCGAATCGCGCAGGGCCGGACCCTTGGTGAGCTTGCGCTCGTCCATCCAGGCAATGGCATCGGCCAGGGCCACATAGGCGCCGGTGATGGAGGCGGTTCGGGTGCCGCCATCGGCTTCGAGCACGTCGCAATCGAGCGTGATCTGCACTTCGCCCAAGGCTTCAAGATCTACCACGGCGCGAAGGGACCGGCCGATGAGGCGCTGGATTTCCTGGGTACGACCGGACTGCTTGCCGGCGGTGGCCTCGCGACGGGTGCGCGAACCGGTGGCGCGGGGCAGCATGCCATATTCGGCCGTGACCCAGCCCTGGCCCTTGCCGCGCAGCCAGCCGGGAACGCTGGTTTCGACCGAGGCGGTGCACAGGACCTTGGTATTGCCGAAGGCAACCAGGCACGAGCCTTCCGCCTTCATGGCGACACTGCGTTCGAGAGTGACTGCCCGCATGTCGCTCGGCTGGCGTCCGGATGGCCGCATCGTGATTCCCGTCTCTTGTTGGCGTTAACCGCGTCTTAACCCTCATGCGGCCGGCCCACAAGCGGCGGACGCTTGGCGGATGGGGAGGAAGGGCCTAAATGAGGGGGCAGGGTTAAAGTCGACGAGTTTAATCAAACCATCATGACTAGGCCGGAAGACGACTTCCTCTCGGTGCTCAATTCGCGGAGCCAGGAGATTTTCCGGCGCCTGGTGGAGCGTTATCTGGAGACCGGCGCCCCCGTGGGTTCGCGCGACCTCTCGCGCCTGTTGCAGGTGGAGCTGTCGCCGGCATCGGTGCGCAATGTGATGGCGGACCTTGAGGATCTGGGGCTGATCGCAGCGCCCCATACCTCGGCAGGCCGGGCGCCAACCCAGCAGGGGCTGCGCTTTTTTGTCGATTCCATGCTCGAAGTGGGCACGGTGAACGAGACGGAGCGCAAGCAGATTGCGCGCCATATCGAGGGCACCAGCCATGACAAGGTCGAGGATGTGCTGGCGGAAGCCTCCTCGCTGCTCTCGGGCCTCAGCCAGGGCGCGGGGGTGGTGATCGCCACCAAGGCCGATATGGTCCTCAAGCATATCGAATTCGTGCGGCTCGATGCCACCCGCGCCATGGCGATCCTGGTAGGCGAGGACGGGCAGGTGGAAAACCGGATTTTCGAGCTGCCGCCCGGCTATACGGCCAATGCCCTGCAACAGGCCGGCAATTACCTGGCCCATTACGTGGTGGGGCGGACACTCTCGGAAGCGCGGCAGGTGCTCAACGCGCGCCGGGCCGAGCAGCGCGCCGAACTGGACGAGCTGACGCAAAAACTGGTGGATGCCGGCATCGCGACGCTGACCCGGACGGATGGCGATGCCGCCCCCACGGTGATCGTGCGGGGGCGGGCCAACCTCATCAACGACACGATGCAGAGCGACGAGCTGGAGCGCTTGCGGCAGCTGTTCGACGAGCTCGAGAGCAAGGACGGGCTGCTGCAGCTGCTCGGTGACGCAGAGCGGGCGCAGGGCGTGCGCATCTTCATCGGCTCGGAGAACAAGCTGTTCTCGCTTTCGGGGTCGTCGGTGATCCTTTCGCCCTACAAGGATGCCAATGACCGGATCGTGGGTGTGCTCGGGGTGATCGGGCCGACGCGGCTCAATTATGCGCGCATCGTGCCGGTGGTGGACTATACCGCCAATGTGATCAGCGCGATGATGGCCCGGAAGCGCAAATAGCCGGAACCGGGCCAAATCGGCGCAGTTGGGGGGATGAGCTTGAAAAGCATCTCGCCTTGGCCGATATGGCGGACAAGAGATTTACCGAAACGGGAAAGAAGACCAGATGAGCGACGAAACCGCCGCCCAGGGCGAAACGCCGGAAACCGAAATTCCCGCCACCGAGACACCGGAAGTTGATCCGGTGGAGGCGCTGACCGCCGAGAATGCCGAGCTGCGCGACAGGCTGCTGCGCACCATTGCGGAGATGGAAAACCTGCGCAAGCGCACCGAGCGCGACGTGGCCGATACCCGTTCCTATGCCATTTCCGGCTTTGCCCGCGACATGCTGAGCGCCACCGACGCGCTGGGGCAGGCGCTGGTAATGATCCCTGCCGAAACCCGCCAGGCCGCCGAGGGCACGCTCAAGAGCCTGATCGAGGGCATCGAGCTGGCGCAGCGCGAAATGCAGCGCCTGCTGGGCAAGCATGGCGTCAAGGTGATCGAGGCGGCCGGGCAGAAGTTCGATCCGCACAGGCACCAGGCCATGTTCGAGGTGCCCAATAGCGAAGTGCCCGAAGGCACGATCGTGCAGGTGGTGCAGGAAGGCTTTGTCATCGGTGACCGCGTGCTGCGCCCGGCCCTGGTGGGTGTGGCCAAGGGCGGTCCTGCCGCCGCCGCATCGGCGNCCCCCGAGGCCGGCGACGGCGTCGACAAGAGCGCTTGAGGTTTTTGGACTGAATGACAAAGGGCGCTGCGAGGCGCCCTTTTTGTTTGGGAGACAACCACTCCGCCATTCGAGCGTAGTGCTCGTGGACCAATGGGCCGCGCTTTAGCCCAGAATTTCGCGGCTCATCACGCGATCGACGCCGGCCTCGGCCAGATCGGCCCAGGCCTTTTCGAGCGAGCCATTGGCGTCGATGGCGCGGGTGGCGTCCTCGATGACGGTGACGTCAAAGCCGCCGGCCGCACCGTCGAGCGCGGTCCAGGCGACGCAGAAATCGGTGGCCAGGCCAACCACGAAGAGCCGCCCGGCATCGCGTTCGTTGAGATAGCCGGCAAGGCCGGTCAGGGTTTGCCGGTCGGCCTCCTGGAAACCGGAATAGCTGTCGATGGCCCGGTTGTAGCCCTTGCGGATGACAAGCTGGGCATGAGGAATGTTGAGATCTTTCGAGATCTCGGCGCCCCGGGTCTGCCAGACGCAATGGTCGGGCCAGAGCACCTGGGTGCCATAGGCCAGTTCGACCGTCTCGAACGCAGCCTTGCCCGGGTGCTGGCTGGCAAAGGAGATGTGATCGGCCGGGTGCCAGTCCTGGGTCAGCACGACATTGGAAAAGCGGGTGGCGAGCTGGTTGATGAGCGGCACGATCTCGTCGCCACCGGCCACGGCCAGACTGCCGCCGGGCAGGAAATCATATTGGACATCGACAACGACAAGAACGTCATCGGGCGAGATGGTGATGGTCATGAGGACTCCCGGTCTACCCAGAGTGCGGGGATGAGCCCGCGCACGGAATTGCCCAGCCAGATTGCATCGGCGGATTGAAGATCGGCAAGGGTGAGGACGCGCTCTGCCGCCTTGCCATCGGCGATGAGCTGGGCCCGGAGCGTGCCGGGCAGAAGGCCCGAGGAGAGCGGCGGCGTGAAAAGACGGCCGCCGATCTCGACAAAGAGATTGGTGAAACTGCCCTCGGTCACTTCGCCGCGCTGGTTGAAGAACACAAGTTCATCAAGGCCGCGCTCGTCATGCGCGCGCTGGCGCGGGGCATCGTAGAAGGCGCGATTGGTGGTCTTGTGGGCCAGCCAGACCCGGGCGGCATCGAGCGGCTCGGGATGGATGGCGAAGCGGAAGAGGTCCGGGCTTGGTGGCAGGGGCACGGCGGTAAGGTCGAAACCGGCATCGGAGAGCGTGAGACGAACCCGCATGGGTTCAGTCCAGCGACCAGCGTGNTCTGCGAGATACGNGGCGGCTGCCTCACGGGTCGCGGGCAAGCCGAAATAGGCGGCNGAGGCCATGAGACGATCAAGGTGCCGCTCGAGAAGCACATAGCCCTCTTCNGGCGACCATNTGAAGGTCTCGATCAGCGTTACCGGCGGGGCCGGATCGGCGAGGAATTTGAGCTTGAGCAGGGCTTCCTCATATTCGTCCTCGGCTATCGAATCGGCAACGATGCCGCCGCCAATGCCGATTTCGCCCCGGCCCGCGGCATCTATGACGGCGGTGCGGATGGCGACGTTGAAGGCGAAATCCCCTGAAGGGGCGATATAGCCGATTGAGCCGGTATAGAGCCCGCGCGGCGCGGCCTCGACGGCGTGAATGATTTCCATGGCCCGCAGTTTGGGAGCGCCGGTGACCGAGCCGCAGGGGAAGAGATTTTCCAGCACTTGGGTGAGGCCAATGCCGGGCCTTTTCCGGGCCTCGATGCCGGAGGTCATGGTGTGAAGGCTGCGATAGGTTTCGACCGTGAAAAGGTCGGTTACCCTGACCGAGCCGGTCTCGGCGATCCGGCCCAGATCGTTGCGCAGGAGATCCACGATCATGAGGTTTTCGGCGCGGTTCTTTTCGTCTCCAGCCAGGGCGGCACGGCCGGCCTCGTCTTCGGCCAGGCTCGATCCGCGCTTTGCCGTGCCCTTCATCGGCCGGGCCCTGAGGCGGTCGCCCGCGCCGGACACGAACAGCTCGGGCGAGCGGGAGAGCACGAAATGATCGCCAGCATTGATGTAGGCGCCATAGGCAACCGGCTGGCTCCGGGCCAGGGTGCAGTAAAGGCCGAGCGGATCGCCGGCGAGGGTGAAGCGGGCCCGCAGGGTGAGATTGACCTGGTAGGTGTCCCCGGCGGCGATGAGGTCCTTCACCCGATCGAAGGCCTGCCGATACGCCTCCCGCGAGAGCGACGGGGTGATCCCCTCGACCCGGGCATCGCCACCGGCGGCCAGGATTGTTGCGACATCCCCGGCAGTGAGCTGGCGGGGCGCATCATAGAGGCCAAACCAGAGCAGGGGCGTGGGCGAACGCGCCGGCAGGAGCGGGGCCAGCCGCTCCTCGAACAGGAAGCCCAATTCATAGCCGAGATAGCCGGCGGCCCAGAGCCCGTCCCGACCGGCCTGCGCCAGCCGCGCCAAAGCGTCGCGGGCGCTGTCGGCGTCATGGGCCACAAGGATCGCGCGCGGCGCGGCAAAGAGCAGGGACTGGCCCTGCTGGTTGAGGTTGTCGTGCAGAAGGATCGCGCCGGCGGTGAGCATGGGCCGCTTCTAGCCCATGGCGCGGTGCGGGCCTATCACCAATTTGGCCAGACCTCACTTGGCGGGAGCCTAAGTGCATGTCATAGCAGCAAAATCCGGGCCGTTTGCCCGGTCTTGGGAACCATAAGAATGAAAAAGACGCTTCTGGGTGGCCTTGCTGCCATCGCCCTCATCGCCAGCGCCGCGCCGGCCATGGCTGCAGAATTCACCGTGATCAACAACAGCTCGGTTGACCTGCACTATTTCTACGCCTCGCCCTCAAGCGACGAGAACTGGGGCGAGGACCTGCTGGCGGATATGGGCGTGCTCGAAGCAGGCTATCAGGCCACCGCAACCATCGGCGGCTCGGATGAATGCATCTATGACTTCAAGTTTCTGGGCCCCAATGGCGAAGAGCTGATCGTGCCCGACATCGATATCTGTACCCTCGAAAGCTATACGCTGACCGACTGATTGACGTTACCTGCCGGTGGCGCAGCACGGCCGCGCCATCGGCCCTGCNTGAGCCNGTCCCCAAGCCCCTTGGCTATGCGCTCCACAGGTGTNAAAAAAGCCCATCGGACGCCGGCTGCGTCCGCACAGGGGGACACATTCATGAAGATGCATCTGCTGGGCGGGCTCACCGCCCTTNCGCTTGCGGGTGGCATTCTGCCTGCCGCGGCCGAGACCGTGCAATTCACGGTCATCAACAACAGCTCGGTCGACCTGCACTATTTCTTCACCACGCCCAGCGTGGAGGATAATTGGGGCGAGGACCTCTTGGGTGAGACCGGCATCCTCGAAGCNGGATACCANGCCACCGCGACGATCAACGACGGTTCGACCGAATGCCTTTATGACTTCCGCTTCGTCATGGAAAATGGCGCCGAGCTGGTCGAACATTCGATCGATATCTGCAAGCTCAACTCCTACACGATCAACGACTGATCGGGCCGGGCCATCCGGCGAGCCGGGTGGCCCCGACGTCCCTGGAAGCGGCTTTCCCTGCCGCTATCGGGCATAGTTCGCGTTTGGAACAAAAGTCGCGCCACTTTTGCTCGAAAGGCCTCCGGCCTGCGCTTGAAGCCACCTGCACACCCCCCTATATACGCCCCAGGCCCCGCAGGGGGCAGTTTTGTAACCTACGAGGGACCCCGACCCATTCCGGGCCAGGAAGCTGCTTTCGTTGAGAGGGCTTTTTACGGCGGGTTCGCTGAAAGAGAGGCATGTAATGGCTAAAGTTATCGGCATAGACCTGGGTACCACCAACAGCTGCGTTGCCGTCATGGACGGCACCAATCCCAAGGTCATCGAGAATGCGGAAGGCGCGCGTACCACGCCCTCCATGGTCGCCTTCTCCAAGGATGGCGAGCGTCTGGTGGGCCAGCCGGCCAAGCGCCAGGCGGTGACCAATCCGGAAAATACCCTGTTTGCCGTCAAGCGCCTGATCGGCCGCCGATTCGACGACAAGATGGTCGAAAAGGACAAGGGTCTTGTCCCCTACAAGATCGTCAAGGCCGACAATGGCGACGCCTGGGTCGAAGCGAGCAGCGAGAAGTACTCGCCCAGCCAGATCTCGGCCATGATCCTGCAGAAGATGAAGGAAACCGCCGAAAGCTATCTCGGCGAAACCGTCACGCAGGCCGTCATCACCGTTCCGGCCTACTTCAACGACAGCCAGCGTCAGGCCACCAAGGACGCCGGCAAGATCGCAGGCCTCGATGTGCTGCGCATCATCAACGAGCCGACCGCTGCCGCGCTCGCTTATGGCCTCGACAAGAAAAATTCCGGAACGATCGCGGTCTATGACCTTGGCGGCGGTACCTTCGATATCTCGATCCTCGAAATCGGCGATGGCGTGTTCGAGGTGAAGTCGACCAATGGCGACACGTTCCTGGGTGGCGAAGACTTCGACATGCGTCTGGTCGACTACCTGGCCGACGAGTTCAAGAAAGAGCAGGGCATTGACCTGCGCAATGACAAGCTGGCCCTGCAGCGTCTCAAGGAAGCTGCCGAAAAGGCCAAGATCGAACTTTCGAGCTCGACCCAGACCGAAATCAACCTGCCCTTCATCACCGCCGACGCTTCGGGTCCCAAGCACCTGACGCTCAAGCTCAGCCGCTCCAAGCTCGAAAGCCTGGTCGATGACCTGATCGCGCGCACCATCGAGCCGTGCAAGCAGGCCATGAAGGATGCCGGCGTTTCGGCTTCGCAGATCGATGAAGTGGTGCTGGTGGGCGGCATGAGCCGCATGCCCAAGGTGCAGGAAGCGGTCAAGCAGCTGTTCGGCAAGGAACCCCACAAGGGCGTGAACCCGGACGAAGTGGTGGCACTCGGTGCTGCCATCCAGGGCGGCGTGCTGCAGGGCGACGTCAAGGACGTGCTGCTGCTCGACGTGACCCCGCTTTCGCTCGGTATTGAAACGCTGGGTGGCGTCTTTACCCGCCTGATCGACCGCAACACCACCATCCCGACCAAGAAGAGCCAGACCTTCTCGACCGCGGAAGACAACCAGAATGCGGTGACCATCCGCGTCTTCCAGGGCGAGCGCGAAATGGCTGCCGACAACAAGCTGCTGGGCAATTTCGACCTGGCCGGCATTCCGCCCGCACCGCGCGGCGTGCCGCAGATCGAAGTGACCTTCGACATCGACGCCAACGGCATCGTGAACGTGTCGGCCAAGGACAAGGGCACCGGCAAGGAACAGCAGATCCGCATCCAGGCTTCGGGTGGTCTTTCCGACGCCGATATCGAACGGATGGTCAAGGACGCCGAGGCCAATGCCGAAGCCGACAAGCGCAAGCGCGAGGCGGTGGAAGCCAAGAACCAGGCCGAGTCGCTGGTCCACTCGACTGAAAAGTCGCTCAAGGATTATGGCGACAAGGTTTCGGCCGAGGACAAGGCCGCAATTGAGGCCGCCATTGCCGACGTCAAGTCGGTGCTGGACGGCGACGATGCCGAAGCCATCAAGGAAAAGACCGCAACCCTTGCGGAAGCCTCGATGAAGCTGGGCGAAGCCATGTACAAGGCCAGCCAGGCGGAAGCCGAAGCCAAGGCCAACGGCACCGCCGATGACAATGACGATGACGTGGTCGATGCTGACTTCGAAGAGGTCAAGGACGACGGCGACGACAAGAAGTCGGCGTAAGCTTTGGTTTGACGAGATGATGAGGCCCCGGTGGAGACGCCGGGGCTTTTTTTGTCGAGCGTGAAGGGAGTGCTGAAAGGTGGACCATCCGGTCAAGCCCGTGGTGACGGTAGCTGAGGTTGTCGGCTTGCCAGCGGGCAGGCACGGTATGTGGGGAGCCCGCCCCAACACACCGTCATTGCCCGGCTTGACCGGGCAATCCACCTTCAGGTGTCCAGCAGCCAGTGGGACACATCGGCCCATTCCGGATTGACCGACTCGATCAGCTCAATCTTCCACCGCCGGGGCCATTTCTTGATGGCCTTTTCCCGGCTGATGGCGCTGACAACCAAATCGTGGCGTTCGATCCAGACCAGCCGCTTGACGCCATAGCGCGAAGTGAAGCCGGGCGTCAGTTCGTGCTGGTGCTCGAACCATCGTCGTGACGGATCGGACGTCACACCCGTGTAGAGCGGGCCGTTCTTCTTGTTTGCCAAGATATAGACGTAGCCCTTCATGTTTCGAGGATGCCGAGCCATGGACCACCCGGTCAAGCCGGGTGGTGACGGGCGGGGGAAAGCGCGTCCCACTCGGAGCGGACAGTTTCACGTGAATCCCTGTGACGCGGTCCGTGTATGCCATTCGAGCGTAGCTCTCATGGCCTTCTCGCCTAAATTCGGTCCACCGG
>Ga0065721_10052744_pt1 | contig 11275 bp, 8 predicted proteins | sample Mesricmetagenome_FD_59108 | JGI IMG/M metagenome (GOLD analysis project Ga0065721, IMG submission 59108) | Mesophilic microbial community from rice straw/compost enrichment Sample: eDNA_1 v2 (version 2) | ecosystem: Engineered > Solid waste > Grass > Composting > Bioreactor | place: USA: Davis...
AATAGGGTTTCTTGGTTCCGTCGGGCTGGGGCACTTCGACGGTGAGCAGGTAAATCCCGTCCCTTTCGCGCGCGGTGACCGACCCCTTTCGCCCCAGCGTAATCTGCGTCTCCGGCTGCGGCGTGAACTCCTTTGCCACCACGATGCCCCGCATGCGGGCGTCCGAAATGCCGCGTCCACTCTGAAAGACCGCGAAGAAAATGAAGCCGAGCACAAAGAGTGCGATCAGAACGGCGGTGACAATGACACGGGGCGGGGTTTTCGGTTTGATGACTCGGGGATCCATGCCCCCAGCCTAGGAAAAATCGCCTCCGAAATCGAACCAAATCCGCAATTGTTGCATAAATGTCGGAGCAGGCAAAAAGGCGCCCGGTTCCGAGGGAAGGTCCGATTTTGCCCGCTTTCGCGTCTCTTAAATGCAAAAGAATTGCAATTTGACGGCATTCCCGCATTTTTCCTGCATGAAATTTGCAATTGCCGTCCTGCTTCTGATGGGAATGACGGCGGTCCGCGCCGAGCTGGCGGTGGCTTCATTAAACACCGTACTGGCCGACGTGGCGCGGAACGTGGGCGGGGACAGGGTCACGGTGACGGAGGTTGTGAAACCCGGGGTGGATCCCCATGACTTCCAGCCGAGTCCGGGCGACATCAAGGCGCTCAGCCGGGCGCGGCTGATTCTGGCCGGGGGACTGGGATTTGAGGGTTATCTCGACAAGCTGCGGGCGGCGGTGGGCCACACGCCGACCTTTGTGGTGGTCGGGGAAAAAATCACGCCGCTTATGGTGGCGGAAGGCGCCCATGGGCACGAGGGACACGACCATTCCCGTGGTGCGGACGGACGGGTGGCCGATCCGCACTGGTGGCACAGCATTGCCAATATGAAGGTGGCCGTGCGGGTGCTTCGCGACGCCTTCCGCGAGGCCGATCCGGCCAACAAGGCGTATTACGACGCCCGGGCCAAGGCGTATCTCGCGCAGCTCGACAACCTCTCCAAATGGGTGAAGATTCAGGTGGCCCGCCTTCCCCGGGACCGCCGCATCCTCGTCACCTCCCATGATGCGCTCGGCTATTTTGCGCGCGACCATGGATTTCAGGTTTACCCGGTGGAGGGAATCAGCGGCGCGGAACAACCCTCCTCCAAACGCGTGCGGGAACTGATCCGTCAGATCCGGGAAAAAAAGGTGAAGGCCATCTTCGCGGAGAGCGTGGAAAACCCGAAGGTGCTCGGGGAAATTGCCAGGGAAACCGGGGCCGTTCCCGGAGGCACGCTGTATGTTGACGGACTCGGCACCGGCGCCGCCGGAACCTACGAAGGCATGATGCGCCACAATGTGGAAACCATCGTGAAGGCGCTCGAATGAGGCTGTCCGCAACGAATCGTTGATCGTCCACCCATGCGCGGCTCTCCCCTGCTCCAGACCCTTCTGCTCGCGGCGGTGCTCGCCCTGGCGGCCCTGCCCGTCTGGAAACTCACCCGGCCGCGTCCGCCGGTCGAGGCGGCGCCCCCGTCGTCCGCACCCGAATCGTCGGTCGGCCCCGTCGAACTGACCGTCACCTCCACCGCCGACGCGGACGTCGAGCTCACCCATTCCGGCACCACGCTCTGGCGCAGCGGGGCGCCGTCCGGTCATTTTGAAACCACCCTTTCGCTGCCGACCGACGCGGAACTGGTGGTCCGGGTTCAATGGACTCACAGCGGCACACACGCGGCGCGGTTCCGCCTCTCCCGGGATGGCGGGCTCCTCACGGAAACCACCCTCTGGGGCGAGCAGGAAGCCTCCGACGTACTCGCCGTTTCCCCCATCCCCGACGCGCCGTGAAACACCGTCTTGTCATCGAGGACCTCACGGTCTCCTACAACCGCATCCCCGCGGTGCACCATCTCAACGTCTCGCTCGACTGCGGGTCGGCGGTCGGATTGATCGGACCCAACGGCGCCGGCAAGACCACGCTGCTGAAGGCGATTGCCGGACTGCTGCCCGTCGAAACGGGCCGCATTCTCACCGGGGAACACGCGGGGGAAAATGCGGCCGTGGCCTATGTGCCGCAGCGGGAGGCGGTGGACTGGGACTTTCCCATCACCGTCCGCGGCCTCGTGGAAATGGGGCGTTATCCGGATCTCGGGCTCTGGGGACGCTTCACCGCGAAGGACCTCGCCATCGTCGACGAAGCCCTGCAAATCGCGGAGCTGGCGGATTTTGCCGACCGTCAGATCAAGGCGCTCTCCGGCGGCCAGCAGCAGCGCGCCTTCTTGGCCCGCGCCTGGGCCCAGCAGGCGCACATCTACCTGCTCGACGAACCGTTCACCGGTCTGGACCGCAACGCGCAGGACGCCTGCATCAAGGCCCTCGACCGTCTGCGTGCGGCCGGCAAACTGATCATCGCCTCGCACCACGACCTCAAGTCGGTGCCGGAAATTTTTGACCACGTCCTGCTCATCAACGGCGAACTCGTGGCCTGCGGCAAAACTCCGGAGGTCTTCACGGAGGAAAACATCGCGCGCACCTTCGCAACGCGGGTGTTTTCCGGCGGTCCGGCCCATTCCCATCACGCATGAACGGACTGTTTGAACCCTTCCAGTATGAATTCATGCAGCGGGCTCTGCTGGCCTGCGCCATCATCGGCTTCACCAACGGCTTTCTGGGGGCCTTTGTGGTACTGCGCCGGCTGGCGCTCATGGCCGACGCCCTTTCGCATTCGCTCCTGCCGGGTCTGGCGGTCGCGGTCATTGCAGTGGGATTGAATCCCGCCGGACTGCTCCTTGGCGGACTGCTGGCGGCGGTGTTTGTCGCCCTCGGCGGACACCTCATCGCACGCAGCTCGCGGGTGAAGGACGAAACCGCCATCGCCGCACTCTACATCATTGCGCTGGCCGTGGGGGTCGGCGTCATCAAATACGCCCACGTCAACGTGAGCCTCGATCATTTCCTGTTCGGAAACATTCTGGGCATCGGGGACACCGACCTCTGGATCAGCTACGCCACGAGCGTGCTGGTCCTGATCACCGTGACGCTGCTGCAGCGTCCCCTGCTGCTCGCGCTCTTCGAGCCGTCGGTCGCGCAGACGCAGGGCGTGCGGGTGGGCCGGCTCCTTGCGCTTCTGGTCATCCTCATCGTCCTGACCATGGTGACCTCGCTGCAGGCCATCGGCGTCCTTCTTTCCCTGGGACTCATGGTTCTCCCGGCGGCGACCGTTTATCTCGTCTCCGATTCCTACCGCCGGATGCTGTGGGGGGGCGGCGCCCTGGGGGCGGCCGGCGCCGTGGTCGGACTGCTGCTCTCCTTCTGGGCGGACATTCCCTCCGGTCCGGCCATCGTCCTGGTGCTCGGCACGGTGTTTCTCGCCGCCTATCTGTTCAGTCCGAAATACGGCGTGGTCACCTCGCGGTTCCGCAAACGCCATTTCCACGAGGAATCGCTCCGGCGGTGGAAATGAAAAAGGAGGCGCGTTTCGCGCCTCCTTTTTGCCGGGATCCGATTCCCGCGGCCGGGGAGCGGCCGGAGTCCGACGGGGTTCAGCCCTCGAGCGTGTCGTCGAGGTTGGCGAGCAACCCGCGGATGGTTTCCTCCGTTTCGTCGCCCATGTTGGAGATGCGGAAGGTCTTGCCCTTGAGTTTGCCGTATCCGCCGTCGATCACCATGTGGTGTTTTTCGCGCAGGCGTTTGATCCACGCGGCGACATCCACCTCGCGGTTGTTCTTCACGCAGGTCAGGGAAATCGAGCGATATCCCTCGGGCGCAAAAAACTCGAAGCCGCGCGCCTTCACCCATTCGTGCACGATGGAATTGAGTCTGGCATGCCGGGCGTAGCGGGCCTCCACGCCTTCGGTGAAGATGTCCTCCAGTTTCGAACGCAGGGCGTAGATGTGCGGAATCACCGGGGTGCTCGGCGTCATGTCATCGGCCTGGTTTTTGGCAAACTCGAGGAAGTCGAAATAATACCCGCGGTTCGGGATGGCTTTCGCCCGTTCCATGGCCCTTTCGGACACGGCAAACAACGCCAGTCCGGGCGGCAGGGCGAGGGCCTTCTGGCTGCCGGTGAGCAACACGTCGATGCCGAGTTCATCCATGGGAATGGCCTCGGTGGAAAACGAGGACACGGTGTCCACGATGAACATCACGTCGGGATATTTCCGCACCACGTCGGCGATTTCCTTCAGCGGACTGCGCACGCCGGTGGAGGTTTCATTGTGGATCAGCGTGAGGGCGTCGAATTCGCCGGTGGCCAGTTTTTCCTCCACCTGGGCGGGAAGGATCGGCCGGCCCCATTCGACCTGCACGGTGTCGGCCTGCAGGCCGCAGCGCCGGCTCACGTCATACCACTTGTCGGAGAAGGCGCCGCACATGCAGTTGAGCACCTTTTTGCCCACGAGATTGCGGATGGCACCCTCCATCACCCCCCAGGCCGAGGAGGTGGAAAGAAAGACCGGGCGTTTGGTGCCGAAAAGTGTCTGCAGCTTCGGCTGGATTTCGGCGTAGAGCGCTTTGAAATCGCCGCTGCGGTGACCAATCATCGGCTCGCACAGGGCGCGATAGGTTTTCTCCGAAACCTCAACGGGCCCGGGAATGAAGAGTTTGACGTGTGGTTTTTGCATGAAAGTGGTGAGTGCGAGAGAAGCCGGCAATTCAATCCTCCCAGATGAAATTTTCCAGCCGCAATTTTTTGATTCGTTCGGCGGCCTCTCCGGCACGCGGACCGTCGACGGAGGAAATCTTTTCGTACACGGCGATGGCCTCCTTCCAGAGCTTGCGGGCCTCGAGCAGTTTGCCGGCTTCAAATCCCGCCTTGTAATACCAGAAATACTCCGGCTCGCCGGTGCCCTTGGGGTCCGCGGGACCGCCGGCAATGACGGTGTAATAGGCGTCGAGGGCGGCGTCCGGCTGATTGAGTTTTTCGTAGGCATCGCCGATCCGGAAAAGGGCTTGGTTTCTCCACATGCGGGACGCCTTGGGGTCGTCGGCGAGTTGTTTCCACAGCGCAATGGCGCGCTCGTAGTTGGCGGGATCGGACTCCCCCTGGGCGCGGAGGGTTTCCCCGGCCTCGGTGAGCACGGTGGCGCGCAGCTCGGGATCGGGCTGGGACTCGAGAATCCGCTCAAACACCCCCATGGCGTCCTTCGGTTTGCGGAGGGCGTTGAACAACATGGCCTGCGCCAGCCGGGCCCGGGCCGCAAGCGGACCGCCGCGCGTGGCGACACTTTCGTAGAGATCAATCGCCTCGGACATCGTCTGCGGGTCCATCGACCGCTCCATCGCGCGGGCGGTGAGGAAGACGGCCTTTTCGGCAAGGGGCGAGTCGGGGAACTTCTCGGCGATCTCGATGAACTCCCCGCGCGCCGCCAGATAATCGCCGCGGCGGAAGTGCAGCTCGCCGAGTTTCATGTGGATTTCGGGCGCAAAGGCCGACTCGGGATAGGTCTTGAGAAACTCCTCCGCGAGACGCTTCACCTCCGCTTCGGAGGAGGGATCACCGATGTCCGCGACAAAAACCCCGAGCGCCGCGGCGCGTTCCGCCACCTGCGGATTGGACGCCCCCTCCTGGGTCGACACACGCCGCAGTTGCGCCCGCGCCCCCTGGAGGTCGAGCAGCGTGGCATCCCATTCCGCCAGGGCCAGCCGGGCCTGCGCGGCGTGAGATGAGGAACTGTCCGCAATGGCCGCCAGGCGCTTGGGCGCGGAGGGATCCCGTCTGGCCGCAAGGTGCATGGCGGTGAGAAACTCAAAACGATCCAGCGCCGTCTCGCCGCCGGGCAGGTTTCGCAGACGCGCGACGGCTTCATTTTTGTCCTCGGGCACGCCCGCCAGCATGGCGCAGAGCGCCGAATTGGCCAGCGCCTCCCGTTCGAGCGGGGCTTCGTCCGCGGCGTTGAGAAAATCCGCCGCGGCCTCCCTGAAGCGTCCCAGGGCCACCCGGGTGCGTCCCCGCAGAAACCAGACCCGTCCGCCGCTTTCCGATTCGAGCAGTTCGAGCGCCTGCGCAGCCTGACCGTCCGCAAGGAGGGCCTCCGCCAGGTCGGCGCGCGCCTCGAGGTCGAGCGGGTGTCCGGGATATTTGGCAAGAAACTCGCGGAACAGATCACGTCCCCGGGCGGCGTTGCCGGTGCGGATTTCATTGCGGGCCAGATAAAACAGGGCGTACCCCGCGCGGAGGGGCTTGTCGGCGTCCTGCGCCCAACGCCGCAGCTCCGTACTGGACGCCGCCGTTTCGGCGGCATAAACCGCGTCGAGCGCGGCGAACACGTCCGCCAGTCCCGGAAGCGACGGCGTGTTTTCAATGAAATCCTCGAGGATTTTTTCCGCCTCCGCGGTTTCCTTCAGTTGCATTTCGGCCTCCGCCCGGGCAATGGCCAGCCCGGAAGCCAGGCGGGCGGGGCAGGTGGTGATGGTTTTGAAAACCTCCCTTGCCTGGGCCGGTTCGTTGAGGGCCAGCAGGACGCGCCCCCGCAAATAATTGGCCCGCGAGGAAAGCGTCTCCAGCCCCTGCAGGGCTCTGCCCGCCCCCGCGGGGTCTCCGGCATCCAGTAATTGCTCCGCCCATTCGAGGGCCACCGCCTCGTCCCGGGGGGCGGCCGCGGCCCGGGCCGCCAGCACATTCAGCGCGTCCCGTGCACGCCAGAGTTGCTTCAGGCAACGCGCCTGTCCGACCGCCGCCCGCGAGGCGTATTCGGTCCGTTCGGCCAGGGCTTGGTAAAGCGGCAGGGCCTTCTCGGGTTCACCCAGGGCGGCATGAGCCTCCGCCAGCCAGAAGGTCGCGGCCGGATCCCCCTCCGGGGCGATGCGGGAAAGGCGTTCCGCGGCCTCCCGATAACGGCCCGCCGCAATCAACGCTTCGCCGAGCAGCAGGTCGGCCGCGGCCTGATCCGCCCCATGCCCCCCCTTTCGGTCGTTGCGCGTCAGCTTGTAAATCGCCACCTGGACCTGGCCGTCCTCCAGCGCCCGACGGGCTTCCTCCAGGGGGGAGGCCATGACGGGATACGCGCCCAGGCCAAGGAACACCGCCAGCCCCAGACCGGCCATCTTCCGTGTGGATGTCCGGCCGGCTTTTCTCCTCCCCGCCTTCATGGTTTGAGAACCCGGCTGAGATACCTGCCCGTATGGCTCGCCGGATTGGCCGCCACCTGTTCCGGAGTGCCCTCGGCCACGATCCGTCCGCCGGCCTCTCCACCCTCGGGTCCGAGGTCGATGATCCAGTCCGCGCATTTGATCACCTCGAGATTGTGTTCAATCACGATGAGCGTGTTGCGGGCGTCCCGCAACTTGATCAGCACCTCGAGCAGCTTGTGGATGTCGGCAAAATGGAGGCCCGTGGTGGGTTCATCGAGGATGTACACGGTCCGGCCCGTCGCCCGTCGGGCCAGTTCCGACGCCAGCTTGAGACGCTGGGCCTCGCCGCCGGAGAGGGTCGTCGCCGACTGACCCAGGCGGAGGTATCCCAGCCCGACATCCTGCATCGTTTCGAGTTTGGTGGAAAGGGCGGGGATGTTGCGGAAAAACCGCGCCGCCTCGTCAACGGTCATGTCGAGCACGTCGGCGATGTTTTTGCCCTTGTAGGTGATCTCGAGGGTTTCGCGGTTGTAGCGCTTGCCCCGGCAGACCTCGCATTCGACGTACACATCCGCGAGGAAGTGCATCTCGATCTTGATGAATCCGTCGCCCTGACAGTGTTCGCAGCGGCCGCCCTTGGCGTTGAAGGAAAACCGGCTGGCATCATAGCCGCGCACGCGGGCGGAGGGCAGTTCGCTGAAGAGGTCGCGGATCGGGCCGAGGGCTCCGGAATAGGTGGCGGGATTTGAACGCGGCGTGCGCCCCACCGGCGACTGGTCAATCACCACCACCTTGTCGAACTGCTCGGTGCCGACGATGCGGTCATGCACCCCCGGGCGGTCCTTGGCCCCGTTCAGATCCCGCGCCAGCGCCGCGCGAAGAATGTCGTTCACCAGGGTCGACTTGCCGCTGCCGGAAACCCCCGTCACACAGGTGAGGCACCCCACGGGAAAGGCGGCGGTGATGTTTTTCAAATTGTTCTCCCGCGCGCCGAACACGGTCAGCCAGCCAGCCCCGATCTGACCGGCCAGCTTGCGTTCCTTGCGCGGAGGCACCCGATGGCGCGGAACGGAAATTTTGAGCGATTTCCGGAGATACTGCGCGGTGAGCGAATGCTCGCTTTGGAGAATCTGTTCCAGGGTGCCCTGCGCGACGATCCGTCCGCCCCGCGGACCCGCTCCGGGACCGAGGTCGATGATGTAATCCGCCGCGCGGATGGTGTCCTCGTCATGCTCGACCACAATCACCGAGTTCCCCAGGGACTGCAGTGAACGCAACGTGCCGATGAGGCGGTCGTTGTCGCGCTGGTGCAGTCCGATGCTGGGTTCGTCCAGCACGTACAACACGCCGGCCAGTCCCGATCCGATCTGCGTGGCCAGCCGGATGCGTTGCGCCTCGCCGCCGCTGAGCGTGCCGCTTTCCCGGCTGAGCTGCAGGTATCCGAGCCCCACCTCGTTGAGAAACCCCAGCCGCTGTCTGATCTCCCGCAGCACGTCGCGCACGATTTCCTCCTCCGAGGGCGTGAGCCGGATCGAGTCCGCCACCTGTGTCGCCTCCGCAATGGGCAGCTCGCAAAACTGGTTCACGTTGAACTGACGGCCGTCCTTCGTCGAAATGGTGACCGCGAGAATTTCCGGCCGCAGGCGGGCGCCATGACACAACCCGCACTCGCGCCGGCCCTGATAGGCCCGGAGCCGCTTGCGCGTGAACTCGCTCTCGCTCGACTCGAACAGCTTTTCCATCTGCGCCACCAAACCTTCAAAGGGCCGGGAGGTTTTCTTCTCGGCCGAGGTCTGCACGGTGATGGGGCGATCGCCGGTTCCATAAAAAAGAACCTTGTGAAATTCCTCCGGCAGATCCTTGAACGGCACGTCGGTGGGCACCGGCGTGTCCGCCAGCAACGCCTCGAGAATCGCATTGTAATACTGGCGCATGCGCTTGTGCCCCACCTTCCACGGCCGGATGGCGCCCTCGGCAAGCGTCTTGGCGCCGTCCACCATCAGTTCGGGATCAAAAAACAACTCCGTGCCGATACCGTGGCAGCCCGGGCACGCCCCGTGGTGGCTGTTGAACGAAAAGTGCTTCGGCGTGAGCTTCGGCATGGTGAAGCCCGTCGAGGGATTGCAATAATCGGTGGAAAACTTTTTCTCCCTCCAGTCTCCGCCCCCCGGTTCGAGGCGGATCACGGTGATTTTCCCCTCGCCCCAGCGGAGGGCCGTTTCGATGGAATCCGAGAGACGCGGACGGATTTCCTCGCGCACGGTGAGCCGGTCCACCACGGCCTCGATGGTGTGCTTCGCAGTCTTGGCCAGCTTGGGAAGCACCGGCGAACCCAATTCCACAATCTCCCCGTCAATCCGCAGCCGGACAAATCCCTCCCGGCGCGCCTTTTCAATCACGTCGCGAAATTCCCCCGTCTGTCCCTGGATCAGGGGCGCCAGAATCATCATCTTCGTCCCCTCCGGCCAGGCAAGGATGGCGTCGGCGATCTGCTGGGGGGTCTGGCGTACGACGGGCTCGCCGGTCACCGGATCATGAGGACGCCCCACGGCGGCAAAAAGCAGGCGCAGATAGTCGTAAATCTCGGTCGTGGTGGCGATGATCGAACGCGGATTGGCCCCCGACGTGCGCTGTTCGATGGCGATGGCCGGCGACAGACCCTCGATGTAATCGACGTCCGGCTTTTGCATCTGATCGAGGAACTGCCGGGCATAGGCGGAAAGGCTCTCGACGTATTTGCGCTGTCCCTCGGCATACAGTGTGTCGAACGCGAGGGAGGACTTGCCCGATCCGCTCAGCCCCGTCACCACCACCAGGCTGTTGCGCGGGATCTCCACATCGAGATTCTGCAAATTGTGCTGCCGCGCGCCTTTGATGCGGATGACGGAGTGATTTTGCAGACTCATCGGATGGCGAATAAGGGCAATCCACCAGACTAAGACCGACGTTCCCGGTTCCGCAAGAACACAGAGAGAAAATTCCCACCACCCGCGGGAACATTGCCCCTCCGGGGCGGTCCCACAGGAGCCGGCCGGGAAAATCCGCCGGACGTTTACCGTCCGCCGAGCACGTCGTTCATGTTCCGGACCGAGCCATCCGGAAAGCAAATCAACGCCCCCACCCCATGCATGTTGCCGATCTCAATCAGCCACGGCTGAGTGCTCCATTTGTAGGGCGTCATCGGATTGGCGTCAAACTTGGTGGGCGAATAGTGCATGCGCGGCCGCCTATCCTTGTTCCGGTTGGTCACCGTGCGCAGGATCGTCCGGCACTGCCAGACGGCCTCGGTGGCGCCGTAGGGCTCCAACTCCTTCATCCACCAGTCTTCGAGGCGGTCGTTGTCGTTGGCCTCCCAGAGGGCTTCCGGTTCCTGGGGCCAGTGACCCTTGTCCTGAATATAGGAGGACAACGAGGTGTGAAGGGAACGCAGGTTTGACGCACACCGAGTGGCTTCACTTTTGGCGATCGCCGCTCCCCCCACCCGGAAAACGACAGCCACCAGAATCGCCACGATTCCGACGGCCACGAGGAATTCCACCAATGAGAAACCTGCCGCCGGGGCGGCAGGTTTGCAAATTCGAGTACTGTATTTAATAGACTTGACGAAAAGTCACGGGCGAAACGCCCAGTTTTCGGCCTTCCTACGAACCCGCGGTATTTTCGCTGGTGGTGTTGCTGTCCAAGGCCGCACGAACGCCCTTGAACTTGAAGTCAACCGTTCCCCCCGAATTCAGGGAGTAGGAATCGTCCGGACCCACGGATCCATTGGTGATCGCCACCTGACCGGTGCCACTGAACGCGGCATAGGGAGACTGCTGGTCCATCTTGCCTTCAAAAAATCCGGCAATGAACGAAAGAATTCCCAAACCACCGGACTCGCCGCCAAAGACCGGCACGTTCGCCGACCCGTTGTCGAGCACACCGGCGATCTGGCTCGTATTGATGTTGGCCTGAACAAGTCCGCGGTAGACAAGTCCCTCAACAAAAAACACATAGTCGTTGTAGGGATCCGTGATCAGATTGCTGACCGTGCTCCCCGTCGGCAACTGCGGGGCGCTGGTCTGACGGCCACTCTGGTAGGTGAAGCGGAAAATGCCGGTCAGGTTCTTGCCACGAGCCGTGGCCTGATAGGCACCATCAACTCCCGAGACGAGCGGCGAACCGTTCGTGAACGGCGGAGGTCCCCCAAAGCCACCGGCTTGGGCAAAGCCAATCGTTGCGAAGACAGCAAG
>Ga0065721_10052745_pt1 | contig 11275 bp, 9 predicted proteins | sample Mesricmetagenome_FD_59108 | JGI IMG/M metagenome (GOLD analysis project Ga0065721, IMG submission 59108) | Mesophilic microbial community from rice straw/compost enrichment Sample: eDNA_1 v2 (version 2) | ecosystem: Engineered > Solid waste > Grass > Composting > Bioreactor | place: USA: Davis...
GATGGTGGCCATGGTGCCCTTTGACTGGCAGGCCCACGATTCCTATTTCATCGTGGCGCATCTGCACTACGTGCTCATCGGCGGCATGGTGTTTCCGCTGTTCGCCTGCTTCTATTACTGGGCGCCGCTGTTCCTCAACCGACAGCTGTCCGAGCGGGCGGGGCGCTGGTGTTTCTGGCTGATGTTTATCGGCTTCAACGTGACCTTTCTGCCGCAACATGTGGCGGGTTTGATGGGCATGCCACGGCGGGTGTGGACCTATCGCGACGGCCTGGGCTGGGAGCCCTATAACCTGATTTCCACTCTCGGCTCTTACGTGTTGGCCATTGGCGTGGCGGTGTTTATCGTCGATCTGATCCGCGCGCTGCGCAGCAAAAAGCCTGCGCCCGCGAATCCTTGGAACGCCGGCACCTTGGAATGGCTGCCCAACGATGTCTATTCCACCCGCTCCATTCCTCATGTGACCAGTCTCGAACCCTTGTGGGATCAACCCGGCCTCGCCGAGCAGGTGGATGCCGGCCAGCACTATCTGCCCAACGCGCCCACCGGCGGGCGGGAAACCCTGGTGACCTCGCCCATCGACGCCAAACCCCAATACGTTATCCGCATGCCCGGCCCAGGGTGGGCGCATGTGTCGGCGGCGGTGTTTACTGCGGCCTTTTTCCTATTACTCACCGTCAAGATCGTGATTCCCGCCGTGATCTGCGGCGTGATTGCGATTGTCAGTTGCCTGGTGTGGGTGTGGGAGTTGGACAAAGGGCCGGGCGAGCCAGTGGACGTGGGCGGCGGTTACCGCCTGCCGGTGTACGTGACCGGCCCCATGGGCCACGGCTGGTGGGCCATGGTGATCCTGATGCTGGTGGCCGGCTCGCTGTTTCTCGCCTACCTGTTTTCCTATTTGTATCTGTGGACGGTATCGCCGGAGATCTGGCCGGCATCCCTCGCGCAACTGCCGGAACTGCGCTGGCCCGGCCTGAGTGCCTTGGCGCTAATCGCCTGCGCCGTCCTGTTCGTATTGGCGAAAAAATCCCTCGCCCAACCGGGAGCACCGCGCCACGCCATTACGCCTTTGCTGATTTTGCTCGGCGCGGTCGCGCTGATCGCGGCGGTGGTGTGCGAAGGCTGGAGCCAATGGCAACTCGGCCTGCGCCCCACCGAATCCAGTTACGCCGCCATGGTGTACATGACGGTGGTGCTCAACGGCCAATTGGCCTTTGCCGTGGCGATCATGGCGCTGTTTGTTATCGCCCGACACTACACCGGCAAGCTGGACGCCGTGCGCTTTGCCAGTCTGGAAAACACCTGCCTGCTGGCTTGGTACACCGTCGGCCAAGCGCTGGTGGGCTTGCTGCTGATCCATGGATTTCCACGAATGATTTAGGGTAAACGCCCTGGGAGGCATGACATGCAATGGTTTAAAGAAGGGCCGGGCTCTTTTGTCTTGATCGCGATGCTGGTACTGATCGGCCCGATTATCTGGGCGATCCATTTCACCGCGCTCTACCTGACTCACACACTGGTCTGCGTCAGCCTCAGCCGCGACGCCCCGGCACTCATCCCCATCATCATCGGCATCGCCACCTTACTCGCCGCCGCCCCCATCCTGCTCTTCCTATTCTGGCCCCGCCTACTAGCCCGCTGGCACGGCGACACCCACACCTTCCTCCGCGCCACGTTGAAATTGCTGCTGGTGTTGTCGCTGGTGGCGATTGTGTGGGGTGGGATTAGTGCGTTTATGGTGCCGGTGTGTGTTTAACGTGAGAGTGTTATCGACCGTTTGCGCAAGAAAAACTGACCGCTACCGGTGCGTCTTTAAAAATCAGTTTCTGCTGAGTGGCAATTGGCAGCTCGATTTGAGTAATACCCAGAATCGAGAAACTGCTTTCGAGCAACGTTGATTTTTGCCCTTCAATGGTTTGATAAGCGGAATATCGAATTAACGATGATTTGCAGGGGCAATCCGCATCTGGCAATGCGGCTGCAGACTTGAGAGACAGAATTACCGGATCATTTTTCTGTGCGAGCGAATAATTCGAAATCTTTATACATCCGCTGATGGAGTTGTCGATTTCGACAGCTCCGGGTGGTGAGGCAGATGCGCAAGCGCTTAGCGAAATTGCGCCGATATTTACCGCAATTTTTCCTTTATTGCTTAATTTGAAAAATAACATTCAATTTGGTCTCTTAACCACCCACCCCATATGCTCATCCAACAACCCCTTAACCGCCTGCGGATGCGTATAAGGACTCATATGTCCTGCGCCTTTGATTTCCCGATGGCGGGCTTGGGGTAGGTGTTCGCTCAGGCGCTTTACTACGGTTTGGGCCATTTCCGGTGAGCGGGTGCCGGAGACTACGGTGACGGGGCAGGTGATGATGTTGTGATCGCTGAAGGTGCCTTGCAGGGTGGAGAGGATTTCAAATTCGTAGGCGACTTTGGCCATGGTGGCTGCGAGCCGGCGCTTTTGCTTGCGCGGTGTCAGCAACCAGGGCAGGTGGCCGATCCAGAATCCCATAAATGCCCGCGCGGCTTTGGCGTAGTTGTTTTGGGTCACAGCTTGGATGCATTTGTCGCTGACGCGTTGAAACAAGGCCCAGTCCTTGGCGGAATCGCGCAGCAGGTAAACCGCAGGCGGCTCGATTAGAAAGACGCTTTCCGGTGGGCGGAAGTCGCCGGCGAAGGCGCGGCGCGCGCTTTCCAACGCCAGCATGGCGCCGCAGGAGTGGCCGATCAGATGATAGGGGCCGTCGGGGATCAGCGAGCGCACCAGATCCATGTCGGTAACGGAGTAGGGGTTGGCCGGACTGGTCCACAGAGGATTGGCCCCGTAGCCCATCAAATCCGGTGCGATCACTTCGAAATTTTCGCTGTAGTCGCGCCAGGCAAAGCGCCACTGTCGGTGGCTGCCGCAGGAGCAGTGGACGAAGATCAAGGTGGCAGGGCCGCTGCCGGCGCGGTAGCAATTGAAGGTGCTTTCGCCGAGGGTAATGGTCTGTTCCATCAGGATTGTCCGGTCCATTCCACCGAGCCATCGGCATTGACCGGCGCGCGCCCTCCTTTATGGATGGCGTCTACGCGGGCCTGAGAGATTATGGCGGAGTGCTCAGTAAGAATGCGCGAGTTGTCCACCCGATGCTGGTCGGCATCGCTGATGCCTTGGCGGTGATATTCATTGAGGGTGGCGACATCGCACAGCAGCGCAAAGTCGTCGAACAGCAGGTGCGCCGGCTGAGCGCAGTTGAGCATGCCGGGGTCGCGCACTTCCTGGGCCTGTTCCAGGCGCACGCTGTCTGCCGCTTGCGCTTCCCACGGTCGCAGATTGATCTGGCGCAGCTGATTTTCCGCATTTTTTTGAATTTCTGGCATTGGCTTGGAGGCTGAAGCTGAAGCGGCTATAGCGGCGGGCAGGTCGAGCAGCAGTTGTTCGCGTTGGTAGAACGCCAAATGGTTGAGTTGGTGCAGATCGCGCTCCGCCTCCAGTAATTGATGCAGTTGCAGCGCCAGCGCGCGGAATTCCTGGCTGCCCGCCACCCGCATCTGAAACAGATCCGCATCCAGTTCGAGCCGCTGCAGAATTTTGAACGTCGCCTTGTTATTCCACTCCGTCAGCCGCGCCAGCAGGCCGCGCACCCGGCGGGTCATGACCTGGGCGAAAGTGACCCAAAAGCGCGTGAGTTTGCCGGGATAGGCTTCCAGGCGGTGAGCAAAACGCTCGTCCCATTCATCGGGAACGCGGGAGCGGTCAGCAAACCATTGGTTGATCGAGCGCGTCCAGATGGCGGCACGCGCCGATGCCGGGGAGGCGTAGCGGCCAAATTCTCGCGCCAGCAAACCGGCGAGTTGTTGCACCGAGCAGCCGGCCACAGTGGCCAATCCCAGGCTCAAGCGCAGATCGCCGCGACTCAAACTGCGCAGGCCGCGGGCAGGCGCCACGCGGATGCTCGCTCCTGGGATGAGTTCGATAACCTCCGGGGCAGTGACGTCCAGGGCCGCGGTCAACTGGTTGATCAAGTGATGGAAGCGGCCGTGACGTTTGGTGTTCAGGCGCGGGCGGGGCTCAGGTTTGTGCCGCGGCCACAGGGGATAGAGCAAAAACAGCAAAACCGTCGCACCTATAAGGGCCGGTATTAGCCAGGTGAGCAGCCACACCAGAGTCCTCAACCCGTCTGGAAACTGCAGCCCGCCAAAGATCAACTGCTGGCCTGCGGCCAGATACCACAGCAGCGCAAAAGTCCAACCCACCAGCAAACCGCCGTAGGCCAAGGGCGCCGGCAGCGCGCCCAGGTAGGCGCGCACACTGTTGAGCTTGCCGCGCTCTGCCAGGGTGGCGGGCTGGACCGGGTTGGTGAAGGTTTTGAGGAGCAGGGTGTAGATTTGCTCGCGCTGCTGCTCCTCGGTGGTGACAGGGGCGGGGTCGGCCACTTCGTAAACCTCGATACGCACCTTCAGGCCGGCGGCGGAAAAGCGCTCGGCGTATTCCAAGGCGGTGGCGTTATCCAGCCCCTTCTTGATCACCAGAGGTTTGAGCAGCAGCAACTGGATCTGCTCGGGCTTCATGTTCATTTTCAGCAGGGCCTTGTGTACATCCTGCTTGGTTTTGCCGGCAACGGCCTCGGCCTGGGAGATCACGCGAAATTTTTTTGCCATGGGATAAGACTGCTAAACGGGCGGGTGGCTGAACGACTGCGGGAGCATGCCAGGAAACGAGGCGTAAGAGAACGACCGGGTCAACATTTTTCCTGTCCACTGGTTCGCGCTATATCACCTGGGTTTGATACAGATCATATGCCTGCACGGTGTGGTTGTTAACCTTTATAGGCTTTTCCGCGCTGATGAGCGTAATAAAAGCGTTATTCAATTCGAGTAATTTATTTGGCCCTGCTAATTAAATAACGTATTCAGCAAAATTTTGCAGTCTCGGTGAGCTTGTCTAAACTTTTGGAAGACGCGGCCCAATGCGCCTCCAGTGAATTTCTGGAATTAAAAATCGGGGTACTTTATGCGGCACGATAATGAAAGCTACGTACCTGCGGATAACAACAAGGAATGGCGCCTGTTTATTTTCATTATCGTTTTTTTATTTCCTCTGCTTTCCATTGCGCTGGTCGGAAGCTACGGCTTTGCTATTTGGATGTATCAATTGCTGATGGGCCCTCCCGGCGCCGCTTGAGCTTGCTTTATTGCCCCGGCGATTACGACGCTTTAAATAGGTCGCATAAATACACATTTTCACCCACCAAGGTCCGCAGAAATGTCGTCACCCCTTATAGCTAAAGAAAAATCGCTTGAACCGCCGATTCATATCGCCAGCGTCATAGCGCACACGCGGCCGGAATTCTCCTCTGCGACCAGAGAATGGCTGAACGCCTTGCCCTATGTGGAAGTTCACGCGGAGGGGCAGGGCAAACTGGTGGTGGTGCTGGAAACCGCAAACGAACGCAAAATTCACGAACTGCTCGAGGGCTTGTCCGCATTGCCCGGCGCTTTGAGCGCGGTGCTCGTTTATCACGAAATCGTGGAAGCCTGAACCATGACCCTGACACGCCGAACGTTCGCCAAAGCCAACGCCGCGGCGGTTGCCGCCATAGCCGCCGGTCTGCCGGTGCCGGCGGGCGCCGCCAATTTAATTACCAACCGCGAATTGACCACCTTGAAATGGGACAAGGCGCCCTGCCGTTTTTGTGGCGTCGGCTGCGGTGTGATGGTGGCGACCAAAGACGGCCGCGTGGTGGCGACCCACGGCGATGTCAAAGCGGAAGTCAACCGCGGTTTGAATTGTGTAAAAGGTTATTTTCTGTCGAAAATTCTCTACGGCAGCGATCGTCTGCACACGCCGCTGCTGCGCATGAAAAATGGCAAATACGATAAAAACGGCGACTTTGCGCCGATTTCGTGGGATCAGGCCTTTGCCATAATGGCGGAAAAATTCAGAGAGGCGATCCGCGAATCCGGTCCGGAAAGTGTTGCCATGCTCGGTTCGGGCCAGTGGACTGTGTGGGAAGCCTACGCCGCCAGCAAATTATTTAAAGGCGGTTTGCGCAGCAATAATCTGGACCCGAATGCGCGCCATTGTATGGCGTCGGCGGTGGCGGGATTTATGCGCACTTTCGGTATCGACGAACCCATGGGTTGTTACGACGATATCGAAAACGCCGATGCGTTTGTGCTCTGGGGCTCCAATATGGCGGAAATGCACCCGATTTTATGGACGCGCATTGCCGACCGTCGATTGTCATTCGAGCATGTGCAAGTGGTCGCCATGTCGCCCTATGAAACCCGCACTTTTGAACTCGCGGATATTCCCATTATTTTCAAACCGCAGACGGATTTGATCATTCTTAATTACATTGCCAACTACATTATTCAAAGTGGCAAGGTCAATCGTGAATTCGTCAATAAACACACACGTTTTGTCCGCGGCCAGGACAATATCGGCTACGGTTTGCGTCCGGAAGATCCGCGCCAGGTCAAAGCCGGTGGTGCGGATAAAGCCAATACCTGGACGAATATTTCTTTCGAGGATTTTGCCAATTTTGTCAAACCCTACACCCTCGAATACGCTGCGAAAGAAACCGGCGTTCCCGCCGAGAGATTGAAAAAGCTCGCGGAAATTTATGCCGATCCGAAAATCAAGGTAACCTCTTTTTGGACCATGGGATTCAACCAGCACACCCGCGGAGTGTGGGCGAATAATATGGTTTACAACATTCATTTGCTCACCGGCAAAATCAGCGAGCCCGGCAACAGTCCATTTTCCCTCACCGGCCAGCCCTCCGCCTGCGGTTCCGCGCGGGAAGTCGGTACTTTTGCCCACCGCTTGCCGGCGGATATGGTGGTGACCAATCCGCAACACCGGGCGAAAACCGAACAAATCTGGAAATTGCCCGAGGGCACCATTCCGGACAAAGTGGGTTTTGCCGCGGTAACGCAAAGTCGCAAGTTAAAAGACGGGGTTATTCGCGTTTATTGGACGCAGGTGTGCAATAACATTCAGGCTGGGCCGAATTTAATGCAGGAAACCCTGCCGGGCTGGCGCAATCCCAGAGCTTTTGTGGTTGTGTCCGATGTTTATCCCACCGCATCCGCGCAGGCAGCGGATTTGATTCTGCCGAGCGCCATGTGGGTGGAAAAAGAGGGCGCCTACGGCAACGCCGAGCGGCGCACCCAATTCTGGCATCAACTGGTGCCGCCGCCGGGCGAAGCGCGCTCGGATTTATGGCAGTTGGTGGAATTTTCCAAACACATTAAAACTGACGAGGTTTGGCCGCAGGAATTATTGGATAAAGCGCCGGATTATCGCGGCAAAACTCTGTATCAGGTTTTATTTACCAACGGTCAGGTAGATCAGTTTCCGCTGGGCGACGTTGATGCCGCTCATCTCAATGACGAAGCCAAAGCCTTCGGTTTTTATCTGCAAAAAGGCTTGTTTGAGGAATACGCACGTTTTGGACGCGGCAAAGCCCATGATCTCGCACCTTTCGATCGCTATCACCAGGAGCGCGGTTTGCGTTGGCCTGTCGTCGACGGCAAGGAAACCCGCTGGCGTTTTCGCGAGGGTTACGACCCTTATGTGGAAAAAGGCAGCGGCGTGCAGTTTTACGGTTATCCGGATAAACGCGCGCTGATTTTTGCCGTGCCTTATGAACCGCCGGCGGAGTCGCCGGATGCGGAATATCCCTTCTGGCTCAGCACCGGCCGCGTATTGGAGCACTGGCACACCGGCTCTATGACCCAGCGCGTGCCCGAACTCAATTCCGCGGTGCCGCAGGCCCTGGTTTATATGAATTACGAAGACGCGCGCGAGCAGGGTTTTCGCCGCGGCAGCGAGGTGCGGGTGATCAGTCGGCGCGGCGATATGATCGGCCGGGTGGAAACCCGCGGCCGGGTGCTGCCGCCGCGCGGATTGATTTATATCCCGTTTTTTGATGCCAATCGCCTTGTCAATAAATTGACCTTGGATGCGACCGATCCCATTTCGCTGCAGACCGATTACAAAAAATGCGCTGTCCGGCTCGAACTGATCAGGCTGGCCTAGGAGGCGAAAATGAAATTCTTCTTTTTCTTCCTCTTGATTCTGCCGTTGGTTGTGAGTGCCAATGACAGTCTCGACGCTCCGGCAATCGACGGCATCCGCCCCGCTGGCACTTTGGCGCAGGAGCTGCCCGCGCCCATAATTCCGCGCGAATTAAGTCAGGGACCGCGCTCACCGCGCAATTATCCCGAGCAGCCGCCGACCATTCCCCATTCCATCCGCGATTATCAGATGGATAAAAATTTCAACCAGTGTTTGAGTTGCCACAGCCGCGGTCGCAGCCCGGAAACCGGCGCACCTATGGTGAGCGTCACGCATTTTTGGGATCGCGATAATCAGGCGTTGGCCGCGGTGTCGCCGCGTCGCTATTTTTGTCTGCAATGCCATGTGGTGCGGCACGATGTGCCGCCCGCGATGGGCAACGATTTTCAGAGCATCGATACCGTTCTGCAAAAAAGTGCCGAGAAGAAAGCGGAGTAAATTATGCGGCGATTGCTCGGCGAATACTGGCGGATTTTCAGAAGACCATCGGCATATATCAGTCTCGGCACTTTGAGCATGGGCGGATTTATCGCCGGCATTATTTTTTGGGGTGGCTTTAATACTGCGTTGGAATTCACCAATACCGAACAATTCTGCATTACCTGCCACGAGATGAATGCCAATCCGTATCAGGAGCTGATTCCCACCATTCATTACACCAACCGCTCCGGCGTGCGCGCCGTGTGTTCCGATTGCCACGTCCCCCACGACTGGACCTATAAAATCGCGCGCAAAATGGAGGCGTCCAAAGAGGTGTGGGGGTGGGTTTTCGGCAGTATTAATACCCGGGATAAATTCGTCGAAAAACGCCGCCATCTCGCCGAGCGCGAATGGCGCCGACTCAAAGCCAACGACTCCCTGGAGTGCCGCAACTGCCACAACTTCGAATATATGGATTTCACCTTGCAATCACCGCGCGCCCGTGAAATGCACTCAACTCTGCTCGCCAGTGGTGAAAAAACCTGCATCGACTGCCACAAAGGCATTGCGCATCACCTGCCGGATATGAGCGGTGTGCCTATGGGTCATTTGCAATTTTGGGAAAATTCTGCTCTCGCCAATATCGCCTTGGCCGTTAGCGATGGCTGAAGGCGCTGGTTGAACTTTACATTTCTTTTCCCGCCTTCTCGGAATCAATTTCACGCCACTGCCTCTATAATCTGCGCGTGTTTTGATTTTGATCTCCGAGGATCTGCATGAGTGTGTTATCGCCGGGAAATATCTCCCGCTATAAGTGGCCGGTTTTGCTGGCCGTGGCGCTGCTGTTGTTCGCCGCCTGGTTTTTCACTCGCGAAGGCAGTGGTCAGACGCGTTTTAGCACCGCCATCGTCAATCGCGGCACGATTGAAAATCTGGTGACCGCAACCGGAGTACTGCAACCTCGGGATTATGTGGATGTGGGCGCGCAGGTTTCCGGGCAATTGAAAGTGCTGCATGTGGATGTGGGCAGCGAGGTGAAAGAGGGCGATCTGCTCGCGGAGATAGACGCGACGGTTTACGCGGCCCGGGTGGAAGGTACACGCGCGCAGTTGCGCAATCAGCAGGCGCAGCTTAAGGATCGCGAAGCGCAGCTTAAGCTGGCGCGGATCAATTACCAACGCCAGCTCAATTTGCGCAAAGAGGACGCCAGCACTGCAGAGGCTTTGCAAAGTGCGGAGGCGCAGTTGCAATCCGCCGAGGCGCAATTGGAATCTCTGAAGGCGCAGGTGGCGCAAACCGAATCCAGCCTGCGCGGTGAAGAGGCCAATCTCGAATACGCCCGTATTTACGCCCCCATTTCCGGCACCGTGGTGTCCCTCACCTCCCGCCAGGGCCAGACCCTCAACGCCAATCAGGTGGCGCCAACTGTTTTACGTATTGCCGATCTGTCCACCATGACGGTGCAAGCACAGGTGTCCGAGGCGGATATTGGCAAACTCACGCCGGGCATGCGCGTGTACTTCACCACCTTCGGCAGCGGCGGCAAACGCTGGTATAGCACCCTTGGCCGAATCGAGCCCACGCCGACGATTCTCAATAATGTGGTGCTCTATAACGCGCTTTTCGATGTGCCCAATCCCGACGGTGAATTGATGACGCAGATGACCACCCAGGTGTTTTTTATCGCGTCTCAGGCGCGCAATGTGGTGCAGGTTCCTGTGGCGGCACTGACCTTTCAGCGGGGTAGTGGCGACGAGAACCCCGGTGCCGGCGAGCGCCCGCGCGGCCCCAATGACTCCGCCAACGCCGCTCCGGCACCGAATGGTCCACGCTCCGATGGTGCTCCCGCATCAGCTGAGCGACGCCCCCCGAATGGCGATCGACAACGGCAAGCCGCAGACCCAAATGCCCCCCGCAAAGCGATCGCCAAAGTTCTGGTGGGACGCGACCAGATTGAAGAGCGCGAAGTCACCATCGGCGTCAGCAACCGGGTGCGGGCGGAAGTGCTGTCGGGCTTGAAAGAAGGTGAGCAGGTCATCCTCGGCGACGCCAGCAGCGCGCAAGCAGCGAATGCGAACCGACCCGGCTTCGGCGGCGGTATGAGGATGATGCGCTAATGTCATCGGAACGCACACCGTTGCACACGCCGCTTATCGAGCTGCATGGAATCACGCGGGTTTATCACAACGGGGAAGTGGCGACTCAGGTATTGCACGGCATTGATCTGAAGATCTACCCCGGCGAATTTGTGGCCATCATGGGGGCTTCGGGTTCCGGTAAATCCACCCTGATGAATATTATCGGCTGCCTGGATAGTCCCTCCGGCGGGCAGTATTTGTTTGAAGGTCGGGATGTCGCCACTTTCGATCACGATGAGCTGGCGCGCCTGCGCCGGGAATACTTCGGCTTCGTATTCCAGAGCTACAACCTGCTGCCGGGTATGAGTGCCGTGGCCAATGTGGAAATGCCGGCGACCTATTCCGACATGACCCAGCTGGAGCGCCACGACCGCGCTGCGGGCCTGTTGACGCGGCTCGGTTTGGGCGAGCGCCTGCACCACAAACCCAACCAACTCTCCGGCGGTCAGCAACAGCGCGTGTCCATTGCGCGCGCGCTGATGAACGGCGGCAAGATTATTCTCGCCGACGAACCTACCGGCGCACTCGATAGCCGCAGCGGCGTAGAGGTGATGAAACTGCTGAAGGATTTATCCGAGCAGGGCTACACCATTATTTTGATTACCCACGATGCGGAAGTGGCTGCGCACGCGGATCGACTGA
>Ga0065721_10000347_pt1 | contig 11274 bp, 11 predicted proteins | sample Mesricmetagenome_FD_59108 | JGI IMG/M metagenome (GOLD analysis project Ga0065721, IMG submission 59108) | Mesophilic microbial community from rice straw/compost enrichment Sample: eDNA_1 v2 (version 2) | ecosystem: Engineered > Solid waste > Grass > Composting > Bioreactor | place: USA: Davis...
CAAAAATAAATCTCCTTCACCATATTCCCCTTTTCCTGTTTTGAAAAATTTCGGGAAAAATGCTGCCTTTTCAGGAATGGATAAGACCGCCAATGCTTCCTGTATCTCTTTAACCAAACTAATCACCTGTTTAATAAAAGATTATTGAACCTCATCTAAAGCAACACTTTCCTGCTCCTTTTCTTCTTTTGCAATTTGTTTCGGATTCGCCACTTTTGCAATGGTAAGTCCCTGAACAACAATTGAGAAAACGACTACACAATAAGTAATACTTAAAATAACGGAACTGTATTCACTTTTAGGAATAGACATCGCCAAAGCAATGGAAACTCCACCCCTGATTCCTCCCCAAACCAGCACTTTTACCGTTTGCGGACTGAATCTCGTTTTGAAGGACATGAATTTTGTAGGTCCCCAAATCGATACAAATCTGGCTAAAAGAACGACGATAATTGCTACCAATCCCGGAATCATATAATGCTTTAGATCTTTTATCATCAAAAGCTCGAAACCGATGAACAAGAACAATACGGCATTCAGAATTTCGTCAATAAGCTCCCAGAATTTGATAAGATAATCCTGAGTCACGGATTTCATATTGAACTTCACATTGAAGTTCCCCATGAATAAACCTGCCGCAACCATCGTTAATGGTCCTGAAATATGCATTTGTCTTGCAATAAGGTATCCTCCCATTACTACGGAAAGTGTAACCAGTACAGAAATAATATAATCGTCTACTTCACGCATCAACCTGGAAGTCACCCATCCCAGAACAACCCCCAAAAGCAAACCGCCTCCTGCTTCTTTTCCTAATAATAAAATAATACTTTCTGCACTCAGGTCTATATCTTTACCTATTGCCAGTTGGAGTACTACTGTAAACACTACTACCGCCATCCCGTCATTGAAAAGAGATTCTCCCGCAACTTTTGTTTCCAAAGATTTTGAAACATTGGCCTGCTTCAGGACGCTCAGTACTGCAACCGGATCTGTTGGTGAAATCAATGCTCCAAAAACAAGACAGTAAATGAACGGAAGTTTGAGCCCAACCAAAGGCAACAAATAATAAACTCCCANTCCCACCAAAAAAGTGGAAATCACCACTCCGGCGGTGGAAAATATGACAACAGGCATGAACTGCTCCTTGAGATCGTCAATATTAATATGAATTCCTCCTGCAAAGAGAAGGAAATTGAGCATTGCACCCATCAGAACTTCAGTAAAGTCGATGCTGCCCATTAATTTATTAAGATGTCCGAAGGTCTTCGGCAGAACAGTTTCTCCAAATGAAACCAAAAAAATGGAAACCACAATAGCGATCACCATGATCCCGATAGTACTCGGTAGTTTAAGAAATCTGTAATTAAGATATGCAAATATGGATGCTAAAACAATTAAGGCTGAAAATGAATAATATAATTCCACGATTAGTTTTTTAAAATGAAAAGTTTAAATAAAGTACTTTAATAAAAATTTTGTTGTCATCTTTTTCCCAAATATCAAACATTCCGTCTTTCGCCGGCTTTGATCCCCCTGTTATAATCTTCTCCTATGCTCAGCATATTCAGCAGAATATATTCATCTCCGACAGAATTGACCAAATAAGCTGTTTCTTCAGATTTCCCGTCACCGGAACTTTTAATGGCATCTGCCAATAACCTGAGCTGACTAAGATGGTGGGTGAAATTGTTTCCGTCTTTCTGACTATCATAAGCCCTAAGAAGGATCAATAAAACATCCAAATTAGTAGGATCTTTGTTATACAAAATCTTTCCTTGCTTTATACAGTCGGTGAAATCCAGATTTTTTAAATGTTTCCGCCAGATTTTTAAATTCATCATCAGACGTGGAAACTTTATTTTTAACAAAATTTCTTCCGTAGTACAGGTGTTGAGCTTCTATACTGTCAAGAGACTTAGGAAAGCCTTTGTATTTGAAGATCAGTTTGTCATAATTGTACGGAGATTTTGAACTTTTAAGGTTTTTCTCAATGCTTTTAAAGTCCGGTTTCAATTTCTGACTGAATCCTCCAACCGAAAAAAGAAAAAATATAAGGAAAAAGTAGTTTTTCATTAATTATTGTCTTCGTCGTCGTTATCAAAATACTCAAAGAGGAAGTCATTGTACGGAAATCTGGAGATATGGATCTTCATTACCTCATCGTAGATCATTCTCTTCATTTCAGGGAAATTCTCTTTCGTTAAGGCAGAAATGAAAACTGTAGGATATTTGGATTTTGCCATCCAGGTTTTCTTCCATTCATCCAGAGAAATATTTTTCTTCGTTGAAGGAGTCAGATCATCCTCATCCTTTTTCTCGTAACTGAAATCATCAATTTTATTGAAAACCATAATCATCGGCTTTCTGTGAGCATCAATTTCCTGTAAAATCTGGTTCACAGAATCAATGTGGTCTTCAAAACTTTCATGAGAAATATCTACGACATGGATCAGGAGATCGGCTTCTCTTACCTCATCCAGAGTAGATTTAAACGATTCTACCAATTGGGTCGGCAATTTTCTGATAAACCCTACCGTATCTGTCAATAAAAACGGCAGATTCCCGATTACCACTTTTCTTACGGTGGTATCCAATGTGGCAAAGAGTTTATTTTCTGCAAACACTTCAGACTTGGAAAGTGAATTCATCAAGGTAGATTTCCCTACATTGGTATATCCCACCAAAGCAACACGCACCATTTTCCCTCTGTTGTTTCTTTGCGTTGCCATTTGCTTATCAATGGTTTTCAGCTTTTCTTTCAGCAAAGAGATCCTGTCACGGATGATACGGCGGTCGGTTTCAATTTCCGTTTCCCCCGGTCCTCTCATCCCGATACCCCCTCTCTGTCTTTCCAAGTGGGTCCACATTCTTGTTAATCGGGGTAAAAGGTATTCATACTGAGCCAGTTCCACCTGTGTTCTTGCGTATGAGGTTTGTGCACGCTGAGCAAAAATATCAAGAATAAGATTGGTTCTGTCGAGAATTTTAACTTCCATCTCCCTTTCCAGATTTTTAAGCTGTGATGGAGAGAGTTCATCATCAAAAATTACAGTTCCTATTTCATTCTCCTTTACATAATTTTTAATCTCTTCCGCTTTACCGCTTCCTACAAATGTTCTGNAATCCGGCTGTGATAATTTTTGGGTAAACCTTTTTTCTACNGTAGCTCCCGCAGTATAGGCCAAAAACTCCAGCTCATCCATATATTCTTTTAACTTATCNTCGTCCTGATCTTTGGTAATCAAACCTACCAAGACCGCTTTTTCATAAAGATGTTCTTTCTTTTCTAACATTAAATTCTAACTGTATTTTGTGAGATTTACAAGATAATATTTTTATCCATAAAAAGCAAAAAAAGTCTGAAATCTCCGCAAATTTCATTTAATGTTAAACTATCAACATGGTTGATTTATAGAATTTTATTATCTTTAGTGAATAGATATTCCAATTTTAATCTATTACGNCAGAAAATTAAGTAAAAACTAACACTCCAGGCGTATCATGATTACCAATATTAGATGTATGATTATTGATGATGATGAACTGGACAGGCTGGTTCTTCACCATTACATCAAGCAATATGAGAATATTGAAATTGTAGCATCCTTTCATACGGCTGAAGAAGCCGTTCCTTATCTTGATCTTCCCATAGATCTTTTAATTCTTGATATTGATCTTCCCGGAATGAATGGAATAGAATTCAGGAAACTTGCCCTTAAAATCCCCGCCTGCATNTTTGTAAGCTCTCATTGTGAATATGCCATCGAAACCTTTGAGCTTGACACTTTTGATTTCATTGCAAAACCCTTAAAATCAGAACGCTTCCATCATTCCATCCAAAAACTTTTCGATTTTTTCGAGATGAAAGAAAAATGTGAATGTTTTGATGCCCTGATCGGTGAAAACTGTATCAAGATCAAAGAAGGTGGAAATGTTTATCAGATCAAAGTAAGTGATATCCTCTATCTGGAAGCGTTGAAAGACTATACAAGAATTGTAACCTCTGAAAGAAAACATTGCATTTTAGATTCCCTCGGCAATATTCTTCATAAAAGTTATTTTGATTCTTTTGTAAGAATACACCGCAGTTATGCCGTTCCGAAACACCTCATCAGAAGCAAGAACACCCACGAAGTAGAACTTGTGGAGCAAATAAAACTCCCTATTGGAAGGGCTTACAAAGACAATCTTTCTTTTTTCGAGCCATAATCTGTTTTCATTCAAACGTCGTTGGTCGATTATTTCNGTCGTTTATCTATTTTAAAAATTTCGGGTTTTATTATGTGGTAATTTAGTGTCCCCAAAGAAACTTCACCACTATTCTTAACCATTTAATAAGCCTAATATGAAAATCAAATTTACTTATCTCCTCTTTCTTTGGCTTTTGACCTCTTCCGGACTTCTGAAATCGCAAATGGCGGTTTTAGCCTCAGGAGGCGATGCCACAGGAACCGGCTCAAGCTCTTACAGCATAGGACAGATTGACTATTTACACAAGGGAGCTAATGCTGAAGTGATGGAAGGTGTCCAGGTAGCTTTTGAAATTACAACTCTTTCAGTCAACGAATCCGACACTAACGANAATGGAATTTTGCTATATCCAAATCCTTTTAGGGACCTTCTCTATTTAGATTTTACGTCAAATAGCTATCGGGATTCAAACTACCAATTGTTTGATGCTCAGGGAAAACTGATCAGACAGGATAAGATCACCCAATCAAAATCCGAACTCAATTTTTCTGATCTTCCTTCCGCGATGTATATCATTAAAATAAATCAGGAAGGACGTGACATCAAAATATTCAAAATCATTAAAAAATAAGCAACCATGAAAAAACTTTTATTCACCATAGGAATTGTGCTCGGTGTCTTTTGGGCATCAGCTCAGGTTCCTGAAAAAATGAGTTATCAGGCGGTAATCCGAAACAATTCGGGGCAGCTTGTACCNAATCAAAGTGTCGCAGTAAGAGTCAGCATTCTGCAGGGATCTCCGGCGGGTGCAGCAGTATATTCAGAAAGGCTGACAGGAAATACCAATGCTAATGGACTTGTGAGCCTGGAAATTGGTTCAGGAACGGTTCTTACCGGAGTTTTTAATACAATCGACTGGTCTACAGGAAACTATTATTTAAAAACAGAAACCGATCCTGCCGGAGGAACCAATTATATTATTTCCGGAACCAGCCAGTTACTGAGTGTTCCTTACGCCATGTATGCAAAATCAGCCGGTGGTGGAGGCGGTGGCTTCACTCTTCCTTATACCAATACTTTAAATAATGCTTCTACATTATTCTCTCTTANTAATAACGGTGACGGAAGTTCTATAGAAGGGATCAACACCACGACTTCTTCCAATATTTCCTCAATAAAAGGTATTGTAAACAACACTGGTCCCGGAGGTTTTTCTTCAGGAGTCCGCGGGATCAATAATGGTACAGGAGGTTTAGGTGTGGGAGTATATGGTAGCCAGGACGGAAGCGGATGGGGAGTATATGGAGTTACCCCTAATGGTTTAGGAGTTTACGGAAACGCCAGTGCAAACGGCTATGGTGTTTATGCAAACAGCAACACCGGAACAGGCCTGAATGCAACAAGTAACAATGGTATTGCGGCTAATTTTTCCATTTACAATAACACCAATAACAATAATGTAATTGTTGCCAATACTGTCGGAAACGGAACAGTAGTTAATGTTTCAACTACAGGAAACGGAGTTGGGGTCAGAAGCTCCACTACTTCCGGCTTCGGTTTGCATGGAATCACCAGTGCACAGACTTCCGCAGGAATCGTAGGTGACAACAACGGTAACGGAGAAGCTGTTGTAGGAAGAACCACCAGTGATATTGCAGGAGCTGTAGTGGGAAGAAATGACGGCGGAGGCTATGGAGTAAGAGGTTTTGTAGCNACTAATACGACAGGTACCGGAATCGGAGTTTTAGGGCAGATCGGACTTAACAGCAGTACAGGTCGTGCAGGACGTTTTGAAAATTTCAATGCAACAAATCTTTTCAATGCTTTCGAAGTGGAAACCAATGGGAACGGAAATATTCCNGATAATAAACAGGGAAATGCAGCATCTTTCCTTGTGAATAATACCAACAGTGTGGGAGCAGCAGTAAGAGGAGAGGTGAAAACAATATTCGGAAACTTTGGTGCGGCAGGAATCTTTGGTATTTCATCAGGAACAGGAGGCTTTGCCGGGCTTTTCCACGCATCCAACACATCCGGTAACGGACCTGCACTGGTAGCAATAACGGATGGTAACGGAAATGCCATCACCGCCAATGCAAGCAAAAACGGAAATGGTGTAGAAACCAACATTGATGGTGCAGGAAATGCACTATACGCCTGGGTTCCTACATTCTCTACCGGACGCGCAGGAAGATTTAACATCTTCAACGAAAACAATACGAGTGATGCGATAACAGTAACCACAGTAGGAAACGGTATTGCAGGAAACTTTAAAGTTGATAAGGTAACCGGAACAAAAGCAGCTGTGAAAGGTGAAGTAAATTCTCAGTTTTCTAATTTTGGAACAGCCGGTATTTATGGAATTTCCTCAGGAACCGGTGGATATGGAGGTTTATTTCATTCTAGTAATCCCGCAGGAAATGGTCCCGCCTTAATCGCTATTGCAGACGGAAACGGAAATGGTATCACCGCGAACGCCTCAAACGGAGGAGACGGTGTAGAAACAACAGCAGACGGAACCGGAAGTGCAATTTATGCCTGGATTCCCAATTTCAGTAACGGAAGACCTGCGAGGTTCGTTAATTACAATACTTCGAATACGAATCCTGCTTTAACTGTTGAAACCCATAGTAGTGGTTCACTTGCCGTTTTCAAATCCGGAACTCCGGGAACAACGAATGTCGCCCGTATCAATGCTGCAGGAAGAGGTTTCTTCAATGGCGGAACTCAAAACAGNGGNGCNGACGTTGCAGAGGTTTTCGATGTCGAAGGAAATATTTCTGAATATGAAGCAGGTGATATCCTGGTCATTTCAACAAATTCCGACAGAACGGTGGAAAAATCTTCAGAACCCTACTCTACTCTCGTAGCGGGGGTGTATGCGACCAAACCGGGGGTACTTTTAACTGAGGAACATATCGACACCGATATTTCCGACAAAGTTCCAATGGGAGTTATTGGCGTGATTCCTACTAAAGTTTGTCTGGAAGGAGGCAATATCAGGAGAGGTGATATTCTGGTTACTTCATCAATACCCGGTGTAGCCATGAAAGCAGATCCGGAAAAAGTAAGAGTGGGTCAGGTCATTGGTAAAGCTCTTCAGGATTACAGTCAGAATGAGGTAGGAAAAATAAAAGTTTTAGTTAACGTTAAATAAAAATTACCATGAAATCACTATATATCATCCCATTTCTAGCACTTGGCTGCTTTATTTACGCCCAGGAAAGAAAAGCTCCTGAATTTCCGCAGGAGAATCAGGAACAGATTGTGAAGGAAGCAAAAGAACGCCAGGCACAACTTATGAAAAGCCTTGAGGAAAATGCTCCCAAAAAGCAGGGGCAGGTGCAACTGGTTTCCGAAGAAGGTCTCGACACAAAACCAAAACAGGAAACTAAAGCCCAATCCCTCCAATCAAATAATAATTTAAATACCGATAAACTATTACCCAACACAGCGACGCTTGAAGAAATTCTAGCCACCATCCCGAATAGGCAGAAACCCCGAAAAACGATCGATTCTAGGAACACAAATCCCATACAAGGACTACCGAATACGGCCACTTTAGAAGAAATAAAAAAAACAATACCCAAAAACTAACTCAAATTCTATGAGAAAAGTCCGCAANTTGCGGACTTCTTTTTTATAACNGCTAAGATCAATCCCAATCTGCCGCAACGAATTTCATCACATTCCCCTTATCATCTNTCAGNGTCAGGAAATGACCATCAACNGAATATTTTGTCATTTTTTCAAAACTTTCCAGGAACAACGTTTCCAAATTCATATCGTTACACATCATTTCAGTACTTCCAAGTCCGGAAATCTTCACTTTTCTCTTATTTTTAAATTCCATTGTGAAAAATATTCTGTTACATCCCATAAAAGCACTTCCTTTGATCTTTCCGCCNTCTTTTTCAGCCGTTAAATCAATTTTCGCCTTCTTTTTGATTAATTGATCTTTAGTAAAATCCCCGAAAGAGATCAACATCCACTCCCGTTGAACGTGAGGTTCCCTGTTATTTCTCGAAGAACAGTTTAATAGCATTCCGAAAAAAAGTATCGCTAAAAATGCAGTAATTATCTTTTTCATGTAGGGGATTATCCCATTTTCATACCATTTAAAGGCTGAGTATCGTAAAAATTAGTAAATTAGCGACACGAAAATTTAATTTATAAAAATGAAAAGAATATTTCTACTATTCACTTTCTTATTAAGTTTCGCTCAGATGAGAGCGGACGAAGGGATGTGGCTGCTAATGCTCATCAAAAGGCTCAACGGTGTTGATATGCAAAAAGAAGGGTTACACCTTACTCCTGAAGAGATCTACTCTGTTAACAATTCAAGCTTAAAGGATGCTATCGTAAGCTTCGGAGGTTTCTGTACAGGGGAAATTGTATCAGATAAGGGTCTTCTATTCACCAACCACCACTGTGGTTACGGTGCTATTGCAGCAGCTTCTACTCCGGAAAAAGACTATCTGAAGAATGGTTTCTGGGCAATGAAGCAAAAAGATGAATTCAACTCAAAGGGTCTATATGTAAGATTTTTAGTTAGAATGGATGATGCTACACAAAGAATCACTTCTAAATTAAACAACGGCATGACCGGTGAAGAGAGAAAAGCAATCATCGATGCTGAAACTAAAGCTATTCAGGCTGAAAATTCAGAAAATGGTAAATATACTGTTGTTGTAAGAGATTTCTTCAACGGAAACGAGTTCTATTATTTTGTATATCAAGATTATAAAGATATCAGATTAGTAGGAGCTCCTCCTTCATCTTTAGGGAAATTCGGTGGTGATACAGATAACTGGGAATGGCCAAGACATACTGCTGACTTTACTGTTTTCAGAGTTTACGCTGATGCTGCAGGAAATCCGGCAGAATATTCTCCAAGCAATGTTCCTTTAAAGCCTAAGCATTTCCTTCCAGTTTCTCTTAAAGGGATCAAACCTGGTGATTTCTCCATGATTTTAGGATATCCTGGTAGAACAAACCGTTATTTAACATCTTACGGTATCCAGCAAATGGTAGAGAAGGATTATCCGGCTTGGGTTGAAGCTTCTAAGTTATCTATGGACATCATGAAGAAGTATATGGATAAAGATAAAGGAACTCAATTGAGTTATGCTTCTCAGTATGCTTCAGTAGCCAACTATTGGAAAAACAGACAAGGAACGATTGATGCCGTAGCTAAAAACGGAACAATTTCAGATAAGCAAAGACTNGAAGAAACCTTCAGAAAATGGTCTGTACAACCTGCAAACCTTGAGTATGACGGAGTATTAGAAGATATTGCCATTTATTACAAGCAGGTTTCTGCAAGAAATGTTGAGAGAAACTATATGACTCAGCTTTCAAGAAATGCAAGATACATCAGCCTTGCGTATCAGTTAGGAGCTACGCTTAAAGCTTATGCTGCTCAGGATCTTCAGGGAAGNCTTGCGATGAAAGCAAAAGTGGAGGCAGCGGTAAAAGCTGCGTATGAAAACTTCAACACAAATCTTGAAGGTGAAATGTTGAATTCATTGGTAAACCTTTACCAGACAAGAGTAGATAAGGATGTTGCATCTCCTACAGTAATGGAGCTTGATGCTAAGAACCTTTCTACTGTAGCTTATTCTTCAATTTTTGCTAATAAAACGTCTGTTACCAACTTTATTTTGAACCCAGACCGTTTAAAACTTGATGCAGATCCTCTTTTAAAGATCGCAAACGGTATTGCTACAGATCAAAGACTTTCCGGAGAAAGATTCTCTAAAGTGGATGATAATTTTGCTAAAAACAGCCGTTTATTCTTAGCTGGTTTAATGAAAGCCATGCCAGAGAAGAAATTCTATCCGGATGCAAACTCTACGATGAGATTAACATACGGAACGGTTGACAGATTACCGATCAGAGATGACAGAAACTATTTTGGAGTTACAGATAATTATTATACAGATATGACCGGTCTTGTAAGCAAATACAAGAAAGGTGATGAGGAGTTCGATCTTCCACAAAGAGTTATCGATCTTTACAACCTGAAAGACTTCGGACAGTATGCAGATGCTGCAGGATATATGCCGGTGAACTTCCTTTCAAACAATGATATTACAGGTGGAAACTCTGGTTCTCCGGTAATTGATGGTGACGGAAACCTTATCGGTATTGCATTCGACGGAAACAGTGAAGCATTAAGTGGTGATATTGTTTTCGAACCGGAATGGCAAAAAACAATCAACGTAGACGTACGTTTTGTTCTTTGGGTTATCGACAAATATGCAGGAGCAAGAAGATTAGTAGATGAGTTAAAACTTGTAAGAGGTGAAAATACGCCACCTGATACTAAATCCAAGAACTCAGGAACTACAACAGAACCTAAGAAAACTAAAAAGAAATAATTATCCATCATATTATTTTAAACCGTGAAGTTATTTTCACGGTTTTTTTATTTTTGAATATTATTAATTAAAATTCAATGAAGCCCAAAGCAATAGAATTCTCCGGCGTTATCAGGCAAAATGGAAACATGAACGCTGCATTTGTCGAATTTCCTTTTTCGGTAAACGAACTGTTCGGTAAAAACGGACAGGTAAGGGTGAAAGTGGTTTTTGACGAAAAAAGTAGAATATCGCGGAAGCCTTGCCAAAATGAAATTTGATTGTCATATTTTAGGCATCACTCAGGAGATCAGAAAACAGCTTGGTAAAACTTTCGGGGATGAGGTTTCGGTAAGCCTTATTGAGGATAAAGAAGAAAGGATCGTAGAGCTTGCGGATGATATTATTCTCCTTTTCAATGAAAACCACAAAGCCAAGGAACTTTTTAACAAAATGAGCTATACTCATAAAAAAGAATATATCCGATGGTTCGAAAAAGCAAAAAAGCAGGAAACCAGAGAAAACAGAAAATCTAAAATGATCCGGATGATTCTGGATGGCAAAAAAGGAATATAAAGACTATATATACACCCGTTGTGCATTTTAAATAATACTAACTTTTAAGTTATTGATATTTCGATTGAAATATTCTTTGTTGATGAACTGTACAACGGTTAAAGCTGTTATTTTAGCTAATAATCGAGTCTTGAATCCTTCA
>Ga0065721_10005864_pt1 | contig 11272 bp, 9 predicted proteins | sample Mesricmetagenome_FD_59108 | JGI IMG/M metagenome (GOLD analysis project Ga0065721, IMG submission 59108) | Mesophilic microbial community from rice straw/compost enrichment Sample: eDNA_1 v2 (version 2) | ecosystem: Engineered > Solid waste > Grass > Composting > Bioreactor | place: USA: Davis...
CCCGCCATATCGTGGTACCCGGTGGTCACGTTCCTGCAGCTGGGAATGGACATGGCCCTGGGGCAGACGTCGCCCGTCGGCTACGGACACGTCTATGCCGTCGAGGACTACATCGACGCCTGGACTGCGCTGGTGGAACCGCCCGGCTGGGATGATGCGAGCATCGGGCAACTAAAGCAGGCCCTCTCCGCGAGGGAGGACGCGGTCGGCAAGTTCTAGGAACGGGAGGCGCTCAACTGACGGATTTTCCCTGGCGGAACATGGCCGCCGGCGCCGCCTTCGGCCTCGCCGCGTCGGCCGCCGCACTCCTTGCGGGTCCCGAGATCAGCCTCGCCTTCGACAACGAGGGGGGACACGTCACCTGGCTGACGCTGTTTGCCGGGGTGTTCGGCGTGGGCACTCTCGTCTGGTGGCTGATGGTGTCGCGCCCGAAGCGCCATTCACCCGGCCGTGGGGCGATCGCGGGCGTGTTCGTCGCGCTCCTCTCCTATCCGGCGGTCCTCTTCCTCGCCGAATTCCTCCAGCGCGACTGGCAGGCGAACGCGCAAATCGGCACCTTCCCCGAGCGCGTCGCCTACGCGCTGCTGCTGACAGGGCTTGCGCTCTTCACCACCGGCTTTGCCACCATGCTGCTCCTTTCGGCGGTCGGTGCGCTGCTCGGCCGCTTCCTGCCGCGCATCCAGGCGGAGCCGGCTGCCACTGAACCGCCAGCGAGGGGACGCGCCGCCACGTTCCTCGGTCGTGCTTCCTTTGCTGTCGGGATTCTCGCGGTCGTGGTCGTCGCGCTCTTCAGCGGCCTCTTCCTCTGGCTGTCGCTGTTGCCGGTGAGGGCGCGGAACTTCACGCCCGATCCGTCCGAGGTTTCCGACGTCGCGACCCACGAGGATGCGCTCGCGGCATTCCGGCGGATCGAAGCGCGGGAAGCCGTCGTGCCGCTGCACCCGCGCTGCTCCTCCACCTTGCTGACCCATGGGCAGAAGGCCGAGTGGGCCGTGGTCTTCTTCCATGGCCTGACGAGCTGCCCCGCACAGGCCGATATATTGGCGCAGCAGCTCTTTGCCATGGGCTACAACGTCTACGTCCCGAGGCTTCCCCGCCACGGCGAAGCGGACCGGCTGACGCTCTCGCTCGCCGGACTGACGGCGGAGGAGCTTGCGGGAAGCGCGGAGGAATCCGTCGGCCTCGGTCGGGGGCTGGGCGAGGAGGTGCTGGTGGTCGGCCTCTCCGCGGGTGGCACCATGGCGTCCTGGTTGGCCCAGAGCAGCGGCCAAACCGATGGGGCGATCCTCGTGGCGCCATTCTTCAGCCCCCGTGTCGTGCCCCCCTGGGCCGTGCAGGCCGCGACCAATCTCCTGCTGCTGCTACCCAACCAGATGATCTGGTGGGATGCCTCGGACACCGAGGGGAACCCGGCGATGGACTACGCCTATCCCCGTTTCGCAACCCACGCCCTGGCGCAGGTGATGCGCCTCGGCCTCATCGTCGATGCGAACGCCAGCGCCGAGCGCCCAGTGGTCCGCGCTCTCGGCGTGCTGCTCAACGAGGCGGACGAATCCATCAGCAACCGGGCGGTCGAGCGCGTGATCGCCGCCTGGCGGAAGCATGGTGGAGAGGTGGACCTCGAGCTCGTGCCCTTGTCGCATCGCCTGCCGCACGACCTGATCGATCCGCGGCAGGAGGAGGCCGACATCGAATTCGTATATCCTGTCCTTATCGAAATGATCTCGCGACTAAATAATTAGTGTAGACTTGATTATGGGTCTTCTTTCCATGCATCAGGTCTCATTCATTGCTTATAATTGACAGGACTCGCCGTTTCTTCTTGTATCCCGCGCAAGTTTGTTGGCAACTTACGGCCAAAGGTCGACCATTGGTTCAATGCCTTTTCGCGCCGCCGCCGGGATGCTCGCGCCTTCCGGCGGGCACAGGAGGAACGATGGCCTACTCGCTCAGCACAGCTGCTGAAGTCTACCGGCATGCGCTTCAGGAGAACGTCAAGCGGTTCGCCCTGCTCTATGTGAGCGAAGGCGTGCTCCTTGCAGTCATCGGTTTGCTTGCCATCATCTATTCGCTGGCGACGTCGAGCGGGCTAGCCGTTCCGCTCGGGTGGCTGCTCATCATCGTGGCGGTGCTGCAGGCGGTCCTCTTCTTCGGCATGCGGTCGCTTCCGCATGTCGGTTTCCAGCTCATCTGCGTCCCGGTCACGCTGCTCATCGGCTTCCTGCTGCTGCGCGATCCGCTGCAGGCAAGGCAGACGCTGGTGCTCCTCGCCGTCGTCTTCCTGATGCTGCAGGGCGTGTCGCGGCTGACATTCGCGCTCAGCATCCGCCCCTTCCCGCGATGGGAGGGCCTCATGGCGAGCGGCGTCCTCGGCATAGTGCTGGCGTTCGTACTGGTCGGCAGCCTGCCCGACCCCGCCAACTGGCTCGTGGGCCTGCTGGTCGGGATCGAACTCGTCGCCGAAGGCAGCGCCCTCACCGTGCTGGCCTGGCGAAGGGACGGGCCAGCGGAAGAGGACGGATAGGCCGCCCACCGGCTATACGTCGCTGCGGCGCAGCAGCAGGGCCTGATAGGGCTTGGGCGGAAAATGCAGCAACTGGCCGCGTTCGACGTCCTCGGCGATCGGCGTCTCGCTCATCTCCCAGGTATCGATGAGCGTTGCCGAATAGCGCTCGCCCGGCGGCACCGCGGCCGCGATCTCGCTGGGCTGGTTCTCGCCGAAATAGGTGAGATAGTAGCGGTGCGGCTGCCCGCCCGCCGCGAACCAGGCCATGACGCGGCTCCAGTCCTCCTCGCCCTGCGGTGGCGCGAAGAGCTCGCTGAGGACGGCCTCGTCCATGCCGCCGGCCGCCATGATGCGATAGGGGTTGGTCGACCGGATGGGGTCGATCCCCTCGTCCGGTCCTTCCTCGAGGATGCGCCGGAGGAACGCGATGCGGGGAATGCTTTCGCCGATCAGCCGCCCGCCCTTGGCCCACCAGATGGTGTCGGTGTCGTTGCGGAAGGTCTCGCCATGGGTGACGTAGCCGCCGTTGACCGCGCCGTCCCAGAAGCGGTGGACGAGCTCGCGCCCGGAGATGTTGCCCCAGGCCTCGGCGATGTCGCCCTCATAGCAGACCTCGTCCATCGAGACCGGCTTGCCGTAGACCTTGCGCCAATAGGCCGAGCGGGCGGTTTCCGGCCGCTGGATCGAGGCGTGGGTGATGTCGGGGTGGTTGTGGTCGAAAAAGCCGAAGCAATTGTGGATGCCCAACAGATGGCGATGCGGGTCGGTCTCGGCCACGATGCGGATGAAGCGGTCCCAGTCCTCGAGCGACTTTTGCGGCATGAGGTCGTATTCGTTGGCCATCGACCACCAGACATTGGGAAAGGCCGCGAGCCGCGCCACGACGTAGCGCAGATAGCGGTCGTCCTGCTCCGGGCTCATGCGCGAAAAGCCCCAGCGGTCATAGGGATGGAGGAGGATGAGGTCCGCCTCGACCCCGATTGCCCTGAGGTCGGCAATACGCTTTTCGAGATGGCGGAAATAGGCCGGCTCGAACCGGTCGCAATCGAACTGCCAGCCGAAATCGCCGCGGAAATTGCCGCCCCATTCGCTGGTGCCCTTCTGCAGGAGCCTGTAGGGATAGAGCGGCGGCTCGTTCTCGTTGTAGCGGTAGTGCTTGGGGAAAACGCACATGCGGATCTTGGTGAAGGGCGCTTCGGCAAGCGTCCTCAGCGTTTCCTCCTCCAGCTGGTCGCCCTGCAGGTTCCACACGTAAGCGGTGGTGCCGATGTTGATGAAGCGGGTGCCGTCGGCGTAGCGGAAGTGCTCGCCCACCGCCCGCACCGGCCCGTGGTCGCCGGGCTTTGCCGGGCCGACCTTGACCGTGCCGGTAACGCCGTCGAGCGCCGGCGTGTTGGAACTGGTCTCGTAACGCCATTCGCCTTCCGTCTCCGGCATGAAGCGGGCGCGGTAGATTCCGTCCCCGTCATAGAAGCCCGTCACCTGCAGGGACTTTCCGTCCTGGGTGAAGGTCGCTGAAAAATCGACGTCGAGGAACGGGTTGCCCTCGCCCGGTCCCTCGAGCGCAAGTTCGAAAAGTCCCCAGAGCGAGGCATCAGCCATGGCGTTGGTCATGATCGGTTCCACTGAAAAGCGTTTGGCGGGAAATCAGCCGGCAAGGCGGGCGCGTGGGCGCCAGCGCGAGCGGGTGGTGGGAATGGATTCGAGCAGCAGGCGCGTATAGGCGTGCCGCGGGTCGGACATTACCTGCCGGGCCGGGCCGAACTCGACCACCTGCCCCTTGTTCATCACCGCCACGAAATCGGAGATGTAGTAGGCGGTGGCCAGGTCGTGGGTGATGTAGAGGAAGCTGCGCCCGGCCTCGTCGCGCAGCTTCTTGAAGAGGTTGATGATGATCATGCGCCGCGAGGCGTCGATCATGCTCACCGGTTCGTCGGCGACGATGAGGCTCGGCTGCGGGATGAGCGCGCGGGCGATGGAGACGCGCTGCAGCTCGCCACCCGAGAACTGGTTGGTGTACTTGCCGGCGACATCGGCATATTCGAGTCCGATGGCGGCGAGCGACTGCTCCACCGCCGCCAGCGCCTCGCGGCCGGAGAGCCCGGCGACGCGGTCGGCGGTCTCGTGGAGATAGGCATCGACCGGCCGATAGCGGCTGAACGCCTCGAAGGGATTCTGGAAGATCGGCTGGATCGAGGCGAGGAAGGCGCGCCTGGCCGTCTCCGCCCCTCGCCCCGCCACCACCTTGTCGTAGACGATGGCGCGTCCGGAGGTCGGCTCGACGAGACGCAGCAGCGTCTTGGCGAGCGTCGTCTTGCCGCTGCCGGACTCGCCCACGACCGCGATGATCACCGGGTGGTCGCTCTCGACGCTTATGTTGACGTCGCTCAGGGCCTGAATGGCCTTGCTGCGGGTGAAGCTGCCGAGGCGGTAGACCTTGTTGAGGCCTTCGGTACGCAAAATCACTGCCATTGCGCGCCTCCCATCGGGACTTCGGCGCCCGCATAGTGGCAGGCGGCGAAATGGCCGGGCCGGTGCTCGAGGAGCGCCGGCTCCTCGACGCGGCAGCGGTCGGTGGCGAGCGGGCAGCGGTCGGCGAAGCGGCAGCCGCGCAGCTCTCCCCAAAGGCTCGGCGGGCGCCCGGGAATACCCTGTCGCGCGCGGTCGTCTCCTATGGTGGGCAGGGAGCTGATCAGCATCCTGGTATAGGGGTGGAGCGGCGCCTCGAAGACGCTGTCGCTGTCGCCGTATTCCACGGCCTTGGCCGCGTACATGATGAGCATGCGATGGGTGACCTGGTAGTGGACGCCCATGTCGTGGGAGACGAGGACGATGGTGTTGCCCATCTCCTCCTGCAGCTCCATGAGGAGCATGAGGATCTCCTTCTGCACCACGACATCGAGAGCGGTGGTCGGCTCGTCGGCGAGAATCAGTTCGGGCTGGAAGAAGGTCGCCATGGCGATCATCATGCGCTGGCGCATGCCGCCCGAGAGCTGGTGCGGATAGGCATCGAGCGCTTCGGCCGGCAGGCCGAGCTTGCCGATATAGGCGCGCACCTTATCGAGCACCCGGCGCTTGTCCGGATCGTTGCCGGGGAAGTCGATGAACTGCTTGCTGATGCGGATGACGGGGTTGAGCGAGTTCATCGAGCTCTGCGGCACGTAGGAGATGCGGCGGAACCATTCCTGCTGGACGGTCTCGCTCGTCACCGGCGCGCCGCGGCGGTCGGCAAAACCGTATTCGATGGAGCCCGACGAAAGGGTCATGGGCGAGAGGATGTCGCCGTAGATGACCTTCATCAGGGTCGACTTGCCGCAGCCCGACTCCCCGGCAACGCCCAGGATACAGCCGTCGGGGATCTCGATGGTGACGCCGTCGACGGCGTTGATGGAGCCGCGCCCGGTGCGATAGCTGGCGACGACGTTGTTGAGGCGGATCATGAGACACCACGCTTGCTGGCAAAGGCCGCGTTGAAGCCCGTCGAGGTGAGGAAGAGGCCGAGGAAGAGAAGGACCGTGGCCACGATCGGCGCGACGATCCACACATACTGGCCGGTAAAGAGCGCGTTGTAGTTGAGCGCCCAGAAGATGATGGAGCCCAGGGTCGGCACCTCGATCTTGGACAGCCCGATCACCGCGAGCGTCGCCTCGAGGTTGATCGCAAAGAGGATCGTATTGATGAAGCCGACGAGGGTATAGGCCATGACGTAAGGGAACACCTCGCGCACGAGTATCTGGATGGTGTTGGCGCCCGAGAACCGCGCCATGTTGATGAACTCGCGCTCGCGCAGCGACAGGGCCATCGAGCGGACCGTGCGCGCGTCCCAGGCCCAGCCGAAGATCATGATGATGATGCCGACGGTCAGGAACGAGGTGTTGCCGCGGATAAGCGCGCCCAGGATGATAAGGATCGGCAGGAGCGGGATGGTGATGAAGGTGTCGACGAAGAGCATCACGATCCGCTCGAACCGCCCGCCGATGTAGCCGGCGCTCAACCCCACGATGGTGGCGATGATGGTCACCCCCACAGCCACGAGCACGCCCAGCGTCAGCGAGTTGCGCACGGCAAAGACGAGGAACCAGAAGATGTCCTGTCCCAGCGCGTTGGTGCCGAGCCAATGGGCCGGCGACACGGGCAGGTTGCGCATGTAGGTGGCCTGGATCGAGGGATCGGCCGGCGCGAAGAACGGCAGGATGAAGCTGCCGAGCCCCATGACGGCGAGAATGACAAGGCCGACCGCAAGGCGCGGATTGACCAGCCAAAGCCAGCTGCCGCGGGTCCGGGTCTTGACGGGAGCCGGCGCGAGGAGGGCCGACATGGCGGTGTCCTTGACGTCGATGCTCATCTGTGCCGGATCCGCGGGTCGAGGAGGGGATAAATGAGGTCGATCACGAGGCCGGCGGTCGCCACCGCGATGATCGACAGGGTAATGGCGCCATAGAGCACGTTGTAGTCGCCGCCGGTCGCGGCGGTGCGCATGACGAGGCCGATGCCGGGATAGGAGAAGATCATTTCGGTCAGCAGCGCGCCGTTGAACACCATGCCAAGCGAGAGGGCGAGGGCGGTCACCTGCGGCAGGAGGGCGTTGCGGAACACGTAGCGGGTCATCCGCGTCCAGTTGGAGGTGCCCTTGAGGCGCGCATAGGTGACGTAGGGCTCCTCGGTGGTCGCGACGGTCAGCGCCTTCATCGAAAGGATGTTCCAGCCGAACCCGGCCAGCACCAGCGTGATCCCCGGCAGCAGCGAGTTGTAGAGGATCATGCCGAACTTCTCGGGCGTCATCTGGCCGACGGGGAACGTCGCCGAGAGCGGGAAGATCGGGAAGACGTAGGCAAGCAGCAGCAGTACGGTGACCGCGAGGATGTAGTAGGGGATGGGGTAGAGCAGGATGCCGACGAACTCGAGGACGGAGGCCGCCCTCTTCTTGTGGAAGTAACCGGCGACCAGCCCCACCATGTTGCCGAGCGCCCAGGCGATGACGGTCGCCGTCAGCAGCAGGCCCAGCGTCCAGGGCAGCGCGTTGAGGATCATCGCCGAGACGGGCTGCGGGTAATAGGTGAAGGACGGGCCGAAATCGAAGTTGAGGACCACGCGCTGGAGATAGGACAGGTACTGCGTGAAGAGGTCGCCCTTGAGGCCGTAGAGTTGCTCTAGGTTCTCGCGCAGCTCCGCGATCGCCTCGGCCGAGATCGATCCGTTCGCCCGGCTCTGGATCTGGCCGATATAGCCGTCGACGGGATTGATCGGCATCAGCCGGGGCAGGAGGAAGGTGATCGTCAGTCCGATGAAGAGGACTGCGAAATAGAGGCCCAGCCGCTTGGCGACGTAACGCGCGACACCCATGGGTTTTCACATCCTTTGCGCGGGAAGCGGGGCGGGGCAGCCGGGAGGGGTCCGCTGCCCCGCCTTCATGAGACGACCTACTGCTGGCCGGTCGGCTCGATGTTCACCACCGTCTTCTTGAACGAGCTCCACCAGGTGTAGGGGGCAGCGTAGAAGTTGTCCTGCTTGGGGAAGTTCGTCCAATAGGTGCTGTTGGTCGGGATGGTGGTCGGGATGTTCATCAGATTGATCATCTGCATGTCCTCGACCAGGTAGCGGGCGATCTGCCGCCCGTTCTCGACGAACTCATCCGCATCGGTCTCGAGATTGGCGCTCTCGGCGACGAGATCGAAGATCCGCTCGTCGGTGATGCGCATGTAGTTGCCCGAGAGCTGGTCGGTCGAGTCCGCTTCCTGCACGTTGTTGGGNGTGAACTGGCGCCAGGAGTTCTGCCAGTTCGAGTTGTAGGTGCACGAGTTCGACCAGTTGAGCTGCAGCTCGTTGCGCGAGTTCGTNTTCTGGACGGTGGTGAATTCGCCGTTGTCCACCTGGCGCGCGTTGACATTGAACCCGGCCTGGCGCCAGCTGTCGGCGATGGAGAAGCCGATGCGCTGCATCACCTTGTTCCAGTCGCCGGGGATGACGAGCTCGAGCGTCCAGGGCGAGCCGTCCGGCAGGGTAAAGAAGCCGTCCGAGCCCTTCACCATGCCGACCGACTCGAGGAGCGCGGCGGCCTGCTCGGGATCGTGCTTCCACCAGCCCATGCCGAAGCCGGAGCGGATGGCATCGCCCGTCGGCAGCTGCGAGGCATCGACGCCCTGGGCGGCCAGCGTTTCGGCAAGCTCGGCGCCGAAGTTCGGGTTGAAAGGCTTGTAGCCATCCCCGATCGTCAGCTCCTCGAGGAAGGACTTGAGCGGCTCGTAGTAGAGCGGCCCGGTGATGGGCGTATCGGCGAGCGGCAGGGCACCGGCCTTGAACTGCCCGCTCATGGCGTTGATGCCGACCTGCTGCAGGTTGACGGTCAGCGCCAGGGCCCAGCGCACCTCCGGCATGTCGTAAGGTGCCTTCTGGCCGTTGATGTAGATGCCATAGGAGCAGGCATCGTTCATGTCGTGGTAGGGGAAGGTCGGCGAGAAGGTCTCGATATTGGGATTGCGCGCCTGTGCGGCCTGGATCGAGTCCGGGCTCATGAAGGTGTCGACGTCGTACTGGTTCTGCACGAACGCGAGCGCGCGGGTCTCCTCGGTGCCGAAGTCCTTGTAGAGGATGTATTTGGGCTTTGGCTCGCCGAGATTGCCCCAGCCGGAGCGCTCCCAGTCCTCGCGCAGCTCCCAGAGCTGCCAGAAGCCGTTGGGGTCGAACTCGCGGATCTTGTAGGGTCCGAGCGTCACCGCCGGGGCGTTCTGGAAGGTGACGACATCGTCGCCCAGGGGCTCGAAGACGTGCTTGGGGATGATGTTGAACTGCGAACCCCAGGTATAGACGCCCATGACCGTGGTAAAGTCGTAGGCCGGGCGCACCGTCTCGATCTCGAAGGTATAGTCGTCGACCTTCTTCCAGCTCTTGACGTAGTTGGTGACGGTGGCGACGTTGGTGAGCTGCTCGCGGTACTTGAACGCGGTATCGAGGGTGAAGATCACGTCGTCGGCGGTGAACTCGACGCCGTCGCTCCAGTAGACGCCCTGGCGCAGCTTCACGCGGAACTGGGTGCGCTCGTCGTTGAGGACTTCCGGGAAGCCGTCGGCGAGCTCGGGATAGGACTCGCCGGTGGCCGTGTCCATCTCCCAGAGGAAGCTCCAGCCGAGCTCGCGGAAACCGCGCCAGATGGCGTAGGAATTGAGCGGGTTCTGCGCCGACGGGTTGGCGGAGCGTCCGTCGAACGTCTGGACGATCAGCGTCTCGCTGCGGGGGGTACCGACGTCGGTCATCGCCCCTTGCGCGAACGCGGTCGTGGTCATCAGAGCACCCAATACGGGCGCGAGCAGGAATCGGCTAAGCCGTGCCATTGTCTCCTCCTTGACGGCTCCCGCGTTCTCTGGCGCGGAGCCGGCCTCTGTTCCCTCACCCCTGGCAGGATCGCCGGCGCCGCCGCGACTCGTCCTCCAACGAGCCTTACAGGCGCCGGACGCGTCAGTCCGCCCGTGGGCCGCGCCTTCCATGGCGCATACGCAAGCGCTTATGGTTCAATTTCGTTTGCTTGCGATTTTTAACGAATATGGCTCGTCAACAACAATGTCAATGCCTCTCGCAAGCGAAAGGCGACACAAACGTCAGGAAGCGAAAGGCGGAACCGCAGAGCTCCTGCTTTGGCGCGCTTTCCGAACCAGCGAGATGGGCGGCCCGCCTCGGCAGGAAACGCCCTAGCGGGCGATGACGACCTCGACGCCCCGGCGCTCGAACTCGGCGCGGTCGGCATCGGAGATGCCGTCGTCGGTGATGAGCGTGTCGACGATCTCGACACCACCCAGCGCCGAGAAGGAAACCCGGCCGATCTTGGTGGAATCGGCTAGGAGATAGACATGGGAGGCGGCCTTGACCATGGCGCGCTTAACGTAGATGTCGCCGATCGCGGGATAGGTCAGACCCGCCTCGAACGACACGCCGGCAGTCGCCAGGAACAGCTTTTCGGCATAGATGCCGACGAAGAAATCCGCCGATTTCTCGCCGCTGAGGGAGAGAGTCGGCGCCTTGAACTGGCCGGCCGGCATGTGCACCGTGTTGGTGGGAATCGCACCCAGGATCAGCGCGATGTTGAGCGCATTGGTGATGATGTTGAGTTCCTGCCGGCTCTTGAGATTCTCGGCGAACTGGGTGGTCGTCGTGCCGGAATCGATGATGAGCGTTTCGTGGTCCTCGACGAGCGCGGCCGCGGCCATGCCGATGCGCCGCTTCTTGTCCATGTTCTGCACGTGCTGCAGCGACATGGACTGGACCTGCTGGGGGATGGACTTGAGATAGGCTCCGCCATGCTCGCGGATGATGTAGCCGTCCGCCTCGAGGCGCTCGAGATCCTGGCGGATCGTGGCTTCCGAGACGGCGAAGGCGCCGGAAAGGTCGCGCACCCGCGCGCTCCCCTCTTCCTGCAGCCAGTCGAGGATCTTCATGCGCCTCGGTTCGGCCAGCAATTGCTGGCGCCCGCCCTCGGGCCCGGCAAACCGCTCGCGAACCGCCCTCGGAGTCCTGGACTTCTGCATCGTTCCTCCGCACTCCTGCCGCCGACCGGCCGGGCCACGATACACGCGCGCCGACCCGCCAAGCCCCCCCCTTGTTTGTCATCAGAGCGCACGGAAAGCAACAGAGACAGAGGGATATGCCGATCTGCTCACCGCAGCTTTCCGCAGAAAACCGCATAAATCGAAATATTTCCGTATTGCACGAAAGCAAAACGCACTATAGCTTGCGGGCAAAGAGAGGCGGCATGGGGCCGCCCGGCCTCGACCGGCA
>Ga0065721_10052746_pt1 | contig 11272 bp, 11 predicted proteins | sample Mesricmetagenome_FD_59108 | JGI IMG/M metagenome (GOLD analysis project Ga0065721, IMG submission 59108) | Mesophilic microbial community from rice straw/compost enrichment Sample: eDNA_1 v2 (version 2) | ecosystem: Engineered > Solid waste > Grass > Composting > Bioreactor | place: USA: Davis...
TCGGCGGCCTGCCGGTCGGGCGGGTGATCGAGGTGTTCGGCCCCGAATCCTCGGGCAAGACCACCCTGGCCCTGCACACGGTGGCCGAGGTGCAGAAGAAGGGCGGCGTGGCCGCCTTCGTCGACGCCGAACATGCGCTTGACCCGGTCTATGCCCAGAAGCTGGGCGTCAATCTGGACGACCTTCTGGTGTCCCAGCCCGACGCTGGCGAACAGGCGCTGGAGATCGTCGACACCCTGGTCCGTTCGGGCGCCGTGGACATCGTGGTCGTGGACTCGGTCGCGGCCCTGACGCCCCGCGCCGAGATCGAGGGCGAGATGGGCGACAGCCTCCCCGGCCTTCAGGCGCGACTGATGAGCCAGGCCCTGCGCAAGCTGACCGCCTCGATCTCCAAGTCGAAGTGCATCGTCCTGTTCATCAACCAGATCCGTCACAAGATCGGCGTCATGTACGGCTCGCCCGAGACGACGACGGGCGGCAATGCGCTGAAGTTCTACGCTTCGGTGCGTCTGGACATCCGCCGCACCGGCGCGATCAAGAACCGCGACGAGGTGGTCGGCAACACCACCCGCGTGAAGGTGGTCAAGAACAAGGTCGCCCCGCCGTTCCGCGAGGTCATCTTCGACATCATGTACGGCGAGGGCATCTCCAAGCTGGGCGAGATCATCGACCTGGGCGTCAAGGCCGGGGTGATCGAGAAGTCGGGGTCGTGGTTCAGCTATGACTCCACCCGCATCGGCCAGGGCCGCGAGAACGTGCGCGAGTTCCTAAAGGCGAACCCGGACATCGCCGACCAGATCGAGAAGGCCGTGCGCCAGTCGACGACCAAGATCGCCGACGAACTGCTGGGCACGCCCGAGCCTGACGAAGGCCAGGACCTGGAAGGCTAGGTCTCCGAGACACTCCGCCGCGCCCTCGCGACCCGCCTACCGACCCCGCGAGGGTCGGCGGAGCCGCCCGCCCGACCCCCATGTCGGGCGGGCTTCTTTTTGGCGCGCGTTCAGAGACCGTGCTTCGCCCGCATCCAGGCCACGGATCGCTCGATCAGTTCGCGCAGAACCGCCATGTCGACGCTCTCCAGCCGGCTCAGATAGACGCAGGAGGCGCCCGTCCTGTGCTTGCCGAGCCGCGCCAGAAGGTCGGCTCGCTCGGCGAAACCGGGCATGAGGTAGAGCACCAGGTCCGCCTTGCGCGGCGAGAAGCCGATGAGAGGCCAGTCGCCCGTCGGGCCGCGATAGCTGTCGAAGCCGACGATGGAGGTTCCCCACAGGACCGCGGGCTGGCCCGTCGCCTCGGTCATCATGGCGCAGACCGTCTCGGCGTGGCGCGCCGGCGGGCGTCGCCGACCGCGGCGAGGAAGTCGGGAACCGAGGCGTCCGTCGGGCGCGTCTTGGGTTCGGCGGCCATGGCTAGAGCCCCTTCACGATCCCCTCGACCATCTTCTTGGCGTCGGCGAACAGCATCATGGTGTTGTCGCGGAAGAAGAGCTCGTTCTCCACCCCGGCGTAGCCCGAGCCCATGCCGCGCTTGATGAACAGGACCGTGCCGGCCTTCTCCACATCCAGCACCGGCATGCCGAAGATCGGCGACTGCGGGTCGGTCTTGGCCGCGGGATTGGTCACGTCGTTGGCGCCGATGACGAAGGCGACGTCGGCGGTGGAGAACTCCGAGTTGATGTCCTCCAGCTCGAACACTTCGTCATAGGGAACGTTGGCCTCGGCCAGCAGCACGTTCATGTGGCCCGGCATGCGGCCGGCGACGGGGTGGATGGCGTATTTCACCTCGACGCCCTCCTCCTTCAGCTTGTCGGCCATTTCGCGCAGGGCGTGCTGGGCCTGGGCGACGGCCATGCCGTAGCCGGGCACGATGATGACCTTGGAGGCGTTCTTCATGATGAAGGCGGCGTCCTCGGCCGAGCCCTGCTTGACCGGCCGCGTCTCCTTCGCCCCACCCGCGCCGGCCGCCGCATCGCCGCCGAAGCCGCCCAGGATGACGCTGATGAAGCTGCGGTTCATGCCCTTGCACATGATGTAGCTGAGGATCGCGCCCGAACTTCCGACCAGCGCCCCCGTGATGATCAGGGCGATGTTCTCCAGGGTGAAGCCCAGCGCGGCGGCGGCCCAGCCGGAGTAGGAGTTCAGCATCGACACCACCACCGGCATGTCGGCGCCGCCGATGGGGATGATCAGGGTCGCTCCCAGCACCAGGCTGAGCACGAAGACGCCCCAGAAGGCCCAGGTGGCGGTCCCGCCCGAGCCGATCATCACGCCGATCAGCAGCACCAGCGCCAGGCCCAGCGCGATGTTGATCAGGTGGCGCGCGGGCAGCAGGATCGGCGCGCCCGACATGTTGCCGTTCAGCTTGGCGAAGGCGATGACCGAGCCGGTGAAGGTGATGGCCCCGATGGCGACGCCCAGGCTCAGCTCGACGATCGACAGGGTCTTGATGCCGGTTCCGTCGGCGGAGAGGATGCCGAACGCCTCGGGCGCATAGACGGCGCCGATCGCGACCAGGCAGGCGGCCAGGCCGACCAGGCTGTGGAAGGCGGCGACCAGCTGGGGCATGTCGGTCATGGCGACCTTGCGCGCGATCAGGGCGCCCGCGCCGCCGCCCACGATCACGCCGCCGGCGATCAGCCCCAGGGTCAGCCCGTCCAGCGCCCCGGTCGTCCCCAGCGTCAGCAGGGTCACGCCGATGGCCAGCGCCATGCCGACCATGCCGAAGGTGTTGCCCCGGCGGCTGGTCTCGGGGCTGGAGAGGCCCCGCAGCGACAGGATGAACAGCACCCCCGCGATCAGATAGGCCAGCGCCGCCAGCGATGCGTTCATCGTCCCCTCCCCCAATCCTATTGCGTGCGCGCCAGCCGCCACAGGGCGGCGGCGATGAACAGCGGCCCGATGAACAGCAGGGCCCACTCCCAGGCCGACAGCGGCGACGCCCGCGTCACCACCCGCACCAGTATGGCCGAGAACACCAGCACCACCCCGCAGTCATGCATCCGCTGACGCTTCAGCGGCGCGCGGGTCCCGAACCAGCCCCACAGCCACAGGCCCAGCCCGATCGCCGTGGCGATCCAGGAGGCGACGACGGCCAGCTGGGCGGCGCCGGTCATTTCGACGGCCGCTCCTTCTTGCGGTACATGGCCAGCATCCGCCGGGTGACCATGAAGCCGCCGAAGATGTTGACGCTGGCCAGGGTCACGGCCGCGACGCCCGCGCCCTTGGCGACCCAGGCGCCGGGGCCCGTTGCATCACTCGAAACAGCCGCAGCGGCGATCAGCCCGCCGACGATGATGACGCTGGAGATGGCGTTGGTCACCGCCATCAACGGCGTGTGCAGGGCCGGCGTCACGCTCCAGACGACATAGTAGCCGACGAAGATGGCCAGCACGAAGATGGCCAAGCGGAAGACGGTGGGATCGACGTGTTCCATGATTCAGCCTTCCACAGGCGGCAAATTGTTGGATTGGGGCTTCGGTCCCAGCCCCGCCGCTTTCGCAGCGTGGACCGCAAACCCGATGGCGACCGCAATGGAGAGCGGCGCCCATGTCGATCCGATCCAGATCAATATCGCGCTCACGATTACCGCGAGGCTCAATCCCACAACTAGATAAGGCAGAAGCTTGCCCAGATGAGGTTCGCTCATTCTATCGAAATGGTCGTTAAGCGCGCCCACCAGCATCAATCCCACACCTATGGCGAGGGCGATCGCCCAGAACACACTTTCTTCTCGGGCGAAAACCCATACGGAGGCCCCTGGTTGTTCGTCTTTGAAGCTCGACCACCGCTGCCAGAAACTGTTAGCCAACAGCGCGATGAGCAGAAGCGCCACGCCCCGACCGATCCATCGAGGTAGCTGCTTCATCCCCTCACCCCCTCATGCACCACGGCGCCGCCGTGCGTCACGACGGCGGCCTTAAGGATCTCGTCCTCAAGGTCCACCGCCAGCGCGCCGTCCTTGAGCAGCAGGCCCAGGAAGGCGGTCAGGTTGCGGGCGTAGAGGGCGCTGGCGTCGGCGGCGATGCGGCCGGGCAGATTGGCCCAGCCGACGATGGTCACGCCGTTCGGGGTGGTGACGACCTCATTCAGCTTCGAGCCTTCGACATTGCCGCCCGCCTCGACCGCCAGGTCGACGATGACCGAGCCGGGCTTCATCGAGGCGACGTGGGCGGCGGTCAGCAGCTTCGGCGCCGGGCGGCCAGGGATCAGGGCGGTGGTGATGACCACGTCCTGCTTGACGATGTGGCTGGCGGTCAGATCGGCCTGCTTGGCCTTGTAGTCGTCGGACATCTCCTTGGCGTAGCCGCCCGCGGTCTGGGCGTTCCGGAACTCCTCGTCCTCGACGGCCAGGAACTTGGCGCCGAGCGATTCCACCTGCTCCTTGGTGGCGGGGCGGACGTCGGTGGCGGTGACGACCGCGCCCAGGCGGCGCGCCGTGGCGATGGCCTGGAGCCCGGCGACGCCGACGCCCATGACGAAGCATTTGGCCGCGGCGACGGTGCCGGCCGCCGTCATCATCATGGGGAAGCCCTTGCCGTAGGCGTAGGCCGCCTCGATCACCGCCCGGTAGCCGGCCAGGTTCGCCTGGGACGACAGCACGTCCATGACCTGGGCCCGGGTGATGCGGGGCACGAACTCCATGGCGAAGGCGGTCGCGCCGGCCCCCTTCAGGGCCTCGACCGTCGCCTTGTCGCGCCAGGCGTCCAGCATGGCGATCACGATCGCGCCCGGCTTCAGGGCGCTGGTCTCCTGGGCCGTGGGACCGCGCACCTTCAGCAGGATGTCGGCGCCGTCCAGCACCGAACGCAGGTCGGGCTTCACCACCGCGCCGGCGGCCGCATAGTCGGTGTCGGGAATGGAGGACGCCAGGCCCGTCCCCGTCTCGACCAGAACGGTCGCGCCCAGCGCCATGAGCTTTTTCACCGTCTCGGGCGTGACGGCGCAGCGCGTCTCGCCTTCGCGGCGTTCCCGGGTGACGGCGATTGCGACGGCCAAGCGAATCCCCTCGTTCCTTATTTCGAACGAGGTTAGGCCGGTCGGAGGCGACAGGTCAAAGGACGGGACGCGAGCGGTTCAGACCCGCGCCGCGAAAAAGACCGTCTGAGTAGTGCGAAATGTCTGAAACACCCCCGGCCTACAGCCGACGGACCGCGGCCGCGCAAAGCCTAAACCGGTTTCCGACCAGGGCGCGCCGATTGCGCCTGCAGCGATGCAGGCGCCTGAATTCCAGAGGATCGTTCGCCGCGAGGCGCCGGGTCAGTGGGCCGCGGGCCTGGACTTCAGCGCGAACCAGCCCACGACCGACAGGACGACCGCGCCGATCAGGCCAGCGATGAAGCTGCCGCCCGGATGGAACCACAGCACCAGGAACACCAGCAGCACGGCGACCGCCAGCGAGCCCCACTTGGTCATGCCCATGAACAGGCTGAAGGTCGACGCCTGTTCATTGATGGCCATTTCGCCATGGACGTAGGCGCGCGCATCGGCGTCGGCTTCGGCGGTGGCGGGATTGTGCGGCTCGGCCATGAGATTCCCCAGTCGTTCGTCGCCGGACTTATACCGAGGCGGGCGCGGCGCTCAAGCCCGCGACGCGCCGGGATGTCACCCCAGCGCCTCGAACTGGTCGACCAGGCGTTCCAGACGCTGGCAGCCTACGCTCCAGAAGGCGGGATCGCGCGGGTTCAGGTCGAAGGGCTTGAGCGCCTCGACATAGGTTCGGGTCCCGCCGCCGGCCAGCAGGTCGCGATAGAGCGGCGTGAAGCCCGCCGGATCGGCGCGGCGCGCCTCCATAAGGGCCGCGACCAGCAGATCGCCGAAGGCGTAGGCGTAAACATAGAAGGGCGAATGCACGAAGTGGCTGACATAGCTCCACCAGTGCTCATAGCCGGGGTTCAGCGTGACGGCGGGGCCGAGCGAGGCGCTCATCTCCTCCAGCCACAGCTCGTTGATGCGCTGCTGCGGGACCTCGCCCTTCTGGCGCTCGTCGTGGAAGCGGGTCTCGAAGCGGTGGAAGGCGATCTGGCGCACGACGGTGTTCAGCCCGTCCTCGATCCGGCCAGCCAGCAGGGCGCGCTGCTCGGCCTTGGGCGCGGTCGCCAGCAGCCGGTCGAAGGTCAGGCCCTCGGCGAAGATGGAGGCGGTCTCGGCCAGGGTCAGGGGGGTGTCGGCCAGCAGCGTGCCCTGTTCGGCGGCCAGGGTCTGGTGCACGCCATGTCCCAGCTCGTGCGCCAGGGTCAGCACGTCGCGGCGCTCGCCCATCCAGTTCAGGAAGACATAGGGGTGGCGGTCGGCGGTGACGGGGTGGGCGTAGGCGCCGGACTGCTTGCCGGGACGGGCGCGGCCGTCGATCCACGGCCGGTCGAAGAACCGACCGGCGCGTTCGGCGAAGTCGCCGCCCAGGTCGGAGAAACTGTCCAGCACGATCTCGCGGCCCTGGCTCCAGGTGAAGGCGCGCGGGGCGGCGGTTCCGATCGGGGCGTTGCGGTCCCAGTGGTCCAGCCGCGTCTTGCCCATCGCCCTGGCCTTCAGCGCGTAATAGCGGTGCGACAGGCGAGGATAGGCCTGGGCGACCGCCTCGGCCATCGCGTCGACCGCCTCGCCATCGACTTCATTGGCCAGGTGGCGGCTGTCGGCGGGGCGCTTGAAGCCGCGCCAGCGATCCTCCATCGCCTTGTCGGCGGCGACGGTGTTCAGCACCAGGGCGATGGTCGGGGCGCGGGCCGCCAGGGCCTCGGACAGGCCCTCGGCGGCGGCCTTGCGGCGGGCGGGCTTGGCGTCCGACAGGCGGTTCAGCGCCTCGGCCAGGGTCAGGGTCTCGTTTCCCGCCTTTGAGCGCAGGGCCGCCATCTGCTCGTCGAACAGGCGCGGCCACTGGGCGGTGATCGGGCCGCGTTCGGCGATGAAGGTCTCAAGCTCGGCCGACAGTTCGTGCGGCTTCATGGTCCGCACGCGACGCAGCCACGGCCGCCAGCGCGCGGCGGCCGGATGGGCGGCCAGGGCGGCCTGAAGTTCGGCGTCGTCGATCTGGTTGATCTCCAGCGTCAGCCAGACGGTCGGGGTGGCGATGGCGGTGATCTTCTCGCGCACGTCGGCCTCGAACCCTTGCGCGCCCGCGTCGTCGCGCGCGGTCGAGGCGGCCAGGAAGGCGTAGGCGCCCAACGCGCCCAGCCGGTCGGACGCCTGTTCGTAAAGGGTGATCGCCCGGTCCAGCGCCGCCCCCAACGCCGACGGATCGGCCCTTTCCGCCGCCAACCGCCCCTGCAGGCCGTTCAGTTCGTCGACCAGGGCCCGGGCCCGCGTCAGGTCCCCCGCGAGGCGGGCGTCGTCGCGCGATGCATAGAGATCGCTGAGGTCCCACACAGGGGCGTCGGTCTCGGGAGTCTTGAAGGGGGAGTTCATGCCCCTGTTGTGGGGACCTTCGGCGACGGCCGCAACCGCGAGAGGCCTTCGCGCGGCGCTTTCGCTGTGCCAGCCTGTGACCCGGGAGGACCGTCATGGACCTGAGCTACGACACCGGACGCAGCGGCCTGGGCGGCGAGCGGCGGCTTTTCGCGGCGCGGCTGGCGGTCGGCCTGATCCAGGGGCTGGCGCTCTACGCCCTCTATTTCGCCGGCGAGCACGGCCTGTGGCCCCGCACCCAGCCGGCGGCGTTCGGCGCCCTGGCGCTGGCGGCCGGCTATGCGCCGGTGGTGGTGCTGGCGGGCGCGGGGCGGCTGTCCCGGCGGACGCTGACGGTGTGGACGGCGGTCGCGGCCGTGGTCCTGGCGCTCATGGGCTGGCACGACGTGGACCGGCGGGTGCTGGACAGCTGGACCCAGCCGCCGTTCCTGAGCTTCCCAACCTTGGCGTCCGGCGCGGCGGTCCTGTTCATCGCCCATCACCTGATCGTCCCTGCGGTCAGGAACCGCCGCCGGATCGCGCCCTACGCCGACTATTTCGACACGGCGTGGAAGGCGGGGGTGCAGCTGGCGATGTCGCTGGCCTTCACCGGGGCCTTCTGGCTGCTGCTGCACCTGGGCGGGTCGCTGTTCCGGGTGATCGGGATCGACGCCCTGGGCCGCCTGCTGGGCGAGGCCTGGTTCGCCATACCGGTGCTGAGCCTGGCCTTCGCCACGGCGGTGCAGCTGACCGACGTGCGCGACGGGCTGATCCGGGGCGTGCGGACGGTTGCGTTGATGCTGCTGTCGTGGCTGCTGCCGGTGATCGTGGTGCTGGCGGCCGGCTTCCTTCTGGCCCTGCCGTTCACCGGGCTGGAGGGGCTGTGGGGCACACGTCGCGCCACGGCCCTGGTGCTGTCGGCGGCGGGGACGCTGATCGTGCTGATCAACACCGCCTATCAGGACGGACGGCCCGACAACCTGCCGCCGACCGCGCTATGCTGGACCGTCCGGGCCGGCGGCGTGCTGCTGGTCCCGCTGGTCGGACTGGCCTTCTGGGGCCTGATGCTGCGGATCGGCCAGCACGGGCTGACGCCCGACCGGATCATCGCCCTGGCCTGCGCCCTGGTCGGAGCGGTCTATGCGGTCGGCTATCTGCTGGCGGCTGTGCGGCGGGGCGAGTGGATGCAGCCGCTGGAGCGGACGAACCTGGCCGCCGCCGTGCTGTCGGTCGGGCTGATCCTTGCCTTGTTCAGCCCCCTGCTGGACCCGGCGCGGCTGGCCGTCGCCGACCAGGTGGCGCGGCTGGATCGGGGAGCGATGAAGGCGGCGGCCTTCGACTACGACTTCCTGCGTTTCGACAGCGGCCGGGCGGGTCGCGCGGCGCTGGACCGGCTGGCGCGATCAGACGACGCCGAAGTCGCCCGGCTGGCCAAGGCGGCGCAGGCCGACCGGTCTCGCTACTCCCGCATCCCGAGGCCGGAGAAGGTCGACACCGAGGCGGCTGCGAACGTCAAGATCGAGACTCTTCCTCAGGGCGCGGCGCTTCCTGACAGTTTCAAGGATCAGTTCCCGCGCCTGTCGCCTGTTCTGCAAGGCTGCACCGGCGACCGCGCCTGTGTCGCGCGGGCGCTCCCTCCCGCCGAAGACGGTCGTCAACGTCTGCTCGTCACGGCCCCAGGCGAAGCGATGCTCTTCCGGCACGACGAGAACGGCGAATGGAACGAGTGGGTCAAGTACACCGATGACTGCAACACGAACCTCGATCTGATCGCCGCCGCCAGAGAGGGGCGAATTGAAACACGAGCCGCCCGCTTCCCCGACCTCGTGATCAATGGACGCCCCCTTTCCGCACAGATCGGCGTCACCTGCCCCGATGACCGTTAATCCCCCGCTCACCACGCCCCACAACCCGATTTTCACCCCGTCGGCCTAGGAATCGTCCCGAAACGAGCCAGCCGCGCCAGGCCGGCCGCCCTCGGTGATGACGGAGTTCCCATGGCCAAGACCGTTCTGGTCGTCGACGACGACCCGACCCAGCGCCGCCTGATCCAGGCGCTGCTGGAGCGCGACGGCTATGCGGTGGTCCACGCCGCCGGCGGGGGCGAGGCCATAGACCGGATGACGCGCGGCGGCGGGGCCGACGTGGTGCTGCTGGACATGGTGATGCCGGAGATGTCGGGCATGGAGTGCCTGGCCGAGCTGCGCAGCGCGGGGGTGACCACGCCGGTCATCGTCTTGACCGCCAACGCCGGGGTCGAGGCGGTGGTCAAGGCCATGCAGGCGGGCGCGCAGGACTTCTTCGTCAAGCCGGTGGGGCCCGAGCGGCTTCTGGTCGGGGTGCGCAACGCCCTGCAGATGACGCAGTTGACGGCCGAGGTCGGGCGCTTGACCAAGAAGGCGCAGGGCCGCGCCAGCTTCGACGACATCGTGGGCGACAGCGCGCCGATGCGCCTGGTCAAGGCGCTGGGCGCGCGGGCGGCCAAGTCGTCCATCCCCGTGCTGATCACCGGCGAGAGCGGCGTCGGCAAGGAGGTCATCGCCCGCGCCCTGCACGGGGCCAGCGACCGGGCGGGCAAGCCGTTCGTGGCGGTCAACTGCGGCGCCCTGCCCGCCAACCTGGCGGAATCCATCCTGTTCGGCCACGAGAAGGGCGCCTTCACCGGGGCGGTGGAGAAGACGCTCGGCAAGTTCCGCGAGGCGGACGGCGGAACCCTGTTCCTGGACGAGATCGGCGAACTGCCGCTGGATTTGCAGGTCAAGCTGCTACGCGCGCTGCAGGAGGGCGAGATCGACCCCGTCGGCGGCAAGCGGCCGGTGAAGATCGACGTGCGGATCGTCTCGGCCACCAACCGCGATCCGGCCCAGCAGGTGAAGGACGGCGCCTTCCGCGAGGACCTGTTCTATCGCCTGAACGTCTTTCCGATCGAGGCCCCGTCCCTGCGCGAGCGGCGCGAGGACATCCCGGCCCTGATCGACCACTTCATCGCCCGCTTCAACGCCGAGGAGGGCAAGCGGATCGTGGCCTGCGCGCCCGAGACCCTGGCCCTGCTGCAGGCGTACGACTGGCCCGGGAACGTGCGCCAGCTGGAGAATGCGGTGTTCCGCGCCATCGTCCTGGCCGACGCGCCCTTCCTGCAGCCGCACGACTTCCCGGCCATCTCGGGTCTGGCCGCGCCGATCGCGACGGAGGCGCCTGTCGCTTCGGCGCCGCCGTCCTACGCCGACCTGCCGCCGTTGCCGGACCAGCCGGTGCGGATTCTGGACGAGCGGGGTCACCTGCGAACCCTGGAGGACATCGAGCGCGACCTGATCCAGCACGCCATCGAGGTCTATTCCGGCCATATGAGCGAGATCGCGCGGCGCCTGGGCATCGGCCGCTCGACCCTGTACCGCAAGGTCCGCGAACAGGGTCTGGAAGGGCAGCTGAAGGAAGCGGGATGAGGATTTCCCCTCCTCCCTGGCGCGCAGCGACGGGGAGGCGGCGCGGCGCATCGGCGCCGTGACGGAGGGGTTCTTTCCTCACCGGCGACGCCCGCGCGGGCTCAAAGAGCCCCTCCACCGCTTCCCATTGGCGTAGGGAGGAGAGACGTCATTCGTCCGTCTTCCGTCCCCAGCGGCGCTTCGGCGCCTCGCCCTTGGCCTTCCTTGTGATCTCTTTCAGCTTGCGGCCCTGCATGGCCGAGAGCGCCTGACCCGGAGCACCCTTTTCGGGATCGGCGAAGGCGCGTCCGTGGGTCTTGACCCGGTCGCTGACGGACTCGAGGAATTCACCCTCCCATTCGGACAGCGAAACGCCCGCCTTCTCTGCCGAGCGGCGGGCGCGTTTCAGGGCGTTGAGCGCGGCGCGTTTGGCGGCTTCGCGTTGCGCCTCGAACGGACTGGCGGGCGGCGTCT
>Ga0065721_10007824_pt1 | contig 11271 bp, 15 predicted proteins | sample Mesricmetagenome_FD_59108 | JGI IMG/M metagenome (GOLD analysis project Ga0065721, IMG submission 59108) | Mesophilic microbial community from rice straw/compost enrichment Sample: eDNA_1 v2 (version 2) | ecosystem: Engineered > Solid waste > Grass > Composting > Bioreactor | place: USA: Davis...
ACCGCCACCATGCCCTTGCGCGCATCGATGCCGACCGCGACCTGACCGGGCCACCGCTTTGCGGCCTCTTTCACCAGAGCCGGATCGCGCACGGCGACCGTGCCGAGGATGACGCGGGCCAGGCCCTTGTCGAGCCAGCTTTCGATATGGGCCAGGGTCCGGATGCCACCGCCAAGCTGGACAGGGAACTTCACAGCCTTGAGGATGGATTCCACCGCCGCGCCATTGACGCTCTCGCCGGCAAAGGCGCCGTTGAGATCGACGACATGGAGATATTCGAAACCCTGGTCCTCGAACGACCTGGCCTGCGCGGCCGGATCGTCATTGAACACGGTGGCCTGCTCCATGTCGCCCAGCTTGAGGCGCACGCATTGGCCGTCCTTGAGGTCGATGGCGGGAAAGAGGATCACGGCGTCCACCTCAGGAAATTCTCGATCAATCGCAGTCCCAAGGCCTGGCTCTTTTCCGGGTGGAACTGGGTGCCGAACATGTTGTCGCGGCCGACACAGGCCGTGACCTGCCCGCCATAGTCGGTGGTCGCCAGCAGCGTGTCGGTGCCCTCGGTCACCAGGTGATAGGAATGAACGAAATAGGCATGCAATCCATCCGGACCATCGGGAATACCGGCGAAAAGCGGATGCGGCCTTGTGATGGATATGGTGTTCCAGCCCATATGGGGAATCTTCAGCGCCGGATCGGTCGGCGTGATCTTCTGCACAGCGCCAGCAATCCAGCCCAGCCCCGGCGTCACCACCTTCTCGCGGCCTTCGGAGGCCATGAGCTGCATGCCGACGCAGACGCCCAGGAACGGCACACCGCCCCTGACCACCCGCTCCTCCAGCACCTCGACCATGCCGGCGACCGCATCGAGCCCGGCCTTGCAATCGGCAAAGGCGCCGACGCCGGGGAGCATGATGCGATCGGCAACTCGGACGCGCTCCGGGTCGGAGGTCACTTCCACGGTAATGCCGCCCAGCCCATTGGCCATGCGCTCGAACGCCTTGGCCGCCGAGTGCAGGTTACCGGCACCGTAATCGATGATGGTGACGAGGCTCATCGCAAAGCCTCCAGTTGCGCCAGGTCGGCGCTGGGGGCAATGCGTGCGCCGCGATAGGTCCAGCCGCGCCATTGCAGCGCATGGCGGCGCAGGCCGGGCGCGGCAAAGCCGAGCCAGATGGCGGCGAGGACATAGAGCAGAAAAGCGGCGCCATCGCCGATGAAGCGGGCGAGCACGATCAGGGCCGCGACTTTCAGAATCCAGGCGACGAGTTCGAGCCAGAGCCCATGCTTCAACAGGAAAACAGGTGGCAGGATGGCAGCAAGCCACGAGAATTTCTCGGGCAAGACTGCGGGCAGATCGGGCCTGCCGGGCTTGGGATCGAAAATGGCGTAGAGGGTCACCGGACGCTCCAGAAACGCGACGTTGCGGCTGACTTAGTGCAAAAGTTGGCGCGGTGGAAGGGCAGTGGCACGCCCTCGTGGTTCGAGGCGCGTGAAGAACGCGCACCTCACCATGAGGGCTACGGAGTCACCGCGCTTACAGTAGCCTCATGGTGAGGTGCGCCCCTTGGCGCCTCGAACCACGAGGCGTGCCCGAATGCTAGAGCATGCCCTTGGTGCTCGGCACGCGATCGCCGGCGCGCGGGTCGATCTCCACCGCCTCGCGCAGGGCGCGGGCCACGGCCTTGAACATGGACTCGGCCAGGTGGTGGTTATTGTCGGTGTAGAAATTTTCGATATGCAGCGTAATCCCGGCATTCATGGCGAAGGCCTGGAAGAATTCGCGGAACAGCTCGGTATCCATCTCGCCCACCTTGTCACGGGAGAATTCGGCCCGGAACACGAGGAAAGGCCGACCGGACACATCCAGCGCGGCGCGGGTCAGCGTGCCATCCATAGGCAGGTCGGCCGAGGCGTAGCGGCGAATGCCTTTCTTGTCGCCTAGCGCCTTGAGCACGGCCTGGCCCAGGGCAATGCCCACGTCTTCCGCCGTGTGGTGGAAGTCGATGTGCAGATCGCCCTTGCAGGACACATCCATGTCGATGAGCGAGTGGCGGCTGAGCTGGTCGAGCATGTGATCGAGGAAGCCGATACCGGTCGCCATAGTATGCGCGCCCGTGCCGTCGAGATTGATCGAGACGGAAATCTCGGTCTCGTTGGTCTTGCGGGCGATGGTTGCGGTGCGCATGGCGGTCTCCGGGCTACGGCGGCTCAACTAGCAGATAGGCACGGTTGCGTGAAGATTGGGTTGAGGACGCCACACATTGCAATCCCGCCACCGCCGCCTAAATATCAACCAACAGTTCTGGAGTACCTCCCCAAATGAGTGACAGCAATTTCCCCGGGTGGCACGGGACGACGATCGTTTCCGTGCGCAAGGGCAACAAGGTCGTGGTGGCCGGCGATGGCCAGGTTTCCATGGGCCAGACCGTGATGAAGCACGGCGCCAAGAAAGTGCGCCGCCTGGCCGGCGGCAAGGTGATCGGCGGTTTTGCCGGCTCCACCGCCGATGCTTTCACCCTGTTCGAGCGGCTTGAAGGCAAGCTCGAGCAATATCCCAACCAGCTGATGCGCGCAGCCGTGGAACTGGCCAAGGACTGGCGGACGGACCGCTATCTGCGCAAGCTCGAAGCCATGATGATCGTGGCCGACAAGACCGATACGCTGGTCATTACCGGCACGGGCGACGTGCTGACGCCGGATCATGGCGTGACCGCCATCGGCTCGGGTGGCAATTATGCGCTCTCGGCGGCTCTGGCCCTGCATCAGGCCACGGACCTCGATGCCGAGGACATTGCCCGCCGCGCCATGAAGATCGCCGAGGAAATCTGCGTCTATACCAATGGCAACGTGACGCTCGAAACCATCGAGCTGGACGCGTGAGCTTCTCGATCCGCCGGCTGACCCGGGACGATGTCGACGCCTACAGGGCTATCAGGCTCGAAGCGCTGACCAACCATCCGGAGTCTTATGGCACATCGCCGCAGAGTTTTGCCGCCCGGCCGCGCGATGCCGTGCAGGCCATGCTGGATCGCATGGCCATTTTCGGCGTGCTGACGGAGGCTGGCACCCTGGCCGGTATCGTGGCCTATGCCCGGGATGACGGCGAACGCGAGACCCATCGCGGCTGGCTGCTGCAGGTCTATGTGCAGCCTGAACTGCGCGGCACCGGCGCATCGCTGGCGCTGCTGGAAGCGGCGGTGGAACATGCAAGTGGTGAAGTGATCCAGCTTCACCTGATGGTCGGCGCCCATAATGCGCCCGCCATCCGCCTCTATGAAAAGGCGGGGTTCAAGACCTACGGCACCGACCCCCGCTGCTTTTACGTGAACGGTCGCTATATCGACGAACACATGATGGTGCGCTTCCTCGACGAGGCACCAGGAAAGTAACAAAAATGAGTGAAACCAATTTTTCCCCGCGCGAGATCGTTTCCGAGCTCGACCGCAATATCGTGGGCCAGAACGACGCTAAGCGCGCCGTGGCGGTGGCCCTGCGCAATCGCTGGCGCCGGCAGCAGCTCAGCCCCGAGCTGCGCCGCGAAGTTTCTCCGAAGAATATCCTGATGATCGGGCCGACCGGCGTCGGCAAGACCGAGATCAGCCGCAGGCTGGCGCGTCTGGCGCAAGCGCCGTTCATCAAGGTGGAAGCCACCAAGTTCACCGAGGTCGGCTATGTCGGCCGCGACGTGGAGCAGATCATCCGCGATCTCGTGGAAGCCGGCATTGCCGTGTTGCGCGACAAGCGGCGCGCCGATGTGCAGGCGCAGGCGCATCAGAATGCCGAGGACCGCGTGCTGGACGCGCTGGTCGGGCATTCGGCCGCGCCTTCGACGCGCGACAGCTTCCGCAGAAAGCTGCGGAATAACGAGCTCGACGACAGCGAGATCGAAATCGAGATGACGCCGGCCACGCCCGGGGGCTTTGAAATCCCCGGCATGCCCAATGGCGGCATCGGCATGATCAACCTCAGTGACATGTTCAAGCAGGCCATGGGCGGGCGCGGGGTCAAGCGCAAGATCAAGGTCAAGGATGCCTATGAGCCGCTGATTGCCGAGGAAGCCGACAAGCTGCTCGACCAGGACCAGCTTAAAGCCGAGGCCATCGAGCTGGTGGAGAATCACGGCATTGTCTTCATCGACGAAATCGACAAGGTGGCGGCCCGCGAGGGCGGCGTCACCGGCGGCCCGTCGCGCGAAGGCGTGCAGCGGGACCTGCTGCCACTGATCGAGGGCACGACGGTTTCGACCAAATATGGCCCGGTCAGCACCGACCATATCCTGTTCATCGCCTCGGGCGCCTTCCATGTCAGCAAGCCGAGCGATCTGCTGCCCGAACTGCAGGGCCGCCTGCCGATCCGCGTCGAGCTCAAGGCGCTGACCCGCGAGGATTTCATCCGCATCCTCAACGACACCGATGCCAGCCTCATCAAGCAATATGTGGCGCTGATGGGTACCGAGGGCGTGACGCTGGATTTCACGCAGAACGCCATCGAGGCCATTGCCGATGCGGCGGTCAAGGTCAACAATTCGGTCGAGAATATCGGCGCGCGGCGCCTGCAGACGGTGATGGAGCGGCTGGTGGAAGACATCAGCTTCGAAGCGCCGGACAAGCAGGGCCAGACCATCACCATCGATGCGGCCTTCGTCGCGGAGAAGGTGGGGGTCTTGGCCGGCGACACGGACCTGAGCAAGTTCGTGCTGTAGCCACTACAACCACCTCACTCACGGTGTCACCCCGGCGCAGGCTGGAATGACATCGCGGGTGGGGTAGGCTTCAGCGCTTCTTCCCGCTCCTGCGCACCACTTCATCCCGCAAAAACCGCAGATCCTCGGCGTCGAGCTTGCCGATGTCGGCGGCAAGCCGATTGGTCAGCTCGGTGGCCTCCGGGGCCAGCCCGCCGGTATCGATGGTCACCTTGGGGTCGCTCATCTCCGCCAGGCGCTGGAGTTCTTCGGCCTCATCCCAGATGACGTTGAAAAAGGCGATCATGCGGTGCAGCAGGAANCCNGTGGGCCGGCCNCGCTTGCCGTGNTCCAAGGCGGACAGATAGGCGCTCGACACATTGAGCGCCGCCGCCATNTCCTTGAGNGAGATGCCGCGTGCCTCGCGCAGTTCGCGGATTTTTGCTCCCAGTGGCGTCATGCTCGCCGCAGGCGCACATACCACGCCCCCTCCCCGCCATGGCCTCGGGCGGCCACGCTCCAGCCCGACACCATGGGTGCCAGGCTCGGTTCATTGAGCCAGACGGGCAGCATGGTGCGCAACACGCCGCGCTCGGTCATGGCGGCAATATAGTCATTGTCAGTCTTGACGCCTTTGCCGGTGATGACCAGCAGCGTCCGGTCCCCGCGACTGAAGCGCGCATGGATGAAATGATGCAGGGCCGAGCGCGCCTCATTCTGCGTCATGCCATGGAGATCTATGCGGCTATCGATGTCGATGCGACCCCGGCTGACCTTGCGTCGCGTGGCGGGGTCCACCGCCTTGTCAGGCAGGGCGGCTGAGGGCAGGGGTGCCTGATAGGGCGGCAGAAAAGGCTTTTTCGCAGGCTGTCGCCTGGGGGGCGCCTTGGTCGCCACCGCCACCGGAGCGTCCTCCTCGAGCGGCAGCGGCAGCGGACCGGCAGCGAATTTCAGCAGCCCCTTGCGCCGCAGCGGATCGACGGTCGCGGCCACGGCGGTCCACAGGTGAAAGTCGTGCGGCAGGCGCCTGGGGTCACGCTTGGACATGATCTGGACCGGAGCCGGGCGCCTTCCTGGTGGATCAGTCGAGCTGGCTGGTCGTCACGACCTTCCAGTTGGGATCGCGCGACTTGGGATTGCGGGCGAAGGTCCATTCGTCGGCAATGGTCTGCACCTGGTCGGCATTGCCCTCGATCAGGTTCCCGTCCTTGTCGCGGGTGGCCGACACCACTTCGGCATGGAAACGCACGGTGACCAGCACATTCTTGCGATCATATTCGGCTTCGGAAATCTCCACCTTGGGCAGGCCGACAAAGGTGAAATCTACGGTCTGGCCAGCCGCCTCGCGCTCGGCAATGGCGCGCTGGAAGCCGTCGAACACATCCTTTTCCAGCAGATTCTTCAGCGTCTGGCGATCGCCCGCGGCATAGGCAGTAACAATCATCTCATAGGCCTGCTTGGCGCCATCGAGGAAGCCTTTGGGCGTGAAGGTCGGGTCGGCCTCGACCACCGCCTTGAAGCCGGCGGCCAGTTGCTCGTCGCCATGGGAGAATTGCTCGATCTCGGCCTCGGTCTTGCGGGCACGGCGTTCGTCGTCGAGATCGGGCGCCGCGGTGCCGCGCGGGCGCAGGGGCACCACGGTTTCCTCCGCCGCCTCGGCCGTTGCCGGCTTGCGGCGCTCGACGGGCGGGCGCTCATTACCGGTCCTGGTGCCGAGCACCGAACGCAGGCGGAACAGCACGAAGACCGCCACGGCAATCACGATGAGGGTTGGCAGATCGAAAAATTCATCCATTGCGCAATGCACCTTACCTGAGCGCGCCGGAGAAAATCGACGCTATGGCGCTCGTTGAGCGCACTAATCGGCCTATATATAGGCAAAGCCTCACCCCAAAACCAGTTCACGATGGGGCGAGAACGCGTTTTGCCGCAGCGGCAGGAAGAAGGAAACCCAGACCTTGGCACGATTTTTCGCTCTCGGGCTCATTGCCCTGCCAATCATCGAGATCGCCATCTTCATCAAGGTGGGGCAGACGATCGGCCTGTTGCCTACGCTGGCACTGGTTATCGGCGCCGCCATTCTGGGCGGCTTGCTGCTGCGCCAGCAGGGCCTGTCGGTACTGGGGCAGTTGCGCGACAACGTCAATACGGGCCGCATGCCGGGCCGTACCATTGCCGATGCGATGATGATCGGCGTAGCGGCCCTGTTCCTGGTGTTGCCGGGCTTTCTGAGCGATGTCGCGGCCCTGGCCTTGCTGCTGCCGCCAGTGCGGAGCTGGATTTACGGCGCGCTGGCCAGCCGGGTCACCGTGGTGGATACGACCACGACCTATCGCCGCCGCGACCCGATGTCGGGCCGCATCGAAGGCACGATCGATCTCGACGAAGACGATTATCGCCCGCGCTAGCCCGCAAGTGGTGCGCAAGTGCCGGAAGCGCGCCGATGGGCCGCCAGCCTTGTCGCTTCCTGGCAAAGATGCTAGCCACCCCGGCAACAATCACCGCAATATTCCTCGTTAAGGATTTCAAGACATGGCTGACGAAAACCAGGGCGGCGCAGCGCCCCAGGCTGTGAACCTGCCCTCGATGAACCTGGTGGGCCAGTATATCCGCGACCTCAGCTTCGAAAATCCGGGTGCGCCAGGCTCGATCATGGCCGGCGGCGCCAACCCGGCCTTCAACGTCTCCATTTCGGTGGGCGTCAAGAAACAGGCCGATGATATTTATGCTGTCGAGCTGACGCTCAATGCCAAGGCCAACCGCGAAGCGACCGTGCTGTTCAATGTCGAGCTGGTCTATGGCGGCGTATTCCGCCTCAAGAACGTGCCGGAAAACCAGCTCAGCCAGCTCCTGATGATCGAATGCCCGCGGCTGATCTTCCCCTTCGCGCGGCAGGTCCTGGCCTCGACCACCCAGCAGGGCGGCTTCCCGCCGCTTATGATGGAACCGGTCGATTTCGCCGCCATCTACCGGCAGAACCTGGCCAAGCTGGCCGCCGCCCAGCAACAGGGCACGTCACCGCTGACGGCCGCTGCCGCCGAGACCGACAAGCCGAACTAGTTTCGCTGAAATCCAGGACATCAAGCCCCGCTCCAGGCGGGGCTTTTTCATTCCGCGGCTACGCCGTTTTCTGCGCCATAGCGGGCCCAGATCGAGTCGGCGCCCAGTGTCGCCACCAGCTTGTCATGGGCGGCGATTTCGCTCTGGCTGATACGGGGCGGTAGGGGGACCGGCCGGGGCAGGGCCACAACGCGGGTGGCAATGGCCTCGGCACCCGACACGCGGCTTTCGGCCACCAAAGCCAGGCTCACCTGCTTGCCGCCGATCAGCTCGAGATAGACTTCAGCCAGAATCTCGCTGTCGAGCAGGGCGCCATGCAGTGTCCGGCGCGAATTGTCGATGCCGTAATGCTTGCACAGGGCATCGAGGCTTACCCGCGCGCCCGGATGCTTGTCGCGGGCCAGCATGACCGTGTCGATGACCTCATTGGTCAGCGGCCGGCGGCCGGCGCGTTCCAGCTCGGCATTGAGGAAGCCGATATCGAAAGCGGCATTGTGGATGATCAGCCGCGCATCGCCCAGGAAATCGAGGAAATCCTGCGCCACAGCTCCAAAGAGCGGCTTGTCGACGAGGAATTCATCGCTCAGCCCATGCACGCGGAAGGCCTCTTCCGGCATGGAGCGTTGCGGATTGATATAGACGTGGTAGTGCCGGCCGGAGGGAATGTGGTTGATCAACTCGACGGCGCCGATTTCGACCAGCCGGTCACCCGTGGCGGGCGAAAGGCCGGTCGTTTCGGTATCGAGCACGATCTCGCGATTCAATGTTCTGGCCCTTTGGCTCGGAGCTTTGCCACCAGCGCGGCGACCTGGGCTACCGTCTGTTCGATGGGCAAGCCCGTATCGAACAGATAGGTGGCACGAGCCTTCTTTTCGGCCTGTGGCATCTGGCGGGCAAGGATGGTTTCAAGCTTTCCCCCGGTCATTCCCGGCCGGGCCAGCGCGCGCTGGCGCTGGATGGCTTCATCCACCCAGGTGACGCCAACGGCGTCGAAGCCATAATCATAGCCGCTTTCGAACAGCAGGGGCACTTCCACCACGGCGAGTTCATGCCCCGCTGCTTCGGCTTCGTCCATGAAGCGGGCAATGCGGGCGCGCACCAGGGGGTGGACCACGGCCTCGAGCCGCTTGAAGCCGGTGGGATCGGCCGCAAGCCGTTGCGACAGCAGGGTTCTGTCGATTTTCCCGTCAGTGGTAACTCCGGGGAAAAGCGCTTCGACCGGTGCCACCGCCTCGCCCTCATAGAGCTCGGCCACCGCTTCGTCGGCAGAAAAGACCGGCACGCCCAGATCGGCAAAGGCCTTGAGCACGGTGGATTTTCCCGTGGCGATGGAGCCGGTCATGCCCAGGCGGAACATGGTCAATGTCCCAGTGTCGCTTCGACCCGAGCGCGCAATTCCGGCGTCACCTCGGGTCGGACGCCGAACCACGCCTCGAAACCGGGCACCGCCTGGTGCAGCAGCATGCCCAGGCCATCGACAGTCTTGAAGCCATGCGCGGCCGCCTCGGTCAGGAGCGGGGTCATCAGCGGCACATAGACGATATCGGTCACCAGTGTCCGGTCGGGCAGCAGGGAAAAATCGAGCCAGTCGAAGCGCGTGCCATGCATGCCGATGGAGGTAGTGTTGATGACGATGCCGGTGCGCGGCGCCAGTTCGGCAAAGTCACCGAAGCCATGCGCGGAAAACGGTCCTTCGATTTCGTCAACCAGCGCCTGGGCATTGGCCAGCGTGCGGTTGAGAATATGCACCTTGCCGCCATTGCGGCGCTGCAAGGCCACCAGCACGGCCCGCGCCGCTCCGCCGGCACCGATCACCATGGCATCGGCGGGCCCATCGGACCAGCCGGGCACGGCGGCATCGAGATTGCCGAGAAAGCCAAGATAGTCGGTATTGCTGCCGAACACCTTGCCGTCGCGCACAACCAGGGTGTTGACCGCGCCAATGGTGCGGGCGAGCGGGTCGACCTCGTCGCATAGCGCGAAGACGGCCTCCTTGTGTGGAATGGTGACATTGCCGCCGGCAAATTCGCCGCTGCGCAGCCGCTCGAAAAAAGCTGGCAGGTCATCGGGCGCCACATCGATCGCCTCATAGCTGCCGTCGATGCCGTGCTCGGCCAGCCAGGTGCCATGAATCAGCGGAGAGCGGGAATGATTGATCGGATGGCCGATGACAAAGGCTTTGATGGTCACTGAAGGGTCTCAGGGGCAAAGGCGCGCAAGGCAGCCAGGAGAGGCAGCAGCGGCAGGCCCAGAATGGTGAAATAATCGCCGGTGACAGTCTCGAACAGGCGGATGGACGGGCCTTCGAGCCGGTAGGAACCGACCGAAGACAGGATGGTATCACCCTCGCGGGTGAGCACGTCATCGCGCTCGGCCAGCGAGAACTCGCGCATGGTCAGCTCCGCCGTTTCGACGTCGGACCACAGCAATTCGTCGTCGCGCACCAGCGCCACTGCGGCATGGAGGCGATGGGTCTTGCCCCGCAGATGATCGAGTTGGGCTGCGGCTGCGTCCCGGCTTGTGGGCTTGTGCAAAAGCTCGGTGCCCAGACTCAAGGTCTGGTCGGCGCCGATCACGATTGCGCCGGGATGGCCGGCGGCGACGGCGGCCGCCTTCTTCTGGGCCAGCAGCAGGGCGACATCGCGGCCATCGCCGCCAGCCGTCAAAGTGGCTTCTTCCAGCCCACGCTCATCCACGCTCGCGGGCTGGCAGGAAAAGACCAGTCCGGCCTGCTCCAGCAGGGCTTTGCGGGTAGTGCTCTGGCTGGCAAGGATCAGCATGGGGACGATGTTTTCCACACTGTCATCCCCAGCTCAAGCCCGACCTGTGACTAGGACTCATGGTTTTGCCCCGCGCTCCGATTTGTTCGACCTGGTTACCGAAACATTAACAATTGGACTCCGCACCCGCCCCGAAACCTGGACTGGATAGGTCTGGGGATAACCCTTTGGCACATCGGTCGGGATGCCAAAGGGTTTTGCACAGCGCCCGGCGAATCATTGACACCGGAGTCGTGCCGTTAAGGCTTGCTTAACCATTGCGGCGCCGAGGTGGCCCAGGCCATCCACAGCATCTGTTAACACCCTGTTTACCATAGGCCTGCGCCTTTGTGCCGCCATAAGGGCGATTGTGGAAGGCAATGAATTGGCTCAAAACACCGCCATGATAATACTGATACGAAGTCAGAAAGACTCTTTAGGGGTTTGGAAGGGAAGGGTGACGTGACCCACAAGCCCCTGCTTGCCACCGTGCTCGGCCAGCGCCAGCAGCGGCTACCGATCTGGATCATGCGCCAGGCCGGCCGCTACCTGCCCGAATATCGGGAGGTGAGGACAAGAGCGAAGAACTTTCTCGAGCTTTGCTACACGCCGGACCTCGCTACCGAAGTCACGCTGCAGCCCTTGCGCCGTTTCGATCTCGATGCGGCTATCCTGTTCTCCGACATTCTCGTCGTGCCCGATGCTTTGGGTCAGTCCGTGCGCTTCGAGGCTGGTGAGGGGCCTGTCCTTGATCCGGTGAGTGCTGAA
>Ga0065721_10005867_pt1 | contig 11270 bp, 8 predicted proteins | sample Mesricmetagenome_FD_59108 | JGI IMG/M metagenome (GOLD analysis project Ga0065721, IMG submission 59108) | Mesophilic microbial community from rice straw/compost enrichment Sample: eDNA_1 v2 (version 2) | ecosystem: Engineered > Solid waste > Grass > Composting > Bioreactor | place: USA: Davis...
AGTTCGGCATCAACCTCATCCTCACGGTGCTCGACGAGAACCCCGACCTGCAGACGCCGGAGTTCGCCGCCGAGATCAAGCAGATGATCCTCGACGCCGTCGAGATGGAGGAGCAGTACAACCGCGACCTCCTGCCNAACGGCATCCTCGGNCTCAACGCCAACTACATCAACCAGTACGTGAAGTACCTCGCCGACCGCCGGCTCGAGGAGCTCGGCTTCGAGCCCGAGTACAACGTCACGAACCCGGCGAAGTGGATGGCGACGGCCAACGACACGCTCCAGCTCGTCAACTTCTTCGAGTCGACGAACACGTCCTACGAGTCGAACGCCTCCGCGTCGACCGGCAAGAAGGACTGAGCGCGCAGCTCTAGCGAGGCGCGAGCCGCACGACGGGGATCACCCGTCCGGCTCGCGCCTCGTACTGTGCGAACGCGGGGGAGCGGTCGACGAACCGGGCCCAGGCGGCATCCCGCGCCTCGCCCTCGAGCACCTCGGCACGCACCGCGAGCGTGCGGATGCCGCCGCGCCCGTCGGGAGCCTCGACCTCGACGTCGGGGTGCGCGACGAGGTTGTGGAACCACGCGGGATGCTCGGGCGAGCCGCCCTTCGACGCGGCGATGAGGAACGCGTCGCCGTCGGGCAGGGCGAGCACGGGGTGGAGGCGCTCCACCCCCGACTTCGCCCCGATCGAGTGCACGAGCACGAGGCTGTCGCCGAACCGGCTCACCGCCCCGCCGTTCGCCCGGAACTCGTCGATGATCGCGTCGTTGAAGTTCACCCGATGTTCAGCGCCCGCGACGTCTCGGGTATTCCGCGGGTGGATCGACGACGGGCGACTCGCCTCAGGGGATGAGGGCGAGCTTCCCGCCGGGGTGGCCGCCCGCGATGAGGCGCAGCGCGTCGGGGGCCTCCGCGAGCGGGAAGGTGCGCGCGACGGGCACGACGAGGTCGCCGGATGCCGCGAGGGCGATGAGCTCGGCCCGCACCCCCGCGCGGAACGCCGCGCTCTCGGGGATGACCCCGCCGACGAGCTGCACGCCCGCCTCACGCGCCCGCGGCGACGTGACGGCGCTGCCGATGCGGTCGGCGCCGCCGAGCAGCTCGAGCGACACGTCGAGCGCCTCCTCGGTGCCGACGACGTCGATCGCGGCGGTGATGCCGGTCGGCGCGAGGGCGCGCACGCGGTCGGCGAGGCCGGGCCCGTAGGCGACGGGCTCCCCGCCGAAGCGGCGCACGGTGTCGGCGTTGGCGTCGCTCGTCGTGCCGATGACGCGGACTCCGAGTCGGCGCGCCTGCTGGAGGTAGCTCACCCCGACCGCTCCGGAGGCGCCGTGCACGAGCACGGTGTCGTCGGCGCCGACGGGCACGACCCGCAGGAGGTCGGCCGCCGTCGCGCCGACGAGCAGGAGGTTCGCCGCCTCGGCGTCGCTCAGGTTCTCGGGAGCGGCGAAGACGTCGGACGCGGGGAGCGTGACCTCGGTGGCGTAGCCGCCGCTGATGCGGTAGCCGATGACGCGGTCGCCGATCGCGACGGGTCCCGAGCCGATGACGGTCTCGGGGCCGATCGCGGTGACGACGCCGACGAGCTCCTGGCCGGGCACGTGGGGGAGCGGGGTCGCCGCGGCGTAGGGGCCGCCCGCGAGCTTCTTGACATCCACGGGGTTGACGCCCGCGGCGCGCACCGCGATCGTCACCTCGCCCGCCTCGGGGGACCGCACCTCCGTCTCGACGAAGCGGAGGACGTCGGGGGTGCCGTATTCGGTTGCGATCCAGTGCTGTGCCACGGATCCATTCTGGCGGGCTACCCGGCGAGCAGTTTGCGCACCCGCTGCACCGACACGGGGCCGGCCGCGCCGAGGTGCTGCGCGAAGAGCGAGAGCCGCAGCTCCTCGAGCATCCAGCGCGCCTCGACGAGCCGCGGGTCGGCGTCGGCGGCGAGCGGGAGGGTTCCGCCGACCTGCTCGTAGAGCTCGGTCGCCTGCCCGACCTCGGTCTGCCAGGCGCGGTCGCGGCCGGGGTTGTCGGGCAGTTTCTGCACGCGGTGCAGGAGCCCCGCGAGGTACACGGGGACGCGACGCAGCCGGTCGGCGCCCGTGATCGCGACGAATCCCGGATGCACGAGCGCGTCGAGCTGACGGCGCGCGTCGCCGAGGGGGCCGAGGAAGGCGACGGACGACGCGGCCGAGATCGCGCGGTCGGCCTCGCGCGCGGCGGTGAGCACGCGCGCCGCCGTCGACACGGTCGCAAACATCCCGTCGACGAGGCCCCCCGACACCTCCGCCCGCAGCGTCTCGAAGCCCGCCGCGTCACGCGGGGCGCGGCCTCCCGCGAGCTGCGCGATCGTCGCGAGCACGGCGTCGTCGAGGAGCGCGTTCGCCGACGGATACGGCGAGGCCGCGAGGGCGAGCTTCTCGGCATCCGTGAGGTGGTCGCGCACGTAGCCGGCGGGGCTCGGCAGCGCGAGGGCGAGCAGTCGGCGCACGCCGAGCGGATGCGCGGTGCGGGCCTCGAGCGCCGTCGCGAACACGCGCACACCGACGCTGCGGCCCTCGTCGACGAGCGCGGGGAAGCCCTGCACCCCGCCGGACTCGACGACCTCCGGGAGGGAGCCGACGTCCCACGTGGTGAGGCCGGACCGCTCGAGCTCCTGCCCGGGCGTCGCGACGACGGCGGCGACGCGCTCGCGGGCCCTCTCGGCGAACCGGAGCCGGAGGGCCGAGAGGTCTTTCGAGGTGCCCACGCGCTTGCCGCGCCCGTCGACCGCGGCGAACGTCATCCGCAGGTTGGCGGGCACCCGGTCGAGCTCGAAGTCGCGCGGGTCGACGGGCGTCTGCGCGACCGAGCGGATGGCGCGCGCCAGGCTCTCGCGCAGCGGGAGGGAATCGTCGAGCGTCGGCAGCAGTCGCCGGGCCCAGTCGGCGGCGGGGACGACGTTGCGGCGGATCGCCTTCGGCAGCGCCTTGATGAGCGCCGTGACGAGCTCCTCGCGCATCCCCGGCACGAGCCACTCGAACGGGGCCGGGTCCACGCCGGCGAGGCGCTCGAGCGGGATCTCGACCGTCACCCCGTCGTCGTCGGCGCCGGGCTCGAAGCGGTAGCGCAGGGCGAAGCCGCCCATCCGGTCGGGGAAGGCGTCGGGGTCGAGGGCGTCGTCGTCGTCATCGAGCAGATCGGCGCGCGTCATCGTGAGCAGGTCGGGATTCTCGCGGCGGGCGTCCTTCCACCACCGCTCGAACGCGCGCACGTCGCTGATCTCGCGGGGCACGCGGGCGTCGTAGAACTCGACGACCGCCTCGTCGTCGCTCAGGATGTCGCGGCGGCGCGTGCGCTCCTCGAGCAGCCCGAGCTCGCGGCGCAGGTCGCGGTTGCGGCGGTCGAAGTCGTAGAGGGCGTTGCCGCGCACGGGGTAGGGCCAGTCGCCGTCGACGAGCGCGTGCCGCACGAACAGCTCGCGCGCCTCCTCGGGGTCGACGCGGGAGAGCTGGATGCGACGCCGCGCGACGATCGGCAGCCCAAAGAGGGTCACGCGCTCCCACGCGGCCGCGGACCCCTGCTTCTTCGACCAGTGCGGCTCCGAGTAGGAACGCTTCGCGAGGTCGCCTGCGAGCTTCTCGGCCCACGCGGGGTCGATCGCGGCGACGGTGCGGGCGAAGAGGCGGGAGGTCTCGACGAGCTCCGCCGCCATGACGAACTCGGGCGTCTTCTTCGCGAGCGCGGAACCCGGGAAGACGACGAACCGCTGCCCGCGCGCCCCCTGGTAGTCCTTCTTCTCCCGATCGCGCATCCCGAGCCGGCTCAGCAGCCCGGCGAGGAGCGAGCGGTGGATGCCGTCGGCATCCGTGCTCGCCGACCTGGGCGTGAGCCCGAGGGGCTTCGCCGCGCGCACGAGCTGGCGATACAGGTCCTGCCACTCGCGGATGCGCAGGTAGTTGAGGTACTCGGCCTTGCACATGCGCCGGAATGCGCTCGACGAGCGCTCGCGCTGCTCCTTCTCGAGGTGGTTCCAGAGGTTGAGCAGCGTGATGAAGTCGCTCGTCGGGTCGGTGAACCGGGCGTGCAGCTGGTCGGCCTGCGGGCGCTTCTCGACGGGCCGCTCGCGCGGGTCCTGGATGCTGAGCCCGGCGACGATGACGGCGACCTCGCGTACGACGCCGTGGCGCTTCGCCTCGACGAGCATGCGTCCGAACCGGACGTCGACGGGCAGCCGGGTGAGCATCCGCCCGATGTCCGTCAGCCGCGCGCCCTCGATCGCGCCGAGCTCGGCGAGCAGGTCGAGCCCGTCGCGCACGCCGCGCTTGTCCGGCGGTTGGAGGAACGGGAACGCCTGGATGTCACCCAGGCCGAGCGCCATCATCTGCAGGATGACGGCGGCGAGGTCGGTGCGCAGGATCTCCGGGTCGGTGAACGCGGGGCGGCGCTCGAAGTCCTCTTCGCCGTAGAGCCGGATCGCGATGCCGTCGCTCGTGCGGCCCGCGCGGCCCGAGCGCTGGTTCGCCGACGCCTGCGAGATCGCCTCGATCGGCAGGCGCTGCACCTTCGCGCGCGGGCTGTAGCGGGAGATGCGGGCCGTGCCGGCATCCACGACGTATTTGATGCCCGGCACCGTGAGGCTCGTCTCGGCGACGTTGGTCGCGAGCACGACACGGCGACGGATGCCGGGGGCACGCTTCGTGTCGAAGACGCGATGCTGCTCGGCGGCGGAGAGGCGCCCGTAGAGCGGCACGACCTCGGTGTGCGCGCGGGCGGAGAGCGCATCCTGGGCGTCGCGGATCTCGGCCTCGCCCGAGAGGAACACGAGCACGTCGCCGTCGGCCTCCCGCTCGAGCTCGTCGAGGGCGTCGCGGATGCCGTCGAGGAGGTCGCGCGGACCGTCACCCGAATCACGGAGATCTCGCCCACGGTCGGCCGGTTCGTCGAGGAGATCCTCGTCGGGGTCGAGATTCTCCGTGATTCGGTCAGGGTCGAGCGGGCGGTAGCGGATCTCGACGGGGTAGGTGCGTCCCGACACTTCGACGATCGGGGCGGGGGTGCCGTCGGCGGCGGCGAAGTGCGTCGCGAACGACTCCGGGTCGATCGTCGCCGACGTGACGATGACCTTGAGGTCGGGGCGCCGGGGGAGGAGCTGGGCGAGGTAGCCGAGCAGGAAGTCGATCGTGAGGGAGCGCTCGTGCGCCTCGTCGATGATGATCGTGTCGTAGCGGCGCAGGTCGCGGTCTCGCTGGAGCTCCGCGAGCAGGATGCCGTCGGTCATGAGCTTGATCGAGGTGTCGCGCGCCGACCGGTCGTCGAAGCGCACCTGATAGCCGACGGTCGTGCCGAGTTCGACGCCGAGCTCGAAGGCGATGCGCTCCGCGACGCTGCGGGCCGCGATGCGGCGGGGCTGCGTGTGACCGATCTTCTCGCGGCCGAGCTCGAGGCAGATCTTCGGCAGTTGCGTCGTCTTGCCCGAACCGGTCTCGCCCGCGACGATGACGACCTGGTGCTCGGCGATGACGCGCGCGAGCTCGTCCCGCATCGCGCTGACGGGCAGCTCGGGCGGGTAGGCGATCGTCGGGAGGGCGGCAGACATGAGCCCTCCAGAATATGCGCTGGAGGGCTCACGCCGCGGGGTCAGGCGGCGGTCGCGAGGTACTCCCGTTCGAGGCGGGCGTAGGACGCCTCCATCCCGTCGGTCATGCCGGTCGCGAGGATCATGTCGCGCTGCTCGACGCTGTCGTAGGTGATGAGCAGCGTCAGGAGCGTCACCCCGTCGACCTCGTCGAACGTGAGGTCGTTGACCGTGCCGGCGAAATCGGTGCCCGACATCCGCTCCGTCGTGACCATGCGCCGCTCGGGCTCGATGACGAGGTTCTCGCCCTCGAAGCCGAACGGCTCACCGGCGGTGCCCTCCTCCGGGGCCCACGCGGTGCGGTAGAAGCCGCCCACGACGAGGTCGTTCTCGCACGTCGTCATGACCCAGCCGTCGGGGCCGAGCAGCCAGCGGCGCATGAGCTCGGGCTCCGTGTGGGCGCGCCACAGCAGGTGACGCGGCGCCTCGAACGCGCGCGTGATGCGCACGTGCGTGTCGTCGAGCACCTCGGTGCGCGTGCCCTTGCCGACGGCGTACTCGCGCAGGTCGGCGATGACGGTGTCGAGCTGCCCGAAGGACTGCCGGATCCCCTCCTCCTGGCCCATCGCGAGGACCTGCTCGAGGGCTTCGAGACTCGGCGACTCGGAGACGACGGTGACGCGCGACCCGCTCGGCGTGGCCTCGAAGCGGAATGTCATCGTGCCCGCGGGCATCGACGGGTCGGGCTCGCCGTGCTCGTCGGCGAACGCGTCGCGCACGACGATACGCGTCGGCTCGTCGACCTCGACGAAGTCCCAGCGGCCGTGGAAGCGCTGCCCCTCGGGGCTCGTCATCCAGTAGTGGGCGACGCCGCCGGGGCGCGGCTCGTAGCGGTCGAACGTCGCGGGGTAGCCCGGAGGGCCCCAGAACCGTTCGAGCTGGCGGGGGTCGGCGAACGCGAGCCAGAGGCGCTCGACGCCCACCGGGAACTCGGCGACGAGCGTCATGCTCAGCGCCTCGGTGTCGGTCGTGACGGAGGTCACGGGCATGGGATTCTCCTTCTTCTCATTCCTCGGTCAGCAGCGCGTCGAGCCGGTCGATCCGGCTGCGCCACAGGTCGGCGTACGCGTCGAGCAGCCGCTGCGCCCGCGCGAGGGTGTCGGGGTCGGCGCGCACGATGCGCTCGCGGCCCCGCGATTCCTTGTTCACGAGCCCGGCTCCCTCCAGGACGGCGACGTGCTTCTGCACGGCCGCGAACGACATCGCGTACGACGCCGCGAGCGCGCTCACCGACTGCTCGGCGAGGAGCGTGCGGCGCACGATGTCGCGGCGCGTGGCGTCGGCGAGGGCGTGGAAGATGCGGTCGACCTCGGCGTCGCTCAGTTCATTTTGTACAACCATTTGGTTGTACGTTAGACCCCGGTGGTCCCGGAGTCAAGAGACCTAAGCTCGATGGATGACCACGGTTCCCACGCTCACGCTCAACGACGGCCACCGCATCCCGCAGCTCGGCTTCGGCGTCTTCCGCGTCGACCCCGCCGAGACGGAGCGCATCGTCACCGACGCGCTCGAAGCCGGCTATCGGCACATCGACACCGCCGCGATCTACGGCAACGAGGAGGGCGTCGGCGCCGCGATCGCGAAGTCCGGCATCCCGCGCGACGAGCTGTTCGTCACCACCAAGCTGTGGAACTCCGAGCAGGGCACCGCGACCGCGCACCGCGCGATCGACGAGTCGCTCACCAAGCTCGGCCTCGACCGCGTCGACCTGTACCTCATCCACTGGCCGCGCCCCGACCTCGACAAGTACCTCGAGACCTGGCTCGCGATGGAGCAGATCAAGGCCGACGGCAAGGCGACCTCGATCGGCGTCTCCAACTTCCACGTGCCGCACCTCGAGAAGCTCGCCGCGGGCTCCTCGACCGTGCCGGCGGTCAACCAGATCGAGTTGCACCCGACGTTCCAGCAGCGCGAGCTGCGTGCCTACGGCGCCGAACACGGCATCGCGATCGAGGCCTGGGGTCCGCTCGGTCAGGGCAAGTACGACCTGTTCGGGATGCCGGCGATCACGTCAGCCGCGGCGGCCCACGGCGTGACCCCCGCGCAGGTCGTCATCCGCTGGCACCTGCAGAGCGGCATCATCGTGTTCCCGAAGTCGAACTCCGCCGAGCGCATGCGGGAGAACTTCGACGTCTTCGGGTTCGAACTCACCGCCGAGCAGATGGCCGCGATCGACGCCCTCGACGCGGGCAACCGCGTCGGCTCCGACCCCGACACCGCGATCTTCTGACCCGGGGGTCGGGTCGGCTCACTCGTCGGATCCGCGTTTTGCGTCTTCGCCCTGCATTCTGAACGCGTACTTCGACGCATTACGCGGATCCGCCGTGAGCCCCGCCCGCTCCAGTCGCACGGCGAGCGGGCGGCCAAGCCAGGCGTCGTCCCAGCCCCAGCGCGCGAAGCCCGCCGACGCCATGCGCAGGGCATCCTCGCGTCGCTTCTCGAGCCACATCGTTTCGACGGGGTCGGCGGCGAACTTCGAACGTCCGTCGGCCTCGCCGATGACGCCGAACTCCGGCCAGAAGAAGTCGGTGCGGTACCGCACCCCCTCGACGACGAACTCCACCTGTTGCCGCGGCCGCGGGAACCCGAGTTGATGGATGCGCACGAGGCTCAGCGACTCGAGTGCGCTCTCGGCGGCTCCCGTCGCGATCCGCAGGGCGGCCTCGGCCTTCCTGCCGCCGCGGAAGGGCAGGTGCGCGGCGACCTGGTTCCGCAGGGCGGCGAGGTCGACGCCGTGGACCCGGGCGACGTGATCGAAGGCCGCCACGCCCGACTCGAGCGATCGTTCCGCGGCGAGCGCGATCGCCGTGCGAGCGGGTGAGGTCGCCAACCGGTCATCCACCTCGACGATCTCGGCCGAGTCGTACTCGTCCCATCGCGTCGACGTCGCCACGCGGGGCCGGCGGGAACCTCGCGCCCCGCCACGACGCGCGGCACCGCCGGCCACCCGCCGATGACCGGGATGCCGTGCACGGCAGCGGCGGACTCGACCGCGAACACGGGTCTTCGCCGGGCGGTCGCGGCGAGAGCATCCATCGAGATCCGGTGGCGCTCCGCTCCGCTCATCGACGCCCAGACGTCGGCCGGGATCGCGGCGCCTGGTCGAATCCTCACGAGTGCCCCCGTGCGGACGGCCCGTTCGATCGCGCGTGTGGACGCCCCCGAGACGCGGAGGACGCGGGAGAGGATGAGCGCTTCGTGCACGGGCCGATCGTCGCCGCATCCCGATCGCCTCGGCGCCGCAGCCCGCGTCTCGGGCATCCACGTTGCGGATCCGGGGCTGGGGAGGAGGGCTGTTTCCGCGTTCTGCGTCTTCACCCGCGTTTCTGAACGCGTACTGGGACGCAAAATGCGGAATCGCTCCCGCCGAACCGCGCTCCCGCCGAACCGCGCGCCCGGGGAAGTGCGCCCGGGCTACACCTCCAGCGAGACGCGGGCGCCGCGGGGGGTCGGGACGAGGAGGTCGGCGAGGCCGGCGGCGGCGAATGCCGACTCCAGGTCGGCGCGACTCTCGGAGAAGTGGGTCCAGTCCTCGGTGTGCACGCCGACGACGGCGCGGGCTCCGAGCATCCGGGCGGCGGCGGCCGCGTCGACGGAGGTGAGGGTGAGGGCGGCGGGCACCCGTGGCACCCGGGCGGCTCCCGCGAACAGCACGGCCACGTCGACCGGGGCGAAGCGGGCGGCGATCTCGTCGACGACGTCGAGCTCGGAGTTGTCGCCGCTCACGTAGACGGTCGGCGCGTTCGGGGCCTCGAGCACGAACCCCGTCACGGGGCCGGCGGCGTCGCCCGGCCCGTGCGAGGCGGGCACGGCGGTGACGGCGAACCCGCGGCGCTCGGTGCGCTCCCACGGGGCGAGCCCGCGCACGTGGGGCAGGGCGAGCGCCTCGGCGGCGAACGGCGTCGTCAGGGTCGGGATGCCGGAACGCACGAGCGCGAGACCCGCCTCGTCGAGGTTGTCGCGGTGGTCGTGGTGGCTCAGCAGCACCAGGTGCACGGGCGGCAGCGCCGCGGCGGCGAGCCCGGGGCCGTGCGTCTTCTCGAGCGTCGTCGTGCCGGGTCGTTCGTAGACGCGCGGCTCGTCGAACGTCGGGTCGGTGAGGAGGGTGAGCCCGGCGTACTCGAGGAGCACGGTCGGACCGCCCAGGTAGGTCACGGAGAGCCCCGGCATAGGGTGAGCCTATGGCCGAGCGCCTCGCCGACTCCACGAGTCCGTACCTCCGCTCCCACGCGGGCAACCCCGTCGACTGGTGGCCGTGGAGCGAGGAGGCCTTCGCCGAGGCCGCCCGACGCGACGTGCCGGTGATGATCTCGATCGGCTACGCGACCTGCCACTGGTGCCACGTCATGGCGCGCGAGAGCTTCTCCGACCCCGACGTCGCGGCGCAGCTCGCCGCCGGGTTCGTCGCGATCAAGGTCGACCGCGAGGAGCATCCGGACGTGGATGCCGCCTACCTCGCGGCGGCGAGCGCGTTCACCCCGTCGCTCGGCTGGCCGCTCACGGTGTTCACGACCCCGCAGGGCGCCACCTTCTACGCGGGTACCTACTTCCCGCCGCGGGCCGTGCAGGGCGTGCCGGCGTTCCGGGAGGTGCTCGACGCGATCACCGAGGCGTGGACGCAGCGTCGCGCCGACGTCGACCAGACGGGTGCGGCGGTCGTCGCGGCGCTCACCGCCGCACGGCCCGAACCCGCCGTCGCGGGACTACCCGTCGAGGCGCTCGACGCCGCCGTCGACGCGCTCGCCGACGTGGAGGACGCCGAGTTCGGCGGATTCGGCACGGCACCCAAGTTCCCGACGACGCCCGTGCTCGCGTTCCTGCTCGAGCACGGGTCGCCGACCGCGCGGGCCCTCGCCGAGCGCACCCTCGCGGCGATGGCGGCCTCCCCGCTGCGCGATCCCGTCGAGGGCGGCTTCTTCCGCTACGCGGTGCGCCGCGACTGGTCGGAGCCGCACTACGAGCGGATGCTGACCGACAACGCGCAACTGCTTGCGTGCTACGCGGCGGTCGGCGACGAGGCGACGGCCTCGGGGATCGCGGGCTTCCTGCTCGACGTGCTGCGCATCCCGGGCGGCGGCTTCGCCTCCGGGCAGGACAGCGAGAGCGAGGTCGACGGCGTGCGCGTCGAGGGTGGCTACTACGCGCTGGACGCCGCCGCCCGTGCGACGCAGCCGCGCCCCCCGCTCGACGCGAAGGTGCTCACGGGGCTCAACGGCCTCGCGATCGGCGCGCTCGCCGACGCCGGGGTGCGGTTCGGGCGCCCGGAGTGGATCGCGGGGGCGCGGGAGGCGGCGGATGCCGTGCTCGCCCTGCACGGCAGCGACGCGACCCTGCGCCGCGCGTCGCTCGACGGACGCCGCTCCGACGCCGTCGCGACCCTCGAAGACTTCGGGGGCCTCGCCGGGGGCCTGCTGCGCCTCGCCCTCGCGACGGGGGAGCCGCGCTACGCCGAGGTCGCGCGTGGCCTCGTGGAGGCCTGCGCCCCGGACGACGCCGGGGTCGCCGCCCCGTCGGGCGCCGACCCCGTGCTCGCCGCACGTGGGCTCGCCCTCCCTCCCGAGATCTCCGACGGGGCGACCCCGTCGGGCCGGGCGCTCCTCGCCGACGCCGCCCTGCTGCTCGCGGCGCTGAGCGGCGCCGACGCTCACGCGCGCGTCGCG
>Ga0065721_10006370_pt1 | contig 11270 bp, 10 predicted proteins | sample Mesricmetagenome_FD_59108 | JGI IMG/M metagenome (GOLD analysis project Ga0065721, IMG submission 59108) | Mesophilic microbial community from rice straw/compost enrichment Sample: eDNA_1 v2 (version 2) | ecosystem: Engineered > Solid waste > Grass > Composting > Bioreactor | place: USA: Davis...
TTTGTGAGGAACTTCTGACCAAATACCGGGATAATCCCTCGGTCATGATGATATCCGGTTTCAACTGCCTTCAACGCCCACAGAACCGCTATTCGTTTTACACGGCGCGAACCGGCATCATCTGGGGCTGGGCGACATGGCGATCCCGGTGGCGTCTCTATGATGTTTCCATGAAGGACTGGCCAGAGATGAGAGACAACAACCAGCTTTCCAAGTACATCGATCATCCATTGATCTTGGAATATTGGAACGAGCGCTTTGACCGTGTTTACAATAAACTGATAGATACCTGGGACTACCAATGGATTTATACGATTTTCAAACATCAGGGGGTCTGTTGCTATCCCAATGTAAATCTTGTTCAAAATGTCGGCTTCGGCGCCGCGGCGACGCATACACTTGATCCCAAAAATTACCTTTCCCGGATTAAGCCGGGACAGATCAAAAGACCGGTGACGTTTCCTCCGACTGTGAGCCCGCAAAGGGGTGTCGATTTCCGGATTTTCCGTTCATTTTTCCGCCCTTCGCTTCTGACCCGCATCTATCGCAAAATAATGCGCCTTTTCTGATCGGCGATACGGAATCCCGATTTGATCCGCAACTCCTCATGCAGCCCCGTTCCAACCCTCTCTATCTGATTGCGAGCGCCATCGTTCATAATCCCGCGTTCGCTCACATATACTGGTCTTGGAAATGCGCCCGCTTTTGCTTGAAACATCACGAGCAAAAGCCCGCCTTTGGATCCGGAATCCGCTTTAACAAGCTCGAGGTTGAGGATCTTGTGACGCTGCATGATGCCTGTCAGCTATTCAATGTCCGAATCGGACGCATGTCCTACATTGGCCGTGGCACCCAGATCATCAACGCCCGAATCGGCCGCTTTTGTTCGATCGGACCCGACATCAGAATCGGCCTCGGCGGAACGCATCCCACGGACCGCGTTTCGACCCACCCGGCCTTTTATTCCCCGATGTTTCGGAGCCAAGTGACCTTTACTGACAAAACCTCGTTCGATGAATTCCCTGGCCCTGTGATTGTTGGAAACGACGTTTGGATCGGCGCCGGGGCAACCATTGTTGACGGTGTAACCGTAGGCGACGGCGCGATCATCGCCGCCCGAAGCATGGTTACAAAGGATGTCCCCCCCTATGCCATCGTGGGAGGGGTTCCCGCAAAGATCATCCGCTACCGTGTTCCGGAAGAAACCATTCCCGACCTTCTCAAAACCGCGTGGTGGGACAAGGACATCCACTGGCTGAAAACTCACTGTGACGAATTCCGGGACGTCCATCAGTTCCTGCAAGCCCGGAGACTTCAGACTCCGTGAACATCATTTCCCAATCCGCCAAACGGACCTGGCGATGCAAGGCGTTTAGCCTTTGGGATGTCCTGTGCATCAAAGCCAGTTTTGCACTTTCCTCCGCCTTAAGCCGCCTTTCCCTGGGGTGGCAGGGATGTCATGTCGGAAAAAACTTCAGAACCTCGGGCCCATGCTCCTTCAAGGCCCGGACCGCCGGTTCCATCCGGATCGGCGACAACGTCACCCTGCTGGCACACTGGCGGACCAACCGGGTCGGGCTTTGCGGCCGGGTTCTCCTGCACACGTTGGGTGACGGGCAAATCGAGATCGGGGATCACACCGGAGCTTCCTCCGTGGTCATTTCCTCCCGTTCCCAAATCAAGATCGGCCGTTTCTGCAAACTCGGCGGAAATGTCCGCATTTTCGACCATGATTTTCACGCCCTCGATCCCGCAATACGACGGGGCCCGAATGACGCCGCCAATGCCCGCTCCCGGCCCATCACCATTGGCGATGACGTTNTTATCGGAACAAATGCCGTCATTCTAAAAGGCGTCACCATCGGAGANCGTTCCATCATCGGCGCCGGCGTNGTCGTCAATTTTGATGTCCCTCCAGACTCTACCGTAACTTGGGAGAACTCAGCTTTTAAAATTCAGTCGAAACATCCTTCTCGTGAATTCTAGAATCATTTCTTTTATTGTTGCGGCATTCGGTTTGCTGGCTGCAATCTGGATCGGTTCCTCCGTTGCCAATTCCGCTTGGTTTCACTTGGCAATTGTGGGTCTGATTTGCCTCGCCGTTATTTATGTTTCCGGGGGATACAAACTGACTTTCTATTTCGTTCTTTTTTTCGTTCTCCTTGCCGGGAAATTTAGTGTCGGATTCGCCATAAGCCGTGATGAACAATTTCTTGTCTTCATGTGTGCCCTTATTGCGGTTTCGTTTTGGCACAAGAACGAAAACCACGAGCTTCCGAACACTTTGAATCTCAGGGCATTACGGTTCACTAAAACATGTCTACTGGTGTGGATAACCTATGTTTTCCTCCACATGGCCCTTCATTTGTCAGTTTATCGATCGGAAGGCCTGCAAAACATTATCAAAAGTTACAACAGCACTTTCACGCCCTATATCGTCCTTCTGTATTTTCTCACCAAGCCGCATATTCTCCCACTACCCAAGAACGTCAACCTCTCCTTTGCGGCGATTTATTTTGTAGTTCTTTCAATCGCGACGGTTATGCGCGTCTATCAGTCGAGGTTTGGAGGTCTCATGGAATCCGCCGACCCCGCAGAAGCCGGTCTATCGACTCCGATGGTCATCGGAGCTCTTCGTTTCGTTGAAAACATCTATACACTTCGCAGTATCGCACCTTCCGGAGCCCTGCTGGGTGTGGTCATCTTAACCTCCAACGCCAAATATTCAAAGAATCCGATCATCCGATTGATCGCCTTGGGGCTGATTTTCTTTGCTATAATCGGGGCTATTTACAGTGGAGGCCGGGTTGCTCTCATTATTGGAATTTTGCTTTGCCTTGCCGCTCTCACACTCAGACGGCGGGTGGCTCAGATTTTCATCGGAGCATGTGCGTCAATTTTGATTGTGGCATTCGCAAATTTATTTTCGGACACCATCAACACCCATGCCCCTCTCCAAGTGGCGCGCAGCCTCCGCTGGATATTGATTGACAAAGGCCAGTATTCAAATCCCGGGGCGGAAAATTCCAGCAGATGGAGGTGGATGCAGGCCGTCTACGCTTTTAATGAATGGAAAAAAGAGCCAAAAACGATTTTCCTCGGGGTCGGTTTTCGAGGCATTTCTGCATCGGATTATGCGGCTGTCGGATTTGCCGGCGCTACATTAACACGATTGTCGGAGGAATTTGCTTGGGAAATGGGAGTTAAGCGTGTGGCGACCCATAATATGTTCACTGATCTTTTGGTGGGCTACGGTCTTATCGGGGCAATCATTTACTACATCATGTTGATTTCCTTCATGTCCCTCACGGCAAGACTGTATTTTCGTATGCCCCCCACTTCTCCTCACAAGGATCTCGCGCTTTTTACTGCCGGCAATGTGTGGACAGCGGCTCTTTTTGGGAACATCAGCGGTACCTTCTTCCCTGTCAATGGCATGCTCTTTATGATCATCCTCGTCGCCGCCATTGCTCAATATCCCCCCTCCGAAACAAATACCCGAAACGCCAACCTAAAGGCCTAAGTTTCCCGCATCCGACGGAAGTTTGAATTTTGAGGACACCCAACTCCGTCCAAGAGGCTACGCGCAACTTCCCTGCCGTCATACATGAAACTGCTTCTCGTCACTTTCCCCGTTGACCTTGGCAATCTCACGCTCGAACGGAATCTCATCAATCTTTTCGAAGGACGATGTGATCTGAAAGTGCATCGGTTTGCGGCGGAACAAAGTGCGACGTTCGACCGATGTCTTCCGGATCACAAGGCCAACCGCATCGATCGTTTCCGCGGCTGCCTGACGCTGCGCAGGGTCGTCCGGGAGGCCCAAGCGGAGGGAAGGACGGTTCTGTTTCACAACATCAGTCCAGCCCTCTTCTCCTATGGTGCCTGGAAGAGTGATTCGACGTTCATCGTCACCGACTGGACCCGCAAATTGCACGAGACCCCCACGGACCGGAAGTCGCCGCCCTGGCTCACCGCGCTGCATTCCCGGGTTCTGCGGAGCGTGCAGGCCACGATCTGCCTGACGGATGCCGTGCAGAACTCGGTGACCAACGACTACGGGGTCCCGGCCGACCGGACGGTGCGGGCGCGCATGCCGTTTGATCTGGACCGGTTTCAACCCGGGCCCGAACGTCCCGGGGAAAAAATCCGGCTGCTCTTCGTCGGCGGCGCCCTCAAGCGCAAGGGAGGGGACATTCTTCTGCGCGCCTTCCGGGAGGAACTGCACAAGGTCTGCCGGCTGACCTTTGTTTCCAATTCGCCGGTGGAGCCGTTTGAGGGATTGGAGATCGTGAAAAATCTCACCTACGGGGATCCCCGTCATTCCGAAATCTTTGCCTCGCATGACATCTTCGTCCTGCCGACCCTCCGGGAAGGGTATCCCCAAGTCATCGGAGAGGCGGCCGCAGCGGGGCTGGCCGTCATCACGACGCGCTTCGCGCTGGGCGCTCCCGACATCATTCAGGATGGGGTGAACGGCTTTATCTGCCGCGATCAGGAGGAAACCATCCGGCGGGTGAAGGAACTTCTGGCCAGTCCGGAGCGCGTGGCCGAATTCAAGCGGGCGAGCCGGGCCCACATGGAAAGATGGTTCTCCCGCGACGCGCTGTTCTCCGCTTACCGGGAGATTCTCTGGCAGGCTGCTTGTTGAGAAGCAACCTGATGGAGGCCGTCGGCTTCCGTCCGACCTTCGCGAAATAATGGCTGCGCTGTCCAACCGCCAAAGGGATTTTCTGCTGGAAACATTCGCCGATTTTGCACGCGAAAAGATTCCGCTGCTGGTCCTGCGCAATTACGAAAAACTTCCCGAGAGCTGCGGCCGCGACCTCGATCTGTTCTGCGCCACATCGGACGCCCCACGGGCCGTAATCCTCATGATCCGGCTCGCCCGCCGGCACGGGCTCGGCCTGCTGCATCGCTACGATCTCGGAAATCTGACCGCCCTGTATTTTTCGGAGCCCGACACAGCTTCGGTATTGCATCTCGATGTCTTCCACGGAGCCTTTTCATGGGCGGGAATCAAATACCTGACCGACGATGAGGTCCTGGCGGGCGCGGTTTCGCGCGGCCCCTTTTCCATCCCGAATCCGGCTCATGAAGCGCTTCTGCTTTGTCTGGCCAGCATCCTCGACGGGGGATTTTTCAAGGCGCGCTACCTGGGAAAAATCCGCTACCTGCTCACCGACGGGGAGACGCGCAAATGCTTCCATGATCTCCTGAGCGGGCGGTTTGGGCCTTCGCAGGCGGAGGCCGTCCAGGATCTGATCTCCCGAGACTCCGCCGAGTTCACCGAAAACCGGCCCGTCCCCGAATTGGCGCGCGCGCTGCGGAAATCCCTCGTCTCGCGAAGTCTGCGGCAGAATCCCGTCCGCGCCTCCCTGGCTGTTGTGCGCTTCCTGGGGGCGGAGGTGCTGCGGCTCATCCGGCCCGCCGGCATGGTCGTGGTGATCACCGGCCCGGACGGAGCCGGGAAGTCGTCGGTCATCGAGGGTGTCACCAAACGCCTTGAGGAGTGGCTGCCCAAACCGGCCACTTTTCACTGGCGGCCCGGCCTGCTTCCCGATGTGGGAGTGCTTCTAAAGGTTCGGAAGGCCTCGCGCCCGGGGGAGGTCAACCGCGATCCCCATGGACAAAAACCGCACGGCACCGGAGCGAGCCTGTTCCGGGTCTTTTTTTACTTTCTCGACTACTGGCTCGGTTATTTCGCCCTGGTCCGCCGCGCCACGGCCAAGAATCGCGTGGTCATTTTCGACCGGTATTTCCTCGACATGATTTGTGATCCCCGGCGTTTCCGTCTGAATGTTTCTCCCGGCCTTCTGAAATTTCTGTTTCGCCTTGCTCCCCCCGTGGATCTCACCTTCGCCCTGCATGCCCCCGGAGAGGTTCTTTTTGAGCGCAAGGCCGAGGTCACGCTGCAGGAATCCCGCCGCCAGAGTGACGCTTATCGAAGCGAAGTGTCCGCGCTGCGCACCGGTCGTGTCATCGACGCAAACCAGCCCCTTCAGGAGGTGATTGCGGAGGTGTACCGGCAGATGGGAAACGAATTGGCCCGCCGCGCCGAAACCCGAAACTCCGCGAAACCCCTTTCCCAGGATCTTCCATGAGTTCTCTGCGCATCCTGATCTCGGCCTACGCCTGCGAACCCGGCAAAGGTTCGGAGCCAGGCCGAGGTTGGTTCACTGTCACCGAGATTGCCCGGCGGCATCAGGTGTGGGTCATCACCCGTGCCAACAACCGCCCGGCCATTGAAAAGTCGGACATCACCTCGCAACTGCCGAATCTGCATTTTGTTTACCATGATCTGCCCGGAGTCTTCCTCCGGTTCAAAAAGGGAGCCCTCAGCACCGAATGGTATTATTACCTGTGGCAACTGCGCTCCGCGGCCCTTGCGCAGAAACTCGACCGGGAGGTCGGGTTCGATCTGGTTCATCACGCCACATTCAACCGTTACTGGTCTCCAAGCGGCCTGGCCTTTGTGAACAAGCCATTTGTATGGGGGCAGGTCGGCGGCGCGGAATCCACCCCTCCCCCCCTGCGCTGCACCCTGGGATTCCAAGGTCGGGTTCTGGACGCCCTGCGCAACGGCGTCCGATGGATCGCGGAAAAGGATCCCCTGCTTCGCCTGACCGCCCGCCGGGCGACGATTGCCATCGGCGGCACCCCCGAAACGTGCGAGCGCCTTCACCATCTCGGCGCCTCCCATGTCGAAATGCTCGAGGGCTCCGGGCTTCCCACCGCCGACATCGACAGACTGGCGCAACTGCCTCCTCCCCCGAAGGATGTTTTCCGGCTCATCAGCATCGGCCGTCTCATTTCCTGGAAGGCCTACCATCTGTCGCTCCGGGCCTACCTGGAGGCCAACCTTCCCAACACGGAATACTGGATCGTCGGGGACGGGTCGGAAAGAAAACGTCTGGAACAGCTCGCCGCCTCCTCCCCGGCGGGCCGCTCGGTGCGCTTCTTCGGCAAGCTCAGCCGCGCGGAAACCCTCGAGCGCCTCGGGCAGTCCTCCGCCCTGCTCCATCCCAGCCTCCACGATTCCGCCGGATGGGCCTACCTGGAGGGAATGGCCACCGGCCGCCCCGTCGTGTGCCTCAACATCGGCGGCGGAGCCACCCAGATCACCGACGAATGCGGCATCCGCATCGCCCCCGCGGATGAGGCCACGGTAATCGCCGCGTTCCGGGACGCCATCGTTAAACTGGCCGCCAATCCCGACCTGGTCACCCGGTTGGGCGAGAAAGGCAAGCAGCGTGTCCGCGAGGTGTTCGACTGGCGGGTGAAGATGAACCGGATGCTGGAGATCTATCAAGCGGCCCTCGAGCGTTCCCGGTGACAGCCCTCGGATTCAATTTCGCTGTAAGAACCCCCCTCAGGAAACGTCCGGCGACGGATGGAAGAAAAACCGTGAATCACATCCCAAAGGAAGTGTCGTGATGCGCATTTTGTTTGTTGAAATCCAGCAGGCCGTCCACTCGGTCGGGTATGTCAATTCCCTCCTTTTGCACGCTCCACAGGAAACCAACGTGGAAGTGGCCGTCGCCCTTCCGGACAGGCACGAATACCTCGGAGATCTGCTGAAATCCCTTCCCTTTCCCCCCGAGGTTCGGAAATTCACCCTTCCGGGATGGACCTCCCGGCTCCCCGGCCGACTGGGAGGCTATTGGATCGCCTTCAAGGCATTGCTCCATCTTCGGAAGATCATCAAGGAGTGGAAACCCGACCGGGTGGCCTTCCTTCGCATCGACTTTGTCTTTCTCTGGCTCGCACTGCCGATCCGCAAATGGATCTTCGGTTCCTGCGAGATCTCCGGAATCTACTTCGGCGGCGGGGAGTTCCGTCCCAATCTGCAAACCCGTCTCAAACAGCGGATCCGCCACTTTCTCACGCGAAGCATCATTCGCCACGCACTCCGCCAGAAGACTCTGCGAACCGCCTTCTGCCTGGACCACTCTCTTCCGAAGAAGGTTTCCGCCCTTGCAGGATTTCATGCCGAAAAACTCCAGGCTTCGGCGGATCCCTGGCTTCCGTTTCCCCACCTCGAACCCGCGGCGGCCCTGAAGGCACTGGCTCTTGATCTGCGTCCGCCGGTTGTTCTGTCGCTGGGCGTTCAATCCCGACGCAAGGGAACATGCCAGTTGCTCGAGAGCCTCGCGCATTTGAAACCGGGATCCTTTTCTGTGCTCATTGCCGGACCTCTCCGCTCAGATGTTTCCGAAAGCGTCAAAAACCTCATTGAACAGCGGCGTTCCGAAGGATGGCAGATCACCGTCGTCGACCGCTTCATCGCCGACGAGGAAACCTGGACCTTCCTGCAGGCTGCAACTATCGTCGTGTGTCCGTATGTGGATTTTTATCAATCGAGCAATGTCATGATTCGCGCCTGCGCGGCGGGCCGACCGGTGCTGGTATCCAAGGGCGGAGTCATGGAGGACGCCGTCAAAACCCATCACTGCGGAATTGCCGCTGAACCGGTTCCCGCGGAAATCGCCGCGGGAATCAGGGACCTGTTCGCCAAACTCCACGAGGACCCGCAGACGTTTTCCCACGGATGCGAAAGCTACGCCTCCCTGCATTCCTCAGAGAGATTTTTCCGGCAGTTTTTGTGATGATTGCTGCCGGGTTTCACGAACTTGGTTAATTTTTTTCGACTCGGCCGCTCTTTCGGGAAAGGGGATCCGGATGCTTAAGATTTATCACCCGATTCGCGAACGATCCCGGTGAAGGCCATCGCCTCATACTTTTCCGCTCCCGAATCGCGGAGCACCACCCCGGTTGTTTACCGCGTCCATCGGAAGCACGGCCGGGTCTTTGCCCTCCTTCCCGACAACCTTGATTGCCAAAGGAGGCTTTCCGCGCTTCTGCCCGCGCAATCCCCAATTGCTCGACTATATCGCCTGGCAGTTCGCTGGCTGGGCGTCGTTGGATGCCGTTTTCCAAGGGAAACGACCGTTCTGCATTTCGACTCCGCCAATCCCCTAGTCCGCTCCATCCGGTCGGCCGGGAACTCCACCCGGCCTCCGATGTTGCTTCCGGGCAATCCCCATGGCCCCACGCCGCGCCTCATTTTGATCGCCCTTGCCGAGGACTGCTCTCCCGCAGCGGTCTTCAAGGCGGGCAATACCGAGGAGGCAAGGCGGATGGTTCACCGGGAATATGAATTCCTCCGTTCCGCGCCGGCCGGGATTTTCCACCTTCCCGCGGTCCGGGATCTTATCGAAGAAAAGGACTGGACGGCGTTTTCCATGGAGTTCGTCCACGGGAACAGTCCGGGATGGCCCGCATCCGACCGCGAAATCGAATCGGTGCTGACATCGTGGATCGATACGACCGCCACTGTGCGCCTTGCGGACACCCGTCCTTGGAAGGAACTTGCCCAAAATTTGGGATCCGGGATTCCCGGCTGGTTTCCGGAGTTTGGGGAAACACGGATTCACCCGTGCCTTTTCCACGGAGATTTCGCCCCCTGGAATGTTCGCATTGATGCTACTGGCAGGTGGTCCGTGATCGATTGGGAACGCGGAGAAAGACAGGGCGTTCCCGGATGGGACTGGCTGCACTTTGACATCCAATCCGCCCTGCTTTTGAAGCGGCCGAACCCCACCACGCTCATTGACCTCCTGAGGCAGACGGTGTTTTCCCCCTCATTCCAAAACTATCTTCGGGTTTCCCGCCTGCCGGGCAGGGAAGAACTCCTGGTTCTCTCCTACCTGCTGTATTGCGAAAAGGTATTTCGTCCTCACGGACTCATTGAGGCAATTCGCGAACTCCGCCACCTCATCGAAACAACCAATCCCTTTCCTTCCCGCCATGTCGAAGCAGGAACTGTTTAAAACGTGCTATCGGGGACGTCAGAGTCGTCTTCACCACCTCTCCTACATGAGAACGAGCAAGGTATTTCTTGCACTGCGTCTCCTGAAGGAGACCGAAATCTCTCTCGAAGGAAAGGCGGTATTTGATTACGGCTTCGGCGCAGGAACCTTTTTCCTGCACTGTCCTCGCTCAGCAAAGCTGGGTGGGTGCGAGATTGAACCTTCGACCGTCCGTGAAGTGGAAGAAAACCTCCGCCGCCACGGCTATGAGAGGATCTCCCTGAAAACCATCGATCTGAATCGGATCGAAGAGTCGCTGCAGGGCCATAGGGAATACGACCTTTGCCTGTGCAGCCACGTGCTCGAACACGTTCCGGATCCTCCGGCGCTCATCCGCCAGCTCTCCTCCATCCTCAAGCCCGGCGGCCATCTGATCTTTCTCGTCCCCATCAACGAACGGTATCCGGACGCCCACCACGAGCACACCGTGGACCTGAACCTTGTCAAAACCTGGATCACCCAAACCGGACTCGAATGCCAGGCACTGGTCGAAGCCGATCCTTGGATCTATCCGTTTCAAACCTTTTTTGTGGCGGAGCACGGATGGAAGCACCGGATCGCCCAATGTCTCAGCCTCGGCATCGGCGCCCTCGCCGCGCTGGCGGGACCGGCCCGCTGGGCGGGATTTTCGGATTTCCTCCAAAGAATGCCCGGGTTCAAACCGGTGCAGTGCGGTTTTGTGCTCCGGAATCCGCCAGATACCCGTTCTCTTGAATGATTCCTCCCATGCGTCTTTTGGTCATCAATGATCATCCCGCCCTCTTCGAATTCTTGGCCCACAACATGAATTCCCGGGGAGTGCAATTCCTCTCCGTCTGCCGAAACCAACTCCAAGACGGTCCCGCCGAGAACATCTGCTGGTCCCTTCAGCAGCTGTATGAACATCAACCGAACACGGTGGTCCACCTGATCGGGCCGGCCGCCATCGCTTCCCCGGACGCCCTGTCGTCCTCGCTGGCCGCCCTGGAAAAGGCCGTCCGTCTGTCGGGATTTGTCCGCAATTTTGTCACCGTTCTGGATCTGAAAAACTCCGAACCCGAGCAGGCGGACAAGATCCTCCGCGAGTCGTCGTTCCCCTGCCTGCGGAGCGTGCTGTGGGTTCCACGGGATTCCACCAACCTCCGTGAGAATCTTCTCCGGGCTTCGGAAAAAGTGACTGACCTCCTTTTTCCGTCCGACTCGCCGCACTTCGCGCCCTGTTTGGTCTGAGGAGGGGCAACCTCCGGCTGGTCCGAAAAATTTGGGTCAGGCCGGCGGCTGACCCTCCGCATCGTTTAGAGTTCACCCCGGCTCCTACCCATCCCTCCATCAAATTCGTGTTGAAAAAGACCCGCGTTCTCGTCGTGGCCCAGACGCCGCCGCCGTATCACGGGCAGGCGATCATGACGGAATATTTTC
>Ga0065721_10052747_pt1 | contig 11269 bp, 3 predicted proteins | sample Mesricmetagenome_FD_59108 | JGI IMG/M metagenome (GOLD analysis project Ga0065721, IMG submission 59108) | Mesophilic microbial community from rice straw/compost enrichment Sample: eDNA_1 v2 (version 2) | ecosystem: Engineered > Solid waste > Grass > Composting > Bioreactor | place: USA: Davis...
ATTTCCCAACCAGGGATATAGCAATGCATGCGATCAAGGAATGCAGAATCGTTAGCCATTGCATCTGGGAACGGATCAAACAAGTGTGACGTCTTTAATACTACGTCGACACTTTGATTAATGTTGCCAACGAATGTCATGGAAGCATAGGCATTCTTCTCTTCCTTGCCTCTTGCGAAAGAACCAGAAGCCATATAATCTTTCATGATTTGTACGCCGTCTTGATCTTTAAACTTGATACCGGCCACTTCATCGAACGCTACACAATCCCACAAACCAACGAGCCCCACCGTTTTGCTGCCCATGTTGTAGAATAAATTGGCTACTGTAGTCTGACCACCGGAGACAAGTATACTATTGGGGCTAATTTCTTTATAAATATGGGATTTCCCCGTTCCTCTCGGCCCCAGTTCGCACAAGTTGTAGTTATTTTCTATAAGTGGAATCAATCTGGCCAAGTGCAGCCATTTCACCCGTTTTGTAAATTGAGAGGGTTCCATCCCTGTGCTTCTTAAAACAAGATCAATCCATTCATCGTCGGTAAAATGGGCTCTTGCTTGCTTGACTTCCTCGATATCCAAACTCGGCATCTGTATGGGTGTCAGCTTGCGGATAATGAACGGGCAGCGATTTTTGTCGGCTTCATCATAAAAATATTCCAGTTGGACAATACACCAAATACCCCCGCAGAGAAGTCGCTCATAGTCGGAAACGTAAGTTTCTGCAATAGGAACCCCTTTAATTCCAAGATTGGAAAATTCGGATTCGTAGATATCATTCTTATAATTTAATTTGACAGAAACCTTATCAATTACAGTATAGCTGCCACGTTCGCGCAGCTTGGAAATAATCTTCTGCGCTTCATCCGGACGTACATAGTTTTCGGCCAAGATTTGTTTTACATTAACGACCCCGGCTTCAATCTCCTCTTCATCCATTGATGAACAGTACATTCCGAGCAAATATTCCAATACATAGACCGGAACGTTAGCTCCTTCTTTGATTCTCTTGGTCAGATCTTTCCTGACAATTTTCCCTGAGAACCAGGTTTTCAATTTTTCTATCATTTCCGATTGGCCATCCGTCCCTTGCTGAACGTCGTCGATCACAAACTCACCACCTATACATTGAATCCAAAGTCATTTGCAAAAGCAATATCCATCACTACCTCATGGCGAAGGACTTCCAAATCATTTGTTTCATCAAATGCAACAAGATAATGTCGTTTCGACTTATCGTATTGTTTATTTTTAAAATTAAAGCGGAGGCGGAACATTCTTTTTTGCGGATCAGCATCTTTCTTATCTGCAATATAAATGTTCTCGTTTGAAATCTTCTCGTTGTCTTCGGATATGAATAAAATCTTGAAACTTGTTCCCTTCAGGACATCACTAATCGGGTCGTTCTGAATGAAATCAAGGGTTGTAATCAAGTTCGTAATTTTCTGAACCATACTGATCAGCGCAATCTGGACGGTTCTCGTCTCTTTATGCCCTTTTTCCGTTTTAATATCCAGCACTGGAATAATCATTTCCTGCGGGGATGACCCGCCATGTACATAGTTCTGACCACCGCCAGCTACCTTGAACACGTTAGAACTGATCGGGAATGATACCACTTTGGTATCATGATTGCCAAGAATTCGGCTTAATGGCAAAGAAGCAATACCATCCCCCAGAATTGATTGATCGGATACAATAAAACGCCGGTTAACAAACGAACCTTTCTCGGAACCATTCGCGATCTTATCGCTTTCCTGCAGCTTGTCGCGCTTATAGATAAACCCGTGATCCGCGGTGACGATATAATGAGTAGCACTTACATGATCCGTGAGCTGTCGAATCAGATCGTGAATTTCAATTATTGCTTCCTCACAAGCAATAAATACCTCGTTCTCTGTATTGGCTTTATCGCCGCGGGCGTCAATTTGATTATGATAAATATAAATGACGTCCATCCCAACAAATAACTGACGGATCGCATCCCTTTTCATCGATTTGAGGTCGTCATATTGAATGCAGCGGCTATTTGGATTATAGCGTTGCAGCAGAGCTTCACGCTGCTTCAGATCATCACAAGATGCCCCATCCACCAATACACGGTAATCCTCTGTCATTTCTATTGTTTTGTGCGGAAGGAGTGCCGCCATTCCAAGCCGCGTATAGGATGGCAATACACCTAGCATAGATTCAAGTTTTACAGCACATTTCTCATCATCCTGTAATCTCGCAAACAGTGAACGGCCCGTCTCATAACGCATAGCATCGGATATAATGATGACTACACGTTCTTTGCTGTTGCGGACATAACGAGAGTAGAAATCCCTCTGTAACGGCAATACCGTCATGGATTCATCGCAATCAATAACCGAGTTCCACTTGGAAATGATTTCAGCCAGGTATTCATTGGTATAGATGTTCTCAATTAGATCACGAAGTCGCTCGAATGCAACGTTGTCCTTGAGTTTGTCGAAATAGGTGTAGAAATAACGATAATGCGTATCCATAAGGAAGTCAGTCTCGCAGTATTGACGGACAATCCCCTTGAAATCATCGGGACAGCGAAAATTAGCCTGTAATATCAGAAAATAGGCGTGTTCCAATAGATGATACTGTTCTTTATATATATCTCCAAAATGTCGTTTTCTCCGTTCTTGGCAGATCAGTGGGATGGTCATTCCTTTCAATTGAGCGCCGGTATCCTCAGCCAAGAGCCGCTCCATGATCCATTGAATGATCATCCGATCGATAAACACAAATGCATCGCAACGCAACAAATCTTCGACGCTTATGGATTCCAAGGTAGAAGCGGCGTTCAATCCCGTGGCCACAATCTCGGATAATTCGTTATATCTATCACGATAGAGCAAACTATTCATCAGGTTATCCAAGAAAGCTATAATATTGCCGGACTTATAAGAAACAAAGCTCTTCCAAGCCTTAGGAAGTTCGGTATCGATATACCGATCCGTGTAGGTAACGAACATGGTAACAACCAGCTTCTCAAGTGTCGGATTAGCATCCGTATAACCAAAATAGTCCTCACAAAGTCGCCAGTAAGCGGGAAGGAGATCATACTTTTCAAAATCCGCAAGAATTTTATTGTCTTGCAAGCGGCTATCTGTCAAGACGACACGAACAACTTCCTCAAAGGAAGCTGTTCGTGTTTTGCAAAGTACGCTCATCAGTGCAATTTCAATGGTGTCTTTGGTGAAATTTTCAATTTCTAAATCATAAAACCGTTGAGTCCTGTCCTTTGCCCCAAAGAATTTAATGTACTTATGGATGAGCGGCTTATACTTCTCATCAATTCCGAGATCAACTGAGAGCAGAGAAGCACGATCGGCAAAAAATTGTTTGGAATATTTAATGGTATCAGCCAGATGATTATCTCGAACATGCGGTTTGGGGAATGGTGCATAAATCAAATAATTGGTTGTTCGATCCAACCGTTCCAAAAAGTATTTGGTATAGAACTGGTTGTCGGGCTCCAAACGATACAGTTTAGCATTATTTAATTCAAGAGTATGAACATCTTCATCAAATTCAGCTTTATCGTCATACCAGAATACCAGTTTGCGGGTTTCGCCAGTGAACTCGGCATTCAGTTTGTCGGCAATTTGTTTCAAATTCAGTTCAGCCATACGACCCGCTCCTTCCCATCATGATTAAATCTTCGCCAGCACATCCAGCTTCTTGCCGTCTGTTCCCGTCTGCACTTTATCGTAATTGACTTTCACACCGTCGTCCAGATCAATCGGTATGCGTGCAAGCGCTAGATGTGCAATCTTTTCGTCATATTCTTTGGTTTCTTTCAACTGCCGGATCAGCTTTTCTTTTCGTTTCGTTGCCGCGGCTACTTCACGCGCATTATTGCTGTTGTCAATGGTGTCCTGCATTCGTGCGATCTCGCTCTCGTAGACACGTTGCATCCGGTGTAGATAGTCAATCCGCAAGTTGCCGATGGTATCCTCGTTATAACGGTGCATGTAGATCAAAGCTTTAAAGCCGTTCTCTTTCCCACTATCAAAGAGCCAGTAGATCGGACGCTTTTGGTAAACCTTGCAATGATCTTTAAAAAAGTCCTTCAGGAAATAATTCCGAATCACTTCTCTGGAAGTATTTCCTTTGTTTCCAAGTGCATTAGCTATGAAGTCAAGATTTTCTTCGAGCGTATCTGAACCAAATGATTTTTTCAGGAATGCGCAAAACAAACCAACAATATCATCATCGAAGTACTCTTCGTCGGTAATGGGGATGACATTATCTCTATCTGGGATGAATGTGGTATATTTTCTTTCATCCCATTCGCCACCGGCATAAGCTAATCCTTCGACATTTAGACTGTAACGACCAAACATACAACCAACGGCATATGAGAGAAATGAACGAACATCACGTCCTAAGTCTGCTTTTCGGATTGAAATGTCTTTATCTTCAACATCTGGCAAAAGTTCATCTTGCAAATCATAAATACCAATAAATATACGATTGAGTTCTTCCTCGTTAGCTTTCAATTGATTAAATTGATTATTCGTAAATTTCTCCCATTCAATAAAAACATCCGATAATCTTTTGTAATCAGTTAAAAAACGCATAAACGGATGATACACAAAATCCCAACTAGTTTCAAAGGAATCCCAATCAAGTTTACAAAGTTGGATATTTTTTTTAACAATTCTGTCTATACCCTGTTGCTCTTTTGCATCATAGCGAAATGGAAAAGAAGCAATATTTCCCGGCTTAAAATCCATTGTAGGAGCCCAAAAGTTTAAAATAAAATTAAAGCAAACTGTGTTCGTTAATCCAAGTAAATAATTCCGTAACGGCAATTCAACAAAACAAGCAGGACCTTTATTATTATAAAGGACATCAGTCCCTGCATATCTCATTGAAATTTTGCCAGCAGAAATATAAGACCATGTGATCGCTTCTGTAAAAAATAACTTTTCGTTTGAGATTGTAGCACCTTTGAATTCCCTTAATTGACGGCCATCATTTTCCCAATTAATTACATATTCAAGATTTCCATACCACCTTCTATAAGGCCCACCCTTTGACATTTTAACCCATTTACATTTTTCAATTGGGGAGCCAATTGAGGATTTTCTCTTTTCGACTTCAAACCATAATCTCAAAAATGCTTCGTTGTCACCTGTTTTTATTCCTTCTACTGGCCGTGCAACCTCCCCAATAGTTGATACAGAATTAAATATTTTAAATACATTATCGCTTGCCCAAAATGAAATTGGCGTTCCCGGAACAAGAGTAAAATAATATTGCTGAGTTATAAAGTAAATTTGCTGTTCCTTTCCACTTGAATAAATATTACCTTCTTCCTCGGCAATAACTGCTTCTGTAGTCTTATAATTAGAAAAATTAAATCTGAAATCTTTATTCGCTTTTGCGTTCAAATATAAAGTACCGATATCCTCTGGAGCAATGTATTGAAAAATCCTTTCATGCAGACGGAAGTACCCCCCCTTATAATGAGCATTCGAACAATTTCGCAATACGAATGCAGTAGAACCAAAGTCAATTCCGAATATTCCTCTTCCCAGGTAAAGTAAAGAAATTATAGTTTGATCATTAACAATTTGTTTTCTCAATTTTTCAAAAGAAGCAAGAAATAACAAGGATGGCTGTGTTATCATCGAATAGAACCCATTTTTTTTAGTAAACTCTCTACATCTTTTTACAAATACAGAAAACATATCCATTTTATAATCCGTATATTTACTCTTCACGAATTCTGACAAAATCAAACTCATTCCATTATTGCCCATATACGGAGGATTTGTAACTATAACATCATACTTCTGTGCCAATACCGCTGCAATCCGAATCAACTGACGCAACTTATTCCGAGTATCCTCCAGATCAAATATCTCTAGGGTCATCTGGCCGTTAAATTCAACATTGTTAATAAAATGATTTAACAGATCCCAGTTCAAGTTCTCAACGTCTAAGATTGAGCCACACTCCTTTGCATCCTGCATTGAATCAAGTAAATATTCCATCTGAGCTAAAGCTGTTTTTCGATCAATTTCAGTCATATCAAATCCTAAATATATAAGTTGCTCACGGTTAATCCCGTTACTTTCCTGAATTGCGTAGATCTTGCATTTGGTTTCACTATTTAATATACGTCGGTTATACTGTCTTGCCTTCATCATTATGGAAAAATAAGCCAACTGATAAGCGCGGTTGTCTATATCGAGACCGTACAAGTTGTTTTCTAAGATGCTCTTGGCAGCATCACGTTGGCTGTATCCGTAACTCTCATATATCTGCAATAAAACATCAAAAGCGTATACCAAAATATGACCGCTGCCCATGCATGGATCAATGACCTTGATATCTTCCGGCTTAATGTTCTTATACTCTTCCCGGATCGCGTCCAGTTGCTCTTGAACTTCCGACTCCTGCTCAGCCTCGTCCAAGTAATATTTCCACTTGGCTTTTAGTTCGTCGTTCGGGTGGCCATCAATCCAAAGACGGCCTAGGCTGTTCTCAACCATGTAACGGACAATCCAGTCCGGGGTAAAAAGCTGCGTAGCCGCGGGGATTCGTTCCTTCGTAATTTTGACGTTCTTCTTAAGCAAGGCGAAGGTTTCGTCTTTCAGCTCTGTATTGTAGTACTGATATAACCACCCAATGATTTCGACCTGACCCTCTTTTTCCACATTGAAATCATCTTCCGGAATATCGTGTACCAACCGATAGACAACGCCATCCTTATCCGTAAAAGACACATTCATCAACAGCTCAGTATAGTCATTCGTTTTCTGAAACAGTTCCGGTAAAATTGCATTCAGTGCATTACACTGTTTGATAAACAGCATCCGGAAAAGCTCATCCAGTTTATTCTCATTTTTCAACTGAACGATTCTATCTTTTTCATAAGGTGTATAATCCAAGTCTGCGTCAAAGGGAGAAGTGACCAAGTCCGGTTCGATCTTGGAACTGCTTTCAGAGGATAACACCCTTATCCTGGAAGGCAAATAATCATTCACTTCCATGAAACGCACAGCGATAAGACGGTTAAACCATGTATAGGCAACCTCTTCGATGACGCTGTTATAAGCAGTTTTATAATCAGACTGCTTTTCTTTTTTTTGTATGATATCGACCAGATTTCTGCGCTGCTCAATTTCCACACCGATGATGGAATAAGGCTCCATGGCACCGATGTCAAAGAATTGAACATCTTTTGTAGATTGAGGAAGGGGATTTTTAATCCCCTTTTCCGTAATTCCCAGTAGTCCAGCCTTGTATGTGATCTCAGTAATGAGCTTCTTTCTTGCCCATATGGCAAAGTTTTTAATAGCGGTCTTATTCATCTGCAGTTTCTCCCTCAGAATTCAATATTGATGATGGTATCTGCATCCAACTCTTTCAGGATTCGTTCCTTAAGCGCGGCTATATACTTGTCAACGTCCTGCGGAGTTTCAATCTGCCAAGATGCGGCAAGGTTAACACTCTTAATACTAATGTTTTTCCTCTTCTTAATCTTCGGCTGTGACATAGGTTTTGGATTCTCGGTGTTGTTTTGATTATATTTTTCACTTTCCTCCTTAACCTTGTCGCGCGCAATTTGTTCGTCTTTTCTAGATATTTCATTCAACAGCCGTACTTTCAACGCATCAGCTTCCACCTTAATATTCTGCATGGTCGCGACATTGTTGCATGTTCTGGCCTTTTCCGTGATTTCAAGAAAAAGTTGATGGAAGCGACTCGAAAATTGGTCCTTGTACCCCTTCGTATCTAATACATCAAATACTCGTTTTCGGGCATCCTCTATCGCCGCGATCACGGGAGCTTCCATATCCTGCAGTAATTGGGCGTAAAGCTCTGTAAATTGATCCAACAAAGCAGGCAATTTAGGAATCTCACCATAAGGAGATTCTTTTTTCAAAACCGCTTTTATATCCTTAACAACTTGTTCAACTTTTTCTTCTACGATAAAGGTCTTACTTTCCTCGTAAATGTTCATTAAGTTCAGAGCTTTTTCAAATACCTTCTTTTGCTCCCCGTCAAAGAATAATTTGACCGGTTCGTAGTCATCAGCAAAATCAAGGTAATCGTCCCGATCCGCATGAAGCTTCTTGAAAAATTCCGTCGGAGACTGAATCTGAAGAATGGCACGAAGCAAGTTTTTTCCGGAAGCGACAACCTTCTGTCCAGGGAACGACTTTGCTTGATACATAATTTCATATTTATCCAGCTCGTTCAATATGTCCCTGCTGTACTTCTGGAAACTCTGCATCATGGCATCATCATCTTCATTGACGCTGGAGGCGCCGAATAATTCCTTCATGACTTCGCGAACAGCTTTCTTTTGGCTGTCGGATGCTTTCTCTCTTCGCTCTGTCAACAGCTTTTCAACAAATTCTCTCTTGGTGACGTAGTTGATAATTTCTTCCTGCGATTTATTCAGCAAGGTGACACTGGTTCCATTCACGGTAAACGAGATATCGCCGTTCTTGAATAGTTTGGCGACGAGCCATTCCACATCATTCTCCACGAAACCATAAGGTGCTTTCATAAAACGATCCATCAAACTCTTCATGGATGTTTTCGTGTGCATGGAAGAATTATTGGAAATAAAACTAAGCATATCGTTTAACGCGTGGACGTTCGGTTCGGCAGTGCCATCCAACGAGAGAGTGATCTGATTTTCGTTCTTGAACAAGGCGCGAATATTGTCTTCACTCATGGGAGTATCGATATACGGCAGTTTATGATAAACGATCGAAACGAGGCGTCCAAGTGCATCATTCATCCTTGCTGTGATGTCTTTTGAAGCAATCTGGGCTTTGTCCCCATTCACATAAATATCAGCACTCTTCAAGGATTCGCTCAAGAATAACTTGGCGTTTCCATTTCTCTCACGCATCTCCACACGCTTGGCTTCCTTGATTTGTTCGAATTTGGTCAATGTGCTGGAAGTATTCAAGCGCAGATATTTTTCAATTTTGAGAGCATTCCTGATTTCGTCTAGAAAGGCGGAATCATTCGGGAGTACGACTAAAATTTCTCTTCCCTGCCCCGAAATCATACGCAAGGTTGTCTCATCGGTACTATAATCGCTGCTCGGAGTGAGTACCCGTATTCCGATGTCGTGGCTCTGATTCGATTTATACGGCCGGTCATCCACGAATCGATTGAAAGCAAAATTATATCTGCCATTAAAGGCCGGGTAACGATATTTGTCGCCTTTGAAAATATCATCATAGATGAGTTCCGATACTTTACTGATAACCTCCGCCATCTCCACATTCTGGCTGTCAATTTCACGGTTTATCTCTTGCTCTTCATTGGTCAAGAACACGTAGATATCGCCATTCTTCTGGATTAATGTTTGATTGGCAAGAATTTTCAATGCTTCTTCTACTTGTTTTTTCAATTCCATTCTGTCCGTATCTATATCCGCGATCATCAAACTGGTAATATTATCGATATTGGCTTTAATTTCTTTCACGTACTTGATCATAAACAACGTTTTCAGTACGTTTACCGCGAAGCAGTCGTCCTTCTTGTCGGGGTTAATATAATCGTTATCCATTGCGCGGCTGATGACGCCCTTATGGCTATGATCCAGGAATTGATGCAGCGCATCATAGAACATATTAAAGGGGATTAACGTACCTTCCGGACGATCCATCAGTTTTACCGCCGATTCCTTAAACAAAGCAATCATGGATCGCTCGCCTTCAGCCAGATGCTTGCCCGAAGCCCCGTGAGTTCTGATGGAGGTCAGGACGCTCCCTAGCAAATTGAATTGATAAGGCACAAAAGGATAAACGGCTGCAAAGTCGCGGTCGTCTGCATATAGCTTCTTTTCGATGCCGTCATTAAAGACAATCAAGTTCTTGATAATGGTAGCTTTTTGCTCATACAGTAATCTTAGCGTCTGCTCGGCTGTTGTGTTTTTATCCAGAATTCTCTTCTTGATCACCTCATCGACATTGGCTGAGGAAAGAGATAGGCGGGTATCGAACCGTCCCTGGATCTTGGAGAAGTCGTTCCCCTTCGTCTTGGTAATGGAATCAATATCTTGTTGGCTAGTAACGATGATCCAAACCTTACCATTACAGGCCGTCCCCAGATCCTCGGTTACCGTTTGCAAATTCAGCATCAGCTTGGAGTCGTCCCCTATGTACTGGCCGATCTCATCCACGAGGAATACAATGTGGCGATTATTCCCTTTCCGATCGATATATTCTTTCACCAGACGCGCAAAATGTTCAATGCTAATGGAGTACGGCTCCGATGCTTTCTCGCACCAGTTACGAGCCGCGGCTTCGCTCATAAATCCCATTTCAGCCAATACTTCCACTATGCTGTCTTGAATAAAATCAAACTTGTGCCGCGATTCTTCCCACGGCTTGCCGAAATTCTCTTGAAAGAGGTTCTTAAATTCTTCATAGCGGTCTACCTCAACAAGTTGCCTTTCCAAATCTGCCAGAAATGGAATGGAACCGCAAAACCCTTGCATTTCATTAAATACTTTAAGAAAAACGGACACAATGGCATCCTTGGAATGCTTTCCGGTCATTTCACTCTTAGAATCAATATTGAACAGAACGACATCCGTAGGAACACTAGCAGCAAGTTTCATGTCTGCCAGCACCATGGAGTCAACGATTTTATTATCTTCTATGAAGTAATCCAGTGCTCTCTTCCCTTGCACTTCTTTATTGTCTAATAAATACGATAGAATTTTCAGAAAGTGGGATTTACCGCTACCGAAGAAGCCGGAAATCCACACACCCATTTTATCGGTGTATCCGTTAATCCCCTTCTTATAACTTGAGAAGAAATCCGCAAAGTGCTTTTGCAGTTCCTTTGTCACCACGTATTCTTCAAGTTCTTGCTTAATATTTTCTTCATCGGCTTGACCAACTTTGATAACACCTTTAATATCCCGATCGATCTCTCTTACAAACATATCTTTGATCTTCATATCATCAGCTCCCTAATCAACAAGCCTGAATGCTCTATAGTAATTATCGTCTTTGATTTCAGAAAACAGGATTAATTCCTGCCCATCATACTTCCCCGGGTAAAACATAACCACCGGCACATGATCAACGGCCTGATGCAGATTATTCAACACCTTATGTGACCGTAGCAGTGGATAGCATTTTCCAATTCCCGTTAAGAAGACCACAGCTTCCTTCGGGGTGCGTTCTTTAATATATTGAACGATCAGACTGGCATCATCATTGATCTGCAGAAGGTTTCCGACTGATTTTACGATGCGT
>Ga0065721_10052748_pt1 | contig 11268 bp, 7 predicted proteins | sample Mesricmetagenome_FD_59108 | JGI IMG/M metagenome (GOLD analysis project Ga0065721, IMG submission 59108) | Mesophilic microbial community from rice straw/compost enrichment Sample: eDNA_1 v2 (version 2) | ecosystem: Engineered > Solid waste > Grass > Composting > Bioreactor | place: USA: Davis...
TATAAACGGTGACGGTTTTAAGACTGGATGGAATGACTACGGGATCGTCGGACGCTTTGCCCTGGAAAAACAGAAGGCAAAGGACGGTGGGAAGAAAAATTCTAAGCTTCATGGATCAAAAATTTCTCTCATGATGCCATCAATCCAGGAATTACACAGAGCGAATAATGGGAAAATGATAAAAGATTCTTAAAGCCCACCTCAGGTCACTTCAATTTTTGACCTGCCACCTTTGACCTTTTACTTTTGATTTTTGACTTTCCACTAATCCCTACCTTTACCCCATGTCTCTCTTCGTATCGGCACTGGCTTCGGGAAGCAATGGAAACTGTTATTATATCGGGAATGAAAAGGAAGCGGTATTGATCGACATTGGCATTTCCTGTCGTGAAACCGAACGCAGGATGAAACGTATCGGTCTTTCTCCGCAAAAGGTCAAAGCGGTTTTTATCTCACACGAACACAGTGACCATATATCCGGCATCCAAACCTTTTCAAAAAAATATAATCTTCCTGTTTACATCACACCTGCTACATTACAAAACAGCAGGTTACAGTTAATGCCTTCTCTTGTTCGCAATTTCAGTTCATACGAACCGGTGAATATTGGAGAGCTTTCGATCACAGCTTTTCCCAAATTTCATGACGCTGCGGATCCGTATAGTTTTACGATAGCAGGACAGGGTGTTACGGTGGGTATATTTACTGATATTGGCAATCCATGTCAGCATGTGATCAATCGCTTTCGCGAATGTCATGCTGCATTTCTTGAGACGAACTATGATGAGGATATGTTATGGAAAGGTTCTTATCCATTTCATTTGAAACGGAGAATTAGCGGAGGACAGGGGCACTTGTCGAACAAACAGGCGCTGGAACTTTTTCTCGAACACAGGCCGGTTTTTATGAGCCATTTGTTCTTGTCACATCTCTCAAAAAACAATAACAATCCTGATCTGGTGAAAGAGTTGTTTGAAGCACATGCAGGTCCGGTAAAGACTGTGGTTGCATCGAGGTATCAGGAAACGGAATTATATCAAATCAGCAGCGCGCCAATTAGTTTTAATCTGCCGCCGATGATTCAACCCACACAACTGGAAATTTCATTTTAAGCACCTGAAATCAAATCAGTCAATCGACTCTCCATTTACCAACCACTCATCCTTTCACTTCTCACGTTTGATCTTTGACTTTGTCAGATCATCCCCAATGCTCCCTCAGACTCCAGTTCCTTCGCCAGCATCTTTCCAATGGCATTGTCGTACTTGTCCTTCCATTGCTCAATGCTGCCCCAATTTGCACCATCCACTTTCACATCACCATCAGTAACATGACCCAGCAAACTAAATGCAATACCTGAAGCCTGCATCAACTTACGGAATTTTTCAGCATGCTCACGGCTTACGGAAACGGCCACACGGCTTTGCGCCTCGCCGAACCAGAATGCATCTTTTCTGATCCCATCTGCAGATTTCACATCAAAGCCCAGAAGATTTGTAAATCCGCTTTCAGCAAGTGTGACAAACAATCCACCCTCACTAATATCATGCGCACTGCGAATACATTTTTCTTCGATCAGTTTCGCGATTGTTTGTTGCAATTTGTATTCTTCTTCAAGGTCGAAATGAGGTGCAGGAGAAAATTCAACGCCGCAAACCTTGCTTAAATATTGCGACGAAGCGAGATCGTTTTGAGGAGTTCCGATCAAATAGATTTCATCGCCCGCTTCGCGGAAATGAAGGGTCATTGCATTTTTAGGATCATCTACCAAACCAACCATACCAATGGTTGGCGTAGGATATACAGGCCCATCGGGATTTTGATTGTAGAAGCTCACGTTACCACCAGTAACAGGTGTATCAAAACGACGACAAGCCTCTCCCATTCCTTTTACCGCATGAACAAACTGATAATACACTTCCGGATCGAAAGGATTACCAAAGTTCAGACAGTTGGTAACTCCCAATGGTTTACCACCACTACAAACAATATTGCGTGCGGCTTCCGCAACTGCGATCATGGCTCCTTTGTATGGATCTGCAAATACATAACGGCTGTTACAATCGACGGTTACTGCCAAAGCCCTGCCGGTTTCACGAATCACCACAATTGCCGCATCAGAAGGATTATTGGTAGATGCGTTGTTGGTACCGACCATGCTATCGTATTGAGTTGTGATCCATTTTTTCGAAGCGATGGTTGGATTTGTGATCAAACGTTCTGCAACTGCTTTCAGATCTTTTGCTTCCGGAAGTTTTGAAAGATCAAATTTTTTGATCTCATTGAAGTAAGACGGCTCACGGTATTCTCTTTCATATTGAGGAGCGCCACCGCCAAGTACAAGTTCCTGTGCCGGAATTTGGGCTTCCAGATTTCCACCGATATAAAAACTTAACAGACCATCGTCAGTTACTTCTCCAATCACTGCACTTTCAAGATCCCATTTATCAAACACACGTTTAACTTCATCTTCTTTTCCTTTTTGTACCACCAGCAACATGCGCTCCTGACTTTCACTCAATAAAAGTTCCCAGGCTTTCATGTTCTGTTGACGCGTTGGCACTTTGTCAAGATCGATGCGCATGCCTACTTCACCTTTCGCGCTCATTTCAGCAGTAGAACAAATGATACCGGCAGCGCCCATGTCCTGCATCCCTACAACAGCACCTGTTTCAATGACTTCAAGACAGGCTTCCAGTAATTTTTTCTCCTGGAAAGGATCGCCTACCTGAACTGCAGGTAATTCTTCAGCACTTTCTTCTGTGATATCAGCCGAAGCAAATGACGCACCTCCAATTCCGTCTTTTCCTGTAGCGCTACCAACATACATCACAGGATTTCCTTTTCCTTTTGCGGTGGCAGAAACTGTTTTTCCAACCTGCACGATACCAACGCTCATGGCATTCACGAGAGGGTTTGTATGATAACATGCATCGAAATAAATTTCACCGGCAACAGTGGGAACACCAAAACAGTTTCCATAATGTCCGATGCCATGCACTACACCTGCAAGCAGATGTTGTGTACGGGCTTCATCGAGTTTACCAAAACGAAGCGAGTTGAGTGCCGCAACAGGGCGTGCACCCATCGTGAATATATCCCGGTGAATACCACCCACACCTGTGGCCGCACCCTGGAAGGGTTCAATGGCGGATGGGTGATTGTGCGATTCGATCTTGAACACTACTCCATAGCCTTCGCCGATATCCATCAAGCCGGCATTTTCCTCGCCAGCTTTCACGAGCATACGTCCACCTTCCCTGGGAAGGGTTTTCAGCCATTTAATGGAATTTTTGTAGCTGCAATGCTCACTCCACATGCCGGAAAAAGCACAGAGCTCATTGAAGTTGGGGGTACGACCCAGTTTTTTGCAGATTAAATCAAATTCTTCTTCGGTAAGGCGCAACTGTTGGGCCGTTTTTGCAGTGATCTCCATAATCAATTCAATGAAAGCGCAAAGCTACATTCTCGCAATGAGGTACCCTAAGAATTTTTGTCCTGATGAGTGTGGATAAGATTTTCTATTTTGTGCCGTTAAAAGGAACTGCTTGGAGCATTTGCTGTTTGCCGGATATCTCATTTTGTTCTCATGGCTCATTACGAGAATCAGGTTTTTTACCAGGTCGGGTCTCACACATTCACAGCTGATTATCCTCTTTCTGCTAAAGGTCATGGCGGGCATCTTTTACGGATGGATCGGTGTGTACTATGGGCAAATGGCGCAGATGATAGACACCTGGGCCTATCACACCGAAAGTCTCAGCGAATTTGCTGCCCTGAAAAATGATCCCGCAGATTTTTTTTCCAATCTTTTTCGAACGGAATATGAAGGCGGATACAGCAATTTTTTTGTTACACAGAATTCCTGGTGGAATGATGTGAAGGCCAACTTCCTCATCAAACTCATGGCCATCTTTCACATCTTCAGCTTTGGTCATTATTACGTGAATGTGATCTTCATCTGCTTTCTGACGTTTTTTGGCCCGGTAGCGATTTTCCGCGTAATGAAAGATGTTTTTCCTACCAAAAAACTGCAGGTATTACTGGCCACGTTTCTCGTTCCTTCATTTTTATACTGGACCAGCGGACTTCATAAAGAAGGGCTCATCTTCACAGGCATCGCCCTGATGACCTATCATTTTTATTTCGGATTCAAACAAAACAGGTTTGGTATCGGACGCATATTTGGAATACTGTTAGGTTTTGTATTAGTGCTCATCCTGCGAAACTTTCTCATTATCACACTGATCCCGCCCATTCTGGCCTGGATTATTTCTCAAAAACTGAAAGTGAAACCGATCCTGATTTATGCAGGAACCGCTGTGGTTTTTATCGGTTTATTCTTTTTATCCCGGAAGATTTTTCCTGATCTCGATTTCCCGCAGGCCACTGTGAACAAACAAAAGGAGTTTCTCAAGCTTGGTGGGGGATCTGCCGTGGAAGTGACGCATCTCGAACCCAATTTTAAAAGCTTTGTGACCAACGTGCCGCAGGCCATCAGTCTGAGCATCATTCGTCCTTATCCGTCAGACGTAAAACACCTCCTGTCGCTGGCCGCCGCGATTGAGATCAACATCCTGCTGTTTTTGTTTCTCGTATTTCTGGTTTGGAGAACCAACGGGACAAAACTTTCGCCCTTTCTGCTCTATTGCATTTTTCTTTCATTTTCAGTGTTGATGATGATTGGTTATACGGTAAACATACTTGGCGCCATCGTACGATATCGGAGCATCGTGCTGCCGTTTCTGGTCATCCCCATGATTGCCATGATCGACTGGCAAAGAATTTATGCACTGACTGCCGGAAATATTCAAAATAAAAATAATATTGAAAATTCTACCGATTAAGGCCGATTTTTGACGCACTCCCCGGAAATTTTTCAATAATTTTTCCCGCTCGGCCCATTTTTTATGCACATCCGGCGATTTTTTTGAAAAAATTCCACGACTTTAATTTCCTTTGTTGCAAAATTCATCATTTATGTCGCTCCGCTTCACCGCTCTCAGCAACCTGCTGAGCTCCGAGAGGATCCAGCCGGAACCCTCTCCCACCAAAATCACAGCCATTTTTGCAGAAAACGTGTTTACCCACCAGGTAGCACGACAATTCCTGAGCGACGAGGCCTACAAAAGTCTGATGGCCTCCATCAAGGCAGGTCAGAAAATCGACCGCTCCATGGCCGCGCAGATTGCCAACGGCATCAGGGCATGGGCCGAAAGCAAAGGAGTAACGCATTTCACGCACTGGTTCCAGCCACTTACCGGTACCACTGCTGAAAAACATGACTCTTTCTTTACCCTGAAAAGCGATGGTACGCCTATCGAGCAATTTGACGGCGATGCGCTGATTCAGCAGGAGCCCGATGCTTCATCTTTCCCCAGCGGCGGACTTCGTGCAACTTTTGAAGCACGGGGTTATACTGCCTGGGATCCCTCTTCTCCCGCTTTCATCATGGATATTGATTATGGAATGACACTCTGCATTCCTACAATCTTTATTTCTTATACAGGTGAGTCGCTCGATTATAAAGCGCCGCTTCTGAAAGCTCTCGAAGCGGTGAACAATGCAGCCGTTGATGTTTGCCACTATTTCGACCGCAATGTGAGTCGCGTAACACCCACACTCGGATGGGAACAAGAATATTTTGTTGTGGACGAAGGTTTGTTCAATGCGCGTCCTGACCTGATCGCCTGCGGCAGAACTGTTTTTGGTAACAATCCCGCGAAAGGACAACAACTGGAAGATCATTATTTCGGTTCCATTCCCGAGCGCGTTTATGCTTTCATGCGCGACTTTGAAACAGAATCATACAGACTGGGCATTCCTCTTCGTACACGTCACAATGAAGTGGCACCTGCTCAATTCGAGTGTGCGCCCATCTTCGAAGAAGTGAACCTTGCTGTGGATCATAATACTTTGTTGATGGACGTGATGACGCGTGTAGCTGCACGTCACAGACTGAGAGTGCTGTTGCACGAAAAACCTTTTGCTGGCATTAACGGAAGCGGAAAACACAATAACTGGAGTCTGGCTACCGACACTGGTGTGAATTTGCTGGCTCCTGGCAAGACGCCTAAAACCAATTTGATGTTTCTTGCCTTCTTCGTGAACACAATCAAAGCTGTTCATGATTATGCCGATTTGTTGCGTGCATCCATTGCGTCGGCGAGCAATGATTTCCGTCTCGGCGCGAATGAAGCACCTCCCGCTATCATCTCTGTATTCATCGGACAATATCTTACCAAGGTGTTGAATGATGTAAAAACAAGGGTAACAGAAAGCATGGACGAAGCCGATGAAAGTCTGCTGAAGATTGATATCCACAGAAGCATTCCTGAACTGTTGCAGGACAACACTGACCGCAACCGTACTTCACCCTTCGCGTTTACAGGAAACAAATTTGAATTCCGCGCGGTTGGTTCTTCTGCAAACTGCGCAAACGCCATGACTGTTTTGAATACCATTATGGCCGAAACGCTGAAAACTTTCAAAAAAGACGTAGATACATTGATTGAAAAAGGCGAGAAAAAAGAAATCGCGATCATGCATACTATTCGCGAATACATTGTTGCGAGTGAAAAAATTCTTTTTGAAGGTGATGGTTATAGTGAAGAATGGGAAAAAGAAGCTGCACGTCGTGGATTACCAAATGTAAAAACAACGCCTCTCGCCCTCGACGCCATGGTAACGGAAAAAGCAAAAAAACTTTTCGAAAGCAATCGTGTTTACAATGAGTTGGAACTTGAAGCGCGTCATGAAATAGAACTCGAAAAGTATATCAAGAAAGTTCAGATCGAAAGTCGTCTGATGGTGGAACTGGCCCACACACACGTATTGCCTGCTGCCATCAATTATCAAAACAAACTGATCGCCAATATCAAAGGTTTGAAAGAAGCAGGACTTCCTGAAAATGCATGTACACAAAGAACCCGTTTGCTTTCAAAGATCTCTGAACACATCAACAAAGTGACTGAGCTTGCAGAAGCAATGACCGAAGCAAGAAAAGTTGCCAACAATATTGAAGACACACGTGAAAAAGCAATTGCTTATTGCTCGGATGTGAAAGAGAAATATTTTGATGATCTGCGTTATCACGTAGACAAACTGGAGCAACTGGTAGATGACAGCGAGTGGAATCTTCCAAAATACCGCGAGCTGGTGTTCCTGCGATAAAAGATCGTTGACTTACGAAAAAAATCCTCTTCTCCCCGAAGAGGATTTTTTATTTCGACAGTTCATGATACGCTCTCGAAAGCTACTCAGTAAAACAGGATCGTGAGCGTAGCAACTGCAACTATCAGGGCTGTAATGATCAATAGACTTTGATTGTTTTCGTCCTGAAGGAGGGTAGAAATTCTTTTCATAACACAGATTTTTGAGGTGAAGAATAGGTTCCCGTAGCATACGGATTTTCTCAATCTGTGTTTTCCTAAGGAAGGATCTGATGCAAAGAAACTCAATCCTTTCCTGATTTGCAATACGGAAAACTACGAAGCTGCTTCACTCAATTCAAGCCAGCGTAATTCTTTTTCATCTATCAGATTCGTAATCACGCCAATACGTTCTGACAATTCCTGTAACTCAGTAAATGGAAGATTTACAGAAGCCAGTTTTTCAGATATCATTAACTTTTCTTTTTCAAGTTCACGAAGTTCTTTTTCCAACATCTCCATTTCTCTTTGCTCTTTAAAAGACAATTTCCTGCGTGTGGTTGTCTGGGTTTGTTCTTTTACAGGAGCCGCACGTTTTTCTTCGGCACGAACAATTTCCTGCTCTTTTTGCCATTCACGATATTGGGAATAGTTACCCGGGAAATCGCGTATCTCACCCTGGCCTTCAAAAACAAACAAATGATCAACAAGACGATCCATAAAATAACGATCGTGGCTCACGATGATCAGACACCCTGGAAATTCAAGGAGGAAATTTTCCAGAACTGAAAGCGTGGGAAGGTCCAGATCATTTGTAGGTTCATCAAGAATGAGAAAATTCGGATTGCGGAATAAAACGCTCAAAAGATGTAATCTTCTTTTTTCCCCGCCACTGAGTTTACTGATATAAGTGTATTGTTGTTCCGGTGGAAAAAGAAACAGATTCAGAAATTGCGCGGCACTTAAACTTCCGCCACCAGCAAGAGGAAAATTCTCTGCTATATTTTTTACAAATTCTATTACTCTCAGATCTTCTTTGATCTCAAGTCCTTTTTGAGAATAATTTCCAAAAACTACGGTATCACCTACATTGATCTTTCCACTATCAGCGGGCTCAAGTCCCTGCAGAATATTAATAAATGTTGATTTTCCCGCGCCATTTTTTCCCACAATTCCAACGCGCTCTCCTTTCTTGAATGTATAGTCAAATCCTTTCAGAATAATTCTTTCGCCAAAACTCTTATACACTTTCTTCAGCTCCACCGTCTTTCCCCCAAGACGATTCATTTTACTTTGAAGTTGGAGTTGTTGTTCCTGCAATTGTTGTTTGGCTCTTTTTTCAACTTCATAAAAATTATCGATCCGGCTTTTCGATTTTGTGGTGCGCGCCCTGGGTTGTTTACGCATCCACTCAAGTTCTTTTCGATACAGATTTCTTGCTTTATCGATGCTGGCAGCTTCGCTTTCCTCGCGTTGCGCTTTCTTCTCCAGATAATTTTCATAATCGCCATGATGGAAATACAGTTTCCCATTCTCCAACTCCCATACTTCTTTACACACCGCATCAAGAAAATAACGATCGTGCGTAACAAGCAGCAAAGTCACATTCTCTTTATTGAGATAGTGTTCCAGCCATTCCACCATTTCTACATCCAGGTGGTTGGTAGGTTCATCCATGATGAGAAGAACATGCTTGTGTTCAAAACCAATATCAATCAGTGTTCGTGCGAGCGCAATTCGTTTTTTTTGTCCGCCGCTCAGCGTTGATATCCTTTGATGAAGTTGGTGAATATTGAGTTTGCCAAGAATTTGTTTTACACGTGCATCAAAATCCCAGGCGCCCGCTTCGTCCATTTCCGCAAGCATGGCAGCAGCATCTTCGTCCCTGCCTTCGTCCAGGGCAGCTTCATAACGTTTGATCACCTGAATCACCGGATGTGCAGTATGAAAAATATTGTCAAGTACGGAAGCAGTTTCATCCAGTTGGGGCTCCTGCTCAAAAAAAGCAACATCCACATCTTTATTGATCCATAGTTTGCCATCATCAGCAATATCTTTTCCTGCTATAATCTTAAGTAAAGTGGATTTACCGGATCCGTTTCGCGCAACAAGCGCAATTTTATCGCCTTCCGAAATATGAAAAGAAATATTACTAAACAGAGGTTTAACGCCGTAAGATTTTTCCAGGTTCTCCGCAGACACGTAATGCATGGGGCAAAGGAAAAGAAAAACCGTTAACAGTGAAAAGTCTAACTGTTAACGGTTTCAAATTCAATTACCGATCAGGGTCTTGAATGATCTCTGTCCAGACCGCGGAGCCAGTCAATCACCTGCTCGCGGGTTTTTCCAAGCTTTGTTTGCAATCTGCCATACAGTTCGTCTTCCTTTCCTTCTTCATAACGAAGATCGTCATCGGTAAGATCGCCGTGGGCCTGCTTCAGTTTGCCTTTGAGCTCATTCCAGCGGCCTTTTAATTCAAGTCTGTCCATAATTCAGATTTTCATTCATTTTCAAAAAAACAATGCCAGTCAGACTTCTGCCGGAGGCAAAATAATCTTCAGTATACTGGGTAATACTCTTGCTGTTACGCGATCTGTTTTCCCCTGAAACTCTCCATCAATCTGAAAATATGCTTTGCGGTGAATGTGAATACTGGCTTCTTTCGCCGAAATCACTTCGATTCTTCGCGGATGAAAAGAGCGGTCGGTGAAAATAGCTTTGATGATCTCAAATACATTGATCTTGCGCAGGATGACGATTTCAAATTTTCCATCGGCGATATCACCTTCAGGATTGATATTGGCACCCGTGCCGTATTTCCTTGCGTTGGCCAATACCACCATGTAGGCATCACGTTTGAGTATTTTCCCGTCCGCGGTAATCGTGACTTTCATTTTTTGTTTTTGCCACAAAACGCGAAAGATCGCTTTGCCGTAACCCGCCATCCCACGCTTTTCCGACTGCTCAAAATATTTCACGAGCATCGCATTCAGTCCAACATCACTCAGGTGAATGCATATTTGCTCTTCGTTAATGCGCAATACATCAATCTTTTTGCCTTCACCATTCACGATTACATCAAGTGCGTTTTCCATTTGCTGCGGAATCCCCAGCTCTTTTGCCATACCATTTGCAGATCCCGCAGGAAGAATGCCGAGAGCCATTTCAGTTTCTTTCAACAAACCCGCAACCATCTTCACCGTTCCATCACCTCCCACTGCAATCACTTTTGAGGGCTGTAGTCTTTCGATATGATGCTGTATGGAAATAAGATCATCCTTACCTGTAAGAATGTAAAATTCTGTCTGGTGTGGCTTATCCCTGAAATATGATCGGATAGCAGCCTCCCAGTCATGCTTTTCTTTTCCTCCTGATACCGGATTGACAATGAACAACAGTTTATTATCGGCAGGGTTGTGCATGCTTATTGTATAGTATTTTTTATGCCAAAGGGATTTACCGGCAAATTGATGCGGTGGCTCGGGCTCACCAGCGAAGTGACCATCAAGGTGTATCATGGGTATGGCCATGCCGACCAGATGAATCTGTATGGGCATGTATTCAGGCTAAGTCCATTGCCCAGAAAAAAATACCATAAAAGTTTTATCCGTAACACTTTAGCACTTCTCCGGTTGTTTCTGGTAAAACCATACCCCAATCTGGATGTAGAGATGACCTGGGAAGGCCAGTTGCTCAAAACCCAAACCGACGAAGACGGATTTTTTCGTTTTTCCTGGAAAGATGTGCCGCCGCTTCCACAGGGATGGCATAAAGTGGAAGTAAGAGCGCTTGTTGGCGGAAAAGTGATTTCATGTTCAGTTGGATCTATTTACATACCGTACGACACACAATACGGGTTCATCTCTGATATTGATGATACTTTTCTGATTTCGCATTCATCCAATCTTCGTAAAAGGTTGTATGTTCTCTTCACACAAAATGCAAGAACGCGTCAGCCATTTGACGGCGTAGCGCACCATTATCAAATGCTTGCTGTTGGCAATGCAAGTCCTGATGCACCCAATCCATTCTTTTATGTATCAAGTAGTGAGTGGAATTTATATGAATACATTCTGGAATTTACACGAGTAAATGAAATCCCTGAAGGTGTATTTCT
>Ga0065721_10005911_pt1 | contig 11266 bp, 9 predicted proteins | sample Mesricmetagenome_FD_59108 | JGI IMG/M metagenome (GOLD analysis project Ga0065721, IMG submission 59108) | Mesophilic microbial community from rice straw/compost enrichment Sample: eDNA_1 v2 (version 2) | ecosystem: Engineered > Solid waste > Grass > Composting > Bioreactor | place: USA: Davis...
ACTCGTCCGCCGCTCCTCTGCCTGCACCTTGCCCGCGGGCGGGTTGCTCTGCGTTCTCGGGGTTGGCTCCGTCTGCTTTCTTGCCTGCATTGGGGGGCTCCTTCCGGTTTCAATCCTCACCGGCCCCGAAGGGCCGGTGCAACCGGCGGCGCCCGCGGTTCTGGCGCGATCTCCCCGGGGGTTTCAATCCTCACCGGCCCCGAAGGGCCGGTGCAACGACCGCCGGGCGACCGGCGGCAGCCTCCGGGCCGGGAGTTTCAATCCTCACCGGCCCCGAAGGGCCGGTGCAACGCGAAATCCTCGGTCCTCCAGTTCCTCGCCGACCTCGGGGTTTCAATCCTCACCGGCCCCGAAGGGCCGGTGCAACGATGACAACCCCAGTTTACACCACCCGCCCGACGATGTTTCAATCCTCACCGGCCCCGAAGGGCCGGTGCAACGGGCGAGTTCCCCGCCACCACCGGCGACGCGGTCAAAGTTTCAATCCTCACCGGCCCCGAAGGGCCGGTGCAACAAGCTCTACCGCACCCGCGTCGCGCCGACAGCGGACGTTTCAATCCTCACCGGCCCCGAAGGGCCGGTGCAACCCAGAGGCGAGACGGATGGCTAAAGAGCAGTTCATCGTTTCAATCCTCACCGGCCCCGAAGGGCCGGTGCAACGCCTCCGCCAGGGCGGCGCTGGCGGTGTAGGTATCGTTTCAATCCTCACCGGCCCCGAAGGGCCGGTGCAACGACCGCCGGGCGACCGGCGGCAGCCTCCGGGCCGGGAGTTTCAATCCTCACCGGCCCCGAAGGGCCGGTGCAACAGATCGAGGCGCGCACCCTGCTCCTCGACGGGCAGGTTTCAATCCTCACCGGCCCCGAAGGGCCGGTGCAACGGTCCGGTGCCTCAGAAAAAGGCGCACGGCCCGTCTCTGTTTTCTTCGGGTCAGGTAAATTTCCTCCCTCTTTCTGAGGGAAGGCGGGCGCGAACCTTAGCCGTCGCGAGTCAGCACCGGAGGTTCGCGGAAGCGGAGGCGGGGATAGGTTTCGGGAATCTATACCGCCAGCGTGCCCCGGAAGTCTACGAAGCGGTCCAGACCATGACACTCGACGGCACCAGTCCGACCGCCTCGCAGAAGGTAGATGCGCAGGCTGTCTTCCGTGGGCTCGATCACCTTGAGCAGACGGGAAAGGAACCGGACTTTGTCCGCCTCGGTGACGCTGACCTCGAAGACGGACTCCTGCACTCGCTGGCCGAAGCCCTCGCAGATTTTGGCGACCTTGCGAAGACGGCCGCGCCCCTTCGGGGTGAGCGTGTTGACATCGTAGGTGACGATCAGATCCTGCATTTGGGACTCCTTTTCTCGGGGCTGGCTCTCCGGCTATCCGGCGGCAACGTACGGAAGGTAGTGGGCCATGTCCCCTCGCAGGTGGCGGGCGAGCAGGCGGGCCTGGAGGTGGGGGAGCAGGCCGAGCGGGGCACGGTCCTTGAGGAAGGGGTGCAGCGCCTCCTCCTGCTTCCGCGCGCGAAACGCGTCGAGGACAGCGCGGCGGCCGTCTTTGGTGAGAAGGACGCTTTCCCCCGCGCCCTCGCGCACGTCGAAATGCTCGGGGGTGATCTGGCGGCGGTTGATGAGGGTGAGGGCCAGGCGGTCGCAGAGCAGCGGGCGAAACTCCTCCATAATGTCCAGCGCAAGGGCCGGGCGACCCGGGCGCAGGCAGTGGAGGTAGCCGCACTGCGGATCCAGGCCGACCCCTTCGCACGCGGCGACGCATTCGGTGGTCAGAAGGGCGTAGAGGAACGAGAGGAGGGCGTTCACCCGGTCGCGGGGCGGGCGGCGCGTTCGGGTCTTGAACGAGAACGCGGCGGTGGGGGCGGCGATAAGCTCCCCGAACACGCCGAAGTAGACCGCGGCGGCCTGTCCTTCGACACCCCGCACCCCGTCCAGATCGGTTTGCAGGGGCAGGGAGAGCAGCAATTCGCCCAGAGCGGCAACGGCGTCCCGCAGGTGCGCTTCGGTTTCGTCGTCTCGGGTGTCGCGCGCGGCGCGGGCGAGGAGGTGGCGCTGGTTGTGAATCTTCCCGGCGACGATGTTGCGGGCGATCCCACAGGCGCGGGCAGGATCGGCGAGGGCAGCCCACTGCGCCTGGCGGAGCAGGATGTTTCCGCAGGTGGGACCGGAGATGCGGAACTGGTATTTTCCGCTGGGAGAGAGGGAGGTGACGGCCCGGCCATCCGCGGCGCAGCGGGCAAGGGCGGGGAAGGTCATGCTTGCGCCGCCGAGGAGGACGACGCCGGTGAGGTGATGGAGGGGCACGAGGGCGAGCTTCTGGCCATCGGCTTCGACGCGCAGCGCCTCGCCATCCAGGCGCACGAGCGCCCGCTCGGTGGTGACGTACAGAGTGTTGAGCAGTTCCTTGACCATGAGGGTGACTCCTTTTCAGGCGGGCGGTGTATCGCGGGGGGGGAACAGCGTTTGAGCGAGCCGTGCCTCGCGCGCCGCGTGGACGACGGCGGGGACGCAGGCGTCGTTCAGCGAGCAGTTCGGGCAGCGCCGGTCGTTGACGGGGGGCGGGAGCGGTCCCGCCGCCTGGAGCAGGGCGCGCAGGCGCGCGATGGTGGCAATTGTTTCGGAACGGAGGGCGTGGTCGAAGGCGAGGCTCTGGCGTCGGCGGGTGGCCGGGAAGTAGAGAGCGCCCTCGGGGATGGTGATACCCAGCATCTCCTCCAGGCAGAGAGCCTGCGCGCACAACTGGACGTGGTGGTTGGCCTGGTCCCTGCGCTTGCCGCTTTTGTACTCCACGGGGATTACGGCACCGTCCGGGTAGAACTCTACGACGTCGGCGGTCCCGGAGAGCCCGTGGCGCTCGGACCAGAGGGGTAGGGCGCGCTCGACGCGGACTCCGTTTTCGGTGCGGGTGGTCGCCTCGTCGGCCCGCTCGTGCGCCAGGCGTCCCCGCACGGTGAAGACGTTCTCCTCCCACACCGACTCCAGGTGGATCAGTCCCGCTCGGCGCGGGCAGTACAGGTAGTGGCTCAGAGCCGACAGCAGCACGGGGACCGGTTCGGAAGCTTCGGAAGCGGTCTCTGCCATAGTGCCTTCCTTTCCGCGTGATTCAGGCGATGATACTGCCCTGCCGTAGAAGTTCTTGCTGTTCCAGTACCCCGGCCATATACCCCAGGAAGTCCGGGTCGTAGGCACCTGTCCATCGGTAAAGCGCGTCAAATGCGCCTTCTTCTCCGCTGATCCGTGCGAGGGGAAGTTGATTCAGGGCGATCTTCGTCGCCCATATCTGCACGCTGTGCCTTTGCAACTCGCGGGGCGATACCTTCTCCTTGTGTATGACCTGCTGGGCGAGTGCTTCGGAGACGATAACGGTGCGCGTGTCATCTGCGATCACCCGGGCGAGCTGGCTGACAGTCTTGTAGTTGCGGAATGCTTCCGCCTCTTGCAGGGCGCGGAGGACGGTATCTTGTTTGCCGCCACCCACTTCTATGCGCATCGCATCCAGGACAACGTCCGCAGGCGGCCGGTCGTTCACAAGGTTATGGTCCATCAGGTGACGCAGAGCTTGCTGCGCCGATTTAAGGCCAGGATGCCCTGTTAACTGATCGTCCGCGGTCTCAAAGTGCCAGACAGCGGCGTCAGCATGTTCGGCCTCGCGGCTTACACGGCCCCCGATCTGGATGAGGCTGGCGGCGGAAGCGCACTCCCGAAAGCCGGTGCGGAAGGAGAAGTTCATGCCTGCTTCTACGCAACTGGTTGCCACCAATATCCAATCAGTGTATTCCTTCGCCGTTAGCAAGGCGCGAACGCGCTCCACGATACGTTCCCGATCCACGGGCGCCAGCGCGGTAGAAAGGTGTAGGACGTGACGCCCCTGATTCCGAAGCGCACGGGCGACGACCGCCGCCGAATGGACGGTGTTCAGAATAACCAGGCGCGGCCCCGGTGCGTTTGCTGCCTGTTGGGTCAGGTCATTCAGAGTCAGCCCGCCGGGAATCGTGTGGTACCGGATGCGCGCCGCCTCGCCGGCTTCCAGTTCCCGCCGCAGGTCCGCGGGGATCAACTCCGGGGCGTTTGGGACCGGATAGCTGCGGGCAGTCGGCAGATCTGACTGTATGGCGTGCTTGAGGTCCGGGATTTCCCAGAATCGTGGCAGGGAACCGCTGGCAAGGACGGCGTACCCACTCCACTCGGTTGTCCAGTCGTGAAGCCAGCGCCACACCTGGCCCCAGTGGTGCGTCGGCAGCGCTGCATGGACTTCATCAATGAACAAGGCAGAACCGGGCAGTTCGTGGAGTTTGCGCAGACGTGCCGGATGGTAGGACGCCAGCGTCTCGAAGAACTGGACCGCGGTCGTGACGATGATGGGGGCCTTCCATAGTGTCGTCAGGTGCCGGTGTTCGACCGATCCGAAGTCAGCCAGATGGTGGTGCTCGGCGACTACCTCGCGCGGGTCTTCTCCGGGAAGCGTGAGCGCATTCCGGTAAACTTCCACCGACTGCCGAATGATGTTCGTATACGGCAAGATGACGATGATATGGCGCAGGTTCTGGGTTCGGGCAACCTGGAGAAGATGGGCCATGATCGCCGTCGTCTTGCCGCTTCCGACCGGCGCATCGCACGACCGCAGAGGCTCGGCGATTTCGGCATTCCGGCAGACGTCGTAAACGCGGCGGCGCAGGTCATTCCGCCGCGTCTCTGCTTCCGGTACTGGCTCCACGCCCGCCGTTTTTGCTAACCGGCTTACGTACCGATCCAGCGCCTCCAACCGTTCGGCCCACCGTGGTTCCGGCGTGTGGGCCTGCGGCTCCTTTCCGTAGTGGTGCGCGGTGTCGCCGTGGTCAGCGTCCACCAGACAGGACAAAGCGAGCCGAAGCGTCAGCCCATCCTCCCTCAGTGGCTGCTCTGCCTTCGGAAGCAGAAATAGGCCCGCGTCGTCTGCATGCCGCCTCAGGTAATCGTCCAGACGGGCATCGGTACGGACTTGTACCGTTTCTTTTGTTGCTTTAGAGATGCGCCGTCCGTCCCGTAGCGGTTCCTCAAATGCTTCTTGCTCTTCTGCCTCCGCCAGTCCCGCATGGTGTGCAAAAACGAGATGGGCCGAGGTCTCTCGTTTCAACATCAGTAGAGCGGCAACGCCTGCGTCTTCGTGCTTGACGGGGAGACCCTTGCCCGAACTGCCACGCAGGACGGCTTGATTATCGTCGTCCATCTTCCCTAGATCGTGGTAAAGTGCCGCCGCCGAGACGTGGTGCAGGAACGTACTTCGTGCCTCGTGGCTTCCCTTGTGGTACCGGAGTGCGGCCACCGCATTTCGCAGTGCCCGCCGGCGAACCTGGCTCACGTGCGCGTGATAGGTCTGTGCCCCCGCGCCATCGCGGGGGCTATGGGCCAGGGGAACGGGAGGCGTTAGGCTGCCAGATCCGTGCATTGCGCCACCTTCTCTTTCAGCGCGTCGGGCAGTCCGGCCGGAACGTCGTACTGAGCCCACGATTCAGACGCACCAGTGGCGTTATAACGGGGGGTCAGCGCATCCAGCAGAGCGAAGTCAGAGCAGGAACCGAGTGGAGACTTGTGTTCGACGTACCAGGCATGACGGACCTCAACGCCGGAGCGGATGTGCGAGGCGGTGTGCGGATAGGCCAGTGGGATCAGCCGTTTCAGTAGTTGAATATCTTCTGCCCGGCAGCCAGATCGGATGGCGGCCGTCGGGTTAACGAAGAACGGCATACAGTACACCCCGTGTACTACCCGGCGGTCGGCAAGCGGTGCCATCCCCCGGTCCTTACCCTCCTGCACGCCGCTCTTATTGGTAGTGGTGAGACGGGTGATCTCTATGGGGGCGACGGACGTGGCATTCCCGAACTGAACTGCGCCCGTGCGGATGAAGTGTTCCACGCCTTCTGGCTTCACCGACTTATCTCCCTTCAGGGATTCCAGGAAGGTGGTGCCGAAGACGCGGGCATCCCAGTAGCGTCGCTGGAACTCCTCGCGATTGAGTTTCTTAATCTCCTCGCGGTTGCGCCCACGGCTCTCCAGTATCTGGAACTCCTGGGCGCGATCGGCAATGCCCAGTTCCTCCGCCACCGTTTGCCAGACGGGGCCGCTCTGCGCCTCGATCAGATCGCGTACCTTGCGCTTGAAGGAGACGCCGGTTATCAGACCGTGATCGTCTCGCTGGCGGGGCTCACCCTCCTGGTCCGGATCACCATTGGGGTTGGACTCGCGTACTTCGATGATGAGCAGGCCCGTGGCCCGGTTGAATAGTGCGGACATATTCAGTTCTCCTTCTTCCCGTTTTCCTCGTGTGCGGGGGAATTCGTTTCTGCATCTACGACGTTGTTATCGTCGCCACCGGGACGATCACCCTCCCGCGTCGATGTCCTGGTGGAGGCGAGGTAGCCGAGCAGTAGATGAGCCTTGTCCAGCCCATCTTTACTGGAGGGAAGCCCCTGGCGACTCAGCTCTGCCGATATATTGCGATACTCCGCGAGTATCGCCCCTGCGAAACTCGCATAATCCGATTTGCTTTTGTCAAACTTCGCATTCTTGTTCTGCCGAATCGGTTCGTGTGACTCCTTGATAGGGTTAACCGTAGAGGCCCAGGCTATATACACGAGCATGCGTTCAGCCAGAACATCGAAGGCGCGTTTTGGATTCTTCATTGCGGTCGCCATAGCCATGTTCCCAACCAAGTTGGGGGGGACTTGTCCTTCTCGGACTACCATGCAATAGCTGTAGTGAAGACGATCAGCCAGCGCGAAGAATCGTCCGGCAAGGTAGGCAGGATTTTCCATGTATTTGTCCTTTGTAGAGCCGAAGGCATATAAAGTCAGCCCGAGCAAGCTGATAGCTCGAAGCGCCTTTTTACGCTCGACGTTTTTGAACGGTGTGAAGTCATTTCGCCACTGACAAGCTCCCAGCCGAATCAGAAGCGGCCCCGCGTGGTCGAGAACCGCAGTGAGAAGATTTTTCGCGGCCTCATTACGCGGACGAGGGTGTTCGATCATGAGGCTGAGGGCAGTCGCAAAGGATGTTCCACGCAGTTTGTTCGCGCGGCCCTTGTCGGGGGCCGTCCCTTTTGCCTCAGTCCACACCTCTGTCAGAAGGGACACAATATCCCCAGGTAGGACAGGAAAGGGTTCCGCGTAGTAGATGGCTCCCGCCTCACCCGAGAGGTAGACCGGGAAGCGGATGTACGGTACGTTCTCTGCGGCTTTGTCCCACCATTCTGCGCCCTGGATAATCTCCTCGACTTCCGGCAGAACGGAGAAGAGAACAAACCCTGTACCTTCTGAGGCTTTCCGAATGGCGGTAATGGCGATGCGCGCTTTAGGCCTGGTCGGAGAACCATTTTTGACCTCGGCACGCAACGCCTTGCATACGGCCCCAGTTGCCACCCGGAACCTCATTTCCCGTTTTGGTTCCGGCTCTTTTGCCCGGTTGAAGAATTCTGCCAACTCTTCTGCGAAGTTTGGGGCGCTGTCGAGATAAGCGATAAGCAGGTCGCGGGAGTCGGGATCGTCACTGGGGATGATCTGCCACGTCTTTCCCTTCAGGCGATCCTGGAGCAAGTACCCGTAAGCATCCTGAATTGCCAGTGCTGCCCCGGGAGAGACCGGGCAGAGTTCCGCATCCTTCCGGTGGTAGCGGCTATTACACTCTGCCTCCTTCGTGTTCATGGAGAAGAGAGGCAGGCCCTTCTCAAAGATCAGGGGCAGGCGTACCTTCGGGAAAGTCGCCGCCTGCAACGCGGTGCTCTGGCCGGTTAGCGAGCACTCGCCGACTCGTGTGCCCTCGTTTTCCTGGCTGGCTTCGCCGCCTGCCTCCGCAGCCAGCAAGAGGCTCACGACCTGAGACCGCATCCTGAGGGTATAAATCGTCGCCTCTTCGGCGTCGAACGCCAGCTGTACTGTGTTCCCCCCACCCGAGGCCGCGTCGAACAGCAGCTTCTTCAGAGCGTCTACCATCCCGCTGTCGGCATGGGTCCGCAGATAGGCGATTGCTGTCTCACGCAGGGCAGTCAGTGTGGCTGCCGCCGCATCCCGATCCAGTGCCCCCTCTGCAAAGGGGAAAGCCTGTTCAAACCGGCGGATTACTTCCAGAAGCGGTTCCGCTCCGGGCTTCCCGGTCAGGGGGGCCTTCAGACCGTTGATCTCGCCTTTGGCCCGGTACAATCCGCGGTAATAGGCGAGTATGCCGTCGCTCACCGGGCGGGGCGAAGCGCGCTCGACGTCCGTGAGCAGGCGATGCCATTCCGACGGGTACGTGGTTTCCGGAGCGGCGTCCGATGGTATGCCGCGATTCATCAGCGGCTCCCGTATCCGTGTCACCGGAAACGTAGACCCATTACTGAGCGAATACTGCCAGTACGCGGGCAGTTCCTCATCCAGAACGGGGGTTACCCGGATGATACGGCCCTCTGGAGACAGGCAGACGCGCAGGCAGGGGCCGGTCGTACGAGGGACTTTATCTATTCTAGGATGCTTCTTCTCCGGAGTGATACCGGCGCGCTCCAGGGAGCGCTGCATCTCGATACCTTCGTTAAGCATGGGGTTCTCCGGTAGTGTCGTCGTTTTGAAGTGTGTATTCGAGGACACCGTGACGGACCTGGACGCCGCGCTGAAAACGAGGTCCCCATTTTCCGTTGACCGGCGCGTCAAAAACGGAATACAGAAGGGAGGGGATGTAAAGATTCACGGAGGTGTCTGCCCGGGATTCGGGGCGAAGAGGGCCGAAGTAAGAGGGGGTAAACTCCTTCCAGCCAAGGCAGGGTGTGTAAAAGAGTTTCCCTGCCGCCAGACGGCGCTGGAATATATCCTGCAGAGCATGCGCGCGATTGACGCCGTTGCCTGGTTCCAGCGCGACTGCCTGACCATGGACGCGGTAGCAGACATCAAAAAGAACCGTGGCGATCAACTGGAGGTTGTTGCCTTTCTTGATCTGCTCGGCCTTTCTCAAGGGCCCCCCATAATTGGTGGTGTAGCGGGTGGTGCGAATCGGGCGGCAAATCTCGACGTGGGTGGGGTGCAGGTAGGCCCCGTGACAGCGTGCCACGGCCTCGAACATGCCTTTAACCGCACTCCATGTTGGCACGGGATAGGAAATTGGGGTGGAGCCCCCATCCGGACGGGCGAACAGCGCAGTAGACCCGGCGATCTCAAAACTGACCGGGTATCGACGGTCCATATCTCTTCCTCCTTTCCACGAGCTAATGAGGCGAAGGCAAACCGGAAGCGGCAAGATGCAGGGTAACAGGCCCGGGTGCAGTATTTATGCACCCGGGCACAAGGTGAGGCAGAAGCGAATTCTAAGAATGCTTGTACAGGTGTAGCCGCCTTATCAACTGCCTACAGGGATTGAAAGAACGCTGGTTCGTGTCAGTTCGTGGAGAAGGCTATCAGCCAGGCCCATATCGCTATTCTCTACGCCAAGAACGAACAAGCCATTCGCCTGTGAAGATTCGACGTGAAGAGGGCGTAGCAGACCGATTAGCCCTGTAGCGTGAATACCGCGGTGGGTTATCACAGGGACTACGAGCGGCAGATTGCCGATTCGGCAGCGGATGATAGCAGAGACGGGGGCTACAGAAGCGCCCATCTCGATTTGGAAATCTGTTGCGCTCTGCGCCTCTAAGGCACGGAGGAGGCGCTTCATAAGGGGCGAATGGGACAGGTGTTGCATTGTATCTCGCACAGCCTTTCCGCAACGATGGTGAAGAATAGTCGTGCGAGATACAATGGTTTGGGCAACCACGAGTCGCACGACTCGTCTGTCCCCCAGCGCCTCCTACAGCGCTGGGGGACATCTACTTCCTCCCTAGCAATGGGGCTCAGTATTCTCCCTCATGGGTTACAATCCACACCACGTTGCACAGCCACATTGTTTCTTTCCGTCCCATGCGTGAGGATACTAAGCCCATTGCAGGGATGAAATAAAACGTGGCTCATTGCGTTCAAATTTACCGCTTCTTGCCTGAGGTGTCAAGAGCCATCAGAAGCCGCCTGAGGTCGTAAATAAATCTCGCGGCATTGGGTGAATAATGCTTGGAGGCTTTCACGCAGGCTCTCCGGCTCCAGAACCTTCACTTCTGCGCCGAACGAGAGAATCCAGCGGGTGATCTCCTCTGTGCCCGGGACAGTCATCGTCAGGATCAGGCTTCCATCGGGCTGGGGCTCCGTTTGCTGTGAAGGGTGGTAGAGGCGCTCGCGAATCCAGCGGCTCTGGTAGGGAGAGAATTTCACCCGGACGGTGACCGCCTCTTTACCCCGCTGCAGAGCGAAGGCTTGCGCTACGTAGGTATCCAGGTCGAAACTGGGCTCTGGGGTGAAGGCCGGTTCCTCGTCCCAAACCTCGTAGGTCTGAATGCGCGGCAGGAAGAAGTCGCGGAAGGCCCCGCGCAGTTCGCAGAAGGCGACCAAGTACAGTTCGCCGCGCCAGTTCAACAGAGAGTGGGGGCGGACGGTGCGCTCGGTCACGGCGTCGCTGTGGGCGGAGTAGTAGACCATGCGGACGCGGCGGCGATGATCCACGGCGCGGCGCAGGTCACGGAGGAGGGCTTCGGAGGGGAGATAGTCCTGGGCCAGGGCGACGGTGCCCACGAAGGCTTCGGGGGAGTGGGGCAGAACGGAGCCACCGCGCTGGGGAAGCCCGCGGATGTAAGGGGAGAGTTTGACGGCCAGTTCCTGAACCAACTGCCGGTCGGCGGGGGGCAGGTGGGCGCAGGCGGCGACCAGGGTGCGACGCAGGGTGTCTGCCTCGGGGACGGAGAGAGCGAGGAAGGGAAGGGTGTAGTGCGGCTCGGTGTACTCCCATCCGCCAAAGCGCGGGTTGTGCCGCAGGGGAGCGTCCAGGCGGTTTTTCAAGTAGGAGGCATCCGCCCGGGCCGCCCGTAGACTGATATCAAACTGCTCCATCAGGCGCCGGGCGTTTGGATACCTCCCGGCGCGTATCTGGCCGTCCAGCCAGTAGATACGCTCAACGATCGACATGGGGTGATCTCCCAGTTCGTTCGGGCAAGCCATCCGCGTAGCCTTGCCTGGTAGGGAGGAGTTCTCTGTTACCCGGGGGGACTCCTACTGCTCGGACACCGGTAGTTACTTGCGTTTTTCCGGGTGAGCCGTTATTGCCGCAGTGACGCGCGCATGGCAGACGAAAAGGCGAAGAAGCCGCTGACGCCGGAGCAGAGGCAGGCGCGGCGGGACGCGATGCAGCGGATGTACCGGCGGCGCAAGGGGGCGGGGCTGTGCGTGCGTTGCGGCAAGGAGCGGGACGCG
>Ga0065721_10052726_pt1 | contig 11266 bp, 12 predicted proteins | sample Mesricmetagenome_FD_59108 | JGI IMG/M metagenome (GOLD analysis project Ga0065721, IMG submission 59108) | Mesophilic microbial community from rice straw/compost enrichment Sample: eDNA_1 v2 (version 2) | ecosystem: Engineered > Solid waste > Grass > Composting > Bioreactor | place: USA: Davis...
CGCAGCGCCGCTTCGATGGGGTCGAAGGCGGCCGGCCGGCCGGCGCGCCAGTCCTCCCACGGGAAGGTTCGCGACCAGGGCCGCCACTCGCTGCCCGCGAAGTGGGTGTCGACCGCCGCCGGCGCCAGCGCCAGATAGCCCACCGAGATCACCCGCGCCGCGCTCGCCCCGTCGCCCAGGTCCGCCAGCGGCGCGTCGCGACCCTTGTCGCCGAAGGTGTAGAGCTGTTCGACGTAGCCCAGGTCGAACCGCGTCTGCTCGGTCACGAAGGCGCGCAGCGCGAGCTCGAAGGTCCGGTCGGAGTCCGGATGGAAGGGCCCGAAGGGCAGGCCGGTGAGGTCCTGCGCGCCGCGATGGCGCACGGTGAGCGTCACGGCTTCCCCGTCCCGGATGGCGACCACCACGGCCGAGAGGCCGATGACGAGGGCGCTGGTCATTCGGTGTCGAACGCCTGCGCATGGCGGCGGTAGCCGGCGGCTTCGGACAGCACCTCGAAGCGGCGCAGGTAGTGCGCCTGGGCTTCGAAAGGAGCTTGCGGCTCGATCTTCAGATGATAGCCGGCCGGCGGCGCTCCGAAGAAGTCGAGCGCCTCGTCGTGGCTGAAGCCGGCGAGTTGCGTCGCCTCGAAGAAGGCGCAGGCGCGGTCGGCCTGCTTGATCAGCTTCTTGATCAGAGCCGGCGTCTTTGCCGGCAGGCCGAAGCGGACGTGGATGGCGCTCTCCAGCCGCTCCTCGAAGAGCTTGTAGTCCACGCCCAGCGCCGCCTTGAAGGGGCTGATCATGTCCCCGATCACATACTCGGAGGCGTCGTGCAGCAGCGCGGCGAGACGCCAGCGCGGTTCGATGTCGGGACGGATGTGGGCCACGATCTCCTCGACCACGACCGAGTGCTGAGCCACGGAGAAGGCATGCTCGCCGACGGTCTGGCCGTTCCAGCGGGCCACGCGGGCGAGGCCGTGGGCGATGTCCTCGATTTCGATGTCCATGGGCGAAGGGTCCAGCAGGTCCAGCCTGCGCCCCGAGAGCATCCGCTGCCACGCCCGAGGCTCAGCTTTCGCGCGACGCAGCCCTTTCCTCACCCATGCATTCCTTTCACAGTCGAGGCTGAGGACTGACCCAGGACCTGACAAAGATCAATCCGCGTCGGATGGGTTAGGGTAAGGCACGGGGCGAGGGAAGGATGCAGGGATGAGTTGGGCCCGGATCATGGCGCCCCTGTCCGGTGGGCAGGGAGACGCCGCTGCTGTCGCCGCCGGAAAGGTGATCGCCGAGCCGTTCGGCGCCGAGCTCGCCTGCGTCTACACGCCGGCCGACGTCGCCGACGTGATGCCGTGGATGGGCGAGGGCTTCCTGGGCGGAGTGCAGACGACGGCCCTGGAGTCGCTGAAGGAAGCCACGGCGGCCGGCGAGGCCAATGCGCGTCAGGCGGCCGAGGCCGTGGGCTATTCCAAGACGCAGTTCATCGCGCTGCAGACGCCGGTGTGGGCGGGCCTCTCCGCCGAGAGCCGCCTGTCGGATGTGGTGGTGTTCACGACGGATCCGTCGCGCGGGCGCGGGCCACTGGCCGAGGCCTTTCAGCAGATGGTGGCCGACGAGCAACGTCCGGTGCTGATCGCCAAGGAAGGGCTGAAGGTCGGCGGCGCGGTGGCGGTGGCCTGGGACGGCGGCAAGGAGGCGAGCCGCGCGGCGCGCCTGGCGACACCGCTGCTCGAGAAGGCCGCCCGGGTGGTGATCATCGCCGCGCCAAAGGCCAGTTCGCGCACCTTCGATCCGCAGCGGCTGCGCGCCTATTACGCCGCGCGCGGCGTCGAGGCCGAGGTCGAGATCCTGAACGATACGGGCGATGCGGCGCCGGCGATCCTGCACGCGGCCGCGTCCGCGCACGCCGACATCCTCGTGGCCGGCGCCTTCGGCCACCCGCGCCTGCAGGAATTCATCTTTGGAGGAACGACCCGGACGCTGCTCAACTCGGACAGTCCGTCCCTGTTCCTCTCGCACTAGCATGCCTATGTGATCTGCCAGGAGGTTTTGGAAATGGCCCTCTCGCGCATCGTGATGCGGCTCGCCCGCAATCCGGGGACGGAGTTCGCCGGCGGCGATGACCATCGCGGATACGCGCTGACCGCGCCGCTGACGCCCGACGGGATGCTGGACGAGGCCGCCTATTCGAAGGCGCGCGACGCCTGCACCGTGCGCCGCTTCGCGCCTGACGAGGATCCGGCGGACGGGCGGCTGGCGCGCAAAGGCCAGCGCTGGTTCTTCGACTATGACCAGGACGACACGGCCGACGACGAGCCGGTCTATCGCCTCGGCCAGCATCGCTTCGCCGTCGGCGAATACGTCACCGTGACCGACGAGAACGGCCGCCCACTCACCTACAAAGTCGTGGAAGTCCAGCCGGCGCAGTGAGGCTGTGCGGCTCGCCTCTCCGTTGAGGGGAGGCGAGCCGGGACTGCGTCACACGCCGCCGTTCTTGCGCACCAGCCGGCGGATGTCGGAAGCGATGTCGTCGGCGTCGTGCTGCTCGGACTTGGACTTCACGACGGCCACGGCGATCGGGCCGCGCTTGGGACCGCCCGCCTCGTAGCCGACGTAGCTGTAGCCATCGGGCAGGTCGCCGCCGGTGTAGATGAAGGTTGCACGGACCCCGCGCTTTTCGGGGTTGAACGCCTCGCCGCGCAGGCGAACGTCGCGGCGGATGCGGATGGTGGCGCCGTCCTCGCCCGCGTTGATGCGCAGCGGGCCGACGCGCACGTCGGCGGTGTCGTTGGCGTCGTCGGCGACGATGCGAATGCCCGGCAGGGTGACGCGCGTCTTGCCGTCGGCGGACTCGGTGACCACCGTCTTGCCGCCCTTCAGCTCCACGTTGACCGCGTCCGCGTCCTTGCCCTCGATCTTGACCTTGCCGTCGACGGTGACCCGGCCGCCGGCGTCGGCGCGGATCTCGACGCCGGTCGCATCGTTGCGGGCCTCGGCTTCGGCCTTGGCGGCGCTGGCCACGGACTCTCCCGCGGCGGCGCCGGAGGTCTCCGCTGCGACGGCTTCCGCTGCCGGCGCCTCTCGATTGGCGAGCAGGGTGGTCTCGATGTTGGCAAGGGTGGTGTCGACGCCGTCGGCCGCCACGGGGATCAGCTGCAGCGTCACCTCGGCGCCCTCGGGCGTCGTGTAGAAGCAGGCCTTGCCGTCGGGCGCGGCGGAGGTGCGCATGAGGTCGCCCTGCTTCAGCGGGCAGTCCAGCGCCGCGCGGGCGGGCGGCGTCTTGGGGCCGCAGGCCGCGGCGGTCAGCGCCAGGGCCGAGGCGGCGATCAGGTAAAGCGGCTTCATAGAAAAGGGCTCCGTCCGTTCCCGCAGGAAACTGGGCGGAGCCCTTCGAAAAGGCGAGTGAATTCGCGGTAAGTTACACCCGGGCGTTACTACTGTTGGCCGGGCCGCGCCGCGCCTTCGCGCCGGGCCAGGAAGGCGAGGCGCTCGAAGAGGTGCACGTCCTGCTCGTTCTTGAGCAACGCGCCGTGCAGCGGCGGGATCAGCTTGGTCGGATCCTTCTCGGCCAGGGCGTCGCCGTCGATGTCCTCGACCATCAGGAGCTTCAGCCAGTCGAGCAGCTCGGAGGTGGACGGCTTCTTCTTCAGGCCGGGCACCTTGCGCATGTCGTAGAAGATGCGCAGCGCCTCGGCGACCAGCTTCTGCTTGATGCCCGGATAGTGGACGTCGACGATCTCCTGCATCGTCTCGGAGTCCGGGAAGCGGATGTAGTGGAAGAAGCAGCGGCGCAGGAAGGCGTCGGGCAGCTCCTTCTCGTTGTTCGAGGTGATGACCACGATCGGCCGGACCTTAGCCTTGATGGTCTCGTTCGTCTCGTAGACGAAGAACTCCATCCGATCGAGTTCCTGCAGGAGGTCGTTCGGGAACTCGATGTCGGCCTTGTCGATCTCGTCGATGAGCAGGACGGGGCGCTTGTCGGCGGTGAACGCCTCCCAGAGCTTGCCCTTCTTGATGTAGTTCTTGACGTCCTTGACGCGCTCGTCGCCCAGCTGGCTGTCACGCAGGCGGGTCACGGCGTCGTACTCGTAGAGGCCCTGGATGGCCTTGGTGGTCGACTTGATGTGCCAGGTGATCAATTCGGCGTCGAGCGCCTTGGCGATCTCATAGGCCAGCACCGTCTTGCCCGTGCCGGGCTCACCCTTGATCAGGAGCGGCCGCTCCAGGGCGATGGCGGCGTTGACCGCCACCTTGAGGTCTTCGGTGGCGACGTAGTTGTCGGTCCCTTCGAAACGCTGGCTCATTCAGGCTCCCCGTGCGAGCCCAGGCCCGCATTCGAACAGTTGTTTGTCGCCGGCAGCCTATAGGGCCGCGCGCGAGGATCAAGCGCCATGACGCGCCTGCGACCACGGCGCGGCTTCGCTGCGCATGGGGGACGCAGCCGGCTCGGGGCGCCAAACTGGTGGGCGATTCTCGGCGAGGGCTATCGTGAACCTGGCGATCCTGCAGGCGCGAATGTCGTCCACCCGGCTGCCGGGCAAGGTGCTGGCCCCGGTGCTGGGCGAGCCGATGATCGCGCGGCAGATCGAACGCCTGAGGCGCAGTCGCTGCATCGACGCCCTGGTGGTGGCCACCAGCGACGCCGCCAGCGACGATCCCCTCGCGGTCTGGGGGCAGGGCGCCGGGGTCGAGGTGTTCCGCGGAAGCCTGCACGACGTGCTGGGACGCTTCGGCGCGCTGCTGGAGACGAAGCCGCAGGCCACGCACGTGCTGCGCCTGACGGCCGACTGCCCGCTGGCGGACTGGAGGGTCATCGACGCGCTGGTGGAGCGGCACCAGGCGGAAGGCGCGGACTACACGAACAACGTCACCCCAGTGCGGACCTTTCAGCACGGCCTCGACGCCGAGGTGATGCGCCGCGAGGCGCTGGAGACGGCCGCGCGCGAAGCGGCCGATCCGTACGAGCGCGAGCACGTGACGCCTTTCATCTACCGCCGGCCGGAGCGCTTCCGGCTCGCCACCCTGACGCGCGAACCCTCGCTGGCGCACCTGCGCTGGACGGTCGACCTGCCGGAGGACCTCGCCTTCGTGCGGCGCGTCTACGAGCGGCTCTACCCGGGCGATCCGGCGTTCACGAGCGACGACGTCGTGGCGCTGCCCGAGAACAGTGCGCCGGTTCCCCCATGAGACTCCGGCCCGCGACCGAGAACGATCTCTTGGACCTCTGGCGGTGGCGCAACGATCCCGTCACGCGGGCCATGTCGCGCACTTCGGACGAGGTGCCGCTGGAGGCGCACTCAGCCTGGTTCCGGGCAGCCCTGGGCAACCCTGCGATCACCCTCCTGATCGGCGAGACGGCCGAGGGCAAGGTCGGCATGGCGCGCTTCGATCACGGCCCGGAGACCGAGGTCTCGATCAACCTCAACCCGGCGTTCCGAGGGCGGGGGTTGAGCCACGTCCTGCTCGGCGCGGCGCTCGTCCGGACCGGCGGCGTCGTCTTCGCCGAGATCAAGGACGAGAACCTGGCCAGCCGCCGCATCTTCGAACGCGCTGGTTTCCGCCGCATCGGCGGCCAGGACGGCCTGGGGCGCTACCGCCGCGATCCGGAGTAGGCGGTGCGTCTGGTGGCCGGGGCGAGCCCGGCCATGACGTCTCCCGGGCCTACGCGATCAGCGGTCGGGCTTGGCGCGGGTCTCGCCATCACGGTCTTCAGCGTAGCCCATGTTCTTCAGGTCGTCGTCGTCCAGACGCTTCGCCTGCAGGTCGGTGAAGTCGTCCTCGCCGCCCTGCGCCTCGCCGGCGTCGCGCACCTCGTCCAGGCCGTCGATCTCGGTGCGCGCGATGCGGTCCTCGTCGAAGTTGTCCTCGGGGCCCAGGCCGTCGAGGTCGGACTGCCGTTCCTGGGTAGCCGCTCGGTAGTCGAGCTCGTCGTCCTCCTCGAAGTCGGCGTCGCCCACGGCTTCGGGATCGAACTCGTCGGCGTCGAGGGCGAGCGCCTCGTCCTCGTCGGCGTCGCCGTCCGCGCGGGTGAGGTCCTCGACGTCCGACAGGTCCTCGAACGTGCGCCGCTCGGCGGCCTCAGCGTAGCTGCGCGCCTCGCCGGCGTCGCCGCCGTCGGTGAAGTTGGTCTCGTCGAAGACTTCCGACTGATCCTGCGGATCGTAGCCGTCGGTGTCGTTCTCGAAGTTGGCGCCGGGCATTTGCGGGTCTCCTGCTGCGTGCTCGACAAACACGCAGCGGCGCCCGCCGTTCCGCGCGTCAGCTCCGTTCGGCCACGAACTCCGAGAGGGCGCCCGCGACCTCCTCCATCAGGGCGTCCCATTCGCCGAAGCCGGGCGGCGAGAAGGTGCGGATGTGCGGGTACCAGGGGTAGCCCTCGCTTCCGAGCCGCGTCCAGATGCCGGGCGTGGTGAGCAGCCACGCCGGCGCCCCACAGGCCGCGCCGATGTTCAGCGTTGCGTTCGAGAAGCCGATGGTGAGGTCCATGGCGCAGCAGAGCGCGGCCACGTCGTCGAGGTCTTCCTTCAGGTCGATACCCGGGGGCTGCCAGATCCGGACGCCGAACTCGCGCTCGGCCCGATCCAGCTCCTCGGCGCAGTCGCCGTACTGCAGGTTGACGAAGCTCGCGCCGGGAGTCGCCAGGACCGGCTTCCACTGGTCGAAGGGTGAGAAGAAGCGGCTGCGCCCCTTGCTGATGTTGCTCTTCCAGAGCAGCCCGACCTTGGGCCCGGGAGGCGCCTCCTGCTGCAACACCTCGCGCCAGTGGGCGACCCGCTCGGGGTCGGCCTTGAGGTAGCCGTTGTGCTGCGGGAAGGCCTCCAGCTTGCGGCGATACTGGCGCATCAGGCTCGCGATGGGCGCCCACAGATCCACCGTCTCCTGGTCGAGGTCCGGAATGCGCCGTACGGCCGAGGCGGCGATGACGTTGGTGATGTGGCGGTGGACGTCCGCGCCCGGGAAGCTGCGCTCGAAGAGGGTCACCAGCCGCCGTTCAACGGCCAGGACGAGCTTCCCGTCCGGTCCCAGCTGTTCGACGATGTCTGGCAGGACGTTGGCGAACATCACCTCGTCGCCCAGACCCTGCTCGGTGCAGACCAGGAAACGCTTGCCGCGCAGGTCGCCGCCCGGCTTCCAGCGCGGCCGGTCGATGGCGAAGTGGGTGACCCCCGAGAACTGGGCCGAGAGGCGCGCCTCGTAGTCGTCCCATCCGCTTCCGATCTGGCCCAGGCACAGCTGATAGGTGGCCCGCGCCAGGCCCATCATCCGCTTGTCCTCGGCCGTATTGATCCGCCGCAGCGCCGCGTCGCAGTCCTTGAGCGCGCCCTCGTTGTCGCCGAGGCCGTGCTTGACCTGTGAGAGGTTGTAGCGGGCCTTGCCGAACTTGGGGTTCAGCCGGCAGGCCTCCTCGAAGAAGGTCGCGGCGTTGCGCAGGTCGCCGATGTCCATCATCACCGAGCCCAGGGTGTTCCAGAGCATCTCGGACTCCGGATGCTTCAGGATCGCCGCCTTCAGGAGATCGATGGTCTCGTCGACGCGGCCCTGCTCGCGCATGACGCTGGCCAGGTTGTTCACGCCCTCGGGGCGCTCGGGCGCATGATGGATGGCGTGGCGGAACAGCTTCTCGGCCTGTTCGTGCATGCCCATCCGGAAGGCGAGGCGGCCCAGGTCCAGCGCCACCTCGCCGTGGTCCGGCAGCAGGGCCAAGGCCGCCTCGTAGGCCTTGACCGAGTTGGCGAAGTCGCCCGCGCGCTCACGCGAGATACCCAGCAGATACCAGCCGACGCCGTTGCGCTCGTCGACCTCAAGCGCCTTGACCGCCCACTTGCCGCCGCCGACGAAATCCTCGCGGTTGAGGCATTCGATCGCCCGCTTCAGCAGCGGCGCCGCGGCCACCGCGCGCAGTTCGCCCATGGCGGCGTTCAGGCGCGCCAGCGAGTCCTTGCCGCCGGCCTCGCCCATCTCGCGCATCGCGAGCTCGGGCGGCGTCGGGCGGGCCGCTTCGTCCGTGGTTCCGGGAACGCTGTTGAGCGCCGTCTTCGACATCGAGGGACTCCGGGAAAGACGCCCTTCCCTTCGCGCGTTATGGTTAATCCGCTGCTAAGCGCGCCATTCGGCCGCACGCGGAGCGACGCGGAGGCCGGAAAGCGAGCGTTAACGGCTGCCGCGCTAGGGGTGGGGTGCGCTCGGTCGCGGCTCACGCGAGTATTGGACATCCGATTCGCGCCAAACGCGATCGCCGACGCAGACGAGGGACGGACTTGCCACTGAAGCTGTCGCTGAAGCCCGGGGAACGGTTCGTGCTGAATGGCGCGGTCGTGCAGAACGGCGACCGCCGCGCCGTGCTGGTGCTGCAGAACAAGGCGTCTGTCCTGCGCGAGAAGGACATCATGCAGGAGGAGGAGGTCCAGACGCCGGCGCGCCGGATCTATTTCCCCGTCATGATGATGTACCTGGATGAGGGCAACGCCGAGAAATACTACGGCGAGTTCGTCCAGCGGATGACCGAGTTCATGGGGGTGATCTCAAACCCCACCGTCCTCGCCGACTGCGTGGACGTCTCCAAGCACTGCATGGAGCGCGAGTATTACAAGGCGCTGATGCTGTGCCGGAAGCTTATCGACTACGAGAACGAAAGGCTGGGCCATGTCCCTTCAGGCTTATCAGCAGGCGGCGACGCGGGCTGAGAGCCCGCGCGACCTGGAATACCGCCTCTTCGCTCAGGTGACGCGGGCGCTGATGGACGCCTCCCAGCTCGATCGCTCGGAGTTCGGCAAGCGCATGGATGCGCTCGACTGGAACCGGCGCGTGTGGTCGACGCTGGCCGGCGAGTGCCGCCGCAGCGACAACGCGCTGCCCGCGCCGCTGCGCGCCTCGATCATTTCGCTCAGCATCTGGGTCGGGAAGCACACCAGCCTGGTGATCCGGGGCCAGGAGGAGTTCGAGCCGCTGATCGAGATCAACCGGATGATCATGCAGGGCCTGGCCGGGGGCGCGCAGGCCGCGGCCTGACGCCGGCGGGCGAGGGGGTTCGAGACGGGCCGCGGGATCCGCGGCCTTTTCCTTGCGCGGAGCTCGATGAGGTCCACGCCCGGTCGCCGCGATCCGGCAGGATATGCCGGGCGGCAGGAATTCATGCCGCGCCATCCAGGATGAGTGAACCTGGATCGCTGAAAATATATGTACTTTCAGACACCTGACTGTCGTCGGCGCCGGCGCGGGGTGGCATCGGCATTGCGATGCGCAAGGTCGGCGGAAAATCCGCCAGCCGGCAAAACGCCCGGCGCTTCATTCCAGAATGGAAGGACGAACCGATGCCCAATTCGGTGAACACGAACCTTGGCGCGCTCGTTGCGCTCCAGAACCTGAACGCCACCAACGCGGAGCTTGCAGTCACCCAGACGAGGATCAACACCGGCAAGAAAGTCGCGTCGGCCAAGGACAATGGCGCCATCTTCGCCATCGCCCAGAACCAACGCGCCACGTCGAACGCCCTGAACTCGGTCATCGCCTCGCTCGAGCGGAACCAGTCGGCGGTCGAAGTCGCGATCTCGGCCGGCGAGACCATTTCCGACGTGCTCCTGCAGCTGAAGGAAAAGGCTCTGGCCGCCCGCGACTCGGGTCTCGACACCGCCAGCCGCACGGCACTGAACGACGAGTTCAAGACGTTGCTCGGTCAGATCACCAAGGCCGTCGTCAACGCCGACTTCAACGGCGCCAATCTGCTGAAGCAGAACGGCACCACCGTGAAGGCGCTTGCGAACGCCGACGCCACCTCGGTCATCACCGTGCAGGCGCAGACGCTGACGTTGTCGGCGCTGGCGATCGACGCCAGTACGCTCGGGACCACCGCGGCCGCCTCGCTCGCGATCGCGGCCGTCAACGCGGCGATCACCGAAGTGTCGAGCAAGCTCTCGGCCCTCGGCACCGGCGCGAAGGCGCTGAACAACCACCTGAACTTCGTCAAGAAGCTTCAGGATACGATCGACGTCGGGGTGGGGAACCTCGTGGACGCCGACCTGGCGAAGGAAAGCGCGAAACTCCAGGCGCTGCAGACCAAGCAGCAGCTCGGGGTCCAGGCGCTCTCGATCGCCAACCAGTCGTCGACCATCCTCCTGGGTCTCTTCCGCTAAGTGTGCGGCCGTCGGGCGGGCTTCGGGCCCGCCCGACGGGGCCTTTCCCGGATCGGCCATTCTTGCCGGGTCCGCTGGGCAAATATTGCCGACCAGGCTGAAACCCGGCAGAAATTGCCGGCCAGGGGCAACCCTAACGAGCCTTTAATCCCACAAAATCAGCGAGATAAGCGATCCGGCGATAACGATTCCGCTGGTTCGAAACTTGCTCGGTTCGGTGCGGGCAAAACGCCCCCGGCCCTCAGAACGAAGGTCGGACCTTTTGAACGAAGGACCCACCGATGCCCAATTCGGTCAATACCAACCTGGGCGCGCTCATCGCGCTTCAGAACCTGAACGCCACGAATGCGGAACTGCAGACGGTTCAGTCCCGCATCAACACCGGCAAGAAGGTCGCTTCGGCCAAGGACAATGGCGCCATCTTCGCCATCGCCCAGAACCAGCGGGCCACCTCCAACGCCCTGAATTCGGTCGTCTCGTCGCTCGAGCGGAACCAGTCCGCCGTCGAGGTCGCGATCTCGGCCGGCGAGACCATTTCCGACGTGCTCCTGCAGCTGAAGGAAAAGGCTCTGGCCGCTCGTGACTCCGGCCTGGACACGGCCAGCCGCACGGCGCTGAACGACGAGTTCAAAACCCTGCTCGGCCAGATCACCAAGGCCGTCACGAACGCCGACTTCAACGGCGCCAACCTGATCAAGCAGGACGGCACCACGGTGAAGGCGATCGCCAACGCCGACGCGACCTCGGTCATCACGGTGCAGGCTCAGACCCTGACGCTCTCGGCTCTGGCGATCAACGCCAGCACCCTGGGCACCACGGCTGCCGCCTCGCTCGCGATCGCGGCCGTCAATGCGGCGATCACCGAAGTGTCGAGCAAGCTCTCGGCCCTCGGCACCGGCGCCAAGGCGCTCGCCAACCACCTGAACTTCGTCAAGAAGCTTCAGGACACGATCGACGTCGGGGTGGGCAACCTCGTCGACGCCGACCTGGCGAAGGAAAGCGCCCGACTGCAGGCCCTGCAGACCAAGCAGCAGCTTGGCGTCCAGGCCCTGTCGATCGCCAACCAGTCGTCTTCGATCCTTCTGGGCCTCTTCCGTTAAGGCCCTCTCGTCCGCGGGGCCCCCTAGGCTCCGCGGTCGACAACTTGCGGCCGGCGGA
>Ga0065721_10052750_pt1 | contig 11265 bp, 14 predicted proteins | sample Mesricmetagenome_FD_59108 | JGI IMG/M metagenome (GOLD analysis project Ga0065721, IMG submission 59108) | Mesophilic microbial community from rice straw/compost enrichment Sample: eDNA_1 v2 (version 2) | ecosystem: Engineered > Solid waste > Grass > Composting > Bioreactor | place: USA: Davis...
TATCGTCTATGCCGTAGCCGTATCGCTCGGCTTTGCGACGCTGGAGAACGTGTTGTACGCCTTTGTCGAGCCGGCGACCTTCGGGACCCTGATGATGCGGGCTTTGCTTCCGGTGTCAGGGCATGCTTTGTTCGGCGTATTCATGGGTTATTCGCTCGGCAAGGCGAAGTTTACTTCCGGGCGCAAAGTTCGGCTCCATCTCATGCTTGCGTTCTTACTGCCCATGCTATTGCACGGAATCTACGATTATATAACGATGACGGTGTCGCAAACTTGGATATGGCTCGTCGTGCCGTTCATGTTCCTGCTCTGGTTCGGCGGCATTCGCCACGTCAACCGCGCGAACGCCGTATCGCCTTTCCGTCTCCTTAAACGGGAGGAAGAGGTTAAATTCTAGCAAATCCGTCCATACTGTTTGAAGATTCCGATCGAACAGTGGGGGAGACGCATGCTGGCACAACGGGTAAAAGTCATGATTCGATGCAACAAATGCAACGAGAAATTCATTCTGCGCGGACGTAAAGAGCGGGGGCGGGTCGATACCGGCTTCCGGATGTGCATCTGCAACAACGCGGACGATTTTCAGATCGAAGAAGAAATCCTTTGATCGCGTGCGCGAATAAAGCCGAACTCTTCTTCCCAAACTAACGGCAGCAAGATTGGGAATGAAAGGGGTCGGCTTTCGCGTGTATAGACGTCTAAGCTCAGTATTGTTTCCCGTTGCTTTGATCGCCTTAATCGGCACGATCGTCTGGGGTTATCAGGAGCATCAAGAGAAGAACGCCGTACTCATCAAAGCGGAAAACCAGTATCAGCGCGCCTTCCATGACTTGAACCACCATATGGACCGTCTATATGACGAGTTGGGACAGACGCTTGCGGTATCGTCCAAGTCGCTAGGCATGCAGCGCAAAGGCCTTGTTAACGTATGGCGGCTTACGAGCCAAGCCCAGAACGAGATCAATCAGCTGCCGCTTGCGCTCTTGCCCTTCAACAAGGCGGAGCAGTTCCTCTCGCGCATTAACAACTTCGCTTATCAGACTTCCGTCAGGGATCTGGAGAAGGAGCCGCTGACCGACCAAGAGCTGAAGATGCTGAAGTCGCTGTACAAGACGGCAGGCACCGTCAATAAAGAGCTCGGGACGATTCAGGACGCGGTTCTCTCCGATCACTTGCGCTGGATGGACGTCGAGCTCGCCATGGCGAGCACGAATACGCCTCACGACAATTCGATCATCGACGGCTTTAAGCTGATCGATAAACAGATGGGCGAATACCCCGAGAACGACTGGGGGCCATCGGCGATGTCGACGGTTCGCGTTCGTTCCGCGAAAAGCTTGGAAGGCAACGAATTGACCCCGGAACAGATCAAGCAAAAAGCGTTGCAATTCCTAGGAGCCGCCGGATCAGGCAAAGACGCCAAAGTCGCGGAAGCAGGGGCGAAGACGGAGCTGCCCGCATACGCCGTAACGGTCGAAGGTCAGGACGATGCGTTGATCGAGCTCGATTATACGAAAAAAGGCGGCAACCTGCTGTGGTATTTGAACTCTCGCGCCGTCAAAAACCGTAAGCTTAGCTTCGACACGGCTCGGAATAAAGCGGGTCAATTCCTGCTTCGCCACGGGTATAAGAATATGACGCCCGCCACCTACGACGAATACGATCACGTAGCGGTGTTCACCTTCGTCGGAACGATCGACAACGTCCGGTTTTATCCCGATAAAGTAACGGTTAGGGTTGCCCTCGACAACGGAGAGGTCGTCGGACTGCAGTCGTCGGACCACGTATTCGCTCCGAAGTTGCTCACGCCGGGCAAACCGAAGACGACCAAAGAGAAGGCGCAAGCCGGTCTGAATCCGAACTTCCGGGTTCGAGAGCATAGATTGGCCGTCATCGAGAACGAAATGCGCAAGCTTGTGCTCTGCCATGAATTCGTCGGGCGGATCAATGACCGGGACTATCGAATCTACATGAACGCCGATACCGGCCTGGAAGAGACGATCGAAGAAATACCGGACGGCGCGAAACCGATCTACCAATAACGTCGCAGGGACTGACTCGAGATCGTTCGATGAGCAGTCCCTCTTTCCATACCCAAAGCTTCTCGGCCGTGATATAATAAATCGGTGACATTTACCGACAAAAGCTGCCGTTGGAGGGTTGCGGGTGCTCCCGAAAATCAATCAAACGATGTACATACAAACTGTGAACGAACTTCCGGATACGCCGACGATTACATTAAGATCTCGCGTGGCGGACATGGACGCTAGCAATATTTATATCGAAGTTCCGCTGGACGAGAAGAGCCGGCGTTATTACCGCGCAGAGCAAGGAGAGACGCTGCAGTTGTATTTTTTTACGGCCGAAGGCGTCAAACATATCTTCACGACGCAGGTTACCGGCTTCCGCAAGGATACCGTGAACCTGGTGTCCATACGCAAACCTAACCTTGAAGAGATATCCAAAGACCAACGCCGCAGCTACCTGCGCGTCGAAGCGAATTTGGAGCTGGCCGTCCGAATGGCGGACAAGCTTAAGTTCGTCGCGATAACCGAGGATGTTGGAGGCGGCGGCGTGTCGTTCACCTGCGACCGCAAATGGCCGATCGTTCAGAATACGGTATTACACTGCTGGTTATTGCTTACCTATAAGGGCGGTTCGATTGCCCATGCCAGCTTCGAGGGCGAAGTCGTGCGCGTGCTGCCGGTTGAACCGGACAAGCACCTTATCATGATGCGGTTTAAGGATATCGCCGATTCGGACCAGCAGAAAGTCATTCGATATTGCTTCGAGCGCCAGTTGGACAAACGCAAGGAGTAGCCGGGTTAAGGCTGCCGGAGCGTCGGACTCGGCGGATCGAGCCGGGAGGCACGCATGAGAAAGCCGAGTAACGACAATCCGGAGCCGAAATTCACGGCTTGGTCCGATACCGTCGAGCGATATTTGCGAAGAGGGATCGTGATCCTGGCCGTCCTCCTATGTCTATCGCAGCTGGTGCTGCAAATTCCCGCCGCGCGTTACTGGCTGACGACGACGGACGAATCCGAGGGAGTGCCGTTCCCGGGCATTGCGCCTTGATGGAGCCGGCTTGTTTTTGCATCTCTAAAATCGCTGTGGTATAATTTTCACAGGTAGCAGCAGGCTGAGCCTGCCTATTTTTTCTTTAGTGGCTTATGTTCGCTAGGCGTGTAGGAGGCCGGTTGTTCGCATATGAATCAGATGACAGCAAGAATTAATATCGCAATCGATGGACCGGCTGGCGCAGGGAAGTCCACCGTAGCTAGAATGGTGGCTCGCGATCTCGGTTATATCTACGTCGATACGGGAGCGATGTACCGCGCCGTGACGCTTAAAGCGCTTGAAGCGGGTCTCTCCACGGAGGACGACGCTGCCGTCGGCAAGCTGGCTCGCGAGTTAGACATCGCGCTTCTGCCAGGCAAAGACGGTCAGCAGGTGATCGTGAACGGGACGGATGTAAGCCAGCAGATTCGAACGCTGGACATTAATCGGAACGTATCCTACATAGCTCGGCTCGAGAGCGTGAGGAAGCAGATGGCCGAATTGCAGCGACGTATGGCGCTTGCCAAAGGCGTCGTCATGGACGGCCGGGATATCGGCACGCACGTGCTGCCGGACGCCGAGCTTAAAGTGTTCCTTACCGCCACGCCGAGAGAGCGCGCCATCCGCAGATTCAAGGAGCTCGGAGACGAGCCCGGCATTACGCTCGATCAATTAGAGCGGGAAATCGCGGAGCGCGACAGATTGGACCAAGAAAGAGAAATCGCACCTCTCCTTCAGGCGCCCGACGCTCGCTTGATCGACTCTACGGGTCGAACGATAGACGAGGTCGCCGAACAAATCGTGCAATGGGGACTTGCCATCGCAAGAACCATTTCGACGGAGGAGAAGTAAATTATGTTATATCGGTTTTGCAGGCTTCTCTGCCGGATTCTCTGCACGCTCGTCTACCGGCTCGAAGCCAGAGGCGTAAAGAACATACCGATTGAAGGACCGGTCGTTCTATGCAGTAACCATAAGAGCGTGGTCGATCCGGTTACTTTAGGCACATGGGTACCCCGCAAGGTTCATTATATGGCCAAGGAAGAGCTGTTCCGCGTTCCTGTCCTCGGGCGGTTTATCCGCAACTTGGGCGCCTTCCCCGTCAAGCGCGGGGGCGTCAGCAAGGAAGCGATCCGGACGGCGATCAACCTGCTGTCGGAAGGCAAGGTCATGGGGATTTTCCCGGAGGGCACCCGTAACGAGAACGTCGGGGCAGGCAAGCGGGGCGCAGTGTCCATGGCGATTCGCGCCAAGGCGCAAGTCGTGCCCGTCGCGCTTATCGGCGACTATCGTCCGTTCAGGAAGATGCTCGCGGTATACGGAGCGCCGATCGATATGACGCCTTATGCCGAGCAGGGTACGACCGAAAGCATGGAAGCTGCGACGGAGCTCATCATGTCGAAGATCCGTGAGATGGTCGAGACGAGCAAGCCTTCCGCCTAATGCGCTTCATGCATGTTTCGTGCCTTTATTTTTCATACTAGAGGTATAATTTGGTTCTCATGCTTTCGGAAGATGTCGATTTAAGCACCGCAAGAGCGGGTTTAAATAAAGTTGGGGTAGATCTGAGGAGGTAATTTTCATGTCTGAAGAAATCAACGTCCAGGAAACGGCAGCCGCCGAACCAGCGGCTCAAGACGCGATGGAGAATCTCGTGACCTTGAAGAAAGGGGACACCGTCAAAGGCACGGTCGTCAAAATCGAGGATAACCAAGCGTACGTAAGCCTTGGGTATAAATACGACGGAGTCATTCCGCTTCGCGAACTGTCGTCTGTAAACCTGGAGAACGCTTCGGATGCCGTTCAAATCGGCCAAGAAGTTGAAGCCAAGATCGTCAGCATCAACGATGCGAAGGAATCGCTCGTCTTGTCCAAGCGCCAAGTCGACAGCCCGCGCGCGTGGGACGAACTGCAAGCGAAGTTCGATAGCGGCGCGGCATTCGAAGTGACCGTCACTGACGTCGTCAAAGGCGGCTTGGTCGCTGACGTAGGCGTTCGCGGGTTCATCCCGGCTTCGATGGTCGAGCGTCACTTCGTGGAGGATTTCTCGAGCTACAAAGGCCGCACGCTGCGCGTGAAGGTGAAAGAGCTTGACCGCGAGAACAACAAAGTCATTCTCTCCGCGAAAGACGTTCTGGACGCGGAATACGAAGCGAACAAGCAAGAGATCATGGGCAAGCTGCAGCCGGGCCAAGTGCTCGAAGGCACGGTTCAACGCCTGACTCCGTTCGGCGCTTTCGTGGATATCGGCGGCATCGACGGCCTCGTTCACGTCTCCGAGATGGCGTGGCAGCACGTCGCTCATCCGAGCGATGTCGTATCCGAAGGTCAAAGCGTGAAAGTTAAAGTGCTCAAGGTCGATCCTTCCCTCGGTAAGATTTCGCTCAGCATTAAAGCGGCTCAACCGGGCCCATGGGAAACGGCAGCGAACCAGTTCAAGATCGGCGAGATCGTTACGGGCGTAGTCAAACGTTTGGTCAGCTTCGGCGCGTTCGTCGAAATCGCTCCAGGCGTCGAAGGACTCGTTCACATTTCTCAAATCGCGCACCGTCACATCGCTACGCCTTTCGAAGTGCTGAAGGAAGGCCAAGAAGTGCAAGCGAAAGTGCTTGACTTCAACCCGTCCGAGAAACGCGTATCCCTCTCCATTAAAGAGACGGAAGAAGCGCCGCCTCGTTCGGAGCGCGAAGAACGCGCGCCTCGCGGCCCGCGTGCGCCTAAGGAAGAGACGCATCTTCCGCCGGCCGAAAGCATGAGCTTCAACCTCGGCGAGAGATTCGGCGACAAGCTCAGCAAATTCAAATAAGCACTGCGTCTAAACCCGCCCTTCGTGGCGGGTTTTTTCTTGTTTCGGCGCATACTAAGAGGTAAGGAGGTGGGTGAATGTCGCCCGTATTCGGAGCGGTGATCTTATGGCTGGCGACCGTCATTTTATGGTGGAGCGGCTGGAAGGAAGAAGCTGCAGGAGGCATTCCGCATCGAGCCGTCGCGGTTTTCTTGTTCAGTTGGCCGCTTTTCATAGGATGGAGCTTACCGCTAACCTCATCCGTATCGCTGCATGGCGCATGGGTTTGGACGATTGCGCTTGTTATTGCGGTAGCCTGGAAAATGGAAGCGTCTTGGAGGTGGACGTCTGTCTCCGCGGGCCTATTGTTCGGTTCGATCTATTTGCTTCTGCATCGCGTCGCGAATTATCCGTTTAGTTGGTCCAAGATTGCCGCTCCATGGGGAGCGGCGATCTTGATTGGCGTGCTGGCGGCCATTCTGCTCAGAGAAGTCCCTCTTCAGCTGTTATCGCTGACCCTCGCCATCGGAATCAGCGAGCTCGTGATGATCATCGTTGTAAGCCGATCCGAAGAAGTCATGCTAAGGCCTTCATTGGACTGGGTGAGAAGCTGGTGGGTCGGCATGCTCTGCGCGAGGCTATGTTCATTGCTCCTAGCCGGATTCTCGAAATCGAGACGACGTCGGGAATTAAGCTTCGGCTGGAGAAGAGGAGGGGAACGATCGTGAACGAGACGATAGGCTGGTTATCGGAGCACAAGGAGCTCACGGGAGTCCTCTTGGGGACCGTATTCGGAGTCACGGCGAGATTGCTGATGCTCAGAAGCGATTACCGGCAATATCCGGCATACCCGCACGGGAAGGTCATTCATATCGCGCTGGGGATTATCGCGAGCGCGCTCGGCGCGGTAGCCGTCCCGGCTTTATACGACAAGGACTATACCGCTCTCACGTTCCTTACGCTGGCAGCCCAACAGTTCCGCGAGGTTCGCAATATGGAACGCGGGACGCTGACCGCTATCGATGAATTAGAGCTCGTGCCTAGAGGCGCGGCTTACATAGAAGGGATTTCCGTCGTATTCGAAGGGCGCAACTACTTATCGATTTTCGCTGCTCTCGTCGTTAGTCTGGCCGTTATGGCCACGAGCTGGTGGGGCGGATTGATCGCGGGCGCGTTCTGCATCGCGGTCGTGTTCCGTTTCATGCGAGGCACGACGATCGCCCATATCGCGCATGTAGAGAAGGCGGAGGTGAGGATGGACGGTCCGGATTTGTACGTGGGCGACGTGTATATGATGAATGTCGGCTTAGACGAAAATCGCGAGATTATCTCTAAGGAAGGAATGGGCTTCATTCTAACTCCGAAGAACGACGATGCGCGGGTGACGCTCGCCAACCTCGGTCAACGGCAAGCGATATTGCACGACGTCTCGACCAGGCTTGGCGTGTTCCGCGACGACGGCGACCCTGCCCTGCTGCCGATCGGCAAGCTGGGGCTGAAGAGCGGCAAGCTCGGGCTTCTTGTCCTGCCGCGCGAGAAGGATCTAGACAAAGCCTATAAAGCGGTGTCCGGCGTGCCGCTTCTCGAGGCCGCCGTCAGAAGGCCGACGAAGGCGAACCGGAAGAGCGCGGAGGAAAGCGCCCATGGCTAATATCGTAGGAGTCGTAACGACGATTCAAGGCAGCGTCGCCGGAGGAGCGCCGATCTTCTATGCGAAGGAACGGGAGGAATTGCAGCAGCTCGCCCATCTGCTCGAGAAGGTGCTAGATTGCGCCGTACACGAAGTGAACGAGGATCTGTTCATTATCGTGAATCGAAAATGTTGAGAATATTAGCCAACAGGTCGACTTTTTGTTATGATGAAGATTGTAGTGTTTTTTTAAGTTAGGAGTGAATGTATGGCAAGACCCGTCATCGCCATCGTAGGCAGACCTAACGTGGGGAAGTCCACGATTTTCAACCGGATTATTGGCGACCGGCTCGCAATTGTAGAAGATAAACCCGGCGTAACTCGCGACCGAATTTACGGTACGGGGGAATGGATCGGGGTTTCGTTCAGCGTAATCGATACCGGAGGCATCGAGATCGAAGGGGAAGACACACTGCTGCGTTCGATCAGAATGCAAGCGGAGCTCGCCATCGAGGAAGCCGACGTCATCGTTTTCATGGTGGATGCGAAAGCAGGCGTAACGACCGCGGACGAGGAAGTCGCGCAAATCTTGTTCCGCTCCGGCAAGCCGGTCGTCGTAGGCGTCAATAAAGTAGACAACCTGCAGCGGATGGACGATATTTACGAGTTTTACGGACTTGGCTTCGGAGAACCGATCGCCCTGTCCGGCGCGCATGGCACGGGCATCGGCGATCTGCTCGATGCCGCCGTCAAGAAGCTTCCGGCCAAGACGGAGGAGGAGTACGACGATGACGTCATCAAGGTCGCGCTGATCGGCCGGCCTAACGTCGGCAAGTCGTCGCTCGTCAACGCCATTCTTGGCGAAGAGAGAGTTATCGTCAGCGATGTCGCCGGGACGACCCGAGACGCCATCGATACGCCGTTCGAGAAGGACGGTCAGAAGTACGTGCTGATCGATACCGCCGGCATGCGTAAGCGCGGCAAAGTATATGAATCGACAGAGAAGTACAGCGTCATGCGGTCGATGAAAGCGATCGAACGGGCGGACGTCGTACTCGTCGTGATTAACGGCGAAGAAGGCATTATCGAACAAGATAAGCATATCGCGGGGTACGCGCACGAGAACGGCAAAGCGGCCGTCTTCGTCGTGAACAAATGGGATGTCGTCGACAAGGACGATAAGACAATGCAGCGGTTCACGAACACCATTCGCGACCACTTCCTGTTCATGACGTACGCGCCGATCGTGTTCCTGTCCGCGAAGACGAAGCAACGGCTGAACAAGCTGTTCCCGGTCATCGACCGCGTGGCGGAGCAGCATGCGCTTCGCGTTCCTACGCACGTGCTCAACGATATCATTTCTGACGCTACGGCGATGACGCCTCCGCCTACAGATAAAGGCAAGCGCCTGCGGATCAACTACGCGACGCAAATCGCGGTCAAACCGCCTACGATTCTCATTTTCGTCAACGAGCCTGAATTGATGCACTTCTCGTATGAGCGGTACTTGGAGAACAAAATACGCGCCGCCTTCGAATTCGAGGGTACGCCACTAAGATTGTTCACACGCCGGAAATCGGATCAGGAATAGGGGAGACCGGATTGTTCACATCTATTGTCGCTATCGTCATCGGTTATTTGTTTGGCTCGATTTCTTTCAGCATCTTATTCGCCCTGTGGCTTCGCAAAATCGATATTCGTCAGTACGGCAGCGGCAACGCCGGCGCAACGAATACGCTACGTGTGCTGGGGAAAGGCCCCGCTCTGTGCGTGTTTTTGCTAGACTTCGCTAAAGGCTCCGTAGCGGCAGGCATCGGGTTCTGGCTCGGAGAGAACAGCTGGATTCCCGTACTGTGCGGGTTAGCCGCGATCGCCGGACATAACTGGCCGATTTTCTTCCGCTTCAAGGGCGGCAAAGGCATTGCAACGACGGTCGGAGCGCTCGCTGTCTGGGGAGTTCTGCCGACGCTTATCGCTGGCTTGATTGCCATCGCGATTATCGCCCTTACGAAGTATGTCTCGCTTGGTTCGCTCGTATTGGCCGTGCTGCTTCCGATTCTCTTCGCGATCTTCGGAGCTGACGGTCCGTTCATATGGGGAGCTGCGTTCGTCGGTGCGATCGCGATTTTACGTCATCGTAGGAATATCGTAAAGCTGCTGAACGGAACGGAAAACAAGCTGGGAAGCGGTAAGAAGGGTGTGCGTCATGGTGCATAATAAGGTTGCCGTTCTCGTGGCGGGAAGCTGGGGGACGGCTTTGGCGCGCGTACTGGCCGACAACGGATGCCAAGTCGCGCTATGGACGCGCAACGAAGCGCAAGCGGAAGAGATTAACGTCAGAAGAACGAACGAGAAGTATTTGCCCGGCTCTACGCTGCCGGACGGCATTAGCGCAACGACGGACTTAAAGGCAGCCTTAGCGGGCACGAAAGCCGTACTGTTCGTCGCTCCGTCCGCGGCGATGCGCGACGTCGCAAGGCAGGTGGCGCCTGACCTGCCGCAAGACGCGCTCGTCATTCACGCGACCAAAGGCTTCGAGCTGGAGACGCTCAAACGAATGTCGACGGTGCTCTCGGAGGAATTGGATCGCCCGGAAAGCAGCATCGTCGTGCTGTCGGGACCGAGCCACGCCGAGGAAGTCGTGAACAGGCAGCCGACGACGGTCGTCGTCGCTTCGCAGAATACGGCTTGCGCGGACACCGCTCAGGACTTGTTCATCAATAACTCTTATTTCCGCGTCTATACGAATCCCGATTTAATCGGCGTGGAGACGGCCGGCGCGATTAAGAATATTATCGCGCTAGGAGCCGGCATGACGGACGGCTTAGGCTTCGGCGATAACGCCAAGGCTGCGCTTATTACGCGCGGTCTTGCGGAGATCGCGAGGCTGGGAGCGGCCATGGGAGCGAATCCGCTCACTTTCGCCGGTCTCGCCGGCGTTGGCGACTTGATCGCGACGTCCACGAGCCGTCATAGCCGTAACTGGCGGGCGGGGTCTCTGCTGGGGCAAGGCTTTCCGCTCGAGGAAGTGCTGCAGCGGATCGGAATGGTCGTCGAAGGGGTAAGGACGACGAAAGCGGCACGCGCGCTCGCGTCCCAATTCGATGTCGAGATGCCGATCACTGACCAGCTTTACGCCGTGCTGTTCGATGGCATTTCGCCCGAACAAGCCGTTGGCGCGCTGATGGGTCGCGTTCGCACGCACGAGATCGAAGAGATCGCCAGCACCTCGAGAGACAAGTGGATAAGAGGGAAATAGGTTGCTGCCAAGCCCGCGTCTAAGCGGGCTTTCTTGCGTTCGGGACGCTCGCCCACACTTTTCCGGCCTCCTCGTCATAGGATACAAAGCACAAGGCCGGAGGAGGGAAAGTATGGACAAAAAAGAGCTGTTAGGCGCCGTGAACAAGAAAACCGGCAAACACATATCCGAAAACCAGGTGAAGAAAATCGCGAGCGGAGTGAATCCGGGCACGCTGCAAAGCGAAGCTCAAATCCGTCAGCTGGTTAAACAGGTTTCGGCGATGGCCAAGGTTCCTGTATCCGAGGAGACGTTGAAAGAGATCGTTGCCGCGGTCAAGAAGAGCGGGATGAATATGAACAATCTCGAATCGCTCATCAAGATGATGGTCAAAAAATAAGGCTTGCGATGAACGTTAATAAGAAAACCGTCCTAAGCGGACAATGTCATTTAGTTAAGCTCAAAGACTAGACTGGGTATAAAAATGTAATGCGAAACGGCATGGGACAAAATCCTGTGCCGTTGGTTTTTTATTTTTAGTCAAGCAAAATG
>Ga0065721_10052751_pt1 | contig 11263 bp, 8 predicted proteins | sample Mesricmetagenome_FD_59108 | JGI IMG/M metagenome (GOLD analysis project Ga0065721, IMG submission 59108) | Mesophilic microbial community from rice straw/compost enrichment Sample: eDNA_1 v2 (version 2) | ecosystem: Engineered > Solid waste > Grass > Composting > Bioreactor | place: USA: Davis...
CCCGGATGTCCATCTTGAAGTATGCGATGGTATGTGTCTGTCTGATTCCAACAGCACTTTTCGCACAGGAACCCTCCAGATCATTGTCATCGGAGGAGCAGGCACTGGTGGACCTGTTGTCAGGGTGTGTTCTTGTGGGGCACTTCAGCACCGATGGCGCTCCCGATGCTCCTCCGAAGTCTGAACGGTATGCCATTGAGTCAGTTCAGAAGGTGAAGGGGAACCAGTGGCTCATTCACTCGCGAATGAAGGTGGGCCAGAATGAACTTCCGGTGGCTGTTCCGGTGACATTTCTGTGGGCCGGGGACACCCCGATGCTTCAGTTGACGGACCTGACCATTCCACTGGTCGGGGAAGGGTTCTCGGCGCGGATCCTGTTCTATAACAACCGGTATGCCGGGACATGGGAACACGGAAAAACCGGCGGGACCCTTTGGGGGCGGATTGTTCGTCAGGAGACAACAGATCCATCGGCGTCCGAATCACAAACTCCTGCGGGATCTGACAAGCGGGCGAAATCGCCATGAGGATGTGGAGATAAATTCGAGTCTCTTTTTTCCGGAGCGTCATCATGGATGACTCGGAGTTTTCTGTTGTCGACTCGCCCCGTCCTGCCGCCCCCCGCGGGTCTCTCCCCGGCTGTCTGGCGTTTGTGCTCGCGGTATTGGTTGGATCGTTGTTGTATGGCGCGTTTGCGAGTGCCGGGATGTTTTTGCTCTGGAGAGGGACCCTCGGCCCGATCATCCAGTCCGCAGCAGCGATGACGTGGGAAGAAGTCCCATGCGTCATTACGTCCAGCAGGGTTGTCGGAAAGAAGACCTTTGAGATCGAAATTGAATATCAGTACGAATTCAAAGGCGAGACTTACAAAGGGAATCGATACTCCTTTTTCAATCAAAAGTCCGCCGGACGTCGCTTGAAAATGCAGATTGTTCAACAGCACCGGGTCGGTCTTGAGACGGTCTGTTACGTCAATCCCCTTAAGCCTGAAGAATCTGTTCTGTCCCGTCGCTGGAACTTGAATCTCCTGTGGGGTCTTGTCGGGATTCCGTTTCTGATGGTCGGAGTGATCGGTTTCAGGGGAATGATCCGTTACCATAAGCGGAAGGCCAACGCTTCGGGGCGTCAACAAGAGGATATCTCCACGAGCCCCGAAATCCGCGACGAACCTGGCGGCGTCCCGACATTAGTGGAGGTTTCGCAGTCTGACTTCACCGATGAGGATCTCCAGGAGGAACCGGGACCTGTCATCCTGAAGCCCACGACAAGCCGGCTCGCAGCTTTTGGCGGGCTCCTTGTCGTGACCGTGTTCTGGAACGGAGTCATCTCAATTTTCCTGATGAGTTGCATGAAAGACTGGATGCAGGGGAAGTGGAACTGGTTACCAGAACTTATCCTGATCCCGTTTACGCTGATCGGAATCGGATTGATTTTCGCGACGATTCATAATTTCCTGGGACTGTTTAATCCGTTCCCGACCGTCACGCTCAGCCGCCAGATGATCCCGCTGGGAGGACAGGCGACGTTGTCTTGGGAATTTAATCGCGTCTCGACCGCTCTGCGCAAGATCACGATTACTCTCAGAGGGATGGAATGGGCGAAATACCGACGCGGGACAACAACGTCGATTGATACCTCTGTCTTCCATGAACAGGTTCTCGTGGACAGCATTGAGCCGACGACGATCCAAAGTGGGGAAATCGAAATTGAAGTCCCCACAGACACCATGCATTCGCTGACTGCGAGCAACAATGCCATTAAATGGCAGATTCACTTCACCGCAGAAGTTGCCCGTTGGCCAGACCTCAAGGCGGAATTCCCAATCCGGGTGGTGCCACACGAATGACGCAACCGCAACTCGAACTGAAAACAGAATATGATGCCTTCTTCCCTGGGACGATCGCTGCTTCGCGGGTCGTCTGGGATGTGGGGGAAGGAAATCCTCCTCCCATCGGGATCGAGGCTCGTCTGGTTTGGAGTACGTCTGGAAAAGGTGATGAAGACCGCAAGGTGATCAAGAATATCCGCTGGGAACCGAGCCAGCCCAAAGGGGAACGGCAGGTCAACTTTCAACTCCCTTGGGGACCCTATTCATTCTCCGGCAAGCTGATTTCGCTGATCTGGGCCATCGAAGTGATCATGTTTCCCAGCAAGGTCTCCGTCCGTAAGGAAATTGTGGTCGGACCGAATGCAGAGGAGGTTCTCCTTCAGCCGGTCTCGAAGACACTATGACGATCCCGCCACTCTGGTCCCGCCACTCTCAGGGGGCGGGGTGTCACTGTTCTGCAGAGGGTCCACGTGGCCGATGGTTCACGTGAAATTTTCGACACTCATGCCTGAGGGTTTGCATCCCATGCAAGCGAAGGAGCGTCCGGTCTCCTGTCTGGCGATCGGGGGTGAGTGCCGCCTGAACGGTGATGGCAGCGTTAGGGAGATGCGGAGCCAGTAGTGCGTGAGCCAGGAACAACCGGTAGCGCAGCTGAGGGTACACCGGGGCGTGTGTTCGGGCGTAGGACCACGCATCCAGATTCAGCGGGACGCGATCATCCAGCGGCTCAGGCGACCCTAGAAACCGTCGAAGTTCTTCCGGCAATTGCTGTGCATCCTCTTCAGGGATCAGGATCTTGACCTGCGCAGGGCGAGAACAGTACACCGCCCATGCGGGCCAGTGGTCGCAGTATCCCCCTGTTTCCAGAAAGGGATAAAAGATCACGATAATCGTGTACATGATTGTGGAGCGGGCCTGCCTTGATTCGCCAAAACTCAAGGACGCCGGCAGAACCGGACGCGACGCAGGCTTCCACGACGCTGGACCGAAGACCAGAAGGTTCTGAACAATAAAGAACAGGTTCCAGAGGACCACTCCCCATTCATGCTTCAGTCCATAGCCAAGCGTCCAGATCAGAAGAAGATGCATGACAATGGAGGCCGCCAGACCGAATGGGCGTGTCTGTCTCGGGAGGAGCAGCAGAGCGGTCAATAACTCACCGACCGGAAACAGTCCGGCAAGTCTTCTTCTGGATTCTTCAGACCAGAACGCGGTATCGACTCCAAGCGGCTCCAGCATTCCATTCAGAAGAAGCTGGCCATGTGAGTTCATGAAGGAGGCATCGAACTTCGAAATCGCCGACCAGAAATAAATTGAAACAATCACCCATCGCCAACAGGGGAAAAGTAATTTCGGAGGAGAGATCACCGTCAGGAGGCCGACGATCAGGAACTGCCACGCCCAAGGCTGCATCCGGTGCTGATCCAGTGAAATCAGGACTCCCAGCCCCAGAACGTACGCCAGATCACCACTCCAGCGCAGGTTCAGCGAGCCTCGTCCAATCAGCTTGGTGACACAACCAAAACAGACGGCTCCCAGTGCCAGATGATCGACCCAGCCTGGAACGTCACACAGGAACGACCACCACGGAATCTGAACGAGTTGATCGGGCCCCAGCAGCCAGAGGGGGGCCGTGGCGAGCATCAAGGCCATCGTGAAGATCGCCAGAGCCCGCTGTAACCAGTTCTCGGAGACAGTGGGAGAGACGGTCATTGTGATCCTTCACGACTTACGGCAGCGGACGTCCGCACTTCGAGCGAGACCAGCGGCAGTGCCTGATTCAGGCTTCCCGATCGAAAGCCTTCCAGATCGAGGGTGACGAAATTGAAGCCCAGCTCCCGGAACTGCGAGACCACCTGCAGTCGAAGGTTTTCGTTAGCGAGTTGTGAAATCGCTGCGATGGGGAGCTCAATCCGGGCCAGTTCGTTCTGTTCGAGACGGACACGAAGTTCCCGCAGCTGGAGGAGTTCCTTAAGGAAGGCTTCCGCCTGATCGACCCGTCGGACCCGTTCCCGAGTCACTTCGACTCCGTAAGCAATCCGGCTCGACAGGCACGGGGAGGCCGGCTTGTCCCAGACCGGAAGTTCCCATAGCCGGGCCAGCTCGCGGACATCCTGCTTCCGAAATCCTGCTTCGATGAGGGGGCTGCGGACTCGATGTTCCTGTGCGGCACGCATCCCCGGGCGATGGTCTCCCTGATCGTCGAGATTCGCTCCATTGCAGATGACATCCGCATTCAGTCTGGGGAGCGCGGAGAGGATTTCGTCGTACAACTCCGTTTTGCAGTAATAGCATCGGTCCCCTGCATTGGCCTGATAACCGGGGACATCGAATTCCTGCGTTTGGATGATCTCGTGCCGAATTCCGATCTGTCGGGCGACCTGCGACGCGATCTCCAGTTCCCCCTGTGCCAGTGAGGGGCTGACGGATGTGACTGCGACGGCGGCGTCTCCATTGGCCAGAACGGCTGCTTTCGCGACAAGGGCACTGTCAACTCCGCCGGAGAACGCCACGGCAGGGCGTTTATAGCTGCGGAGGATGTCGAGAAGTCGCTGCTGTTTTTCGTTGAGTTGTTGATCGTTCAGCGTCGCATGCATGGCTGTCATTCCGGCTCAGTTTCCTTCAGGCCTGATGGTGCTTTGCCGGGCAATCATTCCGGCCATGTAGGCCCCTTTGAATCCTGCATCGATGTTGACCACCGCAACGTTGGCCGCACAGCTGTTCAACATTCCCAGCAGTGCGCTGGCCCCGCCGAACGAGGCTCCATAGCCGACACTGGTCGGAACGGCAATGACCGGGCAGGAGACCCAACCCGCGACGACACTCGGGAGAGCCCCTTCCATTCCCGCGACGACGACAATGGCGTGCGCTCCATTCAGCTGACTTTTCTGTTCCAGAAATCGTTGCGGCCCTGCGACTCCCACATCCATCAGCAGACCGACATCGACATCCATCCAGCGAAGAGTCTCGACCGCTTCTTCCGCAACGGGGCGATCTGATGTTCCGGCGGAAACAACCATGACTCGCCCCGATTTCTGATGGTTCGCATTCCACCGAACCGTCCGGGCGATCGGATTGTGAGTCAGTTGCGGAAAGGTTGTCGTGAGTGTGAGAGCAGCGTCCGAATCGCAGCGGGTGACCAGGACACTCTGACGTCGCTCGATGAGTGTCTGGACGCCATTGAGTAACGCGGCTTCTGTCTTGCCCGGAGCATAAATCACTTCGGGGAACCCGCATCGGGACTCGCGGTTCAGATCAATGCGGAGATCAACCACCGGCGCGGGGAGTGGCGTGGGGCGAGTTTGCTGTTCTTCCGCAGCCAAAACTTCCAGAAGAGATCTGGAAGCGGATTCGTGGAAACGAGTAGTCATGAGGATTCAGATCTGATTCAGGGCAGACATTCCGAATCCGAAATTGTAAGGTGAACGGGGCGGGAAGTCCCGCCAGCGGTTCGCTGAACTCTTGTTACTCCTGTAAAAGCTGTTTTCCCGTGTCTGATTCGGTTTCTCCATTCATCTGTCAGCGTCGTATCACATTCTCACAGACTGATATGGCGGGAATTGTCCACTTTTCAAATTACTACAAATGGATGGAAGAAACCGAACACGAATTTTTCCGGTCGCTGGGGCTGCGCATCATGGAGCGACAGGAGGATGGAACCTACATCGGATGGCCACGGGTGAATTCCAGTTGCCACTATGCGGCGCCGGTCCACTATGACGATCTGATTGAAGGACGTCTCTGGGTAGAGCGGATCGGGGCCAAGTCGTTGACCTACTACCTTGAGTTCTGGAGAGATGAAGTTCGTGTGGCGTTTGGTCGAATGAAATCGGCCTGCTGCATCTGTCGCGCGGATGGGACACTGACATCAATCCTCATTCCCGAAGAGTACGTCCGGAAATTATCGCCGTATTGCAAAGACTCCGGGAAAACTCCAGCGGAATGATGGTACAATCCGGGAAGTGTTCTGGGGCCGGTCCTGTCGGATCATCAGGGGTGGTGCTTTGTAGTCGACGCTCTTTGATTTGTTCCTGTGGGAAGTAACGCCCGCAACCGTTCAGGGATGGCTCCGTGACTTTGCGACCCGTTCTGCGATCCTGTACGCTCAAGGGCCTCGCTGGGAAGGAGACCGGGGGTTCCTCGGGGTGATCTTGATGACCAGTTGATTCTTCAGGGCCAATCAATCGTGCAAACGTCTCCACATCGGATTCTGATACTGGGTGGCGGGTTCGCTGGTGTCTACACCGCAATGTCTTTGCAGCAGAACCTGCGTGCGGAGGAACGAAAACGGGTTCAGATCACGCTGGTGAACCGTGAGAACTACGTTGTTTTCCAGCCACTACTCCCGGAAGTCATCTCAGGGACAATCGAGACGCTGCACTGTATCAGCCCGATCCGGCGACTTGCTTCGGATTGTGAGCTGTTCACTCGGGATGTAGAGTTTATCGACCTCAATGCGAAAAAAGTTCGTCTGGCTCCCGGTCATCTGCCCAAACCACAGGAGCTGGAGTACGACGATCTGGTGATTGGTCTCGGGACTCGCTTGAATTTCGCGATGGTCCCCGGGCTGGAAGAACACGCCATCCCGTTCAAATATTTGGGAGATGCACTCCGGCTCCGCCATGAAGCTGTTCGGGCACTGGAACTGGCTGATGTCGAACGTGACCCGGACGAGAAGAAAAAACTGCTGACATTCGTCGTTGCCGGAGGAGGATTTTCCGGCGTGGAATGTCTCGCTGAGCTTCACGACTTTCTGACAAAAGCCTGTCGATCGTATCAGCGCATTGCCCGGGAAGAGATTCGTTGCGTGCTCCTTCAAAGTGGAGAGCGGATTCTTCCGGAACTTGCCCCCAAACTTGCGCAATATGCACACAAAATTCTCCAGAAACGCGGGATCGAAATCCTGACGAAGACCCGGTTACAGTCTGTCTCGGCAAATGGGGTCCTCGTGTCGAACAAGGAAACGGGCGAACAGCGGCACATCCCGTCTTCCACGATCGTAACAACGGTTCCTGCAGAGCCGCACCCTCTGATTCAGTCACTCCCTTGCCCGCTGGACCGGGGACGAATTCAGGTGACAGAGTTCATGAATGTCCCCGGATTCCCTGGAGTCTGGGCGGTGGGCGACTGTGCTGCCGTCCCTCAACGTGATGGGATCACCTCTCCGCCGACGGCGCAGCATGCAGTCCGTCAGGCCAAAACCTGTGCGGCGAATATTCTGGCGTCGATGCGGGGGGCGAAGTTGGAACTGTTCCTGTTTACGGGGCTGGGGAAACTCGCTTCGCTGGGGCGGTTTTCTGCGGTCGCTGAAGTCGGTGGAGTTCATCTTCGCGGGTTCATTGCGTGGCTCTTCTGGCGGAGCGTTTACCTGGCGAAGTTCCCGGGATTCAGCGGGAAGGTTCGAATTGCAACGGACTGGCTGCTGGACTGCATCCTGCCCAGAGACATCACGCAGGTGCGGATGTCTCAGCCAGATGCGGTTCGCTCGGAACACTTTCATGCGGGAGAGACGATCTTTGACCGGGGGGACTTCGGCGATCGTCTTTACATCATTCGAAAGGGAGAAGTCGACGTTCACCTTGACGGAGATCAGATTGTCACACTTGGTCAGGGAGAAGTCTTTGGGGAAATGGCACTCCTCTCCGATCAGCCACGCAGCGCGAAGATCTGCGCGAAAACGGCTGTTGATGTGGTGACTGTCTCCCGCCCGGCGTTTCAACAACTGGTCTCTCACCTGCCCGGGGTTCGACCTGCGATGGAAAACATCCTGCGTGCTCATGGAACCGGCGAGAGCCACGATCCCGTGGCCGCAGTTCCATCGAGCGAAGCGGAGGTCAACTCCTGAACCGGCACTGACTCAGGATGACAAACCGGGTAATGCTGCTTGAGTTGATCCCTCGAGATTCGTTCTCGGGAGATTGGGAGCAGCGAAGGTCTGGACCAGATCCTTGACAACAATGGGGCGAGGTGCGATCAGGACTTCTCCCGCTTCAAAGCCGGCTCCCAGTCCCAGCAGTCGGGCCTGACTGCGAACCATTTCAAAAATTCGCTGTTTGGACTCTGGAAACTGCGATTCGTAAGCCCGGATCGCGTTCAGCTTGATCTCCAAAGCATTGGAGATGTCAACGAGCATCGTTCCGGCAGCATCATTCAATGGATAGGCACTGAACCCTAACGGGTACCACAACAGTTGCCGGATCGTGTGGACCGGGAGCCCGTCGAACTCCCCATCCCATTTGGTCAATCGTGAATAGAAGACCGCGGCATCCGTAATCTGCATGGCCTGCCAGTGATCCGGAGAGGCCAACGGCGTTTTTCCGTGGATTCCCAGAACGATTTTGGGGCGATACATACGGAAGATTTTGGCCAGCGCCACGCGAGCTTCGTAGCAGTCAAACAACTTCCGGTTCGGGAGATCGAGAGTCTTTCGGTAGTGGATTCCGAGAATTTCTCCCGCACGTCGGGCCTCTTCCAAACGGTGTTCTGGACCGGGTGAATTGGGAGTCGGTTCCCCATCGGTCAGGTCCACGATTCCGACCCGGTATCCCTGAAGCACGAGAGTGGCAAGTGTCCCGCCAATGGAAATCTCGACATCATCCGGATGTGCCCCAACTGCGATCACATCCAGTGGTTCCGGCAACGCGTTCTTCGTGGACATCTGGAAAGGAATCCTTCGAGACTTCAAATGACGACTTCATGACAATTGCCGTGGACCGGAATTGTCGGGAGGACCTCCGGAAAATCATAGCTTTTGAAGACGATTTCCCAACAGCATCTTCCGGATCGTTTCCCTTTCGGCAACACCCTGACAGGTGAATCCATCTGAATCAAGACGAAGGGGACCAATTTCGTGTCTCTCCCCATCCCTGAACCACCTTGCCGAGGCGCGAGCCGTTGACTATTGTTAAAACAACAATGGATTCATCTGTCGGCTTTTCATGAGGATTTTGGAAGCAGGGGGACGATCGAATTTGTTGCCCATCCGGTGTGTGGGCAGTATGGACCAATCCTCAGAAAATGGACCGGGTTTGGTTTCAATACAATTTCCTTCGACACTCATCGAGGGTCGCCCTGCCGTTTACGCTCTTGTGAGTTCAGTCTATCGTTGAATCCAGTTCAATTTGGCGGTGACTCAGTTTTCCTTCTGAGAACTGATGAATCGTCAAACGCCCCGACTCATTGATTGAAGAGTGACAATGAAATCGTTCTTCGCAGCTCTACTTTCTCCAGCGCTGGCCCTCATCTTGCTGGGAACCACAATTTGTCACGCTGGAAACAATTGGCCCTATTGGGTCGGTCCGGGTTACACCGGCCAATCCGACGAACTGGACCTTCCGGATCGTTGGGACCCCAAAGGGGGCGAGGGGAGCAATGTCCTCTGGACCGCTGATATCGGAAGCCGGTCCACTCCGGTGCTGCTGAATAACAAGCTTTATTTGATCACCAACAGCTATCCCGAAGATATTCAGCGAACGGGGGAACGGATCGTTTGCCTTGATGCGACAACCGGGAAAATGCTCTGGGATTATCCCTTTAATGTTTATCTCTCGGACGTCCCTATTGAACGAGTGGGATGGTCGAGTGTCGTTGCCGATCCGGAAACCGGAAATGTCTATGCCCAGGGAGTCTGCGGGTATTTCTGCTGCCTGAATGGAGAAACCGGTGAACTGATCTGGGACCACTCCATGCACGAGGAGTTCGGGTTTCTAACGACTTACGGGGGACGCACGAATTACCCCGTCATCTTTGAGTCGAACGTCATTATCAGTGCAGTGGTCATCGGATGGGGAGAACAGGCCAAACCCAACCATCGATTCCTTGCGCTGGACAAGAAGAACGGAATTCCGGTCTGGTTTGAAGGGACTCGCCCTCTTCCTGAGGATACGACCTACAGCTCACCCGTCATCGGAGTCATTGATGGGGAATTGCAGATGGTCTGTTCCGCGGGAGATGGGGGGATTCACAGCTTCCAGCCCCGTACTGGAAAGAAGCTGTGGAGCTACTACCTCTCGATGCACGGAATTAATACGACTCCGCTGATCGTAGGGAACCGGGTCTACTGCGGGCATTCGGAAGAGAATCTCGATTCGACAACAATGGGAGGGGTGGTCTGCATCGACGCCACCCAGCGGGGCGATATCACCAAGACCGGAACCATCTGGAAAAAGGTGGAATACTCGGTAGGCCGCTCATCTCCACAGCTCATCGACGGTCGGCTCTACTTCGTGACCGATGCGGCCAAACTCTACTGCGTGAACCCCGAAAATGGGGAGCAGATTGGCGAGCCGGTCCGTCTCGGAACGATGATGCGGGCCAACATGCTGTACGCAGATGGCAAACTCTATGTGCATGAAGTCAACGGGCGTGGCTATGTCATCAAGCCGACACCTGAAGGAGCGGAAGTCCTTCACCGATTCCGATTCCCGACTGGAGAAGAGTGCCATGGCTCGCCCATCGCTGTGAACGGGAGAATCTATATCCCGACGACCGGCAAGATGTACTGCATTGGTAAGGAAAATCGCTCGGGACAGGTTGCTGGGATTCCTCAGGGGCCCAAGGAAACCCATGTCGCGCTGGATGAGAAGCCGGCGCTGGTCCAGCTGGTTCCGGTTGAATCACTTCTTCGTCCGGGGACACGGCAACCGCTGCATGTTCGTCTGTTCAATGCCAAAGGGCAGTATCTGCGCATGGCCCATCCGGATGAGGTGACGCTGACAATCACAAAGGGACCGGGGACCATTGATGCCGGTGGCGGCTATGTCATTCCCGCCGATCACAAGTCCCATAACGCGGTCTATCTCTCCGCGAAATACAAGGATGTCGAAGGGACCGCACGAATTCGCATTGTTCCTGATCTGGACTGGGCGTTTGATTTTAATGACGGAAAGGTTCCCGAGACCTGGGTGGGGGCAGCGTACCGACACATTGTTCTCGACTGGGACCTGCTCCAGAAGCTGCGTGCGAAGGATCCGCTGTTTGGGGACATGTACATCTACATGATGACTGAATTTGCCAATGTCGGCCCCAAACGGGAATTTGATGATTCCACCCCGCAGCAGCGATGGAAGAACCTGCTGGTCTATCTGAATATGGCAGAGGGTGAAGAGCGGCCACGCAACGTGGATCAGGCTCGTGCGAAACTCGATCCGGCGCTGCAGGCTCTGGTTGATGAAGGCGTTATTGCCAGCTTCAACTGGTCGACGTGGGATCGTCCGACCGGACAGGGGAACGAAACAGTTCCGGAACCACGTTTGTCAGTCGTTCAAGGGGATCGGAAGATCGATGGGAATGGGGTTCTCTGCAAGATTACGACCATCCCTAAAGGAACCCGCAGCCAGGGCTGGATGGGGCATCCAGATCTCCACGACTACACCATTCAGGCGGATGTGCTGGCATTTTCCCGTCAGGACAAACTGCCCGACGGCGGGCTGATTG
>Ga0065721_10007301_pt1 | contig 11258 bp, 8 predicted proteins | sample Mesricmetagenome_FD_59108 | JGI IMG/M metagenome (GOLD analysis project Ga0065721, IMG submission 59108) | Mesophilic microbial community from rice straw/compost enrichment Sample: eDNA_1 v2 (version 2) | ecosystem: Engineered > Solid waste > Grass > Composting > Bioreactor | place: USA: Davis...
CTGGCTACAGTCTCTACTCGCTGTCCAGATTCGCAGAAGCCCTTGAGGAGTTTCAGCAGGCAGCAACGGAACCCTCCCTCACCCAGATTGCCAGCTACTGGAAGGGATTAAGCCAGAAGTCGCTGGGCGATTTTGTTGCCGCAGCAACGACCTTTTCAGAGTCGTACAACGCCGCTCCAAACGGTCCATTGGCAGAGAAGCTGATGTTTCAGTGGGGAGATGCTGAGTTCCGGAAACAGGACTACGCCAAAGCGGTTGAACTGTTTACTTCAGTGACTGAGAAATGGCCGAACAGTGACCTTGCCGATGATGCCCTGCATTCCGCCTGTGAAGCGGCACTGCAAGCGGGGAATGTCGAGCAAGCAGTCCAGCTGAATCAGCAATTTCGCGAGAAGTTTCCCAACAGCGGACTTACTCAGGTTCAGGATCTGTTAAACGGACGGATTCTCATTACGCAGGGAACACGACTCGGAGTAGAGTCCCCCGAAGGGAAAGCTGCTTTTGAACAGGCGGCTGCAATTCTGAAGAAGGTGGCCGATACATCCTCGGTTGAAACGACGAAGACATTTGCCCGATTTCAACTCGCCCGGATTGCGGAGCGGTTCGGACAGGATGCCAAAGTCCTTGAGGAACTCCAGCCGATCCTCAGCATCCCGACCGCAAAGGATCTTCCCGAATATCGGGACGCGATTCTCATGCGGGCGAATGCACGCTTGCGGATGCAGGAGGCCAGCGAGGCACTTCAGGATTATCAAACCTATCTTTCTGAAGCGAAAACTGACACGGAAAAGCTCGCCGGTCTGACTGGACAGGCCAGTGCATTGATCCTCCTGAAGAACTGGAATGAACTGGAACCGACCCTCCAGACACTTCAACAAATTGACACGAAGAATACACGCCTCGGGGCCCTAGCCCTCAGTGCCGGGGACGCCGCATTCGAACAACAGAAATGGGATGCTGCCCGAAAGTTCTTCCAGATCTCACTCGATCAGGGACAGGACACCCCTTACTGGCTGCCGGCCCTGTCGGGACGGGCACATGTGGATTACGAGCAGAAAGAATTTCTCTCCGCTGCGGACGCATTCGGTCAACTGGCCACGTTGGGAGAATCCGACCCGATACTGGCTTCGCATTCCCTGTACATGCAGGCCCTCTCCCTTCAGCAGGCGGGACGTCCCAATGAAGCACTGGAGATTTATCGAAAGGCCAGTGAGAAGTTCACGCATGCGAAAAAGGAAGCCCCGCTGTCCGGAGATGCCCTTGCGGTCGCCCGAAATGCATACCGGGCAGAAAAAGGGGGAGCCCGTGTTGCCCGTGAACTTCACGATCAGGAGACCGCAAATCGTCTTTATGAGATGGCCTATCAGGAACTGAAGACATTTCCTGTCGAAGAACAGGGAGAGCTTGACCTGCTCATTAATGAATGGGCGGACTTGAGCTACAACGCCCAGAACTATGAACGATCCGACGAACTGTTCGCCCTCCTGATCAAGGAATGCCCGAAGAGCCCCCTCGCCGACGATGCCCGACTGATTCTTGCCGAAAGCATGCGGTTTGGTGGAAAGAAAGCGGAAGCCATCGCTGAGTTCCGCAAGCTGGCCGACAGCACAGACTCCGATGAATTCGTTCAACAGCGAGCGCTGACGCATCTTCTGGATCTTGCAGCTGAAGCCGAGAACTGGACCGAGGTTGTTGAAGCGGGCGAGCAGATGATCCAGAAGTTCCCCGGAACCTCGAACGAGTTGTACGCCCGCTTCCGCATTGGTGAGGGTCAACTTCAGCAAAAGAAATATAGCGACGCAGAAAAGACCCTTGAGAAAGTCCGCCAGTCGCTGGCTGAGAATCTGGCGGAGGCTCCTGCATGGTGGCCGGAGGCCTGGTTTCTTCTCGCGGAAGCCCAGTTCTGGCAAATGAACTATGGCAGCATGAATGAGACGCTGAAGGACTTTCAGGAAAAGGCCCCGGATTCTCCGTTGATTTATCGAGTCGATGTCATTCAGGGGCGGGCACTGGAGAATCAGGCCCGTTTCGAGGAAGCCCGTGCCGCCTATCAACGTGTGATCGATTCCGAAAGTGGACGGGGAACCGAGACTGCTGCAGAGGCCCAGTTTCGTGTTGCAGAAACTTACCTGAAAGAGAAAAATTTGCCCGTTGCCCTGCGGGAATACTACAAGGTTTATTCCGGTTACGATGCCCCCCGCTATGAGTCCGCCGCCCTGTATCAGGCCGGAACATGCGATGCATCGATGAAGCATTACCCGGAGGCAGCAAAGACCTTTGAGAAATTGATCACGGAGTTTCCAGACTCCGAATTCGCTCTCAAGGCCCGGGAGCGACTGAAAGAACTGGAGCCTTTGCTCCCGGCAAAGGATGATTCCACAGCCAAATAAAACTGGCATTCAATCTGGCATTCAGGTTCCTGTTCGCGGCAGTTGCCACAAAAGACATCCACCATGATGATCCATTCGTCCCCGTCGCTTCGGTCAACTCCGCCCGATTTATGTGAATCATTGAGGAAACGACCTCAGCCCGGAAATCACGGCAGCTTGTGGCGAATATCCCTCATCCTCCTCCTGATGACTCTGCTTCCGGGAGGGCTGGCAGACAGGGCCGCCGCTCAAGACTCGCTCCCTCCGGTTGGAATCCCGGGAGATCAGTCCGCCGCCGCTCAGACTCCGGCGGCAGGGGTAGATTCAGAAGATGCCGCCTCATCCGGTGAACCCCGCCTGACTGTCGACGCTCCATTCAACGGGCAGACATTCTCTACCCGGGTCCTGGAGATGGTTCAGTCACTCAGTTACTTTTCCATCCCTTTCGCCCTGGCCACGCTGATCGCCATCTGGTTTATCGTTGAACGAATCGTTGTCCTGCGCCGGGGGCGAGTTGTTCCCAAACCGTTCGTCCAGCGGTTCATCAAGCTGATCGAAGAGGGGGAATTGACCCGTGAGGAAGCGCTTCAGATCTGTGAAGACAATGGAAGCCCGATCGCATTGGTCTTTGCCCACGGGATTCGCAAATGGGGGAAGGCAAGCGTCGAAGTCGAACAGGCAATGATTGACGGGGGTGAACGCCAGGTCGCTGCCCTCAGCAAGCATTTGCGAATCATCAACGGGGTCGCAACCATTACCCCCTTGCTGGGACTGCTCGGAACGGTCTGGGGGATGCTGGAATCGTTCAATAAGATTGCCAGCGCTGGGGCGATGGGACGAACCGAGGAACTGGCCTCTGGAATCGCGCTGGCTCTGGTCACCACAGCCTGTGGCCTGCTCATCGCTATCCCCTGTCTGGTCGTGTACATGTACCTTACCAGCCGGATTGATTCACTGGTTTCGGAAATGGACGATCTGGCCATGAAGGTCGTCTACAACATCAGCGCCGAAGGGATTGCTGAACGAAACTCCCGCCCGAACAAATCGAAAAATGCGGGTGACGCCGGACAGAAAAAAACGGGCTGATCCTGACAGGTCAACCTTGTCTTGTTCGCTCGAATTGACCGAATGGGAACGNTTAATNCATTNAAACAAAACAGCCACAGGGAACNTTGCCCCCGTGGCTGTGAGGTGGTCTGTCTGAATCCCAGTCAGTCAANTTCATGTCGCGAGTTTGCCTGAATGGGATTNTTGCTCCGGGCGGGAATCAGGCTGATCGCCGCAATTCCAAATCACCCGGGCTTGTCTTGTCCGTCGGGACTTCAAGCCCTTCCGTCTGTCGGCACAACTGCTCAAGCTGAAGACGAAGCTCCTCCTGAAGCCGCTCCAGACTGCGAGCATGTTCATTGAGCATCACTTCCCGGGCGTCCAGTGCTCTTGCCCGATCGTGCAGCTCGCTGAGCATTTCCAACAGTTCCGCTCGCGGGTCCTGTTCCCAGTCAACCTGGGGAACCGACTGGGAGGCCTTTGAAGCCTTTGCTGTTTGCAGCAGTGCCCCCGCTCCGTATCGGCGGGCCGTATCAAACTCTTCCAGTTCAGCCAGTTTCGTTGTCAGTAAATCCAGAAGCTCTTCGGCAGTCCGTTCCGTTGCAGCAATGTTCTGATCAGTCCCGATAGCGGGCTGTTCGACAACCTCCGATTGAACTCCGGGCAGTTTCTGATCGACGCTGAATACAAACTCACCAATCTGGACCACATCTCCGCGCTCAATTCGTCCATCACGAATTTGCTGACCATTCACCAGCAAGGGAGGCTCGGGAGAAACGGCATCAATCCAAAGAGCGTCACCGTCCGAGATGATGATGCTGTGGAGAAGCGGGATATTTCCGGCGAGTTGCAATTGACAATTGCTCCCCGCCCCAATCAGGAAACGGTCCGTTGTAATCTCCCTGCGAGGGAATCGGGTCTGTCCCCGTTCGATTACGAGCAGAAACCCTGACTTACTGGTCTTGGAACCGGAATTGGAAATTTGATTCATCGCCATACGGACGTGCCTGTCGTCTACTGGTGCCGACGGCAAAAAGGACGGCATCAGAAGCCTGCATTCATTCAACTTTCCGATCCGGGAGCTACGTTGTCACGTTGCGTTCCCGGTCGTTTCACGTCGCAGGCACTGGCCGGTTGGTTCCACTGTCGTCGGCAGGTCCTATCAATTGGATCGACTCCAGCAATCAGACACCTGAACAGGAAACAGCGGAAAATGACGCAGAATCCCCGAGTTTCCCACTGTAAACAGATCACAACCGGCATTTCCTGCCGAATCGCCGGGAATACCGTCTCAAAGACCGGGGATCACCGCGCCAAATCAGTTCTTGGGCAAGGCAATGGCGTATAGAACGGTCACCATTCCCAGTCCCATTAATGTGAAGGGGACCCATTCGGGAGGCTGTACGTGATAACGTCCCCGTTCGTCTTCTTTCCCGACGACGCGGAGGTACGGCTGCGCTTGCTGCGAGAGACGCGGGGTGAGGGCAATTTCATCCACAAAGAGTAACCCACTCCCCGCGAGCATGATGTAAACCCCGCATGCGAGGAAAGCTGCACGGTACATAACGACGTCCCGACAATCGGATTGTCCAGAGCGACTGGCTGCAGAACTCCATCGAACTCAATGAGGGATGCACATGACAGAACTCATGAGCCTCATTGACGTTCATCGGATTCGGGCCGTTTTTGCGACAGCGATTGTCAGGGAAGCAACACAAGGAGCCCACGAGGGATACCGTCGATGCGACGAATACGGATTACAACGCTCCGCTTCCCGTTAAAACAACTCCGATTGTGCGGATCAGAATCTTGAAATCGTTCCACGGGCTGCAGTGGCGCAGGTAGTGGAGATCCAAAGTCACTTTACGACGAAAACTCTCAATCTCGTTGTCGTACCCGTTGAGAATTTGGGCCACCCCCGTCAAACCAGGCTTCAGCCCGAGCCGGTCAATGTAGCCCGGAATCTGCTGGTTGAGTCCCTGAACAAATTCCGGTCGCTCCGGTCGAGGCCCCACCAGTGACATTTCTCCTTTGAGAACATTCCAGAGTTGAGGAAGTTCATCCAGCCGTGTTTTCCTGAGGAGCCGTCCAATCGGCGTGACCCGAGGGTCCCCCTTCACGGCAAACTGGGCCCCATGTTTTTCCGCGTCAATTCGCATTGTCCGGAATTTATACAAGGTGAAGTGTCGCCCATAGCTGAACGCAGTCCGTCGGTCGCTCCCGGGCACTCGACGATCCTTCTGTCCGGGCTCCAGCGGAACATTCTTTTGACGGCGATCGACTCCTGGGGTCCGAAGATTGAGGCCAACGCGAGTCTGTTTGAAAATGACCGGTCCCCGCGAGGTGAGTTTGACCAAAGCCGCAACAATCAGCATGACAGGTGAAAGCAGAACCAGCAGTGTCACCGCGACGGTCACATCGAGAATGCGTTTCCAGACCCGAGTACTTGCAGGAAGCGAGAGAACATTGGTTCGTTCCCCTTCATATTTCAATTCGGATAACCACCAGACTCGGGGAATCTCAAAATCGTCTCCCGCGTCAACAAGCGGGTCTGGTGGGGGCAACTCCACTGAAACCGACTTCTGCGATTGCAACGGGGACGCTGTACGGTCGGATGACAGAAGTGAAGGAGCGGTCATATCAATATCAAATTAAACGTTCACCACGAACATCGACCACAAAAATGAGCCGATGATCTCGCAACGGAAACCGGACTTTTAGCGAACCCGGCCGTCCGAACGAGACACCGCTCATTTTGAAGACGGTCAGGAACTCCGTCAGGGTCAGTTCTTACCCTATGTTCCAGTTCTGCCGCGCGTATCGCTTCCTTTTGAATTTTCCAAAGTCCATGAAAATCTCTCGTGGAAATTCTCATCATGTCGGGAAAATTCCGGTCTTGCGGGGACGTTTTTTTTGGGCAACACGATTTTCGTATCTGTATGTCCGGATTCAAGAAACGTCAGTCTTACGGATTACTAACCGGGTTGCTCGCTTCTCTTTGAGGTGATGACGGAACTATACTGATCAAATTGGCAGCGGGTGACGATATTCCGTATTTTCAGAGTTTGAGGAGCAAACGGATTTCTGGTTGTTGCGGAACGAACTGAGAGCCGCCTCAGCATTCAGACCCTAACAGATTTGCTGATGGTTCTCGTAAAGTCTCCGATGTCAGGAGTGTGGTATCAATGAGAAGGCGAGTCGTCGTCACCGGGATGGGGTGCGTCACTCCTATTGGCAACAGCGTCGAGGAGATGTGGACATCTCTGATGAATGGTGTCAGCGGGATTGATTACATCACCCATTTTGATGCCAGTGGATTCCCGACACGCTTTGCTGCCGAAGTTAAGAATTTCCGACTTGGAGATTACGTAGATCACCCTGAACGGTTCGAATATGCGGGGCGAAATATTCGATTTGCAATTGGAGCTGCCGTTCAGGCGATGAATGACGCAGGGTTGACTGACGAAAAATTCGACCCAACCCGATTTGGCGTTTATCTGGGAGCAGGGGAAGGTCAGCAGGATTTCTTCCTCTTCATGCGACTGATCGCCAATGCTCAGAAGGACGGCACTTTCGACATGGACCAGTTCACCCGCGAGGGTCTTCAAAGCATGAACCCCCAGGAAGAACTGGAGCAGGAACCCAATATGCCTGCCGGCCACCTGGCCAGTCTCTTTAATGCACAAGGTCCGAACCTGAACTGTTTGACAGCCTGCGCTGCGTCCAGTCAGGCAATCGGCGAAGCAGTCGAAATCATCCGGCAGGGAGAAGCGGATCTGATGCTCACTGGAGGAGCGCACAGCATGATCCATCCCTTCGGACTGACCGGATTTACTCTCCTGACAGCTCTGTCTACGTTTAACGAAGACCCTCGCCGTGCATCTCGTCCATTTGATCGGGACAGGGATGGATTCGTGCTGGGCGAAGGGGCAGGCATGCTCGTTCTGGAGGAACTGGAGCACGCAAAACGTCGTCGGGCACGGATTCTGGGAGAGGTTATTGGATACGGCTCAACAGCCGATGCCTATCGCATTACAGACATTCATCCGGAAGGACGAGGAGCCACAGCCTGTATCAATATGGCATTGAAAGATGCACGCTGTCAGGCCGAGGATATCGATTACATCAATGCACACGGAACCAGTACCGCCGTGAACGACCGGATCGAGACACTTTCGATCAAGAATGCTTTTGGGGACATCGCCTATCGGACTCCTGTCTCCAGCACCAAAAGCATGATGGGACACCTGATCGCCGCTGCGGGGAGTGCAGAAGCAATCGTCTGCCTGAAATCAATCCAGGAAGGCGTTCTGGCACCGACGATCAACTATGAAAATCCGGACCCCTACTGCGATCTTGATTACGTTCCCAACGTTCCACGGGAAGCAAAGGTTCGGAAAGCGCTGTCGAACAGCTTTGGATTCGGGGGCCAGAATGTTTCGCTGATCTTTTCGGCGTTTGAGGAGTAGCTCTACCAGTACCAATATCCGGTCAGTTGTGCTTGGGCCACACAACAACACCCCGGACTAGACAGAGGTGGATGACTGTTTGTCACAGTCTCCAGATTGAATTAGCGGAAGTCATGGTCCATTTGATGAGCTTGATATTGTTTGTGGTCGGCATTCTGGCCATCACCGACTTTGTGATTCACGTTGTCATCGCCCGAATCGCCCTCCACAGGTTCGAAACATCGCCCCGTTTTGGGGTAATGCCTCCCCCTGCGGATGGACCGGTTCCAGAGCCAATTCAGATCGCGACCACAGATCAACTGACCCTTGAAGGGGGAATCTATTTCCCTGATTCAGAACAGCCACGCGGGGTTGTTGTCTTCTGTCCAGAGATGGGAGGCCGCTTCGATACCGCGATGAATTATGCCCCGGCCCTTCTGGATGCCGGTTTTGCGGTCGTCTCTTTCAGTTTCCGGAACCAGGAACCAAGCCAGTCCCTGAAGACATATCGATCTGGATACTGGGTCTCGAACTACGAAGTCAGGGATGTCCTTGCCGCAATTCATTACGTGGAGTCCCATCCTGAATTTTACGGTCTGCCGATTGGCCTGATGGGTGTCAGTCGTGGCGCCGGAGCTGCCCTGTCCGCAGCCTCTTTGCATCCCGAAATTACACAGGTCTGGGCGCAGGGGGCCTTTTCCAATTCGCTTGTGGTCCTGCATCACGCGACGAAATTCCTCCGAACCCATTTTGGAAAGTGGATTCGATTCATTCCTCAGTGGCACATCGAATTGACGCTGTGGTTCATGCAGCGGATGGCCGAGCTTCGCAACGGTTGTCGAATGGTGGACCTGGAGCGACTGTTGCCCAGCCTTCGAGGCCGCAGAATTCTTTTTGTCTCCGGCGAGCGAGATAATTACGTCCCGACATCGATTCCAGACTCCCTCCATCAACTGGCGGGATGTGATGGGAAATCGACGCGTTGGATTGTCCCGCGGGCTGGCCACAACATGGAACGAACGGTTGCCACGGAAGAATTCGATGAACGGCTCGTCGGCTTTTTTGAACAGATGGTCCCTGTTCAGATTCCACTTCCGCAGCGGAAGACAACCGTCGCCTGATCGGCAAAATGCAATTACCCCTGACGCAGTCACTGCGTTCGGAACCTCTCGACAGGTTCCGTCTCGATGCGGTGTGTTGATCTGATGCTCTTTGTCCCGGCCTGCGGATATCAGCCGATCGCCCGGATTAATCAGATGCATCAACACAACTCGTCTGCGTCGGCGTCTCCCAATGACGCGGCAAAAAATCTTTTTGTTGCTGCTGACCTGATGAGACGTTCGACACTCCAGGCAACTCTCTGAATCTCGGTCGTCTCCGGCAAAACAAAATCGGCTCCGAGTTCCCGCGCCAACCACTCCCAGTTCAGAGCGGAATTGGAAACAAGACAGCCAATTCCAAGAACGGAACTCGCCTGCCTGAGATGCCGTATCAGTCCGAGTTCCGCATCGCTCCCATCCGCCACAATCAAGACGGTATCCGCATCGAGTGCTTCGTTGAGGAAATCGTCCTTGTGTGGTCTCCAGCGTATAGAAAGCTGGTCTCTTCCGGAAAAAAGTCGTTCGAGTTCCGCAGTCCAATGAGAGCTGCGCTCATAAATCAGGAGCAGTCGCATTCCATCGGACATGTCATCTCCCTTCCCAATCCAGCCAACGGGAGTCCGAAGCGGTGTTAACTGGATTTCCTGCGATGGCGATAAAGCTCACGGAATGATTGACGCGGCGGCTCTGGAAGCTCTCGCTGGCGCCCCCATGGATTGAGCATCGGGAAATTCACCAAGCCTCGAGGGAGAACCCGGAGTGCTATTCGTCCGACTCTCCCTGCGAGCCGATACAGCCAGGTTCGCTTCAGAACAGCTCCTGCAATTGACATCCCCCAGCGTTTCTCCGCTGACAGATACTTCCGAGAGGCAATCTGTTCACGGAACCGGTAGAGCTGTTCATGCAGATTGATCTTCACTGGACAGACATCGGTACACGACCCGCAAAGAGAACAGGCATAGGGAAGGGTCGAATATTTCCGGGGATCTCTTGCTGGCCCCAGAATGGATCCGATCGGTCCGGGGATCGTTGCGTTGTAGCTGTGCCCGCCGCTCCTTCGATACACCGGACAGGTATTCATACAGGCCCCACACCGAATGCAGTTCAGAGAGTTTCTGAAATCGGGGCTGGAGAGAATCTGGCTTCGCCCGTTATCAACAAGAACCAGATGCATTTCCGTCTTGTCGTCTCGCGGACCATGAAAATGAGTCGAGTAGGCTGTGATGGGCTGCCCTGTTGCCGACCGGGCGAGCAGACGGAGAAAGACCCCAAGATCAGCGGCGCGGGGAATCAGTTTTTCAATTCCCATGCAGGCAATGTGCAACGGAGGAAGCGCCGTTCCGAGATCCGCATTTCCCTCGTTGGTGCAGACGACAATCCCTCCCGTTTCTGCAATGGCGAAGTTCACTCCGGTGATCCCTGCTTCCGCCCCCAGAAACTTGCGTCGAAGTTCCTGACGCGCCGCTTCGGCCAGATACTGCGGGTCGGTCGCCCCTTTCTGGGTTCCAATCTTTTCGTGAAAAAGTTCGCCGATCTCTTCCCGCTTTGTATGGATCGCGGGCATCACGATATGACTGGGGGGCTCGTTGCGCAGCTGGACGATCCATTCCCCCAGATCGGTGTCGACAACCTCGATTCCATGCTCCTGCAAAAACGGGTTGAGGTGGCATTCCTCCGTCAGCATCGACTTGCTTTTGACCAGCTTCCGAACTCCATGTTTCTGGAGGATGTCCAGAACAATTCTGTTGTGTTCTTCCGCATCCCTGGCCCAATGAACGTGAATCCCGTTTGCCTTTGCATTGGTTTCGAACTGCTCCAGCAAGTCGGCCAGATGGGACATGGTGTACTGCTTGATGGCCGCAGCCCGTTCCCGGAGCTGTTCCCACTCCGGAAGAGTTTTTGCAGCCAGATCTCGCTTGCTCCGCACAAACCACAGCGCCTGGTCATGCCAGTGCGCACGCTCCTGATTGGAGACGAATTTTTCTGCAAGTGCAGGGTGTGATGTCGCGGAAGCCATGGCGTACCGGATGCGGGGTGATCACCTGAAAATTCAAAATCAAAGGGGGACCGAACACGCCTTTGATGGACGGTCCGGGATCCCCCCGAGTTTATTCATCTCCCACGTGGGGAGCGAACACAGACATCGCTCGAATTACTCGATAATGGTGGCCTTGATAATGCCATCAATGTTCGGGAATTCCTTGGTGAGGTAGGCATTTCCCTGAGACTGAATTCGCCCCTGATCCGGACGCTCGCCGTACTCGGCGTTGATCGATTCCACCACATCCATCCCG
>Ga0065721_10052752_pt1 | contig 11257 bp, 7 predicted proteins | sample Mesricmetagenome_FD_59108 | JGI IMG/M metagenome (GOLD analysis project Ga0065721, IMG submission 59108) | Mesophilic microbial community from rice straw/compost enrichment Sample: eDNA_1 v2 (version 2) | ecosystem: Engineered > Solid waste > Grass > Composting > Bioreactor | place: USA: Davis...
CCACCAACGTTGCAGCTGCATTACTTAAACCCCAGGCAGGTAAAATAAAGAACATCACAATCCGGATAGCGGTAATATAACCTGCTGATGCGGCTTCACCCGATTGAGCTACGATTGCTGTTAACACAATCCAGCTTCCTGAAGCGACCAGGAACTGGAAGGTACCCGGTGCTGCGATGTTTATGATCTGCCTGAACAGTTTCCAATCCGGTTTAAAATATGAAAGCTTCATCCGAATAATGCTATTGCCTCTGAACAAATGCCATAGCTGATATATCACACCTGTACCGCGGCCAATTGTTGTGGCCATGGCAGCACCGGTAAGACCAAATGCAGGCACCGGCCCCCATCCCCTGATGAGTAATGGGCATAGTATGATATTGACAACATTGGCGAGGCAAAGACTTTTCATGGCCATGCTGGCATCCCCGGCTCCCCTGAAAATTCCATTGATGAGGAAGAGCAGCATGATCACAATACTGCCACCTGTTAATATCCTCGTGTAAGTGACCCCATATTGCGCTGTTTCTTTTGAGGCACCCATTACAAGAAGAATTTCCTCAGCAAAAACAAAACCGGCAATGCTGAGTACAACGGTAACCATTATAGATAGCATGGTCGTTTGTGCACCTGCTTTTGCAGCAGCTTTTGGATTCTTTTCACCGATACGGCGTGCAACCAAAGCTGTTGCAGCCATGCTTATACCTATGGCCAGTGAATAAATAATTGTGATGACTGATTCCGTCAGACCCACTACCTGCTGGGCCCGGTCACTTTGTGGCAAGTGGCCAACAAAATAAAGGTCAACCAGTGCAAACACACTCTCCATGATCATCTCAAGGATCATGGGAATGGCCAGCATGATGACGGCTTTGCGAATGCTTCCCCGGGTATAATCCATTTCCTCACCACGAATAGCGTCTTTGACAAAACCCAATAATGCCGATACCCTTTTAACAGGTGTCGATGATTGCGACATAAAAAAAGATTTAATTAGTATGATTTGATAAATCGGGCAGAACGTTGCCCGGAAAAAAAATCAGAAAATTCAAACCGCTGGCTGAACCTGATTATACCGTGGTGGAATTATGCAATTTCCATGGACTGATGCTTAAGAAGGGGGCAAAGATAGAAAAATAGGAGAGTCCTCTAATACCGCTCATAATTTTTTTTCACCACAATTTTATATCATGAACCGGGTCTGTGGCAGATTAAAACGAATTTGCTTTATTTTTAGACTAAACCTGTGACCGGGCCGACCGGTTTTAAAAAACGCGGGTAACATGAACCAGGAAACAGGACCATTTTATGCCTTTACCCCTTGATACACATGTACACCGGCGAATGCGTAAATGGTTCAGTGTGTTCATTGTCATCCTGTTTACCATTCCATCGCTTGTACTAATCGGTTGGATTTTCGATATCTATTCCCTCAGGACTTTCTTCTTTCCACCTTTTGTGATGCTCCCGCTTACAGCGGTTTGCTTCATTTTGGTAGCAGCGGCCAAATTCTTATTGCGAAAAGAGGGGACAGTAAACTGGGGACGTGCCCTTGTGTTTATTGTCATGGCAATCGGTTTATTGCGGGTGGCTGAATTATTTCCCGGCGTCGGTTTCTCAATTGACAGGACTTTGTTTCCTGCCAGTTATCACCAGGCAGTCCCGGGCCAGTCAGGACGAATGTCACCCGTTGCGGCGATTTGTTTTATCCTGGCCGGTATTGCCATGCTTCTGCGCTGGTATCCTGATAATCTGAGGAAAAAGTTATCCCATTACCTCATCCTGGTGATTGGAGCGACAGCACTTTTTTCCATACTGGGATATATTTACCGGATACCGCAATACACCGGATTTTGGTCACACCTGGCTACGGATACATCCACAGCTTTGTGCTTTTTCATTTTCTCCCTGGCGATTCTGTTTGCAGACCCGGGGAAAGGTATCATGAAAGAGTTCACATCCACCTTTGGTGGCAGCCTGGTCGCGAGGCTGATGATACCTGCTGCTATCGTTATACCGGCGGTATTGGGATTACTCAGGTTACAGGGCAACTGGGCTGGTTTGTATACCAACGAATTTGGCACCAGCCTGCTGATACTTAGCATCATCATCATTTTTGCAAGCATCATATGGTATAACTCATACTTGCTGAATCAGCGTGACCTGCAGCGGAAACAGGTTGAAGATTCATTAATACACAGCGAACAACAGATCAAAGCGATTTTTCAAAATGCACCTGATGCGGTAATTGTAATTGACAGCGAAGGGCTGGTAAATAAATGGAACCCGGAAGCAGAAAATGTATTTGGATGGAAACAGGAAGAAGTCATTGGCCGCTACCTCAGCGATCTTATCATTCCGCCTGAGTTCAGGGAAGCACATATCAACGGACTCAGGCGCTACCTTGAAACAGGACAATCAGTACTCTTTGGAAAGACCGTAGACCTCTGGGCTATTAGAAAAGACGGCTCAGGGCTCGATGTATCGTTACGTATATCCCCGCTTAACCTGGGTGAAAATAAATACTTCATCGGTTTTGTGCGTGATATCACGGATAGAAAACAGATGGAGGATCGCCTCAAACGCTTCAACGAAGAACTGACTTTGCAGGTACAGGAAAAGACAGCAGAGCTTACCGAAATATTTGAGAGAATTACAGACGGCTTTATTGCTCTTGACAAAAATTTCCGGTATACCTATGTCAATAAAAAAGTCGGGGAGCTGGTTCATCGCGATCCGGCTTCACTTATAGGCCGATATATTTGGGATGAATTTCCTGATGCTATTGGAACCGAATCGCAGATTGCGACGGAAAAAGCTTTCCGGGAACAGCAATTTGTACAATTAACCGAGTACTATGCGCCATTAGACCTCTGGCTAACCAGTTACGTTTATCCTTCGCCAAACGGTTTATCCATTTTCATCCATGATATTACGGCAGAGAAAAAGGCAGAGCTCGAAATCAGCAAAGCCCGCAATGTGGCAGACAGGCTGATCGACAGCCTGCCCGGAGTATTTTATTTCTTTGATCAAAATGGAAAATTCATCCATTGGAACCGCGAATTCGAAAAAATTACGGGATTCACTTCGCAGGAAATATCGGAAATGCATCCCGCTGATTTTTTTGTGGAAGATCACAAAGATTATATCCGTGAGCGAATCGCAGGAGTTTTCAGCAGAGGCATTAATGATGCAGAAGCCAGTTTTCTCACAAAGGATGGCCATGTGATTCCCTATTTTTTTAAAGCAGTTTTAATTGAATATAATGGTGGCCCATGCTTATTGGGTACCGGGATAGATATTACAGAAAGAAAAAAATATGAAGTTGAGTTAATTGAATCCGAGAGGAAATACAAACTTCTTTTTGAAAGTAACCCGCTCCCCATGTGGATGTTAAGCCTTCCGGAATATCGGGTACTTGATGTGAACAATGCGGCCGTTGAATTATATGGATATACCAGGGAGGAATTTCTCGCATTGTCGGTGGAAGATTTTCGCCCGGCCGAAGATGTTGCACGATTCAGATCATCTACTAACACCAGGTTTCGCGGTATATACCACGCAGGCATTTGGCGTCATAAGAAAAAGGACGGAACCCTGATGTATATGGATATTGTGACTTATGATCTCAAATACCATGACCAGGAAACAAGACTTGTGTTGGGAAATAATGTCACGGAAAAACATATCGCCGAAGAAAAACTCAAAGAATCCTACGATGCGATCCGCAAACTGACAGGACACTTGCAGAATGTGCGTGAAGAAGAGCGGCTGCATATGTCGCGTGAAATTCATGATGAACTTGGCCAGTTGATCACCGTGCTGAAGATGGATGTAGCCTGGCTGAATAAAAGAATTGGAGAAGAAAATACTGCAGCCAAAAATAAAGTGCAGGAAATATTGGGTGTAATTGATACTACTGCCAAAACTGTCAGGAGAATTGCTTCTGAATTAAGACCCAGTTTATTGGATGACCTGGGATTGGTGGCAGCGATGGAATGGCATCTGGAAGAATTTGAAAAACGTTCAGGCATTGCAAAAAAACTGGAGCTGCCTGAGACTGAAATACAGTTGCCAAATACACACAGGATTGGATTATTCCGTATTTTTCAGGAATCACTTACCAATGTCGCACGTCATTCAGGTGCCACTGAAGTATTTGTTAGTTTGAAACTTGCTGATAAGCATTTAAATTTGATAATAAAGGATAACGGACAGGGATTTGATGAGAGACAGGAACAAAAGAAAACACTCGGTCTGCTGGGAATGAAAGAACGAAGCCAGATGATGGGAGGACGATACAATATCACCAGCAATCCGGGGGAAGGCACGACAGTGACAGTTGTTGTACCTTTGCCCGAAACCGGCCTGTAAAAACAAAATCGTATTCATGTTAAAAATTCTCATTGCAGATGACCATGCTATAGTCCGTAAAGGCCTTAAACAGCTTCTGCTGGAGGAATTCCCTTCTGCCATTATCGGGGAGGTATCTGATACGGAAGGCTTATTGAAACAGGTGATTAACGACGGTTGGAATATTGTCATCTGCGACATGAATATGCCGGGTCGCAGTGGTCTTGACGCACTGGCACATATCAAGCAGGTGGCCCCGGATCTGCCGGTCCTCATCATGAGTATGTATCCTGAAGACCAGTACGCACTACGTGTGTTGAAGGCAGGAGCTTCGGGTTATTTACAAAAAGAAAGTATCCACGACGATATCATCAAGGCGATACATACCGTCAAACTCGGAAAAAAGTTTATTACACCCACGATTGCCGAAAAGCTTGCGGAAGCATTTCACAACAATAATAATAAACAACCGCACGAGCTTCTGTCGGACCGCGAGTTTGATGTGTTCAAACTCATCGCCTCCGGCAAATCCGTTTCGGACATTGCCCACCAACTATCCCTTAGCACCACTACGGTAAGTACCTACCGCTCGAGGATCCTGGAAAAAATGGGCATCCGTTCCAATGCTGAACTGACCAGGTATGCCCTGGAGAAAAATCTGATATAAACCCTTCATTTGTAGTATAAACTCTACATCATTTAAAATATCCGGGCTACATTATACTTCCTTCCTAATTTCTATTTTGCAATGTAAATGCAGTCTTATTCTGCACTGGCAAAGCCGTTATTTATATGTTTAGGATCATCATAGCAGACGATCATCCGGTTGTCTTGCAGGCATTGAAAAAAATCATCCTGGAGGAGTTTCCCGGAATCCATATCGAGGAAGCCTCTGATACCAATATTCTCCTGGAGAAGGTATCGGAAGGAACCTGGGATTTGGTTATTTCCGATTTGGCCATGCCGGGTGGCGGCGGTTTTGCTGCATTGAAAAAAATCAAGGCCTATAGCCAGACTTTGCCTGTTGTCATACTGAGTACTTACCCCGCAGAACAATACGCTCCGCGTTTACTTAAAGCCGGTGCTGAAGATTTTATCAGCAAAGATTCACTTCCTGCCGGACTGCTTCGCGCCATGCACCGCATCCTTGACCTCGAAAAAAAAACCGAATAAATTTTCCGGTACAAATGACCGTTACCTTCAATTGTCCTGACACCAAAAGTGCATAAGGGTTTTTATGTAATCATTTGAACTACAAGGTTTTTTTACTTTATACTATGTAATTCTGCCGTTAGCTTTTATATTTTTGTCTGACCATCGGCCTATCCTATGTATTTGAAACAGGCATTTTGATGTTTGTTGAAATCCACCTAAAAAGTATCCTTGATGAAAATTGCGAGTTGGTCAAAACTTAAACAACTCATTGAAAGTACAGGCCGCCCCCAAAGTTTATTTCTCACTGTAATAGACCGTGATGGCAGGATCCGTTGTGCCAATGCGACCATGGTTCGCAATATGGAGTTAAAGGATCCAAGGGCTTCATCAGTTAACTTTTTTGACCTTGTACATCCTGCACAGGTTCCCAAACTCAAGTCGGCCATTGCATGTCCGCATAAAATCAATGAGGATATTGAGCTGCACGTGCGCAAAGGCTATTATCATCCCATGAAATGGAGGATCAGAAAACTTTCTGATCACAAAGACGACAGCCATTTTTTATGCATGGGTTATAAGATCGCCGACGATACGCGCGTGAATCATTTGAATACCCTGCTGAGAGATCACTACCACGTGGTGATGGAAGGGATGACTGCACTGGTGATCCATGATGAGCGCGGTGAAATGATTGCGGCAAATCAAAAGGCCGCTTCCATTTTTGACTGTACACTGGAAGACCTGTATCAACTGACCGATATCGAATCCTTGTGGAAGAAAAAATGGCATATACTTTCAGAAAAGGGACATCCTGTTTCATTTGCCGATTCCCCTTTTATGAAATGTATCAGGACCGGTGACACATACACGCAAACGCTCCATATACAACTACCCGATGGTAACTTCAAATGGTTTCTGTTTAACTCGCAGCCTGTAAAGGGTGGTGCGGGCAAACCCTTCGCTGCCATTTCCAATATCATTGATATTACCAAGGAACGCGAACTCTCGCGTGAACTCGACGAGGGCAAAGTTTTGATCAATACTTTCTTCCAGCAGACTCCTACACTGGCCTGGGTAATTGATGAGACCGCACTCCTACAATTCGCCAGCCAGGCGTTTTATGAACATTTCGGTCTAACGGAAAAAGAAAGTATTGGCAGAAAAATTACCGACCTGGTGCCGCAATCAGTCTCCAGGATACTTTATGATGAGCACATGCAGGTGTTTGAAACCGGCAACCCGGTCCAGGTAACAGAAAGAGTAAAATGGGCTGATGGCAGTTATTCCATTTCACACATACACCTGTTCCCCATTCACTCTGGCTCCGGGAAAAAACTGGTAGGCGGGCAGGCAATAAGCCTGCCTGACAAGAGCAAACTTGAAAAAGAACTGAAGATCGCGCATGAGCGCATGCTTCATATGAGCCGCGCTACATCGGATGCTATCTGGGAATGGGATATGCAAACGGGTCAGATCTTCCGCAATGAAGCACTGATGGAAATGATCGGGTACCAGCCTGATCACTCAAAGGGCCTTTCATGGTGGTTGCGCAGGATACATCCGGAAGATCGCAACCGGCTTGCCGATAAAGTAAAAGAAGCAACGGATAATTTTCAGCAATCATGGAGTGATTCCTATCGCTTTAAATGCGCCGACGGTACATATAAACATGTAGAGGATAAGGGTTTCGTTGTGTATGAAAACGGTTTGCCTGTAAAAATGATTGGATCCCTGCAGGATATTTCTTTGCTGAAGGAACTTGAAAGCGAATTGGCAGATGCGCGACTTCAAAAGCAAAAAGAAATTTCCGAAACCGTTATCAGGGTTCAGGAAAAAGAACGGACCCGGATAGGTCACGAGTTGCATGATAACGTGAACCAGATATTGTCAACAGTGAAACTCTTCTTCGACAATATCAAACCTTCAGGCTCTGAACAGCAACAGTTAAAGCAAAAAAGCATTGAATACCTGCACCTGGCCATTGAAGAAATCCGCAAGCTGTCAAAAGAACTGGTAACCCCACAATTGAAGAAAGAGACGCTGGTTGACAGTATTCTTGCTGTGATCACAGATATTCAGATCACGGGAGCGATACGTATCAGTTTCAACCACCAGGTTAACGAAGAAATATTATCCCACGGAAAAAAAGTCACATTATTCAGAATCGTCCAGGAACAACTGAAAAATATCCTGAAACATAGCCAGGCAAAAACAACGGAGATAAATCTTCGGACCATTTCACAGGCTGTTGAGCTTACCATTATTGACGATGGAAAAGGATTTGATCCGCAGTTAACAAGGCAGGGAATCGGGCTGGCCAATATTCATGAGCGCACACATTTTTACAATGGTACTGCTCATGTTGAATCGACTCCGGGCAAAGGATGTCTTCTTAAAGTGTCTATCCCACTCGAAAATTAAACGGAGATATGAAAGGGAAAAATTCATAAAATGTTCCCTAGTAATGAGCGATCGGATCGGCTTTACCGTCCGGGTCATTCAGTGCCGTACCGCGGCTGCTGATCTGGTTTCCTTTCAACAGCAATAAGCCGGCGACATGTGGTGCTGCCATGGAAGTTCCGGAAAGGTATGCATACCGTCCCTTTGTAAAGGTTGACAGCACGCGCACACCTGGTGCAGCGTAATCAACAACGTCATTTCCAAAATTGGAAAAAGATGCAAACCGATCGAGGCTGTCTATGGCCGAAACCGTATATACATTTTGTGCATTGACCCTTGCAGGGGAGTATTTGCCTGCATTCTCTTTATCATTGCCCGCAGCTATTGCTACAAAAATTCCTTTTGCTGCAGTGCTCGTTACCATTTGATCCAGCGTAGCGGAAATACCTTCATCATTCCCCACGCTCAGGTTCACCACATCACCCGCTGCTGCATGTTCATTTACGTAAGACAGCGCCCTGACAATAGATGAAAGCACACCATTGCCATCCTTATCAAGCACACGAAGTGAAACAAGCGTAGCTCCTGAAGCTACCCCAAGTACACCGAAGTTGTTATTTTTCGCACCAATGATACCAGCCACATGGGTTCCATGCCCGTTTTCATCGCTGGCAGAGTTCACACCCTGCAAAAATGATTTGCTCAATGCACGATCTACCGTCAGATCCGGATGCTCAAAATCAATTCCTGAATCAATAATCCAGGCACGTTTGCCAATCCCGTCACCATAGCCGACTCTTTCAATATTCCAGGTTACAAGGCCGGGTGCGGCAACGGTAAAACAGGTTCCCAGTGATACAATACGGTCCGGTTCGATTGTGGCAATGGTTTCATCCTGGGCAAGGCGGTCGGCTTCATCGGCAGAAAGGCTGGCTATAAAACCTCCGGGTCCAACGGCAAAGCCCTCTTCCAGCGCCGCGGTCCTGATGCTGTGTTTTGCCAAAACCCGGGGTGCTAAGTCTTTCAGCTGCCGGGCACTGATACCGCGGCTGGCCAGGGCCGAAGCTTTATAGGAAACAATGTACTTACCCTGTATGGGTTTGCCACTGTTGGCGTTTGCCTGTTGCGAACATTCTTCAGGACTGATTGCAGGATTTTCGGGCACCGCGTCATGGCTTTTCTTACAACCGGCCATAACGGCAATGAATAACAGGAAGGGGATGGTTTTTCTCAGGATCATCGACACAAATTATTGTGTCCGCATATAGCAGGAATCATGCCTGCCCCGCCCTAAATCAGAGGGTTTAACAGCTTTTTTTGCAGCTATTTTTTTAACACTGTCACGAGACTGTCCCAGACGTCATTTCAGCTCTTCAAACCGGCCGGTCAATTTGTTTTTCCTCACATTATCCCAGGTAAAATAACGTCCGTTCATTGCGACGTATACTCCATGAGGCAGGGTCTGTACAAAAGCGAGGGCGCTGCCCAGGTTAAAGAGGCCATCAGAGCTACCAAACTTTATGGGTATCATGGCCCCGGTTAAGACTACCGTTTTATCTTTTATATGCCCGGCTACTACCCGGGCTGTTTCTGTCATGGTATCTGTGCCATGTGTGATCACAATTTTATCTTCAGAGGCCTGGCTGCATTGATAAACGATCCACTCCCTGTCCTTATCGGTCATCTCCAGGCTGTCGATCAACATCAATGTACTGATGGTTACCGGCACTTTATTCCTCCCCATTTCGAGCAGCTCGTGCATATGCGTTTCTTTAAAAAACAATTCCCCGTTTAGTTCATTGTATTCCTTGTCGAACGTTCCCCCGGTGATAAAAATGCGAATGTTCATGCAGCAGTTTTTGTAGATGAGACCAAAATAAGACTTTCTCCCATTTTAAAACGGATACGCACTGTGTAAAAAATTTCCGATCAGTTCCACACATCGAAACTAAAAGAAAGAAAGAAGCCCGGGTGCCGTTGATTCAAACCCGTTAAAGCAAAGGCAAAATCGTAGTTTACCTTGGGAAGAAAACCACTAAAGCCGGTTGATTTCTTAATAAAATGTGCAAATGAATTAACAATTTATCCAAGCATCTGCAAATATTGAAATTGGGCTGACTTTTTGCATTTTCAGGATGTAAACGGTCACAAATGGGAATACCGGTTCAAACTGCCATGATCATTGACGATGAGGAAGACCTGGGGCAATTGTTATCGGTCATTCTTGAATCCCGAAAGATACACGCCATGACCGTTACAAATCTCGAAGACGCCGAAGCCTTTCTCGCCTACTTAAAACCCACGGTAATATTTCTCGATAATAATTTCCCCGGCGGACTGGGTGTAAACTTTATTCGTAAGATAAAAGCGATTGACAGCGAGATTAAGATTATCATGATGACGGCTGATTCCTCTGCCTGGATCCGCGAAAAAGCAGTGGAGGAAGGAATAAATTATTTTCTCAGGAAACCGTTCAGCCGTAAAGCCATCGATACCGTACTTGACAAATTGAATTTCCGTAAGGCCACAGCTTAAAATCAACGCCTGCCGGCCAGCGTTTGCCAGTTGGCAATAACTATTCCTGTAAATACAATCAACATACTTACCACGTGAACAGTAGTAAATTGTTCATGAAGAATGATGGCTGCTTCAATGCTGCTGAACACCGGAATTAAGTTGCCAAATAAAGCCGTACGACCTGCACCCAGTTTCCCAATAGCTTTATTCCAACAAAGAAAGCTTATAACAGATGTGCCAAGTCCCAGGTAAACGATTATCAACGCCAGGTCCCAGTCCCATACAACAGGAGCCGTACGGTTCGCCTCAATCAAGAAGAATGGCATCAGTAAAAGTGTGCCGAAGCTGAACACCACAAACAGGTAATTGACCGGTGAAATACCAGCCGGTTTCTTCTTGACAAGTGTATTATAAATCGCAAATGAAAGTGCAGCCATTAAAACCCATGCATCGCCGGCGGTAAAACGGAAATGAATGAGATTTTCTATACTGCCTCTTGATACAAGTAAAACAACGCCGGCAATACAAATAATCAGACCTGTGAGCTTCAGCCAACCGATTTTCTCTTTCAGAAAAATCTTTGCAAGCAATATGGCAAAAATGGGGGATGAGGTGGTCCCGATCAATGCGAGATTGATCGCAGTGGTATAATGTGCGCCAATGTAAACAAAAGTGTTGAAAATGGAGACGCCTGTCAGCGATGCCCAAAACAAATAATGCCACGATCGTTTCAGTATATTCCATTCCGAGCGGAACCTGTTCCAGGCAAAAGGCACCATGATCAAAGAAGCAAGTGCCCAGCGATAAAAAGCCAGCCCCGCCGGCGGTACGC
>Ga0065721_10006397_pt1 | contig 11255 bp, 9 predicted proteins | sample Mesricmetagenome_FD_59108 | JGI IMG/M metagenome (GOLD analysis project Ga0065721, IMG submission 59108) | Mesophilic microbial community from rice straw/compost enrichment Sample: eDNA_1 v2 (version 2) | ecosystem: Engineered > Solid waste > Grass > Composting > Bioreactor | place: USA: Davis...
CGTGCGCGGACCTTCAGCACCGCTTTTCGGACCAAACGCTGTAACGGGTGTCGTCAATATTATCACTCGACGTGTCCAGTCAGACAAGGCACAGGTTACAGCAAACGTTGAGGTCGCTTCACCTCAAAGTCTGGTCGCCAACGCTTACGTTGGAAAGAAGATCTCGCAAAAGCTGAATGCCGCGGTTTCGTTTAACCACCAGGATCGCTCAAGGTTTGACGAACGCTTCTATCAGACTGCCACTGGCGAGTACACGTCAGGACCAGCGTTCATTNATAATTTTGCCAGCAAATTCCCTGACGAGAGCCAGGCGATGAAGAAGACTGGCGCGAATATATNTCTCGGTTACAACCCTGCGGATCGCACACAAATTGACTTTTCAGTCGGNCTCCAGGAAAACACTACACTTCGGAACCTGCTGAGCAGCTTCGGAACAACCCTCAATACCACAAGTTCAAATTCTATTTATGCAAACCTCGCTGCGCGGGTAGGGGACTTCAACGTAAGAACGTCATACATCAACGGCAGCGACAACATTCAGATGGGTGCCATTCCCTCTTCGTACGACTTCAACGTGACGGACATCAATGCTGAATACACCATCAGGATTGGAAAGAAGGTCAGTGTCGTTCCCGGTATCAATTTCCAAAATGCTGTATTCAGTGACGAGGATTACCGCTTCGAAGCCGGAGCAGGATTTCTCAACGGTACACGCCAGGCGATATCCACTGTATCCGGTTTCATCCGGTCAGATATCAACGTGAGCGACAAGTGGCGCGTGATCGCAGCCCTGCGCGCAGACAGGTTCTCAGCGCCGGATGATCTTTACCTCGCATATGAGCTGGCTTCTACCTATAAGATTAACGACAACAACCTCATCAGGATGGCCGTCACACAATCGAACAGTGGCGCCTTTGTTGGATATAATAAACTAAACCTCATTTCGCCGAACTCATTCCACCTGGGTGGGGGCGCGTACGTAGATCAGGTTCAGATTGGTAACGAATCCCTTGATCTCCTCACGGTGAAGATGGTGGAACTCGGTTACCGCGGGCGCCTCACGTCCAACTTCCACATTGACGTCGATGTGTTCCGCCAGGAAATCAGCAACCTAACGACCACGATCATCCGCGGCTTCACGGAATATCCGCCGTCGCTGAGTTCCGACTTCCTTGTAGAGTTCGGCAACGTTCCGACTACTGCAACACAATACGGTGCAACCATTGGGTTTAACTTTGTTCCCAGTACAGATTGGCAGATCAAACCCTTCATTACGTTACAAACCACACGCACTGAAGATCTTCCAAGCTCCGATTTCGACCCTCAGCTGAGTACAAATCAGCCTGGAATGGGATTCCCTGCCGTGACATACAGCAACAGCCGCCATGCCTATACGCCTGCAGCATACGGTGGTTTCTATATCAATTATAAGCCACACGACAAACTGAACGTGAACCTCAATAGCTACCTGATGAGCAATCAGACATGGTACACTGAGGGTGGTGTTGAAGTGGATGGTGGTTCTACGGTTCTCGTGAATGCGAAAATCAGCTACGCCGTAACCCGGGCACTTAATGTCTACCTGAACGGACGCAACCTGCTTGAACGTGAGAAGCCACAATTCCTCGGTGGTGATCACCTTGGTGCGCTCCTCGGCGGAGGCATCTCACTGGATCTCAAGTAGATTAGAATAGGATACTGAATTAAGGGTCGAAGGCCGATGGAAACATCGCGAACCTTTGACCCTTGTCATTTTAGTACGACGTAGCGTTCCGAAAATGCCGGCAGGCAAGACCTGCTACTCCACAACGATCTCTTTTGAAAGGCCAACAGCATTGAACCGAATTGAGAGACGTCGGGCCGGCGTGCGCGGCTCATCACAGTCCGCCGAAGGATCCACAAAGTAATAGTAGAACTTCTCGTGTCTTTTGTAAATCTCCTGCTGATCCGGTTTCCCGAGTGCGTTGACGACCTCTATCTCATTCAATCCCAGAAGTTTGTCTTTCTGCGCAAGGATTACCTCGGCTAACGGAGTTCGGGCGCCGTTACAGCCTTTCAGGTCGTTTCGCCAGGCTTGAGCGTCGAAGTGGTCCAGAGATATCTTATCAGGACTGCAGGATACGAGCAAAACCACGCTAACCAGCAGGTGATGCCATTTGAAGATGCGCATATTTTTTTTGTACGTGGTAGAACCACCACGAAGAAATGAAACAATACAGGAGTGAAACGACATGGTAGTACTCGGGCCAATCAAGTCGCAAGGTAAAAAAGGAAAGCATTAGCGTATACAAAAAGATGCGCACCCATTCCGACCATTTTACCCATTGACGTTGTTCAAACAGCACGCCACAGTTCACGACCATCACAGAAATCAGGATGGCCACGAAAATCTGCACCTTTAGTGGCAGACCATCCGCGGAGAATAGAAAAACGGCGGTGCCAACCAGACAGATGGCATACTGGAAAAGAACGTAGGTATTCAGCAACAGGGTGGAGGGCGGGTCATACTTCCGGTAACTGGCCTTATCGATCTCAGGTGCGGGCCGATATCCCCCCAGGTAATCGGGTAGCCACCCGGGCTTCTTGAAAAGGTAGCGGAATCTGTCGCCCCACGTCGGGATCCTCGCCAGATCTTTCTGCATGGCCAGGTAATGGCTGAAGTTCGCATACACCGGATTCCAGCTGTTCAAGGGGGTCGTGACGCCATACGTTGGCTTTTCTTCCTCCTCCTGGAAGGTCCCGAACACGCGGTCCCAGATGATCAGCGACCCCGCGTGATTCTTGTCGATGTACTTCGGATCGCGCCCGTGGTGCACCCGATGATGAGACGGAGTGTTGAAAATAAACTCTATCCACCGCGGGAGCTTGCCGATGGCCTCAGTATGGATCCAAAACTGATACAGTGTATTCAGGGCTGAAATAAGCGCAAAATCTAATGTTTTGAACCCGAGGAAAGCAATCGGGAGGCTGAAGCCAAAGGTCCAGATCACCTGAAGCGAACTCTGCCTGAGTGCAACGCTGAGATTATACTCTTCACTTTGGTGGTGAACGACGTGGCCACCCCAGAAGAGGTTCACCTCATGACTCATGCGATGTGCCCAGTAGTAAGCCAGGTCGACGAGCAGTATCAGCGCGACCCAATACCACCATTGCGAGCGGTCGGGAGAAAAGAGGGCGTAGTTTTCAAACAGGAACTGGTAGATCCCAATCGCAAAGATTTTCAGGAATAATCCCGACAGCTGGGAGGTGATTCCGCAGCTCAGGTTGGCGATGGCATCCTGCAGGCGATAAAGTTTCTGATGGGTCAACCTCTCGATCAGAAGCTCGACTCCGATCAGGATAAAGAAAACGGGAATTGATAAAACGATGGGATTCAGGTCCATTGCTCAGCTCATCAGGTGACGTTCTACAAGGTACGACTTCCCGTGCATTGGCAAAAGGCGGGGTGGGGCCGGTGCGGGTCAGAATATTTGAATTCTGCCGGGCCAAAGTGGTATTTTCGATTACCTTTGCCCGAAAATCTGAAACATGGTACTAAAGATTCTGCGCGGTGTGTGGTTTGTTTCATCACTCGGTGCATTAGCCGCGCTCCTCACGGTTTATGCATCCCTTCCCGAAGACGTATCGCTGTTCCAGCAGGGACTGCAGGTCGTTTCGCTTTCGCGGGAAGCATTCTTCTATCTGGCACTGGCCATCATTACCCTGACTAACGCGCTCGTCTACGTAACGAAAACCCTGAATAAACATGACGAGGGTATGCGCGCCTGGTTTCACGGTTTGATCGTAACGATAAATATCTTCTTTGTCGTAACCCTGTTTTTTGTAAGTGCTTACAACGCCACCGAGCGATTCGACTTCGAACGGGTCGGTCCATTTATTTCTGCAAGCGTTATTCTGATCGCTGCATGGGGACTATTCTGGCCTTTCCGGGTCGTAATTCGAAAATTTTTATCTAAACCGACCGTTTAGTTAGGGTCGTCGAATGAATTGATCATTAACCTGTTGCATTATTTGAGTTAAGCCAATTCTGGAACTCCGAAGCAAAGAGCCTGAGTTGAAGTCAATGCAAAAATCACTTTATTCGTGATTAGTCGGCATTTTTTGAACGTTTGAGTTCATTTTTTAAGCCTAACTCCGCAACAAATCAAACTAGCGTATGGCGAAAACAGAAAAATCTGCAGCTTCGATTGAATATGATGAATCCAGTATACGGTCGCTGGACTGGCGCGAACACATCCGCCTCCGTCCAGGAATGTATATCGGTAAACTTGGCGACGGCTCGTCAAAGGACGACGGTATCTACGTCCTTGTAAAAGAGGTCGTCGACAACTCAATCGACGAACATATGATGGGCCATGGCAAGGCCATCGACATCTCTATCTCTGATCAGCGCGTCGTCGTCCGCGATTACGGACGTGGCATCCCGCTGGGTAAAGTCGTTGACGTGGTGTCGAAAATCAACACCGGCGCGAAGTACGATTCAGGAGCCTTCCAGAAATCGGTAGGTCTGAACGGTGTCGGTACCAAAGCCGTTAATGCCCTTTCCAACTACTTCAAGGTACAGGCATTCCGCGATGGACAAACCAAGCTTGCCGAGTTACAAAAAAGGTGTTCTCGTAAACGACCCCAAGCCCGGCAAAACCACCGAGAAGAATGGAACCCTGGTGGAATTCGAACCGGATAACACCATGTTCAAGCATTATCACTTCATCCCGGAATACCTGGATGACCTGATGTGGAACTACGCGTTCCTCAATGCCGGGCTTACCATCAACTACAATGGGCGCAAATTCTTCTCGAAAGACGGTCTCCTTGACTTGCTTCGCCAGAAAACCTCGTCAAACGAACTCCGCTACCCGATCATCCACGTAAGAGGAACAGATATTGAATTTGCCCTCAGCCACGGAAATCAGTACGGCGAAGAATACTATTCCTTTGTAAACGGACAGAACACTACACAGGGTGGAACTCACCTCGCGGCATTCCGCGAAGGCGTGGTTCGTGCCGTACGCGAAGCCTGCAAAAAGGAATACGATGCAGCCGATATCAGAGCCTCCATCGTAGGGGCTATCGCCGTCAGAATTCAGGAACCCGTCTTTGAATCTCAGACAAAAACGAAGCTCGGCTCGCTCAATATGGCTCCCGAAGGCCCGACCGTGAAAAGCTATGTCGGTGACTTCGTCGCAAAGGAACTGGAGATATTCCTGCACAAAAACCCTGAAATCAGAGACGCGCTCGAAAAGCGGATCATCCAATCCGAACGTGAACGCAAGGAAATCGCGGGGATCAAGAAACTCGCCAATGAACGGGCCAAAAAAGCGAACCTCCACAACCGGAAGCTCCGCGATTGCCGGTTCCACTTTGACGACAAAAGCGAAAAGGGCGCTAACTCCCAGATCTTCATCACCGAAGGAGACTCCGCCAGCGGTTCTATCACCACTTCGCGGAACGTCGAAACTCAGGCGGTATTCAGTCTCCGCGGAAAACCGCTGAACTGTTACGGACTGACCAAGAAGGTGGTGTACGAAAACGAGGAGTTCAACCTCCTTCAACACGCCCTTAATATTGAAGATGGCCTCGACGGACTTCGTTATAACCAGGTTATCATCGCTACAGATGCCGACGTCGACGGAATGCACATCCGGCTTCTGCTGATGACATTCTTCCTGCAATTCTTCCCCGACCTCGTGAAGGCAGGCCACGTGTTCATCCTGGAAACACCCCTCTTCCGCGTTCGCAATAAGAAAGAAACTATCTACTGCTACAGTGAGGAAGAAAAACAGGCCGCGATCAAAAAACTTGGAAAGGTGGAGATCACCCGATTCAAAGGACTTGGTGAAATCTCTCCAAAGGAGTTCGGAGCTTTCATCGGCGAAGACATCAGACTGCAACCTGTACTTCTTCACGACCAGAACCTGCACCAACTGATGGAATTTTACATGGGTAAAAACACACCGGACCGACAGGAGTTCATCATCGACAACCTGCGCATCGAACTCGACAAGATCGACAGCGAAGCGGAAGAGGTTATTGAACTCGAGGATCAGCCCGAAGGTGCGGTTGCTTAATTTGAATAAATCGTTTTGAGATAATTGCCTGGCAGCAAACTATGAGCAAGAAAAAAGGAACAGATAAGCCGGAGATTGAATCAACAAACGTCCCTTCCAATGGAAATGGAAACAACAACGGGGACGCCGTTCATTCAATCGCTCTGGATGGTCTTTATAAAAACTGGTTTCTCGACTATGCGTCGTACGTAATCCTGGAGCGCGCGGTGCCGCGTATTGAAGACGGTTTGAAACCCGTACAACGCCGCATCCTGCATTCTCTCAAGGAAATGGATGACGGGCGCTTTAACAAAGTCGCGAACGTCATCGGTCACTCCATGCAGTATCACCCACACGGTGACGCAGCTATCGGTGAGGCGATCGTAAACCTCGGACAAAAGAACCTCCTCATTGAAACCCAGGGTAACTGGGGAAATATCCTCACGGGTGACAGCGCCGCTGCACCCCGTTACATCGAAGCAAGGTTGTCGAAGTTTGCCCTCGATGTAGTTTACAACCCGCAGACAACGGAGTGGCAACTATCGTACGATGGCCGGCGCAAAGAGCCGGTAACACTCCCTGTGAAGTTCCCGTTGCTTCTCGCGCAAGGTGTCGATGGTATCGCGGTAGGACTTTCCACAAAGATCCTTCCTCACAACTTCATCGAACTCATCAAAGCATCTATCGACATTCTCAAGGACAAAAAGCCGAAGATATATCCGGATTTTCCTACAGGGGGTGTTGCGGACTTCTCCGAGTACAACCAGGGCTTGAGAGGTGGTAAGATCAAGGTTAGAGCGAAGATCGAGATTGCTGATAAAAAAACGCTGGTCATCAGGGAGATACCGTACACGACGACGACCACTTCCCTGATGGAGTCCATCGTGAAGGCCAGCGAAAAAGGCAAGATCAAAATCAAAAAAGTAGTCGATAACACGTCCAGCGAAGTTGAAATTGAAGTTCAGCTGCAGCCGGGACAATCGCCCGAAATTGCAATCGATGCCCTTTATGCTTTCACCGATTGTGAGATCAGCATTTCTCCGAACGCATGCGTGATCGTTGAGGATAAGCCGCACTTCATGGCGGTGAACGATATCCTCAAGTACAACACGCAACAGACTGTCGACCTCCTCAAAAAAGAGCTGGAGATCAGGAAGGCAGAACTTATGGAGAAGATCCTGTTCTCATCCCTGGAGAAGATCTTTATTGAAAACAGAATATACCGCGACATCGAAGAGGCCAAAACGTGGGAAGACGTGCTGGCACGCATCGACAAAGGGTTGGCGCCTCACAAGAAGAAATTCTACCGTGAGATAACCACCGAGGATATCATCCGCCTCACCGAAATCAAGATCAAACGTATTTCGCGTTACGACTCCTTCAAGGCCGACGAGCTGATGAAGGATCTCGAGAAACAGTTGAAAGAAACCCAGCATAACCTCAGGCACCTGACGGATTATGCCATTGCTTACTATCAGCGCCTGCTTGAAAAGTATGGCAAAGGCCGCGAGCGCAGAACCGAAATCAAGAGCTTCCAGGCAGTTACCGCAGTTGAAGTTATTGCCAACAATCAGAAGCTGTACATCAACCGCGCCGACGGATTCGTAGGCTACGGTTTGAAACGTGATGAGTTCATCTGCGACTGCTCCGATCTTGACGACGTCATCGCGATCCGCAAGGACGGCAAGATGCTCGTATCGCGGGTGAAGGAGAAGATGTTCATGGGTAAGGACATCCTTTACGCGGGCATCTGGAAAAAAGGCGACGACCGGATGGTATACAACGTGATCTACAACGATCCGAAGAGCGGAAGAGGTTTCGCCAAGCGATTCAATCTCCCCGGCATAATCCGCGACAAGGAATACGACCTGACGCAGGGCACACCGAACTCAAAGATATTTTACGTCAGCGGCAATCCGAACGGAGAAGCTGAGACCGTTCAGGTTAAGCTGTCACAGTCGAGTACCGCACGTAAGAAGGTGTTTGAATTCGACTTCGCGGAACTTGAAGTGAAGGGTCGCGGTGCAAAGGGGAATATCATTACAAAGTATCCGATGCGCAAGGTTGAGTTCTTCAAAGCGGGAGGTTCGACGCTGAGCAAGCTCGATCTTTGGTACGACGATGCCGCCGGGCGACTCAACCGCGATGGCCGTGGGAAGAAACTTGGCAAGTTCGACGGCGACGATCAGATCATCGCGTTCATGCGGAACGGCTCGTACAAAATCACGAATTACGACCTCACCAACCGCTACGATCCTGAGAAAACGCTCCTTGTGGAGAAATACAATCCCGGACGTGTGGTCTCTGCAGTCTACGTTGACGGCGATAGCAAGCAATACATCGTGAAGCGTTTCATGATCGAAACGTCAACTGTCGACAAGGAGTTTGGATTCATTTCCGAAGCTATCGGCTCGCGTCTGGTTGCCGTATCCACGCGGGAAAATCCCGAAGTAGAGGTCGAAGTGGTGAAGGGTAAAGACAAAACGAAGAAAACGGAAATCGTCAACCTCGAAGACATCGTGGAAGTGAAAGGCTGGAAAGCAATCGGAAACCGATTGTCGGAATACAAAGTAACGAAGGTCTCGCTAGTACAGGATGAAGAACCCGCAGCGGAAGAAGAAGAAGCTGAAGAGGTGATCGAATCTGATGAAGAGGTTCAGTCGCCAAAAAAAAAAGTCGACGAAGCAACCTTCCAGCCCCCGACAACAATCGAGGAAGACGGGCAAGTCGCCCTCTTCGGGGGGGCGCCAAAAAGTCCCCAGCAAAGTCAAAGCCCCCAAAAAAGGCAAGTCAAAGTCGAACAACAAAGCCTCTTCGGAGCAGCTCCAAAACAAAGCCCGGAAAGTCAAAACCAAAGTCAGCCCCAAAAAAGCGAAAGTGAAACGCAAGTAGGGCAGAGCGTTGAAGAAACGAAAGGCAAAGACCAGACTGGCGGCAAGGCCTTCAATGTAGGAGAGACTATTGAATTCGACCTTTAATGGTCATTGGAGATCGGGTTATTGATATTTCCCGATCTCCAGTTCTCCACCGGGACCAAGATATTTATCGCGCGAATTGAAGTCAGGTGACTGCTTTAGCTGCGTCATCGTCCGTTGAATAAAGGCCGCCATCCGTTCGTTCTCCGCATCGACAACGCCACTATCTTCTGTAACCGGAGCCTTATTTGTAATCAGCCATTTAGCCATGTGAAACTTCTTGTGGGTGGGAGGCATAGGACTAACCTTCACCTTTGGCATCATCGATCCTGCGAGTGTTTCTATGAAGATCGCATAGGAAGAATCAGCGTTTAAATCAGCAACCACGAAGTCAACGTTCTCAGCCGATACCCAGAAGACATGCTTTCCCGGTTCGCATTCATAACGGAAGTACTGTGTTCCCTGAAAGTCGGCGATGAACTTATCACCGTCGAAAACCAGCGTGTTGATATCNCTCTGGTAATTGGTGGGACGAACCAGGTAGACGACAGCTTTCCCCTTCGACGGAGCCTGAAATCCCTGTGCAGCAAGTGTACCCGCGCAGGTCAGGAACAGGATCAGTAAACAAAACCTTGACATGCCCAAAAATAACGCTTTTTACGCCGTCATTCAGTGCGAAATAGGCGGAACAGCAAAGCGTGAATTGCCCACGTTCTCATCTGCCGAAAGCGTTGATATCTGCACCACGGGAATTTTCTTGTCGCGATAGGCGGACCACGCCGATGAAATAATGGTCTTCATGTCCCCTTCGGAACCTGGCCTCGATGTTGAACTATCAAGAGGATCTTGTCCCCGAAGGAGCTGCCATATCGACCAGTAGCGTGGACTTCCATCCCTCAGCGGAGTGAGCCGGATAGTGGCTGCGTCGGACTGCCCACTGCTTTCCACGACTACGAGGTACCTCTTGTTAGCTGCGACATTTGCTTCCATCCACGACGAACCATTTCGATCTGTCCAGAACAGTTCATCACCGGGCTCCAGCACAACGGATGCGTAAGACCCTGCCGGGAAACTTCCGACGAATGATTGCTCCTTGAACAAACGTGTCTCACCCGAAGACAGTGATGGGTCGAAATAGAAATAGATTATTGACTTCCCTTCAGGAGGAGACTCAATGGGCTGGGCGAAACCCAACAGACGGATCATAAGTATCAGGATGAGTAAAACCAATATTCGCTTCATGACTACGTGTTTGAGAAGTACAGACTTTCATACCTATACAAATCGCGGTCCACAAATCATTTGCAAATAAATCAACACATCGCCTGTGGCAGACATTGACAGAACCGGGATTGTTCCTTCATCCCATATCATTAACTTTGTCCCACATGGAGAAAACAACTATGCAGAAGATCTTGTTGATTTTCATTTTTTCCCTGCTTCTGTCTGCAGCGTTTGGTCAATCCGACATTCTTGCCGTTGGAAAAGTAACCGATGCCCGGACAGGCAAAGGAGTAAAGGCAAACATCCGGTACAGCAGCATTCCAACCGGAAGCATCTTTGGCCGCTTTTCGGACAGCACGTTTACCTTCTCGATATTTGGTACTGCCCGTTATCAGATTACTGCCTCGGCGGAGGGATACAATCCGCGAACGGTCATTGTCGACCCGAAGGATATCAACTCCGAGAACCGCGTAATTCGTGACATCGCGCTTTCGTCGAAAGGCGAAACGATCGTTTTGAACAACCTGATCTTCCCGCAGGGCAAGGCAGTGATCGATGAAAAGTCGTATCGCGAACTGGATGAAGTTGCTGAAATGCTCAAGGCAAATCCATCTATCGAAATCCAGCTGGAAGGACATACAGACAACGTCGGCAATGCAAAGATGAATATGGAGCTTTCGAAAAACAGGGTAGAGGCGGTGAAGAAGTACCTGGTTGAAAAAGGCGTTGCAAAAAAGCGTATTCAAACAAAAGCGTTCGGCGGTACTCAGCCGCTTAGAAACGAAATGACTCCGGAAGCCCGCGCGCTGAACCGTCGCGTTGAAATGAGAATTTTACGGGATTGATTCGTCGTCCCTGACCTCATTAGAAATAAGGTCGCCCGCTCTGGGACTTCTGTTCTTTGCGCCAGATTCCCAAATGTATTATCTTAGGTAATCCTTTCCCAGGCAGTTTTCCGGAATTTCAGAGGCGCCTAAAAGGTCCTTGACCGGACTTCGGCGTTTCCCCGGCGGGACCTGCCGCGCAAAGCAAAGAGAAAGCAAAATTAAAGCATAAATGAAGCATAGAT
>Ga0065721_10005869_pt1 | contig 11253 bp, 6 predicted proteins | sample Mesricmetagenome_FD_59108 | JGI IMG/M metagenome (GOLD analysis project Ga0065721, IMG submission 59108) | Mesophilic microbial community from rice straw/compost enrichment Sample: eDNA_1 v2 (version 2) | ecosystem: Engineered > Solid waste > Grass > Composting > Bioreactor | place: USA: Davis...
CGACGGAATCTTCATTCAGGATGCGGAACTGGAAGGAGATACCCCTGCCTTCCGGGTCGATCCGGTCTTTGTTGCAGGGCTTCCCTGAGATTCATTGGAAACTCATCCCAGTAATGTCCCTGCAGAACATTCTCCTCAAGGAGTGATTGATCGGCACGATATGCCCCCCCGCATGCGACTACGTGCATGTTGATAGTCAGGAGTGAACTGATCGTCCTGTTCAGGCCGCATCATTTTTCGTGTTCAAAGAAACCTATGAAAATTCGCTTTCTCCAGTTTGCTGTTCTTCTGACGATTCTGATGGCTCAGCCTGTCCAGGCTGATGTCCAGACTCTTGTCGGAAAGTGGACTTTCGATGGGACCGATAAAACGTCGGATCTTCGACCAGTCGGGAACGTGAAACTGGATGTCCCCGGGCCTCGGGCTCCCGAATTTCCTGACTTCTCCCAAACGAACACGGCCGCCCGTCTGGATGGAAATGGAGCAGCCTTTCAGGTCATCGGATCGGGGACGAACAGCGATTTCCAATTTAATAATGGGGACAGCATCACCCTGACCGCCTGGGTGAAGATGACTGAGCTCCCCTCTGGCGAGCAGGCCTACGTCATCGGGAAAGGCCGGTCGGAACGTCCTGAGTTTGTCTACGGGAACCAGAACTGGTCACTCCGGCTGGCACGGGTCGGGAGAAAGATCTGCCTCGACTTTCTGTTTTGCACNCGCAAGGACGGGGCAGACAAATCGCAGTGGCATAAATGGAGGTCAAANGCGACATTCGAGCCGGATGGAGTCTGGCACTTCGTTGCNGTGACATACCGGTTCGGNGATCCCGATTCGATGAAGGGGTGGATTGACAGTCAGCCCACTNTCGGGGAATGGAGTCTTGCCGGACCAACTCAGGATCCTCCGGTCGTTGACCATGACGATGTGTGGATCGGAACATCAATGAAGCGGAACGCGGGTGTCAGCTTCAAAGGTGTGATCGACGAAGTCGCCGTTCATCGTGTTCGAGTAGACGATGAGATCCTCGAACGGGAATACAAACGGGTGATGGGAGTCGGAGCGTCCGCTCCAAAGAAGCCCGAGATGCCTCAACTGGGGAACATTCCCCCTGGTGTTGTGAGATATTCACTCGCGGAGGGCTTCGCGCGGCACGATCGATGGCTCCTGCAGGATGAAGACTGGCCAGCTGTCACCACGACATGGGATGCAGAGGAATTTCTTCTCCCCCGTTTGCCTTATCGCTATGACTCTTTTGGAATCCGTAGTTCCTGGAAATCACCGGTCCTGATGCGAGTCGCTGCGGATGTTCCCCTCCCTGCTGGAGAGGTTCAGTTTCTGATGCGGGCTCGTGGTCTGTCTCGGCTGTGGGTGAATCATCAGCTGGTGATGGAAACCAAACCGGACACGGTTCGTTACGTCAATGGACGGAATCCCATTCATCCTCCCCCCAAACCTCCGCTTCCGGGGCATCGGCCGATGGTGGGGAACATGCAGGAGGTCACCGGCAAGGCCCGTATTGAAGGAACAACCGACGACGGAAAAGTATTATGCCGCGTAGTGGCAGAAGTAGTGGTCGGTGGGGAACGGGTTCGGACCGATCCCGGTGAGTTCCTTGTGGCCGTCCTGTCCGAAGATCAATCCCGTTACGATCTGCTCACTGCGAATCGCGAATTGACTGTTCCGCTTACGAATGCCGCTGTTTTGCCAGTGCTGGCACGTGTGGAACAGCGTCTGACGGCTCATGATGATTTCACTCGCCGTCAGGCCGCTGCTGCTCAGGATGACTTCTGGAAGAAACGACACCAGCTCGCACAGGACTGGGTGGCTGCTCACTCCGCACCCATGCCGGATGGGGATTCGTCCTCTGGCGAACATCCGATCGACCGGTTTATCGCAGCGAAAATCAGTCGTGCGCGGGAACTTGCTTCCTCGACGAGTGATGAGAAACGGGACCATTTTTATCACACCGTCCTTCCGATTCTTCAGGAGAATTGCTTCCGCTGTCATGGAGAAAAGGAACGGGGAGGACTTCGCCTGAATACTCGGGAAGGAATTCTCTCCGCTGGGGAATCGGAAATTCCGGCGGTGATCCCTGGAGATCCGGACGGCAGCGAATTGATTGTCCGTATTCGCGAGAAGGATGAATCGCTGCGAATGCCGCCTACTGGCGATGGATTGACCGATGAACAGGTCAGGATTCTCGAAGAGTGGGTTCGTAGTGGGGCGGAGTGGCCTGCCGCCAAGGTTTCTGAAGAACAACTCGCCCAGCCTCCGCTGGTGGGAGATTCCGAGTTTCTTCGACGGGTCTATCTCGATACGGTCGGCGTTCCTCCAACAGCAGCCGAAGCGGCGGAGTTTATCGCGGATTCGTCTTCCGGAAAACGCGAGAAACTGATTGATCGCCTTCTTGCTGATCCTCGCGTCGCGGATCAGTGGGTCAGCTACTGGCAGGACGTCCTCGCGGAGAATCCGACTCTGATTTCCGCGTCGTTGAACAGTACCGGTCCTTTCCGCTGGTACATCTATGAATCGCTTCGGGACAACAAGCCGATGGACCGGTTTGTGACCGAACTGATTCTGATGAGAGGAAGCGTGCATGAAGGTGGGAGTGCCGGTTTCTCGGTGGCAGGGGAAAATGATTCTCCGTTCGCAGCCAAAGGGCAGATTCTTGCATCCGCATTTCTTGGAATCGAACTTCAGTGCGCCCGGTGCCACGACTCGCCCTATCACAGCACCCTGCAGAGCGACCTTTATTCATTGGCTGCGATGCTGAACCGAAATGCGGTGACAGTTCCGAGTTCAAGCCGGGTTCCAGCGGCCTTCTTTGAAAAGAAAGACCGGGAATCACTGATCAAGGTGAGCTTGAAACCGGATCAGCCGATCCCGCCGAAGTGGCCTTTTGCAGATGTCACGGGGGTTGCTGATGGCAAAGCCATCGATGCCCTGATGATGAATCCGAAGGATACACGGGAACGACTCGCCGCCCTGATCACATCCCCGGAAAACCGCCTGTTTGCTCGCGTGCTTGTGAACCGGGTCTGGAAACAGTTGATGGGGGCCGGGATCGTTGAGCCGGTGGATGATTGGGAAGGTCGACAGGCAAGTCATCCGGAGATGCTGGACTGGCTGGCCAATGACTTCATGGCCCATGATTACGATTTCCGCCACCTGATGCGGCAGATTATGACCTCTCAGGCGTATCAGCGTCGTGCGACGGGACAAAACCTAGTCGCCAACGCAGAGACCCGTTTCTTCAACGCTCCGGATCGCCGCCGCATGAGTGCGGAACAGGTTGTCGATTCACTTTATGTCGCGACCGGAAATGTCATGGACTGCGAGCCGCTCTCCTTTGATCCGGACGGACGCGACAGCGCCGGTTATCGTCTCAACCTCGGCCGCCCGAGTCGGGCCTGGATGATGGCGGATTTGAAGAATGAACGGGATCGCCCGAGTCTGTCTCTGCCGGATGCCCGCATTATCGTCGATGTGCTGGAGTCGTTTGGCTGGACCGGAGCCCGACAGATGCCCCGGTCTCAGCGGGAAATGGATCCTAACGTCCTGCAGCCTGGGATTCTGGCCAACGGTGTCCTGACAATGAACCTGACACGCGCCAGCCTGAATAGTTCACTGGCACAACTCGCTGCGACGACACAGTCTCCTCAGGAACTCGTGGAGACACTTTTCCTGCAGATCCTGACTCGTCGCCCGACGGAGGAGGAGCGAGCGACCTATCTGGCTGTGCTTTCCCCGGGATTCCCGGAAAGATTGCTCCCACCAGAACTGGTGACATTCCCGGAGGAGCCCGAGCCACTGCCCAAGATCACCTGGTTTAATCATGCCAATGAGGAAGCCAATGACATTCAGCTGGAAAGGGAAATCCGAATCCGTCGGGGACCACCAGCAGATCCGCGGCTGAACCCGGACTGGCGAATCCGATTTGAAGACGCGGTCTGGAGTCTCATCAATGACCGGGATTTCGTCTGGATCCCATAACGCACACTTGTCTCTCCCCTGCTGCAGTCTGTTCCAAAAACAAGAGCATGGCAGCAGTGCCTGAAACAGAATTGACCACCCACGAGGAATAAGTCTATGAGTGATCACCACACTGAAATCCAGATCAACCGTCGGCAGGCGCTGATCAGTGGTGCTGCGATGGCGGGAGGACTGGCCCTTCCCCGCCTGGGAATGGGGAACACTGCCAAACCGCTGATTCGTGGGAAAGTCGAGCATGTCATTTGCCTGTGGCTTGCGGGAGGAATGGGGCAAATCGACACGTTCGATCCCAAAGCAAGAGGGGACGCCGCTACGAAAAAGCCCGGGGCTTATTACGATGCGATTGATACCGTCGTTCCCGGGGTGAAAGTCTGCGAGCATCTCCCTCAAGTCGCGACCATGATGGATCGCGTCACTGCCGTACGCAGCCTCTATCACGACGTCATTGACGAACATGCCGCAGCGACAAACCGCATGCATACCGGCCGTCCGATCAGTGGGACGGTGACCTATCCTTCGCTGGGATCGATTGTTGCCCACGAACGAGGAGCAGCTGCCGCGGGGGTCCCCCCATATGTGCTGATCGGATATCCCAACGTCACCCGTGGTCCCGGGTTTCTGGGGGCTCGTGCCGGGTACCTGTATCTGACGAATACCAATGAGGGGCCCGCCGGCCTATCACTCCCCCCGGAAGTCACGCCCGAGCGACAGAAACGCCGGGAATCGCTACGGGCCGCGCTGCAGAAATCACATGGCGCCAACACTAACCCGATGCTGGAGGATTACGATGCGGCCATCCGGCAAAGCGTTGACCTGAGCAGCCCCGAATTCAACCGTGTTTTTCAACTCGATCTGGAGCCTGCCAGCCTGAGAAATCGATACGGCAGTGAATTCGGTCAGCGATGTCTGTTATCACGGCGACTGATTGAGCGAGGTGTCCGCTATATCGAAGTGGCCCATAACCTGAACTTCCTGAATGGGGCAGGATGGGACGTGCACACCAAATCGATCCTGAATCAGCATCTCCTGATTCAGGAACTCGATACGGCCATGTCAGCACTTCTGGCGGATCTTGAGGAGAAGAAGCTGCTGGACAAGACCCTGGTGACCGTCATGACAGAATTCGGTCGTCCTCCGGAGTTCGACAGCGGGGGAGGCCGTGGTCATCAGGGGCGAGCGTTCACCTGTGTCCTGGCAGGGGGTGGATTGAATCACTGCGGTGCTTATGGTGAGACGGACGAACTCTCCAAGAAGGTCACTGCAAATCCTGTCAGCGTTCCCGACTTCTTTGCGACGATTCTGGCCAGCCTGGGAATCGACTACCGCAAGAACCTGTACGATGGGGACCGGCCCATCCCCATTACGGATCAGGGAGAACCGATCGCGGCACTCTTCGGATAAACACAGACAAAAACATCAGTGACAGGGCTGTATCGGCAAGCAGAGGTTTCGGGCCTCCCTGTCTGTCGATGCTGCCCTGTTACTTTGTCTTATGCGGACTTGACCTGATCAAGCGGAATGAGTTTCGGGATGGGGACCTGCAGCCCGATAACGCCACCGTGCTTCTGGAGAATCGTTTTGAAGTCCATCTCCAGAAACGAGTAAAGCTCTCGCGGGGGATTCATCGCCAGATACTCCTTCGCATAGAGTTCCATCTGCCCATCATACTCCTGCTGGCTGGCGGAATGGATATGGCATCTCCCGGAGAATCGTCGGATGTCTCCATTAAACAGCGGGCTGATGTGATACAGCTCGTGAAGAATGGTGATGAATTTCTCGTTGAAGGTCTGGTCGAGAAATCGTGGGAGATAAAAGGTCAGGATGTAGGACATCTCCCGCCGTTCGATGAAGAGCCGTTGAACGGTCCACGGGCGGCCATGACGTATACAGGTGAGCGCTCCGTTCTCAAACCGCATCGGTGTCAATTTGGCCTGCAGTCCGTGCAGCACTTTGGATCGGGTCTGGGTAAAGCAGACGGCCACCCGGGACATGTCAATATGAGCGAAGGCTTCGTGCCGATTGGTGATGTCGTGGCAGAGCCGGGACATCGCCTGTGTAAAATCCAGAGGGGACCGCACAGCGGTCACCTGTCGTGGCCTGGGCATTTGAGACTCCATTCTCACTGCGGGGAGTACCAGCGTCGTCCTTTCAGCTGTGCTCCCGCCACCATCAATCCAGAGGAATCAGGGGCTACGCTCCGTTGAATACGGATCGGGCACCTGACCCCATCAGATTGGTCATCATGACGTGGTGTAACAGCCTGCTTTAGAACCATTCAGATTCGTAGACGCAGGCTGTCGGGCGAAGAGTCTAGAAGATCAGCCCGGTTTGACTCCAGCCGAGTTCCGGACGGGCGGTGAGAGAGTCCGTCAGGACGCCGTTTTATGCAGAGAGGAATCAAGGGGCGACCTCCCGACAAACGCCGTCGTCCCCCCTCGAAACGATCATTTCCAAGGGACGTATTTCAGCCCGAACGTTTCTGCGACAGCTTTATTCATCACTTGGCCACGATGCATATTGACAGCATCGCAAAGTCCCAGATTCTGCTTGCAGGCAGCGTCCAGACCTCGATTTGCGATCAGAGCCACATAAGGGAACGTGACATTGCACAGGGCGTAGGTGCTGGTGCGGCTCACTGCTCCCGGCATATTGGTGACGCAGTAGTGAACGATCCCTTCCTCAACGTAAATCGGATCGCGATGGGTCGTCGGGCGACTGGTTTCGAAGCATCCCCCCTGATCGATGCAGACATCCACAATGACGGAACCTGGCTTCATCAGTTTCAGGTCTTCACGTCGTACAAGATGCGGCGCCCGTGCCCCCGGAATGAGCACCGCCCCGACGACCAGGTCTGCTTTCTCAAGTTCTCGTCGGATGTTATGTCGATCGGAAAAAAGAGTCGAAACATTTTCGGGCATCACATCCTCCAGATACCGCAGCCGTTCCAGATTGATATCGAGGATGGTGACATTGGCATTCATCCCGGCAGCAATCTGGGCAGCGTTCTTGCCGACAACTCCTGCTCCGAGGATGGTCACGTGGGCCGATTCGACTCCGGGGACCCCTCCCAGAAGAACTCCACGCCCTTGCTGTGGGCGTTCAAGAAATTTGGCCCCCTGCTGAATGCTCATCCGCCCGGCAATTTCACTCATCGGAGTCAGGCAGGGGAGCGTGTTATTCGGACCCCGAAGCGTTTCATAGGCAACTGCCGTCACACCGGTTTTCAGAACTTCATTTGTCAGAACCCGGTCTGCCGCAAAGTGAAAATAAGTGAACAGGATCTGTTCGCTCCGCAGAAGTGGCCATTCCTCTTCCTGAGGTTCCTTAACCTTCACAACAAGTTCTGCCTGCCCGAAGATTTCTTCAGCAGTGTCGACAATCGTCGCTCCATTTGAGCGGTATTCCTCATCGGAGATTCCGCTCCCTTCTCCGGCCCCCTTCTGAACGAGAACCCGATGTCCTGCCCGGGACAATTCTTCGACTCCGGCAGGAACCATCGATACCCGATACTCGTCCGCTTTGACTTCCTTGGGGACTCCAACAATCACAACAATTCTCCTCGATGATCTCTCTGTCAATAACTCCAATGGGCGCTCAAAAATAATAGCAGGCGACAGGGACGAATTCCGCTAAATCAGCTGCAGAAAAAAAGCAAAAGATGCAGAGCTTGTTCGTATCAGGACCTGTCGATTGCTCTCCTGAGACATGCGCCTGGTGCGGATTTTTTCGCGTGAAAATCAGTTGGTGAGGACTTTGGACCCCTGGTCGAATGATAAAGAAGTGAAAACGTGTTAGCGCTAGCTGCGGGATGAGATGACAGAGCGCTGTTCCATCGCAAGAAGACATTCCTTCATCGACAGCCCGGATGGGGCGGAATAGCCCCCCAGCTTCCCTCCCGATGCAACGACACGATGGCATGGGATGACCAGTGGAATCTGATTGCGGGCCATCACGCTCCCGACAGCGCGGGCAGCCCGAGGGGCTCCAGCAGCGGCTGCCAGTTCTCCATAGGTGATGGTCCGACCATATCCGATTCGGGACAGCTCTTCGCGGACCCGTTGTTCAAAGCGAGTTCCCGGAGGAAGATCACACGGAATCGCCGACAGGTCGACCGGGTCCCCCTCACAGTAAGCAATCAGGAGAGATTCCGCTTCATCCATCCATGCGGGCTGTGGAGGGATTTCTCGCTTGATCTCAGTGTCGTCGTCATACGAGCGGGCGGGACGATTCCAGACCGATTCAAAGTTCAATCGATCATAGACATCGTCTTCCTGATCATGGCCAAATGTCAGGACTGTCATTCCGCGGTCTGATCCCAGAAATCCCAGCCATCCCAGTACAGTGTGGAAGACGCGAGGTTGGGGGTGAACTTCGGGCACGGCGCACTCCGGAAAAGTGGCAGGAATCAGATTCGGAAATAACTGTGGTTCGTTGGCCGTCCGCGATGACGTCTCAAATTCCTCGGTCGAGAAATCCTGTCCCTCGTAAACAAGAGGTCTCCGGCGAGCTGCTGGTCGCATCAGTGACTCCTTTCTGTCTCGGACGGCCCAGAATCAACAGGATAAATATTGAACACCGCAAATGCGATCAGGAATTGGATCAGAGCGATCATTTTTCCGGAGATCGGATGGTGACCTGCGACACAAATTCGGACTCGCGCGATCCATCGCCTGCTCGGTTCTCTGGCTTGTCGATTGGACGTTCTTCCAGAAAAAGTGTTTAATCAAATCTGGAAACGGAATCGGAAAGAACACTGTTCGTGTCCGTTCAGCAATAACGACCAGAACAATAACTGCCAGAATCGGAAAAGGAGTCGAGAACGATGTCTCGGGGAGCACTTCAGGATGCGTGCATCACATTTAAATTAATAAGCAGATCAGTGGCTGCGGCTGCCTTGATCGGTCTGGTAGTCTTTGCTGCCCCGCTGATGGCGTCTGATGAAAAGACGACACCGAACGTGGTCGCTGTCTTCGATCTCGGTGGAACCATCACCGATAAGCCCGCAGCCGAAGACCCGATCTTTGGATCGCTGAATGTCGAGTCACTTCACTCCCTGCTGAACCGCATCAAGAAGGCAGGAGATGATGAGAAGGTGGCCGCTCTGGTCGTCTTCGTGAACAATTCCAGCCTTCAGCCTGCACAGATCGAGGAGGTTCGTGAAGTCCTCAAAGAGATCAAAAGCAAGAAGCCGGTGTACGCTCACGCAGATTCCGTCCGGACGGGAACGTATCTGCTTCTCTCCTCCTCTTCCCGCGCCAGTGTCGTGCCGATCGGGGATGTCTGGGTCACTGGTCTCTACATGGAAGGACTCTATGTCCGCGGTCTGCTGGACATGATTGGTGTCCAGCCAGACTTCCTGACCTGCGGGGAGTACAAGAGTGCTGCCGAAATGTTTATGCGGAAGGAGTCGAGTCCCGAGGCTGCTGAAATGAACAATTGGCTGATTGACAGCCTCTACAGCAGCATCGTTGGAATGATTGCAGAGGACCGGAACGTTGACCGGAAGACGGTCGAATCGTGGGTGGATCGCGGAGTTTATTCTGCAGAGGCAGCAAAGGAAGCTGGACTCATCGATGCAGTTGAAGGTCGTGAAGAACTTCTCGCGTTCCTGAAGAAAACGCATGGGGCGACCATTCGCCTGGAGAAGTCTTACGGAAAGAAAACGGCTCAGGATCTGGATCTGGATAACCCCTTTGCATTGCTTCAGCTCTGGGCAAAATTGCTCAATGACGCGAAATCGACGTCGACCACGAAGAACTCTGTTGCTGTTGTTCATGTCGACGGTCCGATTCTGCTTGGCAAGGAAGAGCCATCGCTTTTCGGAGGGACGGAAGGGGCTTATAGCGAGTCCATTCGGAAGGCATTGGACAGTATTGCCGATGAGCCTCGAATCCGGGCTGTGGTTCTGCGCGTGAATTCGCCCGGGGGATCGGCCGTTGCGAGTGAAGTGATCCTGCAGGCGGTCCGGGAGGTGCAGAATCAGAAGCCGGTCATCGTCTCGATGGGGAACGTTGCTGCCAGTGGGGGATACTATGTCTCTTCACGGGCCAACCGGATTTTTGCCGATGCAACGACCATCACCGGTTCCATCGGGGTTGTCGCAGGTAAACTGGCGACCGATCAGATGTGGAGGCGGATCGGAGTCAATTTCACCGCGGTCCAGCGCGGGCGGAATGCCGGATTGATGCGCTCCGCGAAGGCGTGGTCAAAGCCGGAAAAGGAAGAAATTCAGGGATGGATGGACGAAATTTATAACGTCTTCAAACAGCACGTGACCGAAGGACGCAAGGACAAGCTGAAGAAACCGATCGATGAGATCGCCGGAGGCCGTGTTTACACCGGAGCCCAGGCACTCGAATTGGGGCTGGTGGATGAGCTGGGATCATTGAATGATGCCATTGCCTACGCTGCTAAGGAGGTGGGACTGGACGACTATGAAGTGAGAACGTATCCGAAGCACAAGAACTTTCTGGAAGTGCTCGTCGAAGAAACCTCCGGCAAGAAGAAGGATGACAAGCACCTTTCCTCCGGGCTGTGGTCACTCATTGAGCCGGCTCTGGAAGGACTCGATCCACAGCGAAGCCAGCTGGTCCGTTCGGCATTGCTTCAGCTGGAGGGGGTGCACAGCGAGCGTGTCATGCTCACTGCCCCGCTCTATCTGATTGGTAATGACTGACGCGCAGCAATGCATTGAGTAACCGCTGATACCGGGTTTGTTTCCGTTCCCGTTCCTGCAGATTATCGCTGCCGGACGGGAACGGAGTTTTTGGCGGCAGCTTCAACGGCCTCGCATCACCGCTTCGACCTCCGCCAGTTGTTCCTGCGTGTTGACCCCGAGTGCCTCTTCAATCTCCATCACGCAGGCAGCCCGGACCGTCTTTCCTTCGCGAAGAAGAATCTCCGGACAATCCGTCAGGTAGTATTCTCCCTGAGCGTTCTCAGGACGAACTTTTTGAAGTGCGGAGAACAGCGACGGGCCATCAAACGCAAAGCATCCGGTATTGATCTCGGTAATCTTCAACTCCTCCGGGCTGGCGTCACGCTGCTCGACGATCCGAAGGAAATTCCCCTGCTCGTCACGAACGATGCGCCCCAGTCCGGCGTTGTTTTCCGTCCGGGCCGTTCCAACGACACAGGCAGCATTGGCATCGGCCTGTTCTTTCAGAAGTCGAGCCAGTGAACTGCCGCGAAGAAGCGGAGTGTCTCCTGCGAGGATCAGAATCTGTCCCGAATACGATGCCAGCAGATCGTGGCAGGACA
>Ga0065721_10052753_pt1 | contig 11253 bp, 11 predicted proteins | sample Mesricmetagenome_FD_59108 | JGI IMG/M metagenome (GOLD analysis project Ga0065721, IMG submission 59108) | Mesophilic microbial community from rice straw/compost enrichment Sample: eDNA_1 v2 (version 2) | ecosystem: Engineered > Solid waste > Grass > Composting > Bioreactor | place: USA: Davis...
TTGCCGCCGGCTTCCTTCAGATTCGACCTCGCGGTCGACACCCTTGCCTTGAGCTGACGGTTGGTACAGCCAACCCCCGTTCGGGACTTTCACCCTATAGCTATCGCCCATGCTGGGCGCACCAAAAAAACTGCTTGCCAAAATTTCTGGCAAGCAGTTTCGTTTATGGAAGCGCGATTAGTTTTTCACCAGCAATACTTCTTCTACAGAAGCGTATGGCAGGTTGTGAGCATCTGCAACCGCTTTGTAAGCCACTTTTCCGTCGATGACGTTTACGCCTTTCGCCAGAGCGCGGTTGTCGCGGATCGCTTGTGCGTAGCCTTTGTTCGCCAGTTGAACAGCGTATGGAACCGTTACGTTCGTCAGCGCCAGAGTGGAAGTGCGAGCTACCGCACCAGGCATATTCGCTACTGCGTAATGGATCACGCCGTGTTTTTCATAAGTCGGGTTGTCATGCGTTGTGATGCGGTCGATCGTTTCGATGGAACCGCCTTGGTCGATTGCCACGTCTACGATCACGGAACCAGGCGTCATTTCTTTTACCATCGCTTCTGTTACCAGGCGAGGAGCGCGTGCGCCAGGGATCAGAACAGCGCCTACGAGCAGGTCTGCTTTTTTCACTGCGCTTGCGATGTTGAAAGAGTTGGAGATCAAAGTTTGTACGCGGCCTTGGAACAGGTCATCCAATTGGCGCAGACGATCTGCGTTCACGTCGATAATCGTTACGTTTGCACCGAGACCAAGCGCCATTTTCGCAGCGTTCGTACCTACGATACCGCCACCGATGACAACGACTTCGCCTTTTGGCACGCCAGGTACGCCACCGAGCAGCACGCCTTTGCCGCCGTATTGTTTTTCCAGGAATTGCGCACCGATTTGTACGGACATGCGGCCCGCAACTTCGGACATCGGCATCAAGAGCGGCAGTGCGCCGTTGTCGAGCTGGATAGTTTCGTACGCGATTGCGATTACTTTTTTATCGAGCAGCTCACGAGTCAATTCAGGCTCTGGAGCCAGGTGGAGGTACGTGAACAAGATCAAACCTTCACGGAAGTAGCCGTACTCGGCAGGAAGTGGTTCTTTTACTTTCATGACCATGTCAGCGGCCCACGCATCTGCTGCGGTCGCGACAATCTCAGCGCCTACTGCTGTGTAGTCTTCGTTGGTGAAACCGCTGCCAAGTCCTGCACCTGTCTCTACGCGAACAGAGTGTCCGTTTTGTACGAGGGCTGCTACGCCTGCTGGCGTGATGGCAACGCGATTCTCGTTATTTTTAATCTCTTTTGGAATGCCAACGATCATGATAGGTAGTCCTCCTTGGAAACGCCGATTTAATGAGAATACTAACATTGTACAGCGTTTACACGGGGCGTTTCCTTGGGGATTCCTTTAATTTTGCCATCCTTCTGTTTGTGAAAATCCACAAACGAACTATTGTTCCTGATCGAGCTTCGCCATTTTCAACTCCAGGTAGAGGGCGGCCCGCTGGTTCATGTTCTCCAGATCGACCCGCATGATCTCCTCAATCCGCCGCAATCGGTAGCTCAATGTGTTGATGTGGATGTGCAGACGCGAGGCGGTCACGTTCACCTTGCCTGCCGCGTCCAGAAACGTTTCCAATGTCTGCAACATCGCCGTCTGATTGTCCCGGTCGTATTGCCTGAGCTTTTCCAAGCGCTCGTTTTCATAGCCTTGCTCCGCCTCCCACTGCTTCAGTTGCAGGAGATAACGGTAAATGCCCAGCTCGTGATAGCCGTAAATGCCTTCGTTTTCCTTGGGAAACAGCTTCTTGATCTTGAGCGCGTGCAGCGCCTCCCTGTAGCTTTTCACAATCTCTGTATACGTCGACTGATAGCCGAGTCCGTAGCCTGCAATCACCTGTCGTCCTTCTGTGACATGGGCTTCCAGCTTGCCGAGCGAGTCGGCCAGAAACTGCTCGACTTTGCGGACGAGGACTTCCCGCACATCTTTTTTGACACTGCCGTCAAGGCCGATCAGCAAAATGATCTGCGAACCGTCGACAACCCACAACAGCTTGTCGCGCATGAGCAACGGGTACAAATACTGGTCGAGCCGCGCACCTGCCGCTTCAATAATGCAAATCAAATAAGCGGTCGGAAGCTGCATTTGCAGGCTGTCAGCTTTTTGCCGGATCGTGCTTTCGCTTTTGTGGTTGCCGAGCAACAGCTCCCACAAAAACTCCTTGCGCCGCTGCTCCTCCGCCTTGCGCTTCCCTTGCCGCTGCATGAGCCTTGAGACGGCTACCCGTGCCGCCTGACGCAAAATCTCGTCATCCTCGCGCGTGATCGGCCGATTCACTTCCTGCGCCCATATGTACCCGAGCACGTCACTGCCGCGCCTGATCGCGATCGCCACACGCTTGCCCAGGCCGACCTCATCCTTGGCCGGAATATGTACAGGGTCGTCTTGCGTCAACAGCTCCTGGAACACGCCGTCCTTCCACAGGCGGGTCAACACCTTTTCCGGCACCCGCCTGCCCATGATGGTCGACCAGCGCGCCTGATCGGTGCTGTCTCCGTGGGAGCTGTAGGCAATCAATTTGTGATCCGCATCTTCAACCGTAATCGGGTTTTGCAAAAGCTCTCCAATCACATCGGCTAGTTCGTCTATATCGGCATGCTGATACTGTTGAAAATAGTTAGGCTCAACGGACACATTTCCACCTCTTTACCGCGCATTCGTACGTGTCCTTTTATTATACAAGAAAGCGTAAGCAGGGCGCACTTTTTCCGCTTGCCGGACGCTCGCGCTACTGGTCTTTTTCCGCAGCGGAATTGACGCACAAAAAACGGACGACTTCCCCGGTACGATTCAGCCAGTTGTGCGGTGTAGTCGAGTCCATGTGAATGCTGTCGCCCGGATGCAAATCGTGCTCTTCCTCTCCCAGCAACAGCGTCAATACCCCTTCCAGCACGTAGACGAACTCCTGCCCTTTGTGGACAAAAGGCGTTCCGCTGTCTTCGTGGGGCTGCAATGTGACGAGGATCGGTTCCAGCAAGCGGTTCGCCAAATCGCCAGACAAGTCCTCATACACGAAAGGAAAGCCGCTCGGCATCGCAGGCTTTTGCCCGCCTCTGCGCACGCGATCGCTCTGCGCCGAAGGCTTTTCCGAAAAGAAATAGCTCGGACTCACTTCCAACGCCTCGGAGATTTTTTTCAGCGATTCCAGCGTAATCGACGATTTTCCCCGCTCCACCTGGGACAAAAAGCTTATCGAGAGTTCCGTTTTTTCAGATATTTGTTTCAGTGTCTTTTTTTTGCCAAGCCGCAGTGACTTGATCAAGACGCCAATCGTTGGTTCCATCCGCTATACCTCAAATCTCGCAAGATAGGTCTATCATACCGCTTGCGGGAAAATGGTGCAAAACGCTGTTGCGATGAATCCTTTTATCTTTTATAATCTTTACTATTATCAGACAAAAAGCGTTTTCACTTTTTTTATGAGCGGAAATTGAAGTGACGCTTCAATTCACGAAACGAAGGTGTCCCCCGCCCGCTGCTACTCGCACTCCAACGCCATTCTGCAAAGCATCGTCATTTACACACCAAGGGAGGATCTGCAACTGATGGCACTTCAACCACAAGCGGGAGTTTCCAAACAGGTTCAAAACAAGGCGTTGATCGCCAGTTTGATGGGCAGCTCCATCGAATGGTAGCACGCTTCCTGAAGAGCAGTTTCTGGCCTGGGGCTGGCGCGTTCCGTTCATTTTGAGCGCTGCACTCGTGTTTGTGGGACTGTGGATTCGCAACGGCATTGATGAAACAAAGGATTTGGATTTTGACAAATCCTGACCGAAAGGATGAGAGTCATGCTCATTTTGAGCCGGGAAAATATCGAGCAAATCTACACGATGAAAGATTGCCTGGAAGACGTGGAACACGTTTTTCGCGAGCATATGCAAGGAAACGTAACGACTCCGGTGCGCACCGCGGTTGACCATCCCAAATACGATGCGACCAGCTTGTACATGCCGTCTTACTTGGCGAGTGATGATTACGTCGCGGTGAAAATCATCAGCATTTTTCCGCAAAACCATAAACACAACATCAAGTCTTTGCAAAGCGTCATTGTGCTGACGGAAGCCAAAACGGGGCAGCACGTCGCCATGATGGATGCCAGCCTGCTGACCGTCATGCGGACCGGGGCGAGCAGCGGTGTCGCCACCAAGTATTTAGCCGCAGAGGATGCGGACAGCTGCGCGGTGCTTGGCTGCGGTGCCCAGTCGCTCGGGCAAATCCAGGCTGTCATGGAAGTACGGGCGCTGCGCCATATTTACTTGTACAACCGGACGCGAGCCAAAGCTGATGAAATGAAACAAAGCCTGCTGGCGCTCTATCCGGATTGGCACGGAGAGATCACGGTGGTGGAAAACGCTGACGAAGCCGTCTCGCTTGCCCGGATCGTCATTTGCAGCACCAAGGCGACCGAGCCGCTGTTTGCCGCTTCCAGCCTGCGTCCTGGTACCCATATCAACGCAATCGGCGCGTTCCTGCCGCACATGCGGGAAGTCGATTCGGCCACCGTACAAACCAGCAAAGTCGTCGTCGATACGCTGGAAGGTGCCGAGCACGAAGCTGGCGATTTGCTCATTCCAATCGCGGAACAAGAGTGGAGCTTTGCTCAATTGCACGCTGAACTGGGAGAAATTTTGATCGGGCAAAAACCGGGGCGGGAAAATAACGCAGAAATCACGCTCTACAAATCGGTCGGAGTCGCTTACCTGGATACAGCGGTAGCCAAGACCGTGTACGAGCGGGCAAAAGCTGCCGGAATCGGCACTGAAGTCTCGTTGTAGAACCGTACAGCCGCCAAAGCGCTTCAAGCTTGGCGGCTGCTTTTTTGCTTACAGCAGGCGGGTGATGGCATCGAGTATTTGCTCTTTCTGAAAAGGCTTGACGACAAAGTCGCTCGCGCCAGTCTTCATGGCCTCCAAAACCTTTTGCCGATGCCCGACTGCCGAACAGATCAACACTTTGGCATCCTGATCGTAATCGAGAATCTCGCGCATGGCCTCAATTCCATGCATGTGCGGCATCGTGATGTCCATCGTCACAATGTCCGGCTTCAGTTCCTTGTATTTCTCAACAGCCTCCAAACCGTTGCACGCTTCTCCGCAAATCTCGTGTTGCTCGCCTAGCATATCTGTCAACATCCTTCTCGTGAAGGCTGCGTCGTCTACAATCAGCAATCGGGCCATGGTGTCCTATCCCCTCACATCTCGCTCGCATTTCTCTCTATTACTTTTGCAGAAATCGCAAGCCTTGTCCACGAGAGAAAATGACTTCTTTTGTCGAAATGAACATTCGGCGTTTTCGACGTTTACGGACGAAAACCGATCGGCTCCGTGGCTTCGCCTGAGCCTTGTTCACCTGTTGCTTGCCCCGCTACTACTTTCGCTGCCTGCGGACTCTCGGGCTTGGGATGAGGAGTAGTCTCTGTGATCTCTGGCAAATCGACTTGCCGTACTTCATCCGGTATATCCGGCTGCGGGATTTCCACGAAATCCTTCTCCATGCGAAAACGCCTCCCTTTTTCTCTGCTTTTTGCCTTAATAGGCTGTCCTGATCTTGCCTTTCCATGCACCCCCACTCCCGTCATTATTTTCCTCATTTTTTCATCGCGCTACTTTTCCGATATAATAGGAGTGCACTTGTTTACCGTCTCACGATCGAACGCTTGTTTTTTAAAAGGAGAAATTTTTCCATGCCAAAGCTGAAGCCTTTTTTCGCCCTGTTTACCTTCCTGGTTGTCGGGCTGCTTCTGCTCATTACCAGTCAGTTTTTTACCAGCATGAAACATTTGGACGAAGTGATCAATGACCGCGGGCCTTCTTCTGAAATATTGCGTGTTGCCTTGTTGCTGGAAGGGCCAACCTACGATCAGGGCTGGAACAGCAGCGCGATGGAAAGCATTACGGAGATGCAGAAAAGGTTCGGCTTTTCACTGGAGATTGCCAACAATATCAAAGCCGATCAAATCACGAATGTGGCGCAAAAATACGCAGCAAACGACTATGATCTCATTTTGGGGCATGGGGTGATTTTCTCCGAGCCGTTTACCAGTGTCGCACGCAAGTATCCGCAGACCCGCTTCGTCTCCTTCAACGGTGAAGCCCCGCATTCCAACCAGACGACGATTCGCTACGACATGAAGCCTGCCGGTCAGCTCGTCGGCATGCTGGCGGCGAAAATGTCCCGTACGGGCAAAGTCGGCTATATTCTGGTCGACAAGCCGCCGGAAATGGCTCAGGCGGAAGGCTTTCGCGCAGGAGTCAAAAAAGCTGCGCCCAACGCGGAAATCGTGATCGGGAAAGTATCCGACTTCAATGACATTGAAAATGCCGTACAAAAAACGCGCGAGATGATCGCTCACGGTGTCGATGTCATCTACACCACCGGAGACAGCTTCAATCTCGCCGTCATTACCGAAGCACAGCGCTCCAAGGTGTATACGATCGGCTATATCGCCGACCAGCGCTACATCGCGCCGGACTATGTGCTCGCTTCTCTGGTGCAAGACGTGCGGCAATGTTATCGCATTATTTTCGAGCAGTACATGGCAGACAGACTCCCGAGCGGCAAGGTTGTCTACGGTCTGGCCGAAGGCGTGAACCACTTCAGTCCGTTTGGCCCGATGGTGCCCCCGGAGGTTCGCGCAGATATTGAACGGGAATTGCAGCACTTTATTTCTTCCCGTGGCTCGTTTGGAGGTTAATTGGCATGTCCCTGTTCAGCAATCTTGGATTTCAGAAAAAAATGATGCTCAGCTATCTCGTCATGATGCTGCTGATCGGCTGCGTCACTACCCTGTTCAGTTACCATATGACAAAGGTTACTTCCGACGAAGTGCACCTGACTCAAAACGTTTTGCCGCAAACGAGCGCTCTTTTAGAGGTCAAAAACCAGATATACACCAAGACATTCGCCCTGAACATGTACACTTTGACCCGCGACGAGTCTTATCTCGACCAGTATTACACCAATTTGATCGACACATCCCGTTTCGCCTCGCTGACGAAAACAGAGGAAAACAGCGGCTTGTTCTCCATTATTGAATCGATTTCCAAGCTGGATTTTCTGTTTTTGAACAAAATCAATCCGCTGCTCAAGGCAAACAATGTGCCCGCTGTCAGCTACGTGCTCAGCCAGGAAGTCCAGCCGTTGATCAACCAGCTGGAACGTGAATTGTCATTCTCGCTCAATCAACTGGAGTACAAGACAAACAAAGAGTTTCAGCATACAAACGAAAGCATTCGCGTATCGCTGATTCTTACTTACACGGTTTCCGTAGCTGCGATTTTGTTCGGGTTTTTCTGCACCTTTTACTTCCGCAACGAGCTGCTTCGTCCGATCGAGTCGCTCATGAAGCAAGTACGCGAGGTGTCCAAAGGGACGTTTGGCCAGCAAATTATTTATACCCATCATGACGAATTTAGCGAGTTGGCCCAGGAGTTCAACAAAATGTCGAGCAATATCGCCAATTTGTTCGCCCAGGACGCCATGCAGCGTCAAATTTTGACGGAAGAAAAAAATATTCGCGAGCAAATTCTCAACTCGCTTCCTGTCGGGATCATCACACAGCCGCACGCCGGGGCGAGCATCCACGTCAACAAACTGGCACAGCATCTGGTCAAAGTCGACGAGGCCGGGTATCCGATGTCCAAAGCCGCTTCGTTCACGGCGTCAACAGACAGCGAGGATGCCCCCTGGTTCGTCAATCGCAAAATGACGCTGTACAAGCAGGATGACTCGCCGTTTACCGCTCTCGTCTCGTATGTGCCGCTGCACAACCAAAAGCACGATCAAGACTCGGGCTGGATGGTCGCTTTTCTCGATATTACGGAGCAAGAACAACTTCAAGAATACTTGAACCAATCGGAAAAACTGGCGATGGTCGGGCAGCTTGCAGCCGGAGCAGCGCACGAAATCCGCAACCCGCTCACCGTTATTTACGGCTTCATTCAATTGCTCGAACAGCGCTTGTCCGATCAGGAGCGGGATCGCTACTACCTGCCGCTGATCTTGCAGGAAATTGAGCGGGTCAACCGGATTGTGACGGAGTTGTTGATGCTGTCCAAGCCGTCCAAGCCGGACTATCGCGAAGTGAATCTCGCAGGTGTCGTCCACTCGATTCTGCCGCTGATGAATGCCGAAGCCATGCTGCACGGCATCCAGATTGTCGACCGCTGTGCGCCCAATATTCGCCTGCACGTCGATGTGGAGCAGCTGAAACAAATTTTGCTGAATCTGATGAAAAACAGTATTGAGGCCATGAAAGAAGGCGGCATTCTTTTGATCGAAAGCCACCTGGACGATAAAGCCGTGCATATTCATGTGAAAGATACGGGTGAAGGGATTCCGGCGGAGTTTCTCGTGCGGATTTTTGATCCGTTCTTCTCGCTGAAAGAAGACGGCACCGGACTTGGCTTGCCGATCTCGCGCCGCATGGTGGAAAACCACGGCGGCGACCTGCAAGTAAAAAGCAAGCTGGGGCAAGGAACAGAAATCATCATCACGCTGCCCCTCGACCCAAAAGTGGACTGAGTTACGCTGTTTACGCGTTAGCTGGCGCGATCCGCTCCTGACCGCGCTCGTCCAGCCAGGCGAACATGTTTCGTGTATACTTTTCGATTTCTTCTCCGACGAACAGATGGCTGGCCCCTTCCGCCAGCCATTTTTCGTGCCAGACGCCAGCCTTTTGCAACTCGGCTGCCAGCCTGTGGGCATGCTCGACGCTCACATTTTCATCTTCTGTGCCGTGGATGATCAACACCGGACAAGCGATCTCGCCTGCGCGATACAGCGGGGTGCGATCGCGGTACGCTGCTTCCTGCTTGGCGGGATGGCCAATCAGTCTGCGCAACATTCTGCGCATGTCCACCCGCTCTTCGTACGTCAAAAACATGTCGCTGACCCCGCTCCAAACGACAGCAGACAGCAAGCCCTTGCATTCCATCGCCGCAAACAAAGCCATGACCCCGCCGCGGGAAAAGCCGTACGCGCTGATCCGCCGGGAATCGACGATGTTCAGCTTGCGCAGCAGCTCGTAGGCTGAAAAGACGTCCTGCCGATCTGCCCCGCCAAATTCGTCCCGTCCCGCACAGCCTTCATTCCCCCGATAGTGCGGGGCGAGAACGACATAGCCAAAGGCAGCCATCTGGCTGATCCGCTCCGGTCTGACCCGTCCGATTCCTTTGATCCCGCCGCGGCAATAAAGCAGCGCGGGAAGCCTTGTCTCTTCCGCCAGAAAATGCTCCGGCACCGCCAAAAGCGCTTTGACCAGCAGATCGTCGCTATAATAGCTGACCGTATAGAGCGCGACCCCTGAGACGACGCTCTCTTCCGGCGCAAAAGCGACAAAGGGGGCAAAATCAACCTGCATCCTGCTCACGATTCCTCTCTCTGCTGCCCCGGCGCCAGCTTTTCCACAAGGAACTGCATGGACGGCGACAGCCATTTCTTTTTATGATGCACCACCTGAATGAAAAACGGAGGCTTGTCGCTGCGAAAAGGCACGCCAGCCAGCAAGCCTTCCGCCTGTTCTCTTTTCACAGCCATGGACGGCAAAAGCGCCACCCCCAGACCGCAGCGCACGCACTGCTTGATCGCTTCCGGGTTGCTGAACTGGCAGGCGATTCGCGGCGTTATTCCTTGCTCGCCAAGCACCTCCGTAAGCATCCCTCTGTACGTGCAGCCTTCTTCGGTGAGGATAAGCGATTCGCTCGCCAAATCGCGGGCTGTCAGCACAGGCAAGCTCGCAAGCCGATGCTCGGGAGGCATGACGATCACCAGTTCCTCCTGACGAACGACCTCTGCTACCAGCTCCTTGTCTGTACAGCGGCGATCGAAAATGATCCCGATGTCCAGGTAACCATCGCGAAGCTGCTGCAAAATCACCTCTTCACTCGCCGTCCGCAGCACGAGATCGACCGCCGGATATTGCTCACGGAAGCTTTGCAAGTACGGGGGCAAAAAGAAAGCAGCAAGCGTATCAATCGTGCCAATCGCAAGCGGGCCGCTCGCCTGACGGTTCACGATGTCTTTAGATTCCCCATATAGCCGGATCATTTCCCTCGCATACGGCAACAGTGCTTCTCCCGCCTGAGTCATGCGCAGCCTGCGTCCATAGCGCTCAAACAGCGGCACTCCATAAGATTGTTCCAGCTTTTGCATCTGGGCAGTCACTGTCGGCTGCGCATAGCCAAGCTCCTCCGCCGCCCGCGTAAAGCTGCCCCATCTGGCTACCTCGCGAAACGTATGCAAATACACCAGCTCCATCGGCACACCTCCTGTTCAATCATAGAAATCACTGATGTTTATTATCAAATAGTATAGATAACTGTGATGATTCGATCAATGCTAAGCTGAAGTCATCCCGAATCAAGGAGGAATGAACGTGTCTGTCGTATTGCAAATTCCGGCCGCGACCCCGGCGCAAGCCCATCGCCATTTTCTCGCCAAGCTCTCTTTGGAAACAGACGTATCAGATGTCTGGAATGACCTGCAAAACGGCGTGGCGGATTATATCATCGTCGATGCCCGCAGCGAAAAAGCGTATCAGGAGTGCCACGTACCTGGCGCCATCTCGTTGCCCCACGCGCTTATCAGCGGGGAAACCACTGCGTTTTTGGATCGCTCCAAGCTGTTGGTCGTCTACTGCTGGAGCCCTGCGTGCAACGGTGCGGCAAAAGCGTGCGCCAAGCTTGCGGAGCTTGGCTTTTCCGTCAAGGAGATGCTCGGCGGGATGGAATATTGGCAGCGTGAAGGGAATCGGATAGAAGGAAGCATTTTGCCGGAAAAAAATCCTCCCCGTCCGCTTTTCGCTGAATAGGCGAGCAAGCATTTTGCATCACACGCCGGGAATCGTTACCTTTGTCACCTTATCCAAGAGCTACAGGTGCAAAGCGTGGAAAGCGGACAAGTGACAGCGCAAAAGAGCCCTCCTGCACGAAGGGCTCCTTGCTTTGTTTAGGCTTTGGCTTTGGTTTTAGTTGCCGTTGGCGACGTTGGGGACTTTGCTGCGCTCCGCTTGCCAGGAAAGCTCCTGCACGAGCTGCTCCATAGAATCTTGCAGCCGCTGCGCCGCTTCTTCCTCCAACGGGTTTGCCCCGTCCTCGCCTTTTTTCACCAGCGAATCGAGGATAAAGGCACCCGCCAGCAAATGTCTTGCGCCCAGTGCGGACAAGACTGGCTTGAGAGCGTAATCGATCGCCAGCAGATGGGCGATCGTCC
>Ga0065721_10052754_pt1 | contig 11250 bp, 7 predicted proteins | sample Mesricmetagenome_FD_59108 | JGI IMG/M metagenome (GOLD analysis project Ga0065721, IMG submission 59108) | Mesophilic microbial community from rice straw/compost enrichment Sample: eDNA_1 v2 (version 2) | ecosystem: Engineered > Solid waste > Grass > Composting > Bioreactor | place: USA: Davis...
CGGCGGGTGATGGAGCCGTCCGCCTGCTGGAAGCGGACGAACAGCCGCTCCTTCTGCGCGGCGTCGAAGCCGCAGCCGCTGTCGGAGACGGTGAAGCGGACACGATCGCCCTCCGCCGCCGCGCTGACGACCACCGCGCCCTCGTCGGTGAATTTCAGGGCGTTGGAGATCAGGTTGGACAGGACCTGGCGCAGACGCACCACATCGCCCTCGACCACGGAATCCAGCGCCGGATCGACCTGGACCCGCAGGGCCACCCCCTTTTCCTCGCCGCGCGGGCGATAGAGGGCGGCGACCCCACGCACCGTCTCGCCCAGGTCGAAGGGCGCGCGTTCCAGCTCGATCTGCCCGGCCTCGATCTTGGCCGTGTCCAGGATGTCCGACAGCAGCCGCTCCAGGGTGACGCCCGAGGCGCGGATCACGTCGACCATCTCCTTCTCGCGCGGGCGCAGCTCGGCGCGCGACAGGGAATCCGCCATCGCCACCACGCCGTTCAGGGGGGTGCGGATCTCATGGCTCATATTGGCCAGGAACTCGGACTTGGAGCGGTTGGCCGCCTCGGCGCGGCGACGCGCGATCCGCAGATGCCGAGCCTGGCGCCACAGCCAGAACAGGCCGGCGACGGCCGACAGGGCGAACACGACGGCGATGCCGGTCATCCAGTTCTGGGTCGCGATCACGTCGCGCTGGAGCGCAGTGTTGGCGCGGGCGGTCTCCAGCTGGGCGCGGCGCTCGGCCAGCTGCTGCTGCATGTCGCCCGTGACCTGGCGGATGCCGCCGCTGAAGCGCCGGGCGTCCGCGATCTTGTCGTCCCGCGCGTGCTGGCGCAGCTTCTCGAACGCCTCGCGCGTGCGGCCCTCGGCGAACAGGATTTCGGCCTCGACGTGCGGCAGCTCCGAGGCGCCTTCGTCGTGGAAGGTTCCCGCGGCCTCGCGACGGCGGATCTCGGCCATGTCGCGGCGGGCCGCCGCCAGCTGGCCCGTCTGGGCGTAGGCGATGGCGCGCGCAGGCAACAGGTGGGCCGCCAGGAAGGAGGCCTCGCCCAGGTCCTGGCCATAGGGCGCCAGGCAGCGCAGGACGTCGCGGGGCGCCTGGCGCGCCTCGGCCGTCATGGCGCACAGATTGGCGTCATAGACCTTCAGGCTGGGCAGGCCGGCGCGTTCGGCCAGCCGATGGTGGATCTGGTACAGCCGCTGCGCCTGGTCGACGTCGCCCAGCTGGGTGGACAGCCGCGCCAGGTTGTAGACGGCGTCGAAGTCCGGCCGGGGATAGAGCGGATTGGCGAAGTCGATCTCGAACCGGCCGAAGGCGGCGGTCGCGCCGTCGATGTCGTTCAGCTTCATCAGGCCGATGCCGGTGATCTCCCACAGGCCGGCGCGGGCGATGGCGGCGTAGGGGGCGTCGTCGGGGATGAAGGCGTCGGCCTCGGTCAGGCGCTTCAGGCCCTCGCCGATCTTGTCCTGGTCCATCAGCGCCAGGGCCCAGATGCGGGTGGCGTGCGCCTTGGCGAACCAGTCGGTCTCCTCGGCGGCGAGGCGGCGCATCTCCTCGGCGGCCGTGGCGTCGCCCTGGTCGTAGCGCAGCACCAGCTCGTTCAGCCGGGCGATCTGGATATAGCGGCCGTCGCCCTGTGCGCGGGCGCGCGCGGCCAGGCGGCGGTTCCAGGCCGCGGCGCCCTCGAACTCGCCCTGGTTCAGCATGATCCAGGCGACGTGATAGAGTCTGTGCAGTCCCTCGCGGCCGTCCATGCGCTGGGCCTGGCGCCCGAAGGCCTGCAGGGCGGCGAAGTCGGTCGCCCCGGCGCGCCGCTCCACCGCCGCCGCCAGCTCCAGCGGGGATCGCCGGGGACCGGGCGGCTGGGCGAGCGCGGTCGAGGTCGTCAGGGTCGCCAGCAGGACGGCGACGATCACAAGCAATCTTGAACTGGACATGCGGCTCCGATCTGGCCGCATCCTGCCCGGGCTTGGTTGAATAAGGCTTATCACGCCCGTGCGCGTGAACACCTATCCCAGCCCCGGCGCCGCCTTCGGACTCCGCGTTGACCCGTCGGGGGCTTTCCGCTATACGCCCGCCCTCTTGAGATTTCCGCGCCGTGGACGTGTGGTCTGCGGCGCTTTCCGTTCGAAGGTTTCGACATGGCCAACAACCCCGGCGCCCGCAAGGCGATCCGCAAGATCGCCGCCCGCACCGAAGTGAACAAGGCGCGTCGCTCGCGCGTCCGCACCTATCTGCGCAAGTTCCAGGAAGCGATCGCCGGCAACGACGCCGCCGCCGCCAAGACCGCCTTCATCGAGGCCCAGTCCGAGCTGATGCGCGCCGTCTCCAAGGGCGTGGTTCACAAGAACACCGGCTCGCGCAAGGTGTCGCGCCTGGCCGCCCAGCTGAAGAAGCTGTCGGCCGCCTGAGCAAGCGACCCACACCTCCCGACCACGGAGCGGCTGTCTCCGTTTCGTAATGGGATTGTGTAGATTTTTCAACGGCGAAGGGGCCAACGCTCCTTCGCCGTTTCGCGTTTCCGGGCCAAGTCCGACTAGGGGAAAACTCGCAATTTCGGTCCGCCGAACGCTGAAATTCCCAAGCAGGAATGGCGTTTGCCGGAGTCAAACAATTTAACTGCGAATCGACCAACGAATCAGCGTTGACCCGACCCGGCCGGCGCGTAAGTTTTGGGGTCTAACGCACTTCCATCCCAACACGGATGAAGACGGCGCGGAGCCTTGGTTTCGCGGCGGCGGGAGATGTCTGTCCAGAGGTTCGGCCCACCCCGAAAAGCATCGCTTTCCGGGACAGGAGAAGTCGTCCCTGAACCATCGCCCTGAAGCGCGCGGGTTTGGTGGATTTAGCAAGCGGGTGGCTGAAACGATGGCTGGGGGCGCGACGGCGATGGCGAACGGGGCGGGCAGGTCTGGAGCGGCCGACCTCGACCGGATCTGGAGCGAGGCGTCGGTGCGCCTGCGCGCCGAGATCGGCGACGGCCCGTTTAACTCCTATGTCGCCCCGTCGGCCGTCCGGGTGGACGCCTCGGGCCAGCTGATCCTGGTCACCCCGACCGCCTATGCGCGCGACTGGGTGCGCAAGAACGCGCTCCGCCGCATGAACGAGCTGTGGCTGGGCCTGGACGGCCAGCATCGCCGCCTGGAGGTGCGCTGCCGCGCCGAGGTGGGCTCGGCCCCGCCGGCCTCCGCCATCGCCGCCGCCGGCAATGTGGTGGACGCCACGCCGCGCCTGGCCGCCCTGTCGTCGCCCAATCTGTCCTCGCCCAACCTGTCGGCCTCGACCCTGGCCAGCCCCACCGTGGCGCCGGTCGCAGACGGCGCCCGCGCCGTGCGCGCCGCCGGCCTGCAGGAACGTCTGACCTTCGACAGCTTCGTGGAAGGCCAGGGCAACGCCTTCGCCCTGGCCATCGCCAAACAGGTCGCCAGCTGGGCCGACGGCCATTTCAACCCGGTCTTCTTCTGCGGCCCCTACGGGTACGGCAAGACCCACCTCTTGAACGCCATCGCCTGGGAGGCCCAGCGCCTGCGGCCCGAGGCCAAGGTCGTCTATCTGACCGCCGAACGTTTCCTGTCGACCTTCGTCAAGGCGATGCAGGACCGCTCCACCGCCGCCTTCAAGGAAAGCCTGCGCTCGGCCGACATGCTGCTGCTGGACGACGTCCAGTTCGTGGGCGGCAAGGCGAGCACCCAGGAAGAGCTGCTGTCGACCCTGACCGCCCTGATCGAGGACGGAAAGCGCATCGTCTTCTCGGCCGACCGCGCGCCGATGGCCCTGTCCGAGGTCGAGCCGCGCTTGCGCAGCCACCTGGCCGCCGGCCTGACATGCCCGGTCGAGGCGGGCGACCGCGAGCTGAAGATCGCCGTGGCCAGGAACCGCCTGGCGGCCCTGTCGGCGCTGGGCGTCGTCAAGGGCGAGGCCGCGCCTGACGTGCTGGCCCAGCTGGTGGACCGCACGCCCGGCTCGATGCGCGAGCTGGAAGGGGCGGTGAACACCCTGGCCGCCGCCGCCGGGGCGCGCCTGTCGTCGGTCACCACCGACGAGGCCGCGACCCTGCTGGGGGCCGCCCTGCGCGGCGGGCCCGAGCGCCGCATCACCGTCGACGAGATCCAGAAGACGGTGGCCGAGCACTTCAGCCTGAAGCAGGCCGACCTGCTGAGCGAGCGCCGCACGCGCTCCGTGGCCCGTCCGCGCCAGATCGCCATGTACCTGTGCAAGCAGCACACGACCCGTTCCTATCCCGACATCGGCCGCCGCTTCGGCGGGCGCGATCACACCACCGTCCTGCACGGCGTGCGCAAGATCGAGGAGCTGATGCCCAAGGACGACCAGATCGCCCGCGACGTGGAAGCCCTGACGCGCAAGCTGCGGGGGTGAATCAAGTGGCGAGTGGCGTGTGACGAGTGGCGAGCGGTCCTAGCCGGTGCGTCGCAGCGTCTGATTTGTTCACTTATCCACTCGCCACTCGCCACTATCCACTCGCCACTTCCTTGCCCTTGCCGCCTGATCCGCTAGTGTCCAAGGCCATTTAACCGCGGCCGTTCGAGTCGGGCCGCGCCGGGCGAGACGACATGCAGCTTACGATCGAACGTTCCGCGCTCCTCAGGGCCCTGGGTCACGTCCAGAGCGTGGTCGAACGTCGCAACACCATTCCGATCCTTTCCAACGTCCTGCTCAGTGCGGGGCGGGACCGGCTGGCCTTCGCCGCCACCGACCTGGACATGGAGATGGTCGACGAGGCCGAGGCCCAGGTGCAGGTCGAGGGCCAGATCACCGCGCCCGCCCACACCCTCTATGAAATCGTCCGCAAGCTGCCGGAAGGCGCCGAGGTCTCGCTGCTGTATTCCGGCGACGATCCGCGCCTGGTCGTGGCGGCCGGGCGGTCGCGCTTCAACCTGCCGGTCCTGCCGGCCGGCGACTTCCCGGTCATGTCCAACGAGGGAGCGGGCTCGGCCTATGTGGTGGCCAAGGAAGACCTGGCCCGGCTGATCGACAAGACGCGCTTCGCCGTCTCGACCGAAGAGACGCGCTACTATCTGAACGGCCTCTATCTGCACGTCGTCGCCGAACAGGGCGTGCCGCTGCTGCGCGCCGTGGCCACCGACGGCCACCGCCTGGCCCTGGCCGAAATGCCGGCGCCGGACGGCGCGGCGGGCGCGCCGGGCGTCATCGTGCCCAGAAAGACCGTCGACCAGGTCCGTCGGCTGCTGGACGACGGAAACGGCCCGGTCGAGGTCCAGGTCTCGGCCCAGAAGATCCGCTTCCAGCTGGGCGAGGCCAGCCTGACCTCCAAGGTCATCGACGGCGCTTTCCCCGACTATCTACGCGTCATCCCGCGCGGCAACGACAAGCAGGCCGACATCGACAACGCCCTGTTCGCCAAGGCCGTCGACCGGGTCGCCACCATCTCGGCCGAGAAGAGCCGATCGGTGAAGCTGGCCTTCGACAACGACCGGGTGAAGCTGACGGTGCGCAACATGGAGGCCGGCCAGGCCGAGGAAGAGGTCGAGATCGGCTATTCCGACGAGCCGTTCGAGATCGGCTTCAACGCCCGCTACCTGCTGGACGTCGCCGGTCAGATCACCGGGGAGAACGCCGCCTTCCGTTTCGCCGACCCGGCCAGTCCGACGCTGGTGCTCGATCCGGGCGATCCGGGCGTACAGTATGTGCTGATGCCGTTGAGGGTATAGCCAAGGATATTCCGCTCATCCCGGCGAAAGCCGGGACCCAGTTCTTTCGTTTCGCATCGGAGGCTGGCGTTGGCGTTCTACACATACATAGTCGCCAGCCGCCGGAACGGGACGCTCTACACTGGATCGACAGACGACCTGATCCGTCGCGTGGCGGAACACAGAGACAAGCTTCGTGATGGTTTCACCCGCAAGTACGGTGTCGCCCTGCTTGTCTGGTACGAGGTCCATGAGACCCGCACCGCCGCCTTCACCCGCGAACGCCAGATCAAGGAATGGAAACGGGTCTGGAAGCTGGAACTGATCGAGCGCAAGAACCCGGCGTGGTCGGACCTGTTTCCAACATTGCTCGGCTAGATCGCGCTGCGCGAAAGGACTGGGTCCCGGCTTTCGCCGGGATGAGCGGATAGATTTGAGTCTGATTTCCCTCGCCCTAACCGATTTCCGCTCCTATGCGAGCGCGCGGCTGGACCTGGCGTCCGGGCCGGTGGTGCTGCATGGGCCGAACGGGGCGGGCAAGACCAATCTGCTGGAGGCGATCAGCCTGCTGACCCCCGGCAAGGGCCTTCGCAACGCCACCGCCGTCGAGATGGGCCGGCGCGAGCCGGGCGAGGCGACTGGTCGTCCCTGGGCCGTCAGCGTCGAACTGGATGACGAGACGCGGCTGGGGACCGGCGTGCCCGGTCCCGGAGCCGTTCGCCGCATCGTCCGCATCAACGGCGAGACCGCCCAGCCCGGCCGGCTGCTGGACCACCTGCGCCCCGTCTGGGCCACGCCCGAGCAGGACCGGCTGTTCTCCGACGCCCGCGCCGAGCGGTTGAAGTTCTTCGACCGCCTGGTCTTCGCCGCCGATCCCGACCACGCCGCCAGCGTCTCGGTCTATGAAAAGGCGCTGCGCGAGCGGCTGCGGCTGCTGAATGACGCCCAGGAGGGCCGGGAGGCCGACCCCGTCTGGCTGGACGCGCTGGAGGCGCGCCTGGCCGAGGCCGGAGCCCGCGCCGCCTTCGCCCGCGTCGCCGCCCTGCACGCCCTTCAGGCCGCCATCGACGTGCGCGGCGACCGCCCCTTCCCCCAGGCCGACCTGGGCCTGGCCGGCGAGGCCGAGGCGATGGTGGAAGGCGGCGCCGAGGAGGCCGAGGTGGTCGCCGCCTTGCGCGCCGGCTTCGCTCGCGCCCGCGCCCGCGACGGCGCCGCCGGCCGCTCCCTGTTCGGCCCCCACCGCACCGATCTGACCGCCCTCCACCGCGAGAAGAACCGCCCGGCCGCCGAGGGGTCGTCCGGCGAGCAGAAGGCCCTGGTGTTGAACCTGATCCTGGCCCAGATCGCCCGTCTGGCGGATCAGCCGGCGGCCCCGATCCTGCTGCTGGACGAGGCCCCCGCCCACCTGGACGAACGCCGCCGCGCCGCCCTGTTCGACGAGATCGTCGCCCTGAACCTGCAAGCCTTCATGACCGGCACCGAACGCGCCCTGTTCGCCGGCCTCGACGGCCGCGCCCAGTTCGTCCGCGTCTCGGGCGGAACGCTGGAGATCGGGTAGGATTCGGCGCGGAAATCCTCGCTTTTTCCCCGAAATTTCCTATATGTTGAGGGCTTCGGCGCGGTGCGACTCCGTCGTCGATTCGAGCGCCCACGGCGGTGCTCCATCCCCGTCCCGGTCGGGACTTCAGAGCCAACGATTTCATGACCGATCCGATTGCCGACCTGCCCGAATACGGCGCCGATTCCATCAAGGTTCTCAAAGGCCTGGACGCCGTGCGCAAACGCCCCGGCATGTATATCGGCGACACCGACGACGGCTCGGGCCTGCACCACATGGTCTATGAGGTGGTGGACAACGCCATCGACGAGGCCCTGGCCGGCCACGCGGACCTGGTTCAGGTGATCCTGAACGCCGACGGATCGGTGACCGTCACCGACAACGGGCGCGGCATCCCCACCGACATCCACGAGGGCGAAGGCGTCTCGGCCGCCGAGGTCATCATGACCCAGCTGCACGCGGGCGGTAAGTTCGACCAGAACTCCTACAAGGTGTCGGGCGGCCTGCACGGCGTGGGCGTGTCGGTGGTCAACGCCCTGTCCGACTGGCTGCAGCTGAAGATCTACCGCAACGGCAAGCGCCACGAGATGCGCTTCGAGCGCGGCGACACGGTCAAGTCGCTGGAAGTCACCGGCGAGGCGCCCGTGCGCGAGACGGGTGAGAAGGCCGGCCAGCTGCTGACGGGCACCGAGGTCACCTTCTTCCCCTCGATCACGACGTTCAGCCACATCGACTTCGACTTCAAGACGCTGGAGCATCGCCTCAGGGAGCTGGCCTTCCTGAACTCGGGCGTCGTCATTCGCCTGGCCGACCTGCGTCATGCCGAGCCGATCGATGTCACCCTGCACTACGAGGGCGGGGTCGAGGCCTTCGTGCGTCACCTGGACAAGTCCAAGCAGCCGATCCTGAAGGATGTCATCGTCATTCGTGGCAAGAAGGACGGGGTCGAGCTGGACCTGGCCCTGTGGTGGAACGACAGCTACCACGAGACCATGCTGTGCTTCACCAACAACATCCCCCAGCGGGATGGGGGCACGCACCTGTCGGCCTTCCGGGCCAGCCTGACGCGGGTGATGGGCGGCTATATCGAAAGCTCGGGCGCCGGGAAGAAGGAAAAGGTCTCCGTCTCGGGCGAGGACGCGCGCGAGGGCCTGACCTGCGTGCTGTCGGTCAAGGTGCCGGATCCCAAATTCTCCAGCCAGACCAAGGACAAGCTGGTTTCCTCCGAGGTGCGCCCGGCGGTGGAGTCGCTGTGCAGCGAGGGCCTGTCGGAATGGTTCGAGGAGCATCCGGCCGAAGCCAAGCTGATCGTCTCCAAGATCATCGAGGCGGCCTCGGCGCGCGAGGCGGCCCGCAAGGCCCGCGACCTGACGCGGCGCAAGTCGGCGCTGGAAATCTCCAGCCTGCCCGGCAAGCTGGCCGACTGCCAGGAACGCGACCCGGCCAAGTCAGAACTGTTCATCGTCGAGGGCGACTCGGCCGGCGGCTCGGCCAAACAGGCGCGCAACCGCGAGAACCAGGCGGTCCTGCCCCTGCGCGGCAAGATCCTGAACGTCGAGCGCGCGCGCTTTGACCGGATGTTGTCGTCGGACCTGATCGGGACGCTGATCCTGGCGCTGGGCACCGGCATCGGCCGTGACGACTTCAACGCCGACAAGCTGCGCTATCACAAGATCATCCTGATGGCCGACGCCGACGTCGACGGCGCCCACATCCGGACCCTGTTGCTGACGTTCTTCTATCGCCAGATGCCCGAGCTGATCGAGCGCGGCCACGTCTACATCGCCCAGCCGCCGCTCTATAAGGCCGCCAAGGGCAAGCAGAGCCGCTACCTCAAGGACCAGGCCGAGATGGACGCCTATCTGATCGAGGAGGGCTCGTCCGAGGCCGAGCTGGACCTGTCGACCGGCGAGCGGCGCATGGGTCTGGACCTGCAGTCGCTGGTGCGCGAGTCCAAGGCCTTCAAGGCCGGCGTCGATCGCCTCAGCCAGCGCGCCCCGGCCTTCGCCATCGAGCAGTCGGCCCTGGCCGGCCTGTTCAACGAGGACGCCGACATGGCCTTGGCCGCATCGGCCGCCGCCGCCCGCCTGAACCTCTATGCCGAGGAAGGCGACGGCGACTGGACAGGCCAACCGGGCGCTCAGGGCGCCGTCGTCTTCACCCGCACCCGTCGCGCGGTGCAGGAGACCATCGTGCTGGAAGAGACGCTGATCCGCTCGCTGGACGCGCGCCGCCTGGCCGAACGCGCCGCCGCCTTCGACGGCTTCGACGCCCCGGCGACCTTCCGCCGCAAGGACAAGTCGACCACGATCCGCGGCCCGCTCGACCTGCTGAACGCCGTCCTGGAGGCGGGCAAGAAGGGCCTGTCGATCCAGCGCTACAAGGGCCTGGGCGAGATGAACCCCGAACAGCTGTGGGAAACCACCCTGGACGCCAACGCCCGCACCCTGCTGAAGGTGTCGGTCGAGCACGAGGAGGACGCCAACGACCTGTTCGCCAAGCTGATGGGCGACGTGGTCGAACCCCGCCGCGAGTTCATCCAGGACAACGCCCTCGACGCCGCCGTCGACGTCTGAGGGCGTCCGAGTCTGTTGGTCCGGGTCACGAATGCTGATCCGGAAGACAGCGCCTAGACCTGAGTCAGGCCGCCGTCGACGCAGAGATCGACACCGGTGATGAAGCTGGAATCGTCCGACGCCAGGAACAGGGCCGCGGTCGCGATTTCGCGCGGCCGCCCGAACCGGCCCAGGGGCACCATGGCGGTCATGGCGTCCTTCCATTCCCGCGGCGCGGGCTGGGTGAAAGGGGTGTCGATGGGGCCGGGGCTGATCACATTGACGCGGATGTTGCGGTCCTTCAGCTCCATGGTCCACCCCCTGGCGAAGGCGCGCAGGGCGGCCTTGGAAGCGCTGTAGACGCTGGCGCCCGGCATGCCCTTCAGATGGGCGATCGAGCTGTTGAGGATGATCGATCCGCCGTCGCGAAACAGGGGCAGAGCCTTCTGAACGGCGAACAGGGGCGCCTTTACGTTCACGTTGAAAGTGTGGTCGAAGACATCCGTCGTCACGTTGGACACGAACTGCCCCATGTGCCCCGCGCCCGCGCTGTAGAACAGCACGTCGACATGGCCGTTTGCCGCGCGGATCGTTTCGAACAGCCGGTCCAGGTCCGCAGGCTCGCCCACGTCGCCCTGAACGCCCGTGACGTTGCGGCCGATAGCCTGAACGGCTTCATCGACAACCGCCTGACGGCGTCCGGTGACGAAGACATGGGCGCCTTCCTCAACGAACAGCTTGGCGGTTTCCAACGCCATGCCGGTGGTGCCGCCGATGACGACCGCCGTTTTTCCTTCGAGTTTCGCCACATTCATTCCTTCGGATTGGGGGCGTGGGCGCCCGGGGAGCCAATCTAGAATCGCGGCGTTGCATTCCAACTATGCATGGATGAATATCTTGCATTCTAAAATGTAATGTTGGCCGGGAACGCGCGCTCATGGATCACCTGGAAACAATCCGGCTCTTCACCCGTGTGGTGGAGACCGGCGGGTTCTCGCGGGCGGGAAAGGCGCAAGGTGTCGCCCAGCCCACGGTCAGCAAGCACATCGCGGCGCTGGAGGCGCGGTTGGGCGTTTCGCTGATACGGCGCAGTCCGCGGGGGCTGAGCGTGACCGAGCGAGGCGAGGAGTTCTATAGTTTCGCGGTCGGGATGCTGGCCGATCTGGACGCGGCGGAAGCCCGACTTCGCTCGAGCCAGGTCGAGCCCGGGGGACGCATCCGCGTCGCCTGCCCGCCCGTGTTCGCCAGCGATCTCATCGTGCCGGGCCTCGCCGCATTCCTGGCCCAGTATCCGAACGTCACGGTCGATCTCGAGGTGTCGGAACGCTACGTGAATCTGATCGAAGACGGCCTCGATGTCGCGATCCGGATCGGCGACCTGCCGGACTCCGGCCTGCTGGCGCGTCAGATCGGGTCGGTGGAGGCGGTGGTGGTGGCGAGCCCGGACTATCTTGACCGCCACGGGCTGCCCCGG
>Ga0065721_10052739_pt1 | contig 11248 bp, 11 predicted proteins | sample Mesricmetagenome_FD_59108 | JGI IMG/M metagenome (GOLD analysis project Ga0065721, IMG submission 59108) | Mesophilic microbial community from rice straw/compost enrichment Sample: eDNA_1 v2 (version 2) | ecosystem: Engineered > Solid waste > Grass > Composting > Bioreactor | place: USA: Davis...
CGAAGACATTGGTTGCCGTCGGCAGCGCCGAAAGCAGCATCGCCGAATAGATCCAGACCGGATCGAAATTGCCGATCACCGAAAGCACCGTATAGGTGGTCATCGGCAGGACGATCAGCTTGAAGACGGCGATATAGCCGATCTCCGCCGGCACGCGCCTGATCGGCCGAAGCGCAAGCGTGACGCCCATGGCGAAGAGCGCGCAGGGCGCTGCGGCCTGGGCGAGATAATCGACCAGCCGCTGAAAGGCCTCGGGCGGCTGGACCGAGAAGGCGGCGAAGCAGAAGCCGAGCGCCGTCGAGATGATGAAGGGATGCAGCGCCACTTTCCGGGCGATATCGGTAACGACCTGCAAAAGCGGGCGCTTGTCGCCGCCCGCCATCGCCATCATCGCCGGCGCGACGATGAAATGCGCCGCGTTCTCGAAGCAGACGATCAGCGCTACCGGCACGGCTGCCGCTTCGCCGAAGGCGAGTAGCGCAAGGCCCGGCCCCATATAGCCGATATTGCCGTAGGCTCCCGCGAAGGACTGGATGGTGCAGTCGCCAAACGAGTTGCGGCGAATGAAGAAGCCGATCAGGAAGAGCACGAGGAAGATCAGATAGGTCGCGCCGATTTCGCCGAAGATGAAATCGGCCCGCGTCAGCTGCTCCACCGGCGTGCGCGACACGAGCTTGAAGAAAAGTGCCGGAAGGGCCGCGTAGATGATGAAGGTATTCATCCAGCCGAGCGCCTCGGCCGGCTCTTTGATGACCTTTGCGGCGAGATAACCAATGAAGATCAGCCCGAAGAAGGGCAGCAGCAATGCGACGATATCGGCCATCATTCCCCTGCCCGAAGCCGGGCCGTGTTGGAAGGAGCCTTCCCGTTAGCCGATTTGCATCAGGATTGGAAAGGTCTGCTGGAACCAGATCGCGGCGGAACTGACGAAACCGAAGATGAAGGCGAGGCCGGTCAGGATCAGGAAAACGCCCATGACCTTCTCGACCATGCCGAGATGGCGGCGGAAACGGGCAAGGAACCGCATGAAGGCACCGGAAAAGCCGGCGGCGATCCAGAAGGGCACGGCGAGCCCCAACGAATAGATGGCGAGCAGCGTCGCCCCCTCGCCCACCGTATCGCGCGAAGCGGCCACGCCGAGAATGGCCCCGAGCACCGGACCGATGCAGGGCGTCCAGCCGAAGGCGAATGCAAGGCCCATGATGTAGGCGCCGGAAAGCGTCGCGGGCTGCCCGCCCCCTTGAAAGCGTGCCTCGCGCGCCAGAAGGCCGATCCGGAACACGCCCAGAAAATTCAGCCCCATGACGATGATGATCAGGCCGCCGGTCTTGGAGAGAAGATCGAGATGCTGGCGAAGCAGCACGCCGATCGTCGAGGCTCCGGCGCCGAGCGCCACGAAGACCGTCGCAAAGCCGAGCGTGAAGAAGAGCGCCGACATCAGCACCGCCTTGCGCGTGCCGTTCCCCGAATCGACGACCGCCGCACCGCCACCGCCACCGCCGCGGAACTGATCCACCGAAATGCCCGCCATATAACAGAGATAAGGGGGCACGAGCGGCAGAACGCAGGGGGAGAGGAACGACAGGGCGCCGGCAAGAAGCGCGCTCAGGAGGGATATTTCGGCAATCGACACGTGTGGCTCCGACTGACGGGCTTTTCGGCGCCCGCGGCTGTGCCTCAGGTAATAGCCCAAGGCCCCGAATGCCAATCACCTTTTCGCTCGGGGCGGGGAAAAGCGTCAAGACGCCGCATTTTTGCTGTTTTTGCGGGTTGACCGCAAGGTGTCGCCTGCATATGTTCCGCGCACTTTCAGGGACGCGCTCCGGCGCGGCCACGGGAGAGCGTAGCTCAGCCGGTAGAGCAACTGACTTTTAATCAGTAGGTCCTGGGTTCGAATCCCAGCGTTCTCACCACCTTAAAAATCCTTCATCTTTCCCGCGAAGCGACATTGTTACAGATAAGTCAGGTTCCTGCCGGGCAATCTGGGGGTGCACGGCGTCGAGCACGGATGATCTAACCTTTTGAAGATATGGAATGTTCTTCCTCAAGCTTGCAGCCTGAGGGTTAAGATTGGGTCGGAAATTCGGCAAACCCCGGCGTTGGAACCTTATTTATTGTTAAGCTGACTGCTGCGGATCGAAAGCGTAATTTCACATCGAGGCTGAATACCGCCGGCGGCAGGGACGTGCCGCGACGCGACGGTATGAGACAGCCCGCCGAAACCTCTGAGATCACAGTCGGAGGCGCGCCGTGCGCTCGTTTGTTCCGATAGGCCATCGACCGGCAGAATCGCCACGGCATCCGCCCGGATAAAGCCGACCTTCGACGGGCAAGCCGCGCTCGCTCCTCGCCCGCCGATCTCAACCGATTACCCATCGGCTGCGGAGGCTCTCCGCGGTCCCGATCCCTCTTGCCCGCGCCGCCTCCCGGCGTAGCGGGCACCGGCAGATGAAAGGAGATCCTCATGTCCAATATCCTCCGCAAACATCGTATCGCAGCACTTCTCGGAGCCGCAATCGTCGCCGTTCCGCTTGCGATGCCCGTCGTCCTGGGCACCAGCGCCGCCCGTGCCGCAACCGATACGCCGCCCATCTCCGGCATCGTCGCCCCAGGCGGCTCCTTCGCTCCGATCGTTTCGGCCGACAAACCTGCCGTCGTCACCATCACCACCACGATGAAGGCGCAGAATGTCAGCTCCGACGAGAGTTCGCCCTTCGGAGACGATTCGCCGTTCGACGAGCAGTTCCGGCAGTTCTTCGGCCAGCAGGGCATTCCGATCCCGCGCCAGATGCCGCAACGGCCGACAGAACGCGCCGAAGCCCTCGGCTCCGGCTTCGTCATTACCCCGGACGGCTATATCGTCACCAACAACCACGTGATCGACAATGCGACGAGCATCAAGGTAACCCTCGACGACGGCACGGAGCTGCCCGCGAAACTCGTCGGCGCCGATGCCAAATCCGATCTTGCGGTGGTCAAGATCGACGCGCCCAAGCCGCTGGCCACCATTGTCTGGGGCGATTCCGACAAACTCAATGCCGGCGACCAGATCCTTGCGATCGGCAATCCCTTCGGCATCGGCACGACCGTCACGGCGGGCATCGTCTCCGCCCGCGGCCGCGACCTGCACAGCGGGCCCTATGACGATTTCATCCAGATCGATGCGCCGATCAATCACGGCAATTCGGGCGGTCCGCTGGTCGATCTTCAAGGCAAGGTGGTCGGTATCAACACCGCGATCTATTCGCCGAACGGCGGCAGCGTCGGCGTCGGTTTTGCCATTCCCTCCGACCAGGCCCAGAAGGTCGTCGCCAAGCTGATGAAGGACGGCTCGATCGAACATGGCTTCATCGGCGTGCAAATCCAGCCGGTGACCGCCGATGTCGCAAGCGCGATCGGCCTCGGCAGGCCGGAAGGGGCGCTGGTCGCCAAGGTGAGCGAGGACACGCCCGCCGCCCGTGCGGGTATCGAGACGGGGGACGTCATCACGGCGCTTGGCGGTCAGGCGGTCAAATCGCCGAGGGACCTGTCGCGCATGGTCGCCGACCTCGCGCCCGGCTCCAGGGAAGGCCTCACCGTCTGGCGTCAGGGGCAAAGCAAAGAGCTGAACATCACCGTCGGCGGCAATCAGGACGACCAGAAGCAAGCTTCCGCCGGCAGCGGCGACAAGTCGAGCCCGGCCGCGCAGCGTGTCCCGACGATCGGCGTCGGCCTTGCCGATCTCACGCCCGATATCCGCCAGGCGCTCAATCTGCCGCGCCGGGAAAGCGGTGCGGTGATCGAAAGCGTGGCTCCCGACAAGCCGGCGGCGGATGCGGGCCTGCAGCCCGGAGACGTCATCGTCTCCGTCAACCAGCGGCCCGTCAAATCCGCCGGCGAAGCCAAGACCGCCGTCGCGGAAGCCGGCAGGGCCGGCAGGAAATCGGTCCTGCTTCTCATCCAACGCGGCGACAACCAGACCTTCGTGGCGGTTCCCTTCTCCGTCGGCTGAGCGGTCTGAACAGTCTTTCCGCATCGGCGCTGCCGGATTTTCGGCTCAGACAGCGCCGATGCGGATGCTCCCAAAAGGAGAGCCGGCAAACGCAGAAGCAATACCTGCCGAAAAACTTAAGCCGCACGATTTCTTCTGAAGCAACCTGCACCGGAACCTTCGACTATCCGCACCGTTAGTATGGCCGAAGGAGTTCTTGATGCGAATTATTTTTGTCATTCTCGTTTTCTCGGTGCTCAGCATCCTGGCATTCAAATACAGGGATCAGTCGCTCGGTGAGGTCGACATCCTGGCCTCGCCGGCGGAGCTTTCGGCAAAGAACTAGGTCAGTATCCGCGATCGGAGATACCGGCCGCCGGCCTTCCGCAGCCTCTTCGCCGGCTTGACCAATCCCATCCTGCAACCATATTCCCCAGCGCCACCACCAAGATCATTTTCCGAAAACGAGAGATTTCATGGCCAAGCCCAAGATTGCGATCATCATCACCAGCACGCGCGATGTCCGCTTCGGCGAAAAGCCGGCTAGGTGGATCTACGATACGGCGTCGCAGCGCGACGACATGGAGTTCGAGATCGTCGACCTCCGCGATTTCCCGCTGCCGTTCTTCAACGAGAAGGCTTCCAACGCCTGGGTTCCGACCGAGAACGAAACGGGCCGGCGCTGGCAGAAGAAAGTCGCGGAATTCGACGGCTACATCTTCATCGTCGCCGAATACAATCGCTCGATCACGGCGGTGCTGAAAAACGCCCTCGACTATTCCTACAACGAATGGAACCGCAAGCCGGCGGCGGCCGTCGGTTACGGCAGCGTCGGCGGCGCGCGGGCCGTGGAGCACCTCCGCAACATCGCCGTGGAGCTGCAGATGGTCCCGACCCGTCCGGGCGTCCACATCCAGGGCGCCGACTTCTTCGCGGTGTGGCAGCAGGAAAAGAACCTGACCGATCTCACCCATCTCGAACCGGGCGTGAAAACCATGCTCGACGATCTTTCCTGGTGGGCGACAGCCCTGAAAACGGCGCGCGAAAAGACCTGAGCGCTCTTCACGAGAGATTGATCCGAAGGTTCAGGTCCCCGGCCGGAACCTTCGGATTCCCTGGAACGTTTCATGGCGATAAGGAGTGATTGCCATGAACTTCCGAAACGCCCTGATCGCCTTGGGATCGGCGATCGCGGGCGGCCTCGTGGTCGCCCTTCTTATGCATCCGGCAAACCCGACCACGGCCGCAAAAACCGACCGGCTCAGCGGACCGCCGTCGGAAACCGCCTTCCTGCCGGAACGCTTCGGCGTTCCAAGCTCGACGCAATAGATCAGCGTTGAGAAACCTGGCGAAAGCCGGCGCCTTCCAATGCGCCGGCTTTTTTTTCAATGGACGGACTTGCCGCCTTCTTCCTCTTCGAACGAGACCGCCACATCGCCGTCGGCCGAGAGCCGTACCGTGTCCCCTTCGATATCCGCGACGAGATCGAGCGGGACGAAGTGATGGTGGCCCTTGTGGCTGCCTTCGCCGCTATCCTTCCGCGTCAGCTTGATCCGGCCACACTCGATACGGTCGACGGTTCCTACATGAACTCCATCGGCACCGATGACCTCGGCATGTTCCTTGATTCTTTCAGCATCGATCATGGGAAATCTCCTTCCTTGCGCTGCGACAACGCATGAGCCGAGATATCGATGCATACCGGCAGATATGATCGCACCCGCCCTTGCCGCCTCGGGCTTCGGCACCACCTTACCGATATTTAAGTATCCCCTACACGCATTTCATGTCATTGGGCCATAGGGAAATCCGCGATGACCATGCTTCCGGCGGATTTGCGCCGCATGACGGCGAAGTGGCGGTGGAGCCTCCAGTTGATCATCATCAAGAGAAGGACATGACCTTGAACGTGCAGAAGACACCGGACCCGGCAGCAAAGACGAGCGCCACGCCCGATCTTGCCGCGATCCTGGCGGCCTCAGGCCGGCGCGACAAGCGCCGCTGGTTCTTCTGGCCGATTCTGGTCGTCGTTCTCGCGATCGCCGCCGTCGGCGGCTATTCCTATTTCGGCAATAACGGGCCGCGCTACAATTATACCACACAGCCGGTGAAGCAGGGTGGTCTTTCGGTCATCGTCACCGCAACCGGCTCGGTTCAGCCGACCGACCAGGTGGATATATCGAGCGAGCTGTCCGGCACGGTGCGCAAGGTCAATGTGAGCTATAACAGCGCGGTCAAGCAAGGCGACGTGCTGGCCGAACTCGATACCAACAAGCAGGAGGCCGACGTTCAGAGCGCGCGCGCCCAGCTTGCCTCCGCAAGGGCCAACGTACTCAAGGCGGAAGCGGAAGCCGCTTCGGCCAAGAACACGCTCGACCGGCTGACGGGCCTCGTCAGCAACCGCATTTCCAGCCAGCAGGAACTCGACGCGGCGAAATACGCCTACGACTCGGCGCTTGCCACCACGGCCATCAACGAGGCCTCAGTGCTTTCCGCCGAAGCCAACCTGCGGCTCGCTGAAGTCAATCTGTCGAAATTGAAGATCGTCTCGCCGATCGAAGGCATCGTGCTGACCCGCGACGTGGATCCCGGCGCAACGGTCGCTTCTTCGCTCAACGCGCCGGTGCTCTTCACCATTGCCGGCGACCTGAGGCGCATGGAGCTGCAGGTCGCCGTCGACGAGGCGGATGTCGGCCAGGTGCGGGAAGGCCAGACGGCGAAATTCTCCGTCGACGCCTATCCGGAACGCAGCTTCCCCGCCACCATAGAGGCCGTACGCTTCGCTTCCGAGACGGTATCCAACGTGGTCACCTACAAGGCGATCCTGACCGTCGACAACGCAGACCTTCTCCTGCGTCCCGGCATGACGGCGACGGCCGACATCACGGTGCAATCCGTCTCCGATTCGCTTCTCGTGCCGAATGCGGCGCTCCGCTATTCGCCGCCGACGACCGCGCGCGGCCGCGGCAATCTCCTGAGCCGCCTCTTTTCGCCGCCCCGCCCGCGCGGCAATCGCGGCGGCGAGGCCTCGACGGCCGGCCGCGCCGTCTGGGTGCTGCGCAACGGCGTTCCGGAGCGCGTGCAGGTCGAGACCGGTCCGACCGACGGGCAGTTCACGGTGCTGAAATCCGGAGAGATCAAGGAAGGCGATCTGCTGATCACGGATGCCGTCGCGCGGGCCAATTGAGAGGAGACGCCATGACGCTCCCTCCCCTCATCACGTTCAGGCAGGTCTCGAAATTCTACGGGCGCGGGGAAGCGACGATCCGGGCGCTCGACCATATCGACCTCTCCATCTCGCGGGGAGAATTCGTGTCGATCATGGGGCCGTCGGGATCCGGCAAATCGACCGCCATGAACATCATCGGCGGTCTCGACGTGCCCTCCTCGGGCGAATACCTGTTCCAGGGCATTCCGACCAGCAGCTTCGACCGCTCGCAGCTCACCCTGCTGCGCCGGCATATGCTGGGCTTCGTCTTCCAGGGATTCAACCTGCTCGCCCGCACCTCCGCCGTCGAGAATGTAGAACTGCCACTCGTCTATCGCGGCATGGACCACAAGGAGCGCCGCCAGCGTGCGCTCGCAGCCCTTGAACAGGTGGGGCTGAAGGGCCGTGAGGGTCATACGACGCAGGAACTTTCCGGCGGGCAACAGCAGCGCGTGGCGATCGCCCGCGCCATCGTCACCGACCCCGCCGTGCTGCTTGCCGACGAACCGACCGGCAATCTCGACACCAGGACCAGCATCGAGATCATGGAGCTGATCACCAGGCTCAACCGAGAGAACGGCATCACCGTCATCATGGTGACCCACGAGGAGGATATCGCCGCCTATGGCAAACGCCTGCTGCGTTTCGTCGACGGCCGTCTCGCTTCCGACCAGGCTCAAGTGAAGGAGCCGGACCGTGTTTCTTGAAACGGCAAAACTCGCCTGGCGTGCCATCAGCCGCAACATGCTGCGCTCTTTCCTGACCGTGCTCGGCGTCGTCATCGGCGTCGCGGCGGTGATCGCCATGGTGACCGTCGGCAACGGCACGACGGCCCGCGTCCAGTCGGAGCTTTCCCGCCTCGGCACCAACACGCTTTTCGTACGCCCCGGCCAGTGGGGTCCCGGACGGGCGAGCACGGAAGCGAAACGCTTCACCGACAGCGACATTCTGGCGATCCAGGAGCAGGTAAGCGGCCTCAGGGCCGTGGCCCCGGTGAACCGCGGCACGGCCACCGTCATCGCCGGGGGAGCCAATCACTCCACCAGCGTGATCGGCACGACCAACGACTATCTGATCGCCCAGGATTGGGACCTGTCGCTCGGCCGCAGCTTCCTGCCGAACGAGGACCGCGGCAGCCAGGCCGCCTGCGTCATCGGGGAAACGGTACGCCGGGAGCTCTTCGGCTCCGCCAATCCGGTCGGCCAGAACATCCGCGTCAGCAATGTCGCCTGCCCGGTCGTCGGCGTGCTCGCCGTCAAGGGGCAATCGGGAATGGGCGACGACCAGGACGACACGGTCATCATGCCGCTGAAACTGCACCAGCGGCGGATCGGCGGCACGAAGACGATCAGCAGCATCATCCTTTCGGCACAGGACGGCGTCTCGACGGCCAAGGTGCAGTCGGACGTGGAAAGCCTGCTGCGCGAACGCCGCCGCATCGCGATCGGCCGCGAGGACGATTTCTCGGTCAACGACATGTCGCAGATCGCCGCCGCCATGACGGGCACCACCGTCCTGCTCACCGGCCTGCTCGGTGCCGTCGCGGCCGTCAGCCTGCTCGTCGGCGGCATCGGCATCATGAACATCATGCTGGTGTCGGTGACCGAGCGCACGCGCGAGATCGGCATCCGGCTGGCGATCGGCGCGCTGGAGCGTCAGGTGCTGACCCAGTTCCTCGTCGAGGCCGTTATGCTGTCTATCTTCGGCGGCGTGACCGGCATTGTCGCCGGGCTTACGCTCGCATTCGGCGTAGTCAGCTACCTGCAGGTGCCCTTCGTGGCGAGCCCGACGATCATCCTGCTGGCCTTCGCCTTCTCAGCAGCGATCGGCATGGTCTTCGGCTATTTTCCTGCCCGCCGTGCAGCGCAGCTCAACCCGATCGAGGCGCTGCGGCACGAGTGAGTAAGTAGGCGGGACGAGAAGGCCCATTTGGTCCGCCCTCCTCGGGCTTGCCCCGAGGATCTGCAACGGCCTAATATATTGAATAGCTTAGATCCTCGGACAAGTCCGAGGATGACGGACGAACCAGCGCGTCAGACGCTTGCTTCCGCTTCGCGTTGCTTGGCAAGCGCTGCGAGGTCCGCCGGCTTCAACTCGACCGATTCGCCGCAGCCGCAGGCCGATGTCTGGTTCGGGTTCACGAAGGTGAAGCCGGAGCGCATCCTGGTGACTTCGAAATCCATCTGAGTGCCGAGGAGATAAAGCACGGCAGAAGGCTCGACCCAGACCCGCGCGCCCTCGCGTTCAATCAAATCGTCCTTGGCGTTCGGTTCGGTGACGAGATCGATCGTGTATTCCATGCCGGCGCAACCGCCCTTCTTGATCCCGACGCGGATTCCCTTGGCGTCCGGTCCGGAATTGGCCACGATCTGCTTGACGCGCGTCGCGGCGGCATCGGTCATCGTCATAATTGCGAAGCCCATGGGCTCATTCTCCTTTCACAGCCGGGTTCAAGGCCCGGTGTTATCGGAATCAATGTAGTACCGGCCAATTAACCGATCAATACCAGCTAGCCACATGATCTCATCTGAAAAGTCTGCAGCTTTTCAGGATCATGCTAGTACCAGCCGACGGCGACCTGAGCCTCTTCCGACATGCGGTCGGGTGTCCAGGGCGGATCGAACGTCATCTCCACCTCGACGCCGGAAACACCTTCGACGGCGCCGACGGCGTTTTCCACCCAGCCGGGCATTTCGCCGGCGACCGGGCAGCCCGGAGCGGTCAGCGTCATGACGATCTTCACCATGCGGTCGTCTTCGATATCGATCTTGTAGACGAGGCCGAGTTCGAAGATGTCGGCCGGGATTTCCGGATCGTAGACCGTCTTCAGCGCCGCGACGATGTCGTCGCTCAAACGGGCCAGTTCATCGGCCGGAATGGCGGATTGGATGATCCCTTCGCGGGCGTCCCATTTCGGTTCCGTTTCATCGACAGCCATCACAAGCTTCCTCAGGCAAAGAAATTGCGCGCATATTCCAGCGCATCCGCAAGCGCGTCCACTTCGGCGCGGGTATTGTACATGCCGAAGGATGCCCGGCATGTGGAGGTCACGCCGAAGCGTTTCAAGAGCGGCATGGCGCAATGCGTGCCGGCGCGGACCGCGACCCCCTTGCGGTCGATCACCATCGAGACGTCATGGGCATGGATGCCGGCGAGCTCGAAGGAGAAGATGCCGCCCTTGCCAGGCGCATTGCCGATGATGCGCAGCGAATTGATCGCCCTGAGCCGCTCGGCCGCATAGGCCGCAAGGTCCGCTTCATGGCGGGCAATCGCCGCCCGGCCGATCTTGTCCATATAGTCCAAAGCATAGCCCAGCCCGATCGCCTGGACGATCGGCGGCGTGCCGGCTTCGAAACGATGCGGCGGATCGTTGTAGGTGACGTTATCCTCCGCCACCTCGAAGATCATCTCGCCGCCGCCCTGGAACGGCCGCATCTCCTTGAGGCGATCCATCTTGCCGTACAGCACGCCGATGCCCGAAGGGCCGTAGAGCTTGTGGCCGGTCATCACGTACCAGTCGCAATCGATGTCGCGCACATCGACCGGCATGTGCACGGCGCCCTGGCTGCCGTCGATCAGAACCGGAATGCCGCGCTCATGCGCAATGCGGCAGACCTCCTTCACAGGAACGATCGTGCCGAGCGCATTCGACATATGGGTGATCGCCACGAGCTTCGTCTTCTCGGTCAGGGACTTCTCGAAATCCTCGATATGGAAGGCGCCCTCGTCGTCGACCGGCACCCAGACGAGCTTCGCCCCCTGCCGTTCGCGGATGAAATGCCAGGGCACGATATTGGAGTGATGCTCCATGATCGTTACGACGATCTCGTCGTCCGCGCCGATCTTCGGCATGCCCCAGCCATAGGCGACCGTGTTGATCGCTTCCGTCGAATTCTTGGTGAAGACGATCTCGTCGACCGAGCCGACATTCAGGAAACGGCGCACTTTTTCGCGCGCCGCCTCGTAAGCCTCGGTCGCGGCATTCGACAGGAAATGCAGGCCGCGATGCACATTCGCATATTCGCTCGAATAGGCGTGGCTGATCGCGTCGATCACCACCTGCGGCTTCT
>Ga0065721_10052755_pt1 | contig 11248 bp, 8 predicted proteins | sample Mesricmetagenome_FD_59108 | JGI IMG/M metagenome (GOLD analysis project Ga0065721, IMG submission 59108) | Mesophilic microbial community from rice straw/compost enrichment Sample: eDNA_1 v2 (version 2) | ecosystem: Engineered > Solid waste > Grass > Composting > Bioreactor | place: USA: Davis...
GGCGGGTTCAATTACGAACTGATCTTCACCGCGGCCGAGCCGATGAAGGTGGAGGATCGTCTCTACTATGACGTCGAGGAAAGGACATGCTGGCCCAGCCTTTTCCCCCCCTCGAAGATATTTCCGGACAGCAGTTGGCCGCCCCACCTGTCAGGACATGCGCAGCGCGCAGATTTGCCTGAGGTGTCGCCCGCCTCCGCGGCCCTGTCACCGATGGCCGCACTCGAGCAGGGCGGCGCGCTGCAACGCGCGTCCACTCGCGAGTCCTCCTTGCGAGATATGTTCGCTGCGGCGCAAGCGACTGTTTCCGGGCTGCTTGGTCGCTCGGGCTGCCCTAGTTGCAATCTGATTGATCTTGCTGCGCGCGCCAATCTGAAGATCGCTTAAACAGGCTAGCTTATGGATAAAGGCCCTCTTGCGTTGTTGTGGTACCAATGGTAACGAAAGTGTACCAAACGTAATTTCGACCTTGGATAAACATGCCAAGGTATGAGAGTTTAGTGTGAAGGTTTGTGGTTCCATATCGTCATAGCTCGTACCAATGGGCGCGCGATGTGGAACTTTCTGGGGAGGATTCGAGAGTGAATAGAATTGCAAAACTGTGCCTTGGAGCTGCGGTTGTCTTTCCGCTAGCGGTTCCCGTTGCGAGCTTCGCGGAAGAAGGTGCGGTCGCCGAGGAGCAACTAGAATCAACCGAGTTCGTGGATGACGGCATTATCGTCACCGGATCGCGCCTGCGCCAAGAATCGGTTCAGGAAACGCCCATTGCCGTGACGGTCATGTCCTCGACGCAAGTGGAGTCGCTGAACGGCTCCAACCTCATTGCGCTCAGCGGCAACGTGCCAAACCTCACTGTCTCTACGCTGGGTACGGCGCCCGCCGCTCCCGTCATCAGCTTGCGAGGCTTCTTGACGCAGGCTGCAGACATCTCCATCGAACCGGGCGTGCCAGTCTATATCGACGGAGTGTACCAGCCCATCATCACCGGCTCATTGTCCGATCTCTTCGACGTTGACAAAATTGAAGTCTTGCGCGGGCCGCAGGGTACGACGCTGGGCAAGAATGCTTCTGCCGGCGCCGTGTTGGTCACTCGTTCGCGGCCCACCGGGGAATTCGGCGGCCGTGCCAGTGTCGAATATGGCCGTCACAACTTGTTCCAGGCGCAAGGCCTCCTGAACTTTCCGATCGTTGACGGCGTACTGGCGGGGAAGGTCTATGCAAATTACCGTCGCATGGATGATTGGGTAAAGAATCTCGCGGTTCCCGGTGGCGACATGGGCGGAGAAAAGCGCGGGTCGTTCCGGGGCGCCTTGCTGTTCACGCCGTCGCCCGACTTCACTTATTATCTAACCGCCGACTATATATGGGATCGCTCTTCGCAGCCGGGGGGGCGTGCCGTTCCTGTGGCGCGTGACAGAATCTGTGCGGTCTATGGTGCCTGCACGCCCGATTTCCGTCATGGCACGACTACGTCCGGGAATACGATCAAGCCCCGCGTGGACGACATCAACGTGACGGGCGTCGGTGACTGGACGTTCGGCGGGCTCAAACTGTCGTCCATCACCGGTTATCGCAAATTCGACGAATTCAATGCTAACGACTTTGACAAGACACCTTTTCCTGCGCTGGAACTTTACCGAGCCGACACGACGCTGGAAATGATCTCGCAGGAGCTGCGCCTTTCCTCCGAGAACGGAGGTGGCTTGGATTTTGGCGGCAAGCTCTCCTGGCTCGTCGCGGGATATTACAGCCACAGCAATGCTTATCAGAATAATGGCCAAAACGTGTTCGGCGCCCAGCTTATGGTGGCACAGCGTTCGATCCGAGACAGTTTTGCCTTGTTCGGTCGGGCCGATTTCAACGTTACTGAAAAGCTGATCCTGTCCGGCGGTGTGCGCCACAGCTGGGACAAGACTGAGCATCAGTTCCACCCGGCCGTTCCGGGCACTACGCCGCCGGATACGATCTACAGCGAAAAGGGCGATTGGCAGAACACCTCGTTCGAAGCCGGGGTGCAGTACAAGCTCAATCGCGACAAGATGGTCTATTTCCGGTTTGCCGAAGGCTATCGCGGAGGCGGTTTCCTGGGCACGCCTTCGTCTGTTGCCCTTGCCCGTTCGTACCAGCCCGAACTCTCCCGCTCTTACGAGGTTGGGCTGAAAAGTGAATGGCTAGACCGCACATTGCAGTTCAACCTCACGCTTTTCCGCACCGAATTTTCTGACCTGCAGAAGCAGGTGGGCCGTACTGGGACCAGCGGTGAGTTGATACAGGTGATCGACAACGCCGCCAATGCGGTAACACAAGGCGTAGAAGTGGAAGCTGTGTTGCGCCCGACGGAGGGCTTCACCATCGGCGTCTCTGGGTCGTACCTTGACGCCTATTACAAAGAGTATCTCAGCGTTAATGCCGCAGGCCAGCCTGTCGATTTGTCGGGGCTGCCATTCCAGTTCGCGCCAAAATATACGCTCGCTATTGCGCCGACCTATGAATTTCGGCTTGCGGGCGCCCCTGTTGGTTTCGACCGGGCACGACTGGGTGCGCGCCTGAAGTTTACGGACGAGTATGAAATTTCGTCCGCCGTTCCGCCGAGTCCGATTGGTCACCAAGACTCTTACGGGACTATTGACCTGTCACTGGATCTCATCAGCGATCGGATTACGCTCGGCGCTTATGTAACGAACCTGCTCGACCAGAAGTATCTGCTTTATGGGAACGAACCGTCCAATCTGATCGCCTTCCAGGTGGATAATGTCGGCCGAATGTTCGGGCTGAAGCTTGGCTTCAACTTCTAAACCTTCCCCCGGAAAGAAGGGCGCTCCCATGTCTGATAGCTCAGCAACCTATGATCTTGCTATTCGTAACGCCTTGGTGGTTGACGGGACAGGCAGGGAGCGCTTTCCCGCAGACATTGGCATCAAGGATGGCCGCATCGTTGCCGTGGGGGACCTCACGGGCGACGCGGAGAAGACGATTGATGCGGGCGGCAAGGTTGTGTCGCCCGGTTTCATTGATATTCACACGCACTACGACGCCCAAGTTTTCTGGGATCCGACAGTCGGGCCGTCCTCGTTCCACGGGGTTACCACGATCGTCGGCGGTAACTGCGGATTCAGTATCGCGCCGCTGAACGGCAAGACCGAGGACGGCCAGTACTTAATGCGTATGCTCTCTCGCGTAGAGGGAATGCCGCTGGAGAGCCTTGAAGCTGGTGTTCCTTGGGATTGGACAACGTTCGCAAGCTATCTGGACAAACTGGATGGCAACCTTGCGGTGAACGCTGGGTTCATGGTCGGACATTGCGCACTCCGCCGCGCTGTCATGGGGGCTCGCGCCGTTGGCGAGCGCGCGCAGGCTGATGACATCGCGCGCATGCAAGACCTCCTGCGCGACTCCATTGCCGAAGGCGGCCTGGGTTTTTCCACCACCGTCGCACCCGTCCACACCGACGCGGAAGGCCAACCCATTCCGTCCCGATGGGCCAGCGATGAGGAGGTTTATGCCCTGGCTTCGGTAGTGAGCGAATTTGAGGGGACCTGCCTGGAATATCAACCCAACAATCTGGACGTCTTCAGTGAAGCGGAAGTCGAGCGGATGACCAATGTGGCACTTGCTGGCCAACGTCCTCTTAACTGGAACCTGTTTCTCAGCGTGGGTGACCAATACGAACGGCACGTGTCTCACCTTGCTGCCAGCGATCATGCGCGCGAGCGCGGTGCGCATGTGACGGCACTTGCATCGTGCCAACCCATGACCACCCGGATCAATTTGCACAGCGGTTTCATCTTCGACTTGTTCGAGGGCTGGGGGCCGATCATGCGCCTTCCCATACCCGAACGCAAAGCAGCGCTGGCCGACCCCGCTGTTCGGGCAGACCTTGGCGCTGGGCTGGCAAGGCAAGGCGGGATGATGGCGATGATGAGCGATTTATCGCGCTGGAAAATCGCCGAGACCGTGACGCCCGAATTGCGAGACCTTACCGGACGGACGCTGGGAGATCTGGCTGCAGAGCGTCGATCAACATCGCTGGATGTGTTGCTGGACATCGCGCTCGCCGAAGAGCTGAAGACGTCGTTTCTGCCTCCGCCTGCCGGTGACGATCCCGAATCCTGGCGTCTCCGTGCGGAATCTTGGCGCGATGACCGCACCATCGTCGGTGGATCGGATGCGGGCGCGCATCTGGACATGATTGATACATTTGCCTTCTCCACGATGATATTGGGCGAAGGTGTGCGCGAGCGTGGCATCTTCACTCTCGAGGAAGGCGTTCGACAGATCACCAGTGTCCCGGCGGCGCATCTCGGATTGATGGACCGGGGCGAGCTGCGCGAAGGCGCGCTAGCTGATCTGGTGGTGTTCGATCCTGATACGATTGCTTGTGGGCCGGTTCATACGCGGCACGACCTGCCAGCCGGGGCCATGCGCCTCTATGCGGATGCGCTGGGCATTGCCCATGTTGTGGTGAACGGCACGGAAATCATTCGAGGTCAGGAATTCCTGGGCGTCTATCCGGGCACGATCTTGCGGTCCGGCCGTGATACGCGGACCGCGCAGTGTTGATGGAAGCCGTCGAAATCATCCCGGCCCGCACGGCGCTGGTTCTCATAGATTTGCAGAACTTCATCGTCGATTTACCCCTTGCTCCGTCCTCGGGGCGCGAAGTGGCCACGCGCGCAGTCGAGTTTGCCGAGCGGCTGCGCGCCGCGGGTGGCGTCGTGATTTCGGTTGTGGCTGAAATGGCGGGCGATCCGCGCGCCGCCCTGCACCAGCCTGTCGACATGCCGTTCGAACACCCCCACGGACATCTTCCAACCGATTGGGACAAGCTTGTCGAAGGCCTAGCGCAGCGAAGCGACGTCATTGTCACTAAGCGGCAATGGGGCGCTTTTTACGGGACGGATCTTGATTTGCACCTGCGTCGGCGGCGCATTGACGCGATCATCATAGGCGGAATCGCGACAAATTATGGGGTGGAATCCACGGCCCGGCAAGCGTGGGAGCAGGGCTATGACATGCTGGTGGCAGAAGACCTGACAACCAGCTTTACCGCCGAATTGCATGACTTTTCCATGACCCACGTTCTGCGCCGTATTTCGAGGGTCAGGCCCGTGGCGGACATAAGATTTGAGAGCGGGCCATATGACGGAACAAATATTTAACGGCAAAGTGGCACTTGTGACGGGCGCAGGCTCCGGCATCGGCGCGGCCACCGCCATGATGTTGGCAGCCCGCGGAGCCAGTGTTGTGGCCGCTGATATATCCGCCCAAGCGGCCGACCGAACGGTGCGTGCCGTCCAGGAGCGTCAGGGTACAGCCCTGACGGTCCTATGTGATGTCACCAGCTCGGCGAACTGCGACTCCGCCGTGGCGGCAGCACTGGCAAACTACGGGCGGCTCGATATTTTGGTGAACAATGCCGGGGCAGGGCGTCCTGGAGCCTCGCACGAGCTGGCCGACGCCGACTGGCGATCTGTCATGAAGCTCAATCTTGACGGAAATTTTTTCATGGCACGTGCTGCCCTACGGCCGATGCTCTCGCAGCAGAGTGGAGCGATCGTCAATGTCTCATCGATGTTTGGGTTGGTGGGTTTTGCGCAACATGCAGGGTACAGCGCAGCCAAGGCAGGTATTGCCAATCTCACGCGCACACTGGGCCTAGAATATGCGCAGTGCGGAATCCGCGTCAATGCGGTGTGCCCGGGCGTAATCCGGACAGGCCTTGTTGCGGGACATAGCGAAGAACGTCTGCAGTGGCTGGCCTCGCTGCACCCCATGGGTCGACTTGGCGAGCCGGAGGAAGTGGCGCGCTGCATTTGCTTTCTTGCCAGTGACGAAGCCAGCTACGTGACAGGTGCCTGCTTGTCGGTCGACGGGGGTTATACCGCCGGTTGAGCTTCGACCTCCTGTGTCTTGGTAATGGGTTGAGCCTGTCGGGCGGAGCGTTCGAAATCTGCCCGAATCGTGCGCGCTGCCAGCAGGAAGTGGATCGCCGCCCAAGGCAGCGCAAGCGTGCAGACCGCAAGGCTGATCCGCGTACCTTGATCGATTGCGGAAGAGCAGGCTGTCTTCAACGCGGCTTCAGCCTCCGACGGAGCGACCCCTCCCGGACACAGGAGGGCAAAGTCACCGCTGTGGACTAAGTTGAACTGATGGGCGGACACAAAGTCAATAAGCGCCCCCGCTGCAACCGTACCGATGACAAGCGCTGTCAGACTGGCAACGAGTGAAATAAGCGCGGTCGTCGTCGCCCGCATTCGTGCATCGACCATGTTGTAAATGGCTGCATAGGTCGGGCTAAAATAAACAAACTGTATTACCCCGGCGAGGCCAAGCAGGCCTACGGCGAACCGCCAATCCGCTTGCAGGAAAGCTCCAATCATCAATGGCGTTGCAATCAGGATACCGATCATCGGCACATAGGCGTAGGCGCGGGGTTCGGATTTCCCGAAATAGTCGGCCATGAAACCCCCGGCGAACGTACCTAACGCGTTCGCCGCACCCACGGCAAAGCCAATGATGAGGCCCACTTGCGCATAATCCATTTCGAAGGCGCGGATCAAGAAGGGGGCGGTAAAGGCTCCTGATCCGTAGTTGACAAATGTGAACAGGGTAACGCCGATGATCATATGGCGTGCCGCGGGCGTGGCCACCAGCCGCCGGGCGGTTTCGAGAATGGTGGGTGAGACGTCCGATTGCTCGTCACGTCCTGCTAGCCTGTCGGAGTAGCCGCGGGGCAATTCACGCACCAGGAGTTTCAAGGCGATCGCAAGCACAACGCCCGGTATGCCCAGCACGATAAATGCCGTGCGCCAGCCGTAATATTGGGTCAGGATTCCTCCGGCTATTGCGCCGGCCATGACGCCCAGTGGCAGCCCTAATTGATAGATCGACAAGGCGCTGGCTCGGCGGCGGGGTCCGAAATAGTCTGTTATGAGGGAATAGGCTGGCGGATTGCCGCATGATTCCCCCACACCCACCCCGATCCTGCAAAGCAGCAGCTGGAGGAACGAGGCTGCAAGTCCCGAAAGCGAGGTGAACAACGACCAAAGGGCCAGGCTGCCGGAAATAATGTTCACCCGGTTGAACCGTTCCGATAGCCGGGCTGCGGGCAATGACAGGGTGACGTAGAGGATGCTGAAGGCAAAGCCGTGTAGGAAGCCTAGTTCCACATCGCTCAGACTCAGATCCACCTTAATCGCCTGTCCGATGGTGGACAGGACGGTACGATCCGCCCAGCTAGCCAGATTGTACAGCATGAGCAGCAGCAAGATGAGAATGCTGTACGGGCGCGTGATATGAGGTGCGGGGCCGGTGGCGGACATAGCGGTCTTATCCTTTGTCTTCTCAATGTCGGTTAAAGCACCGACTACCGAGCCGCAAGCGAAATGGTAACGAATCCTTTCATAGAGTTTCCAAAATCTGTCCGGAGGGTCAGTGGATCAGCATATGTCACAACTTCAGATGTGTATGACTATGTTGACAGACGACCTAAAACTGGTACCAATGTTGGAAGATTGGTTCCAAAGAGCATCGTGAGCGTGCCCTCGCTCCGGCAGGCCGCAAGAAGAATCAGAAAATGGGAGGCTGAAATGGCTTTGATGATCAAGGAAATGCCCGCTGAATCGGATTGGGTGGCAAATTCGCCGCATCGTTCCAGCGGAATTGGTGTACGCAACGTGTTCCAGCGCGACGTGCCGGGTCGAAGCGTGGAATTCAACGTCACTTCGTTCGATGGCTCAGATTTCTGGAGTCCGGCGCACCGCCACAATTTCGACCAGATTCGAATCGGCCTTGAAGGGGTGATGAAGTACGGCGGACGCAACGAGTTGAGATCCCGCATGATTGGCTACTATCCGGAAGGCACTTGGTACGGTCCGATGGTGCCAGACGGCAGCTCCATCAGCGCCATCATGCAGTTCGACGGGGCCAGCCATGGCGGCTACGTCACGCTGGCGCGTATGGACGTCGCGACCGAGGAGCTTGCTAAGACTGGCGAATTCCGGAAGGGCTTCTACTACCCCAATGATGGTAGCCCGAAGATCGACGGCTATCAGGCATCGTGGGAACGCGTAACGGGCAAGCAGATGGTCTATGTCGACCCCCCACGTTATCCCAATGCCATTTACATGAACATAGATGCGTTCAATTGGCTGCCGGGCGAAAACGGGTCGATGCACAAGACGCTGGGTCGCTTTGGAGAACGGGATTTCACCATCGAGGCACTGCTGCTGCCCAAGGATAAGACCGTGATCATCGACAAGCCGGGCCGCCTGTGCGTTGGCTTTGTCCTGACCGGTGAAGTGGAAGTCGAAGGCCGGGTTCTGCCGAAATGGTCCGGCACTTTTGCCGAAGAAGAAGATGCCACTAGTTTCACCGGGCGGGAAGAGCAGTCGGAAATCCTTCTCTTCACCCTCCCGGACCTCGGTCCGAGCAAGGGCTGACATCTGAAATGGCCGGGAACCTCCAGCTGATTCTGCGCAAAACTCCGCAGGGAGTGCCATCGCCCGAGGATTTCGGAGTTGTCGATGCGCCAATTCCCCAAGCTGGACCCGGCCAGTTCACGATCCGAACAATCTACGCTTCGCTGGATCCGGCGCTGCGGCAACGCCTGACGTTGGCCGATAGCTACATTCCCCGGATCGAACCTGGCGAGGTGCTGACCGCGACGACGGTGGGCGTCGTGGTGCAATCGAAAAACCCTCTTTATCCGCTGGGTTGTCATGTCGTGGGGCACCATGGAATTGCGGACTACTGGCGCACGGATCCCCAGCCCACAACCCGTCTTGTGGATCCTGGCCTGACGGGAGCGCTCAGCCATCACTTGAGCGTAATGGGGCCGACAGGGCTTACCGCATATTTCGGGATGACGCGGGTCGGCCGTCCCAGAGAAGGCGATACGGTTCTTGTGTCAGGCGCGGCGGGAGCCGTCGGGTCTATCGCAGGGCAGATCGCCAAGCTGATGGGGTGTCGAGTGATCGGCTTGGCCGGCGGTCCCGAGAAGACGGCTCGACTCACCGAGGAATTCGGGTTCGATGCCGGAATCGATTATCGGGGTTTGGATCTTCCGCAGCTGACCGCGGCGATCCGCGCCGAGGTACCCAATGGCCTAGATGTCGTGTTCGAAAATGTTGGCGGCATCCAGCTCGACGCGGCGCTTGACGTTCTGAATGAGGGCGCGCGCGTGGTCCTTTGCGGGTTGATTAGCCAGTACAATGCCGTGAGCCCGCCACCCCCACTTACGAACCTGTTCAAGGTAGTTGCCCGATCTGCACGTGTCGAGGGCTTTTTGGTGCGCAACTACGCCGAAGAATATAGCCGGGCAGCGGCGATATTGGCCGGGTGGGTTCGGGAGGGAAAGCTCAGGTTCCGTGAGGCGATTCACGACGGCATCGAAGCGGGCCCGGAAGCCTTCCTAACGCTCTTTTCTGGAGCCAATCAGGGCAAGGTCATGCTGCGGCTGGCGCCCGGAGCGAATTGATAGGCTCTAATCGAGCATCGCAATTTCTACATCGCTGAGCAGGCGCCCAGTTGGCTGAGCACCTGCCAGGGTCGTGCGCTGGACAATGCGGGTCTCGTCATAAGGATAGCCGAATGCCGCGTGCATCGTGCGGCGGTTGTCCCACAACACAAGGTCATTTGCACCCCAGTGATGGCGGTAGCAAAAGCGCTGGCTGGCTGCGTGGCGTACGATCATTTCGTAAACTGGGTCCGCTTCCCTGCGAGACATGCCCCAAATCCCAGCATAGCCTAAAGGGCTGAGCAACAGCGACTTGCGGTTCGTTTCCGGATGGGCAATCACCATGGGTTGGAGGACGGGCGGAAACTTTTGCTCCCCCAGACCGAACGTGGGATTTCGCGTCTTGTCGGGGTTCTCTAACTTGATGTCCGGCCAGCCCCATAAAGTCTCAGGGTAGTCGCGCCATATCTGCACCGTGGAATGATTGTCGCAAAAGTCGCGCAGATCGACGGGAAGCGCGTCATAGGCGGCCTGAGTGTCGGTCCAGAGAGTGTCGCCCCCGTTTCGCGGCGGTTTGACCATGCGGAGCATTCCGCCTTGCGAGATGGAGGGGGTGTAGGCCCCGTCTTGATGCAGGAACAAGAAGCCCCCGCGCAGTTCCCCGTCCACGATCAAAGGCGAACCTTTCTTTTCGCCCTCGCCGCCGAGCGCAATGAGGTCCGGTTGATCTTGCAGACGCAACTCCGCAATCACGTGCTGCTCGACGGGACCGAACACCTTTGACAAGGCAATGTGCCGTGCGGCATCCGTACCGATCCCGCGAAACAGAAGTACGCCATGCTCGATCCAGAGCGCGCGCAACTGCGCCCCCGTGTTATCGTCCAAGGCATCCAGATTCAGTCCCACCACCTCAAGGCCGATTGCGTTCAGAGGCTTGGTTTCGAACGTCATGTCGTGAAATCCTTCAATGATATGCCTTAGGAATGTCGCGCAAGCTTGATGGTACCATGAAGTGGACATTGGAACCAGCTCTCAAATTCCTCGATCAAGTCCAAGAAAATTGAGTTTTCCAAGCTTTGGCTGTGACTTCGGTGCCACGTGATCTATTTGGTACCACAAATTGTCGTGGTGCGGCACGCTCTCCTCGAGCCAATTCGGCCGCAAGGTTTAGGCGAGACATCTGAACCGCTGAGTGAGCTGGTGACTTGCCGCGCGGTGACGATCCAGGGCGCGAATGACACACAGCCTCCGCGTCACCCATACGAAAAGCCATGTTTCCAAAGTCTACATATTAGGAGAATGGGTCCCGACAGGATTCGAACTTGCGACATCGGATCGGAGTGGAGGGGGTGCGCGGCGCGCTTTACCTATTTTCCCGCGCGCACCTCGCTGATGGTCTTGCCCGTCCATCGCCTCACCGCGCGCCTCAGATTGGCGCTGTCACTGAAACCCACTTTCCAGGCGACGTCGTCCACGCTCATTCGCGTGGTCTCAAGATATTCGATCGCAAGCTTGCGGCGGACATCGTCGACGATCTCCCCGTAGCTTGTGTCTTCTGCCGCGAGCCGGCGGCGAAGGGTGCGCTCCTGAAGGCCCAGCTGCTCTGCAATCGATGTCATCGAGGTCGATTGATTGGGGGCCCGCAGGAGAAGCTGATAGACTTCGCCCGAAAGGCCCGATGCGATCCGCGACTGACCGATCAGCCGCTCGCACGTCTCCTCGAGCATCGCCCTCGTCAGCCGATTGCCAAGCTCGGGGGTCTGGTCGAGAATTCCGACCGGATAATGAAGC
>Ga0065721_10052756_pt1 | contig 11246 bp, 7 predicted proteins | sample Mesricmetagenome_FD_59108 | JGI IMG/M metagenome (GOLD analysis project Ga0065721, IMG submission 59108) | Mesophilic microbial community from rice straw/compost enrichment Sample: eDNA_1 v2 (version 2) | ecosystem: Engineered > Solid waste > Grass > Composting > Bioreactor | place: USA: Davis...
GGGGTCTATTTCGGCGAGAAGCCCCGCACCGCCGACCGCGCCACCGACCTGTGCGAATACACCGTCGCCGAGATCGAGCGCGTGACCCGCGCCGCCTTCCAGACCGCCAGGCAGCGTCGCGGCAAGGTGACCTCGGTCGACAAGGCCAACGTCATGGAGACCAGCCGCCTGTGGCGCGAGGTCGTGACCCGCATCCACGCCGAGGAGTTTCCGGAGATCGCGCTGGAGCACGCCCTGGTCGATTCCATGGCCATGCACCTGATCAGGAAGCCGCGCGAGTACGACGTCATCCTGACCGAGAACATGTTCGGCGACATCCTGTCGGACGAGATTTCGGTGCTGGGCGGCTCCATCGGCCTGTTGCCGTCGGCCTCGCTGGGGACGGAGGGGCCGGGTCTGTTCGAGCCGATCCATGGCTCGGCGCCGGACATCGCCGGTCAGGACAAGGCCAATCCGGTCGGGACCATCCTTTCCGCGGCCCTGCTGCTGCGTCACAGCCTGAAGCTGGAGGACGAGGCGGACTCCATCGAGGCGGCGGTCGCGGCGGTGCTGGCGGCCGGCGCGGTCACCACGGATCTGGGCGGACAGCTGGGAACGCGGGCGGCGACCGAGGCGGTGATCGACGCGATCCGGGCCATCCATTGGGCGGCGGCTCACCGCGTCCAGATGCACTGGGCCTAGGCGTCGACAACCGCCGAATTTCTTCGCCTTTATTGCGCTGCGACAGGGCAAGATTTCGGTGAAGAGCAGGCCTCCTCACAAGGTTCTTGCGGCGTGTACATTTTATGTCATGACCGTTGCAAGAAAGTTGCAAGGTTTAAGGCAAAGCCCCTTGCGTCCTTCGCCAATGCGGTAAAGGTTCGCATCTGCGAGATCGAATAGGGGGTATTTGCTCATGTCGCAGGTCGGAAAACGACTCCTCGGGGCCGCGGGGCTCCTTCTTCCCACAATGCTGGCGGCTGGATCGGCGGCCGCCCAGGACGCCGCGCCGGCGCTGCTGGGGCACCAGGCGGCGCTTGAACTGGACGGCGCGGGCACGGCCTGGCTGGGCACGTCCACGGCGCTGGTCCTGCTGATGACCCTGCCGGGCCTGGCGCTGTTCTACGGCGGCATGGTGCGCCGCAAGAACGTCATCGCCACCATCACCCAGTCCGTCGGCGTCTTCGCCGTGGTGTCGCTGGTGTGGTTCATCGCCGGCTACAGCCTGGCGTTCGGCGCCAACCCGTCGGCCGGGTTGCAGCCGTTTATCGGCAGCCTGGACATGCTGTTCCTGAACAATGTGTCGCTGCAGACGGCCAACGGCCTGCTGCCGGGAATCCCTGAGTTCCTGTTCATCTCCTTCCAGATGACCTTCGCCATCATCACCCCGGCGCTGGTGACCGGCGCCTTCGCCGAGCGGATGAAGTATTCGGCCCTGCTGCTGTTCACCGCCCTGTGGTCGCTGCTGATCTATTCGCCCATCTGCCACTGGGTGTGGGGCGGCGGCTTCCTGGGCTCTGCGGGCGTTCTGGACTTCGCCGGCGGCGCGGTCGTGCACGTCAACTCGGGCGTCGCGGGCCTCGTCTGCGCGATCTTCCTGGGCCGCCGCAAGGGCTACGGGACCGAGCCGATCAATCCGCACAATCCGGTGCTGACCATGATCGGCGCCTCGCTGCTGCTGGTCGGCTGGATCGGCTTCAACGCCGGCTCGGCGGGCGCCGCCAACGACCTGATGGGCGTGGCGCTGCTGAACACCGTCCTGGCCGCCGCCGCCGGCGCCCTGACCTGGAAGGTCGTCGAATACATCGAGAAGAAGAAGGTCTCGCTGATCGGCATGCTGTCGGGCGTGGTCGCCGGCCTGGTGGCCATCACCCCGGCTGCCGGCTTCGTCGATCCCAAGGGGGCGGTGATCATCGGCCTGATCGCCGGTCCGGTCTGCTACGCCGCCTCGGTGTGGATCAAGAAGCTGCTGCGCTACGACGACTCGCTGGACGCCTTCGGCATCCACGGGGCGGGCGGTCTGATCGGGGCCCTGCTGACCGGCGTGTTCGCCACCACCGCGATCAACAGCCTGTCGGAAGGCGCCAACATCGGCGCCCAGGCCTACGGCCTGGTCGGCACCATCATCTACAGCGCCATCGGCACCCTGGTGATCCTGCTCATCTGCAAGTTCACCACCGGCCTGCGCGTCAGCGAGGCGGAAGAGACCGCCGGCCTGGACACCTCGCTGCACGGCGAGGCGCTGGAGTCGGTCTGATCTCCGTTCCGGGGCGCGGCCCGACCGCGCCCCGGAACAGTGGCTTTCAATCAAACAAGAACAAGGGGATTGAGTATGAGGATGAAGTCAAACGCAGCGGTCGCGGCTTTCGCCCTCGCGGCGGCCGTCGTCGCCAGCGCGGGCCAGGCGTCGGCGGAAGATCCGGAGTTTTCGGCCAACTTCGGCGTGGTCAGCGACTATGTCTTCCGAGGGTTCAGCCAGTCGGATGAGAACGTGGCCGTTCAAGGCGGCGCCGACATGACGGTGGGCAGCTTCTATGCGGGCGCCTGGGCCTCGACCGTGGACTTTGGCGACGATACGGGCTCCGAAGTCGACATCTATGGTGGTTATCGGACCGAGGCCGCCGGGTTCGCCTGGGACTTCGGCGTGGTCGGCTACCTCTATCCGGGCGCCCCCGACGGCGCCGACTATGACTATGTGGAGTTCAAGGCCGCCGCGTCTCGCGCCTTCGGCCCGGCCACGCTCGGCGGCGCCGTCTATTATTCGCCGGACTTCTTCGGCGCGGCGGATGACGAGGCCGTCTACAGCGAAGCCAATGCAGCTTTCGCCGTCACGGACAAGGTGACCATCTCGGGCGCAGTCGGATTCCAGTATCTGGATTTCAGCGACGACTACACCACCTGGAACTTGGGTGCGACTTACGCCCTGACGGACGGCATCGGCATCGACGTACGGTATCACGACACCGATGTGGATGATGTGACCCTCGCGGAGGATCGCATTGTCGCCGGGTTGAAGTTCTCGTTCTGACGAGACCCCGCACATCTGAATCGGCCCCGGAGAGCGATCTCCGGGGCCTTTTTCGTTTCAGCGGGCGTAGCGGGCCTCGACCGGTTCGTATCGGTCCCAGACCTTGCCGTCGGCCAGCGACCGCAGCAGTTTCAGGTATTCGGCGTGGGTCCAGGCCAGGGGCGTGGCCGAGTCGGTGTTCTGGCCCAGGGCGTAGTCCTTTGCGGTCGGATCGCCGACGCCGTCCCAGACCTGTTCGGCCAGCATCAGCCCGTCGTTGGCGAACCGCTCCATGCCCCGCACATAGGTCTGACGGATGGCGTCGATGTCGGTCGGCGACGGGGTTCCGTTCACGCTGGCGCGCGCCAGTTCATAGTGACCGCGCTCGCCGGTGAAGAAGGGCCAGACGCGGCCGCGCTGGCCGGGGCTCATCTCGCCGCCGACGCCGTAGTTGGCCCCGGTGCGCCAGTCTTCGCCGTAGCCGTCGACGCCATAGCGGCGCCAGCCCGGCGTCTTGTCGCCCTCGGGACCGAAGTCGTAGCGGACGCGGTATAGGTCTTCGAGGCCTTGATCGTCATACACCGGCAGGGTGGCGACGATGTGCGGATCGTCCGCCTTCCTGACGCCATAGCGGACCAGTTCCAGGAAACCGCCGTCGACCACGCGGTCCTCGGGCGGGGCGATCTGGCCGTTGGCGGCGCCGATGGCGGCCTTGTCGTTCGGGTTCTCGTTCTGGGTGATGCGGATGAAGTAGCGCGCGTCGCCGAAGTCGCCGTTGGTGGTGAACATCCGCGCTTCGATCTTGCCAGCGTAGTCGTCGGCGGCGGCCTGGTAGCGGTTCGCATCGGCGGCGTCACCCGCGGCCCGCGCCATCTCGGCGGCGACCGTAAGACCCGCGACCACGGCGGCCGTCGTCGAGGGGGAATAGCCCTGCTGCTCTTCCCAGCGTTCCTGCTGGGTGAAGGGCGGCGTGATCTGGGCGTCGTTCCACAGCAGGCCGACCTTGCCGCCGTCGACCAGGAAGTCGGCGGCCGGCTTCAGCATCGTGTGGAAATGATCGGCCATCTGGGCGTCCGACAGCCAACCCAGCTTCCACAGGCGATAGCCCAGCATGATCGGCATGGCGGTCTGGTCCAACTGAACCGCGACCCATTCCAGCTCGCCGTCGACGTGGGTCTTCTGCAGGAACCAGCCGCCGACGCCGGTGTTGCCCGGGGTGTTCGCGCCGACCTGCACCTGGGGCAGATAATTGAAGGCCGCCAGCGGCGTCTCCCTGTCGCCCAGCGCCGCCAGGGCCATCGCCACCTGGTAGAAATCGCGCGGCCAGACGGCCTTGTAGCCGGTTGAGGACTTGGAGGCGTCGACCGTATCGCCCCACGGGTTCGACAGCGAGGCGATCAGGGCGCCGGCGTGCGTGCGGTCCTCCTGCACCTTCAGCATCAGCGCCGAGGCGTAGGCCAGTTTGCCGCCGTCCGTGGCCTGCTGGGCGATGCGCGGCAGTTCGGTCAGCGAGGCCATGTAGTCGCGCCAGCCGACGTGGTCGCCCTCGCCGACGAAGCGGGCCAGCACCGCATCCAGTCCGGTCTCAAATGAGCCGTCGGCGGCCGCGTGCGCGGCCTCGGCGGTGTCGCCGAAGCCGATGACGAAGTCGCGCGTCAGGCTTTGACCCATGCGCAGGGTCGGCAGGGCGCCGGTCATCATCGTGTTGCCGGCCGTCTCGCCGGTGGAGGGGTAGGTCCAGTCCAGCTTGCCGTCCTTCAGGTCGGTCAAACCGTCCGAAACGCCGACGAATCCGACGCTGGCGGCGGCGAAGGCCTCGCTCGGCTTCAGGACCAGATGGGTGTCGCCCTCCCAGGCGTGGAAGGCGTCGGTCGTCACCTGGCCGCGGTCGTCGACGCCGGTGTTGGCGATGTGCGGCTCCAGCAGCAGATAGGGCGTGACTTCGCCGCTGAGCGCCTTGATTTCGACGCGCAGGACCAGGGCGTTGCGGTCGGGGTCGCTGTAGATGCGCTTGACGATCTCGTAGCGCCCGGAGGTGTCGCGGGTGGTGACCTTATAGGCCGGCGCCAGAGGGCGGCCCTGATCATCGGTGTCGATGTATTCGGTGCGGGCGGTGGTGTCGTCGCCTTCCAGCGACAGGCCTTCCGGCGTGACCAGGGCGAAGCGCAGGGCCTTGATCTGGGCCTCGTGGATAAGCCCGTACATGGTCTCGGTCAGAACGCCGTCGGCGATGGAATACCAGACCTTGGACACCGCGCCCGTCGGGCCGCCGTCGCGGTACTGGCCGTCGACATAGGCTTCGTAGGACGATCCGGCGCCGGTCTTGGCGGCGCTGGACCAGACGGGCGCGTCGCCCGGGGCTCCGGGGGCGACGACGGTTTGGGCGCTGGCGGCGGAGGCGAGGGCCAGACCGGCGGCGCCGGCGAGGCAGAAGGTCTTGAGATTACGCATGAGGGTCCTCACGAGGTTTGCGTGGGGGCGGGGGAAAGCAGGAAGGTCAGGGGCACGTCCAGCCGCTGGTTCCAGGACGCCTCGTTATGCTGGGCGCCGGGGAAGACCAGGCTGCGGAAGGCGTCGGGGCCATAGCCGCGCGCGCGGATGACGCCGTCCATGTGGGTCTGGAAGTCGGCGTAGAACTGATCAAGCGTCTCGTCGCCGCGATCGAAATACAGGCGATGCGATCCTGGCGAGGGCAGCCCGCGTTGGACCACGCCAGCCCAGGCGGCGACCAGCCGTTCACGCCAGGCGTCAAGAGCCGGTCCAGGCTCCAGTCCTTCAACCTTCAGCGGCCAGTGGGTCGACAGGCAGGCGGCGGCGGAAAAGACGTCGGGGCGCTTCATCACCGCATAGAGCGAGATCAAGCCGCCCATGCTCGAGCCGGCGATGGTCGTGTCCTGCGGCCCGGTCAGGGTGCGGTAGGTCCGATCGACGAAGGGCTTCAACTTCTCGACCAGGAAGCGAAGGTAGCCGTCGGACAGAGGGGGGCCGCCGTAGATCGCCTGAACGTCGGCGCGCATGTCGTCGGGCAGGGCGGCGATCAGATCGGCGGGCACGTATTCGCGCAGCCTGAGGTCAGTGTTCCAGACACCGACGACGATGGGGGCGCGCACCTGACCACTCGCGATCAGGCGCGTCAGATGCTCGTCCACCCCCCATTCGCCGAAATTGGCGGTGGAGGCGTCGAACAGGTTCTGGCCGTCGTGCATGTAGAGCACGGGGCAGCGGGCGTCCGAGGCGTCATAGCCGGGCGGCAGCCAGACCGAGACGTTGCGCGCCTTGGCGTGGGCGGATGACATCGCCTCGTGCAGCACCAGCCGACCTGTGGCCGGCGTCTCGGCTCGCACCGCACCCGCGAAGGGCAGGGCGGCGGTCAGGGCCAGAAGGGTTCGGCGGTTCACGCGCGATGCTCCTTGACCAGAAGCGCGCTGATCGCGGCCAGCACGAAGGACGCCGCGCCCAGCACCAGGGCCCAGATGGCCTGGCCGTCGAACAGGCTGCGCAGGATCAGGCCCAGGACGGTTGCGGCCAGCAGTTGGGGCACGACGATGAAGATGTTGAAGACGCCCATATAGACGCCCATCTTGCGGCCCGGCACCGCCGCCGACAGGATGGCGTACGGCATGGAGACGATCGACGCCCAGGCGAACCCTACGCCGATCATCGGCAGCCACAGCAGGCCCGGATCGCGGATGGCGAAGACGCCGAACAGACCGACGGCGCCCAGCAGCAGCATGACCGCATGGGTCGCCTTGCGGCCGATGCGCTTGGCGATGACGGGCAGGGTGAAGGCCGCCAAAGCCGCCACGCCGTTATAGACGCCGAACAGCACGCCCACCCAGTCTGCCCCGGCGGCGTAGGCGGTCGAGGTCGTGTCGCTGGTCCCGTAATGGACGCGGGTGACGGCCGCGGTGGTGTAGATCCACATGGCGAACAGGGCGAACCAGCTGAAGAACTGGACGACCGCCAGGCCGCGCATGGTCTCGGGCATGCGGAATATGTCGTTGAGGATCTCGGTGGCGGCGTTGGTCATGCCGCGCCGCTGCATCATGCCGACCGCGATCATCAGCAGGCCGAAGCCGGCGGCGAAGCCGGCCAGGATCAGAAGCTCCTTCTCCAGGTTGAAGCCCGCGATCAGGACGAAGCCGAGCAGGCCCGCGACGGCGCAGCCCAGACCCGCCCCCAGCCAGCCGCGCACCGACCTGGCGGGCGGTTCGGGGGTGTCGTCGACTGGGGCGGCGGCGCCCAGGCGGGCGCGTTCGAAGGCGGCGATCTGTTCGGGGCTGTATTCGCGGGTGCTGAGCACCGTCCACAGGACCGCGCCGAACAGGCCCACGGCGCCGACGTAGAAGGCGATCTTGACCGACAGGGGCACGACGCCCGCCTCTGCCGTCGAGGCGATGTGGAAGACGTTGGACAGCAGCCACGGCAGGACCGAGGCGAACACCGCACCCGCGCCGATGAAGAAGCTCTGCATCGCATAGCCGGCGGTGCGCTGTTCCTCCGGCAGGTTGTCGCCGACGAAGGCCCGGAACGGCTCCATCGTGATGTTGATCGAGGCGTCCATGATCCACAGCATGGCCGCGGCGAACCACAGGCTGGGGCTGTTCGGCATGGCGATCAGGGCCAGGGTGGTCAGGATCGCCCCGACCATGAAATAGGGGCGGCGACGCCCGAACCGCGTCCACGTCCGGTCGCTGAAATGGCCGATGATCGGCTGGACCAGCAGGCCCGTCAGCGGCGCGGCGATCCACAGGATGGCCAGGCTGTCGACCTCGGCGCCCAGGGTCTGGAAGATGCGGCTGGTGTTGGCGTTCTGAAGACCGAAGCCGATCTGAATGCCGAAGAAGCCGACGCACATGTTCCAGATCGCCAGGCCGGACAGGCGCGGGCGGTGGGCGTGGATCAGTTCGGGCGTCGCGCTGCTCATCGCCGTGCCCGTCCGGTCGGCACGAACCGGATGGCCTGGCCGCCGCCGGGCGCCAGGGGCAGGGTCAGGGTGTCGGCCGCGGTGACCTCGCGCTGCTCGATGACGATGTCCTCGCGCTTGCCCTTGTAGTCGGCGTCCGGGCCGTCACGATAGATTTCGGCGCGGTAGCGACGCCCGGCGTCCAGGAAGTCCAGGTCGGCGGTCAGGACGCGCGGGTTCTCGTCGGTGATGGCGCCCAGGGCCCAGACGTCCGACCCGCGTTCCTTCCTGGCGATCACGACATAGTCGCCCAGTTCGGCGGCCAGGGTGCGGCTCTGTTCCCAGTCGACCGGAACGTCCTTGATGAACTGGAACGGGGCGGGATTGGCCTCGTAGTTGACCAGCAGATCGGCGGCCATCTGGATCGGGCTGTAGATGACGACGTAGAGGGCCAGCTGCTTGGCCCAGGTGGTCTGGACGCCGCCGGGGCTGCGAGTCTCCATGCCGAAGATGCCCGGGGTGTAGTCCATCGGCCCGGCCAGCAGGCGGGTGAAGACCAGGTTCGGCTCGTGCTCGGGCGGATTTCCCGGATTGCCCCAGGCTGCATACTCCATGCCGCGCTGGCCCTCGCGGCTGATGATGTTCGGATAGGTCCGACGCAGGCCCGTGTCCTTGAACGGCTCGTGGGCGTTGATCGCCACCTTGTGACGGGCGCCCGCCTCCACGACCTTCATGTGGTGCTGGGCCATGGCCTGGCTCTCGTGCCAGGCCATGGCCATCTGGCCGTCCGGCCCCGTGACGCGGGCGCCTTGCGCGTCCGCGACATAGCCGGTCTTCACCGAATGGACGCCCAGGCGCTCATACAGGGCCATGGCCGGCTCGAGCTGCTGCTCGTAGTGGAAGGCGTTGCCGCCGGTCTCATGGTGCCCGATCAGTTGCACCCCCTTGGAGCGGGCGTGGGCGCAGACCGCCTCGATGTCGAAATCGGGATAGGATTCGGTGAAGCTGAAGTCCGAGCCGTTGGCGAACCACTGGCCGTCCCAGCCCTTGTTCCACCCCTCGACCAGCACGCCGCCGAAGCCGTGTTCGGCCGCGAAGTCGATGTGCTTGATGGTGTTCTCGGTGGTGGCGCCGTGCTTCGGACCGGCGTTCCAGCTCTTCAGTTCCAGGTGCATTTCCCACCAGACACCGACGTATTTCATCGGCTTGAACCAGCTGACGTCGCCCAGCTTGTTGGGCTCGTTAAGGTTCAGGATCAGGCTGGAATCGATCAGGCCCGCGGCGCTGTCCGAGATCTGCAGCGTGCGCCAGGGCGTGTTGAACGGCGCCTGCCGGACCACGGCCGCGTTGGTCAAGCCGGGTGTCAGCTGGGCTCGGAAGTTCGTGCCCTCCGACCGGCGCAGGTTCATGCCCGAATAGTCGATGCAGGCGGCCTCGTGGATCGAGACGTGCAGGCCGGACTGGCCCTTGACCGTCATCGGCGTCTGGGCGCTGCCGACCGCGTCGATGGGCGTGCGGTTGTAGAGGTATTCCTCGCGGTTCCACTCCCAGGCCGGGCACCACAGGGCCTCGCCGTTTTCGGCCAGGTTGAACTCGGTGATCTCCGAGCCGATGCGGACGGTCTTCAACGCGGGCTGATCCGGGAACTCGTAGCGGAAGCCCAGGCCGTCGTCATAGAGGCGGAAGACCACGTCGACGCGGCGTTGCAGGCCGCCGGTCTCGGCGTAGGTCACGCGCCATTCGTTGTAGTGGTTGCGGATGACCCGGCGCTCGCCCCAGGGCTGCTCCCAGGTCTCGTCCACGGTCACCGGCTGGCCGGCGGTGATGGCCAGGCCGCGCTCGATGGCGGGGGCGTCGGTCAGCAGGAAGCCCAGCTTGGACGGCGCGACGACCGGCCGGCCCTGGCGCATCACCGAATACATCGGGCGGCCGTCGTTGTCGGTGAAGGCCTCGACCGTCAGCATGCCGCCGGGCGAGCTGGCGCGGGCGTGGGCCGGCGTGGTCTGGGCCCGGACGCCGGTGGCGCCGAACGCCAGGATCGAGGCGCCGCCAAGGGCCAGGAAGGATCTGCGCTTCATCATGGGAACTCCGTCACGCCGCCTCTTGCCAACCGATGCGAACGGTGGCTGAAATATTTGCAGAAAAATTTGCAGCGCCGGAACGCTGCGCCGAGGACCCGCGACCTTGAGCCGCAAGACGACCCGCCTGGAAGACATCGCCCGCCTGGCCGGGGTGTCCATCGCCACAGCCTCTCGCGCCCTGAACGACAGCCCCGCGGTCAACGACCGCACCAAGCAGTTGATCTGGAAGCTGGCGAAGGAGCACGACTACCCCTTCCGCCGCCACATGCCCGCCGGACCGATCGGCGCGCAGGGCACCATCGCCTTGGTCACGCCGCGACCCCAGGGGCGGGAAGGGCGCATCTCCGACCCCTTCTTCCTGGAGTTGCTGGCCGGGGTGGGCGAAGCGGCGCGCGAGCGCGGCTGCGACCTGCTGATGAGCCATATCTCGCCCGCCAACTACGAAGAGCTGTCCGCCGCGCTGAACACCAGCCGGGCGGACGGGGTGATCTTCCTGGGTCAGTCCAGCCTGCATTCGGCCTTCAACCGGCTGGTGGACGCCGACCATCGCTTCGTCGTCTGGGGCGCCGAACTGCCGGAACAGGACTACTGCTCCATCGGCTCGGACAACATCTCGGGGGGACGGCGCGCGACGCTGCACCTGGCGCGACTGGGACGAAAGCGCATCGTCTTCCTGGGCGACCTGGACCCGCCCGAGGCCATGCAGCGGCATCGCGGCTATCTGGACGCCCTGGCCCAGGCGGGGGTGGAGATCGACGCCGACCTGATCGCGCCCGCCCACTTTGAGGTGGAATCGGCCGAGGCCTCCGTGGACGCCCTGATCCGGCGCGGGGTCGCCTTCGACGGCGTGGTCGCGGCCTCCGACCAGATCGCCCTGGGCGCCGTGCGCGCCCTGTTGCATGCGGGCGTCGACGTGCCCGGACAGGTGTCGGTCATCGGTTTCGACAACGTGCCCTTCAGCCGCTATTCGCGCCCGGCCCTGTCGACCATCGCCCAGGACACGATGAAGGCCGGCCGGCTGATGGTCTCCAAGCTGCTGGATCACGGCGGCGCCACCGCCGGCCGGTCCGAGCGCGTGCCGACCGAACTGATCGTCCGCGAGACCTGCGGCGGCTGACGGCTTCATCCCGCTTCCGCGAACAGCAGGCCGGCCAGCGGCTTCAGCGTCGCGCCGTCCGCCTCGGACCAGTTGACGGCCTCGATCCGGCGCGCGCCGGCCGGCGGCGTCCAGTCGATCGGCTCGTGGCTGAGATTGAAGACGCACAGCAGCCGC